>Ga0070733_10001837_pt1 | contig 15575 bp, 22 predicted proteins | sample Coa_R1_9_FD_66450 | JGI IMG/M metagenome (GOLD analysis project Ga0070733, IMG submission 66450) | Surface soil microbial communities from Centralia Pennsylvania, which are recovering from an underground coalmine fire - Coalmine... | ecosystem: Environmental > Terrestrial > Soil > Unclassified ... | reverse complement strand
GATGACCACGAGTTTTGATGGGCTCTGCCAGCTCATCAACAAGACCGGGCGTTGCTATCAGTGCGTAACTCTCAGGGATTTTGCACCGGAACCGTCCAGAAGCGAGTTGATTACTCGAATCGAGCCCGCGGGCAGCTCTCAGAAGAACTTTGCTGAGGCATTGCTTGATGGAAGGATTGCGATTGCAAGAGCGGCAAACCTTGAGCGCGGAGGTTCGGCGAAACTGCACGCTGCCTTCTTTCAGTCGATCGGGGTGCGAGAGGAATCCCGGAACGATGAATGAACGAGCGATGAAGGCCGCATCGGCGGATCACGACAATGGAGAATCCTTCTGGCGCATCCCTGAACGCAGTTCCAGTCGATCGGATTGACGCTCGCAGCGGCTGCCGCGATCAACACCGTACTTCCGCCGCGTTCAGACAGGCATTGCAGTGGGAAATGATCTTGGAGGTTCCGACCAAAGGCGTGAGTTGCCACGGATTCGAAGGCGCGAGATGCGGGTCTTCAGTGTGGAGGAAGCAAAAACCTCCCTGAAAGCTGCGCCATCGACGATGACCGGACTCTGTTTGCTGTTGCCGTCACCACTGGAATGGGTCCCAGCGAGTACATCGGGCTCAAGTGGCAGGACGTTGACTGGGAGCGCAGAATTATCAGCGTGAAGAGAACCTTGCGAAAGGGACCTACAGGTCAGTGGGAATATGGGAGGCGAAGCGCGCAGGAAGTCGGCGAACTATCCGGCTGCAGAATTGGGTCCTTGAGTGGTTAGAGGATTTGAAAGTACGCCCAAACGTAGTTTCAACGAGATGAGGTCAGCGGATGACACCTAAGACCACGAAAAACACTCTTAATCCCGCAAACGGAGCGCAACTAGAGCGCACATTTTGAAGTCCGGCTCGGAGGGTTTCTCGGCTATCGGGCTTCGCTCAGACGGCTCAGACTTCTGGCAAAATCACCACGTGCTCCTTCAGACTGAAGCGCGAAGTCTTCGGTCAGTTGTGCCCTCTAACTGCAAACCCACTGCGAAGACTCCCTCTGCTAGCGGCTCACAGTAAACCACTCGAGCGGGTATAAGCTCTTCACGGACGTTGAGAGAAGTGACCAACAGTCGTTCTTGAGGCAGTAAGGCGCGTTTGGTCAAGATCCGAACACCATGAGTGCTGACGTTTTCTGTGGTCGTCTTCTCGATGAGGTCGGCAGGCCCAAGACTTTGCACTCCAGAAATTTGTAGGGGCAGTTCCAGCGGGATTCTCTTCTCAACGCGTCCGGTCGACGTCGCCATTTCAAATGCTCCTCGAGGCTATTCCGTGGCGCAGCAGTGGGCGATTTCGGACAAACGAAAGCATTCACTCGGCACAACTCCGATAGTGGCTTGTGGCTTGTATGATTGCCCGGTCGCTCGGCCGCTGGCTGCGTTCAGACTGGGCCACCTCCGTGAAACAAGGTTCCCTCCCCCGAAGTCACCTTCCGCGGAGGTGGCACGCGACTGCTTTCCTGAACCAGCTAACGCATCGGGCATTACTGCCCGACTGGCTGCAAATCGGCTCGCTCTGTGAGGCCTGGCGCCCCTCCCCCGAGGGTCACCTTCCCCGGAGCAACCAATTGATACGTTACATCATAGACCTCGAGGAAAAAGAAACAAGCCGGTGGATCATCCATTTGGTTTGAGTGGAATCACGGAGAAAGGGTTACGGGAAAACCTTTGAGAAATTCTTTATGCCTGGATGAGACCGCGCCGGATCGCATAGCGAACTAAGCTGGCGGTTTCATGAATGTCGAGTTTCTGCATCAGCCGGGACCGGTGGGACTCAGCTGTCTTCAGGCTGATTCCCAAGAGTGTGGCAACTTCCTTGCTCGACTTGCCTTCGCCCACGAGCTGAAGAACCTGGCGCTCTCGCGAGGTAAGGGGATCGGTCGGCGGCTCCGATTTGGACAGCAACGCCTCCACGACCGTGCGCGATACATTTGGGCTCAGATAAATTCCACCGCGGGAAACCTCCCGAATGGCATGGACTAAGTCCGTGGCCGCTTGGTTCTTCAACACGTACCCCTTCACGCCCGCCCGAAGTGCCTCAGTCACGTACTGATCCTCATCATGTCGCGTTAACAAGATAGTTCTTATCCTTTGAGAAGACTTTTGCAGTTCGCGGGCAGCATCGATCCCATTCAAGATCGGCATGCCGATGTCAAGGACGGCGACATCGGGGCGAACGTTGGAAACCAACCGGACGACCTCCTGGCCGTCAGATGCCTCTCCGGCGACTTGGAAACCCTCTCGTTCCAGCAGCGCTTTTAAACCTTGGCGGACAAGAGCGTGATTATCCGCGAGAAATACTCGAATCGGCATTTCACTTCTCCAAGGGAATTCTGACGAGCAATTCTGTTCCTCGGCCGACTATGGAGTCGATTTGCAACGTTCCCCCGACTGCAACCAGACGTTCGCGAATTCCGACCAGCCCCAGTCCTGTTCGGTCCTTGCACGAAAGGACATTGGGGACGTCAAAACCTACGCCATCATCATGAACTCGACAATGCAGAGTCTGGGCGACTTGGGTGAGGTGAACCTCCACGTTCTTCCCACGTGAATGCTTAGCCGCGTTGGTGAGCGCCTCTTGAACGATGCGATACAAGGCTGTCTCAATGTTCGGGGCATATCGGCCATGCAGGGAACTGTGGATCCTGATCCACAGTTCCGCTCTCCTCGAAATACCATCGGCTAGGAATTGCAACGCCGGCACCAAACCCAGGTCGTCTAGAATCATGGGTCGGAGCTCATGGGAGAGCCTGCGCAACTGCTGTTCCACTTGATCGAGAATCGTGCCTACCTCCTGAAGGCGCCCCTCGAGAGGGGGACTGACATCGCGAGCCACACTTGACATAGCAAGGCGCGCAGCAACGAGGAGTTGTCCAGCCTCGTCATGGACGGCGTGGGCAATGCGCTGGATCTCCTGTTCCAGTGTTTCATTCAGCCGATGAAGCGCCGAATTGGCGTCCCGGAATCCGCGATGGGCCATTTCGTACGGAGAAAGACTCTCGGCAAGGAATTCTTGGGCCCTGGCAAGGCCCTGCCTAAGGGAGGAGGGGCGGCTTGTGCGCTGTAAGGTATGAGACAAGGCAGCATGGTGCATTGCTGTCGTCTCGAGTATACCCAAGCCACCGGCGAGGGCGACGCGCCCGATCTCGTACGCACTCTGCAATGCGTCTTCGTTGCCATTCGATAGATAATCCTCAAGAGACCGGCTATACGCCTGCTCTAGGTCGCGTTTCTGATCCGTCTGGGTGCTCTGAGTGACAGTCATGGGCGATCCTGCAAGTATCGTGCTACCAGCACGAGCGCATCGTCGGTTGTCTTGCCGTGGCGGGCTAGAATGCTTGTAGCGGCCTTCCCCGGCGGGTAGTTTCGCGCTAGTCTCCGATCGAAGTCGCTACTGATGCCGTCGGTTGCGAAGACGAGTGTATCCCCTTTGGATACCGGGAGGACCTCTGCTCTGAGTGTAGGCAACTCCACTCCTACCACGCCCCCACGCAGCAGCAACGACTCTTCCGTCGCCTCAATCGATGTTGCACCGCGTCGAAGCAACACACCCTGAACATTCCCCACCCCCAGCCAAGTTACTAAACCTTGCAAGCGATTAAACGATGCGACGCTCATAGCGACGCCGCGAGTAGCGCGGAGTGCTTCGTGGCACCGCTCGATCAGAGTAAGCACCGACTCCTGGGCGTACTCCTCTAAGATGGTCCTTGCGGCCGTAGCCGCCGACGCAGCCTCTTCTCCATGACCAACTCCGTCCAAGGCGGCTATTAGCACTCCGTCGGGGAGCGACTGCACCACCTCAAGGTCGCCGGAATTGGGTTCACCCGGCAGGGCGCGAGAGGCAACTTCCCATTCGACGATTGATGATGCTAGGGTTTCCATTTCTGGGCTGTCACAGTCGTGCCGCGGTTTTTCTCGGATACGATCTCAAACTCGTCCACCAGTCGCCTCACTCCCGGCAGTCCGAGGCCCAAACTTCCGGAGGTCGAAAACCCATCACGGAGGGCCTGCTGGATATCGTTGATGCCAGGCCCCTCGTCCCGAGCGACGAGCCGAATCCCCCGCCGGGCTGAGCCGTTAATCGCAGTCAGCCGGATTTCTCCAGACTTGGCGTACGTAATGATATTCCGCGCCAACTCCGAGATAGCTGTAGCGATTAGAGTAGCGTCCACCGAAGAGAAACTCAGCGCTGCCGCCAGCAAGCGCCCTTTCTGACGGGCGATCACGATGTCTTGGTCCGAGTTGATCGGAACTTGGATTTCGGTATCCACAAATTGAAAACTCTCACGCAGGGCTCTCGGACTTTCGTTTCAGGTGCGCTAAGCCTTCCTCCAGGTCCAAGGCCGTGGCCACCTGCTCCAACTTGAGTCCTAATTGCACCATCGCAAAAGCAACTTCCGGCTGGATTCCCACGATCACCGTTTCGGCTCCACGCAAACGGATCATCTGCGCGATCTCACGAAGGGTACGCGAGGCGAACGAGTCCATTACATCCAGCGAAGTGACGTCCACAATGACGCCACGCGAGCGGCAGCGTACCACTTGCTGCAATAACGCCGAGCGAAGATGAAGGAGATCCGCGTCCGCGAGCGCCGCCTGGATGGTGGCAATCAGGAAATCTCCTTGTTTGAGAATTGGGACTTCCACAACCGGGCCTCCACGCTGTGATTTACGAGGCGTCGGCGATGGGTAAAACCTTGTACCCCAACAGACGCTCGGCTTGCTCTATGCCGCCCTGCAGGTCGCCGACGGTGTTCATCTTGCCCAGATCGACCCCGATGTTCACGATAGTCTGGGCGATTTCGGGCGAGAGGCCGGTTACGATCACTGTGGCCCCCAACAGCCGCGACGCCTCCACCGTCTGCACCAGATGGTTGGCGACGGTGGCGTCCATCGCCGCCACACCGGTAATGTCAATCACTACCACTTTGGCGCGGTTCATGCGAATCCCGCGCAACAGTTGTTCCGTTAACTGACGCGCCCGCTGCGGGTCAATCACGCCGATGATGGGCAGGATCAGGAGCCGCTCGCGCACCTGCAGCACAGGAGTCGAAAGTTCACGGATCGCTTCCTGTTGTTCGCGGATGATGCGCTCCCGCTCTTGCACAAAGCCCACCGCCACCGTATTCGCGATTCGGTTCGCAGCCGGTTCGTAGGCATCGAGGATTCGGTTCAGTTTGGTAAAGTCGGCGTGATATTTGGCAAACAGGGAGCGCGCCAGGACATCACGAAGCAGCAGCACAATCCCGACGACTTCGTGCGTTTCCACACCGCGTGGGATAATGCGCTCGGACAGGTTGCGCGCATAGGCCTGTAAGGCTTCAAAGGTGCCAGTCTCCAATGCCTCCACATAATTGTCGTAGACCGATGTAGCTTCGGCGAAAATTTCCTCTTTCGTCATCGCCGTCAACAATCGCGCTTCGGTGATACGCCGCGCCCACTCTTCGCGGAGTTGGGTGCGGTTATCCCGCAAATGCGAGACCAGTTCACTCAGCAAGACGGAGGCCGGCTTGGTCCGCTCTGCGCTCCCCCCGTATTGCTCCTCGAGTTGCCTGCTGCTCGCATCGATATCTATATCTGTTCGAGCCATAAGAGTTAGCTCCTGTCTGCTAACGTCGCGATGAACGCTTGAAACTCGACTTCAAGGCTGCTCTGGAATCGTACGTTGCGCATCCTAGTCCGCCATCGGGTGAATCCTTTATTCATGAGGCGGGTAAAACCCCTAAGCTATGTTTTCAATAGTGGGCCTGTGAGGGCCAGCCGGCGCCGAGGCCAAACATGCAGATATGAGGACGCGACCCCGATCCGCGGAAGGCAAGAGGCAAGCAGCCTCATTGCTGACTGTCGGGAAGCCAGCGATTTCGTTGATTCCAGGTGCCCCGCTCGGCCGTTCGTCTCTTGCGGTCTGGGTTCAGGGCTCTTCTCCCAACCGCCAGTCTTTGACCGTCGCTGAATAGGGTCTTTGCCTCAAATGGGACTCAGGGAACTCTTCTTGGATAACGCAGGTAGAGTCCTAATTGCGTGTTGTCGTCTGCCAGCATACCTTCGTGTTGACGAGACGGCATCTTTGACGGCAGTGGAACCGACCTCGACAATCTCACCGCGATGATCACGAATGCGCACCTCTCCAGCGCTCCGACCCTTGATCGCGATTTTCACCGCGACCCACCAACCCACCGCATACGCGTCTTGGTTGTCGGGATGGGAATATATGCCCAATTGCTCGCAAGACAGCTAAGACAGGATGGAGCCTTCGACGCCGTTGACACTGATTGCGAAGAAGTGACCGGAGCGTTGTCGAAGTACCAACCTCACGTTGCTGTAATCGACACCGGATCGGCGCAAGACCCCAGGAAGGGCTCTGACCTCGTACGTCAACTGCGTCTCCTGCTTCCCCAAATGGAAGTAGTTCTTCTTCTTGGACCTGACAGGCCGCAGCTGATACTCGATGCATTTCGGGCGGGTGCCAACGGCATACTTTCTCGGCGTGAATCCCTGGATTCTCTAAAAAAGTGCGTTTGCTGCGTGCACAGAGGCCAGGTCTGGGCCAGCAGTGATCAGCTCCGAATGGTGCTCGAAACCCTGAGAAGCGCGTTGCCGACGCAACTGGTCGATTTCAGCGGCAGGCCCCTGCTCTGCAAACGCGAACAGGAGGTGGTTCGTGCGATAGCTGAAGGAATGACCAATCGGGAAATTGCCTATCATTTGAAACTGAGCACGCACACTGTGAAGAACTATATTCTCAAAATTTTCGACAAACTCGGAGTGTCCAGCCGCGTGGAAGTGGTTCTATACGCGGTAAGCCAAACTTCGCAAAGCAGACGACAAGTGGCCCCACTTGATGATTTGGCGCCCGGACCACATCATTCTGGAAGAGAACCAGTCCGGAGCGCTCAACCTCTGCCCTGCGCGATATAAGGGCGAACGTGTCGCCATGGAGACCTTGATGAACTCTCATTTCACCGATGAATCGCTGAATTGGCGAATGCTCTGCCGCGCCGCCGCGGTAGAGCAGAATCCTGATGTGCTGGCCCAAATTGTCCACAGGATTAACCTTGCTCTAAAACTGCGCCAGCGGGTGCTCCTTAGTTTCGCGGAAGCAAGGCGAGATAAATCACCAAAAATGGCTTCAGACCGAAACCAAGCGGATGTGTCCTATGACTGAGATCTGTGGGCAGGCGCAGGAACTTACCTCCGAACAGACTAAGTCCTCAAGAGCGATGGAATCGCAAGCGGGGATTTTTCAGATTGATCCGTTACAGGATCCCAGGTGGAAGGCATTTGTCGATCGCCGCACGGACGCTTGTATCTTTCACTCGCCGGGGTGGTTGCAAGCTTTGAAGTCGTGCTACGGGTACGAACCATGCGTCTTGTCGTCGACTCCGCCGTGCGAACCTCTCACAAACGGAATCGTATTCTGCCAGGTGCGCAGCCGGTTGACCGGCAGACGCCTTGTGTCGATACCCTTTTCGGACCATTGTGATCCACTGGTGAATGATTCAGAAGAATTCCAGCAGTTGTTGGATGCATCAATCAGGAGAGTAGAGCGAGAGCGGCTGAAATATCTGGAGATTCGTCCCATCAACTTCGCTCCGCGCTTAGCCGAATCGTTTGCAATCAGCAGTCGCTATTTTTTGCATCGGCTCGATTTGGATCACTCTGAAGAGATACTCTTTCGTAGTTTTCATAAAAACTGCGTGCAAAGGGCAATTCGTCGCGCCCAGAGTGAGTCTCTGGGTTACGAGGAAGGATGTTCGGAGTTGCTGCTGAATCAGTTCTACAAATTGCTGATCATGACGCGGCGACGCCAAGGCGTTCCTCCGCAGCCTCTGAAATGGTTCCGCAGCTTGATTCGATGCATGGGATCGAATCTGAAGATTCGTGTTGCGCTGAAAGGTGACATTCCAATTGCGAGCATTCTCACCATCGCGGATCCAAAAAAGATGGTTTACAAGTACGGATGCAGGGATCCGCGCTTTAACCATCTAGGCGGGACATTTTTGCTGTTGTGGCGAACCATCCAGGAGGCGAAGGCCGCCGGAATGAGGGAGTTCGACATGGGACGATCCGATGCAAGCAACCTGGGCCTGGTGACTTTCAAGGAACACTGGGCAGCAAAAGGAGTCAAACTGAACTACTGGCGATATCCCGCTCAGGCGAGCGGTTTTTGCCCGGAATACGCCATCAAGTACGTGCGGCGACTGCTTTCAGTTATGCCCGATGCACCGCTCGGGATGCTTGGTCGGCTGTTGTATCCGCACAGCGGATAGCGTCTTTGTCTTTCCTTCCGAAGAATGTTGCTCTATGCCGAAGCGAGGTCGGGAACTACAGGAGAGTTCCTGTTTCCTTAAGCAAACGTCCCGATAACGCCCCCCCTGAAAATCTGTCACTGTAGAAGCCGAAAGCAGCGCCCCGGCGTGGGTTGCGAGGCGATCCGGCGGCTTGTGGTTTGCCCTCTGCGAACGAGTCTGCCGTGTCGCGTGACTCATTGAGGCCGCTGAGACGGTATGTCTTCTTTTCCTCCCGAAATTCGGCCAATCCACAGTGAGGGGGTTTTACACTATGAGTGCGAAGATTCGCCCGTTCTGGTTGATGATGTCAGTCCTGCTCGCCAATGGGCTGGTGTTCGCAACTACGCCGGTGATTACCGTAATCAGTCCGAAAGATAATTCCACAAGCACCAGCCCGGTGAACTTCAAAGCTACAGCAACGAGCGCGGAGTGTTCGAAGGGCTTATCGGCGATTAGGGTTTATTCGGCGCCCAGGGTAAGCGCGTACACGATTGCCGGAGGGGATCTGAACGTTTACCTGAACCTAAACGCCGGGACCTACAACGCGACGATTGTGGCGTGGGATAACTGCGGCGGCACGGCGGCGGTGAACACAACCGTCACGGCGTCCGGAGAAAAGAAAATCGGAGGGTTTCTCTATACGGTCAACTCGGCCTATGACTATGGAAACCAGAACGAAAACAACGTTGCCGGATTTTCGATCGTAGCCTCGAATGGAGCGCTGGCGCCGCTGCTGCAGGGGCCGGTAAATACGAACATTTTTCCTCAGTCGGTGGCTTCCGATAAAGGCGGATACCGGCTTTACGTTGGCGATTGGCAGTCGGGGGATGTGTTCCCGTATTTCATCGATCGTTCGAACGGATCTCTTACTCCGGTGCCCGGCGCACCATTCGCGGTGAATCGGTCGGTGACGGCGGTGGCCGTGCATCCGAGTGGCGACTTTATCTACGCCGCGGCGAGCGAACAGGCTTCGGGAGACGGGATCACTGCGTTTCAACTGCAGAGCGATGGCTCGCTGAAAGAAATCCCGGGCTCGCCGTTTCCGACGCAGATCGGGCCGCAGGGGATGGTCCTGGACCCCAGCGGCAATTACTTGTACGTCGCCGATTACTCGAACTTCATCGAGGCGTTTCAGATCAATCGGTCCACGGGCGCGTTGACGGAGGCCCCGGGATCGCCTTATTTGATTTCGATTCCAGCGGTTTGCAACGCTGGTCCGGGAGCGACCGTGGACCCCGCGGACATTCTCAACGTGTCCGGCACATGGATCTATACCCCGGATGCGTTTATTGGGTATATCTCCGGCTGGTCGATTTCCTCGACGAATGGCAGTCTCACTCCAATCAGCGGTTCGCCGTGGATCGATCAAACCGGCTGCTCGCAGAACCCCTACAGCGGAGGGCCGGCTCCGCATTCTCTCGCCGTCGACGGCACGGGCAAGTTTCTGTACGTCAATAGCGGGAACTATACCGCAGGGATTTCTATTTACTCAATCGCGTCCGACGGAGTGCTGACTTATGTGAAGACGACCGGGAGTAATAGCGGATGCGCGACCCCGATCCGCACCGATGCAACCGGGAATTACCTGTATACCGGAGGATGCGACGCCGGTGTGCCGGGCAATGGCTACGCAAGCATGGTGGGCTACTCCATCAATCACATTACGGGCGATATCACGCCCTTGGCAACGTCTCCGTTTGTATACGTGTCGGGAACGAATGCGGTGATCGATTCGTTTGCGGTGACACCGTAAGGCGCCATGTTTGATTGTTTACCGTGCCTGCCAGAAATGCCGACTGCCCATCCGGCGTCACCGCCACCGACTGCGTCGAAATATAGGCCCCGTAGGGTACTTGGCCGGTGAATAGCGTGGAGTAAGCCAGCGAGCGTCCCGTGGCATCGAGGACGGTAAAAACTGCGGTTGCGCTATTAGTGGCTGGGCCGGTGATTTCAAAAGCATCGGGAGTCACAGGATAGTTGCTGGTCCCGCTCGACCCGGGGAGAGCATCGAACAATCCGGTAACGTAAACCTTGTCGTCTGCACCAACAGCGATCGAACTGAGCGACGTTATAACCGAGGCGCCTAGATACGTCGAATACACTTAACTGCTGCCGCCCGGCGAGTACTTAGTAATGAAACCGTTGCCATCCTCGGCGTTCCCGGGGGAATACGCGTTATTCTGCGGCTGATATAAGCGATGAGCGAAAGCCACATGGGAGATCTGTCCCGACCCGTTATCATTTCCCGAACAGCTGCCTGCTTGGTCCCATGAAGTGATACAATAGTTACAACAGTTACACTAGGAGGATCGATGAAGCAATCGCGTTCAATGGTGCTCAGTATGCGCCTGCCAGTGGAGAGCGGAAAACGCTTGAAGCGCATCGCGAATCGGCACGGCTGGACGCCGAGCGATGCTAGCGCTCGGCTGGTGGAAGAGGGCTTAAGGCGGTCGGAATTTGCCTTCTTGGATTTTCGCGATTCACCGGCAGGCAGGCAAGCCTATATCCAAGGCAGCACCCTGGCGATATGGGAGGTCATGTTGCTTCTTCGGATTTACAAAGGAAATATCAAGGACGTGGCCAAGCATCTGAAATGGCCTGAAGCGAAGGTTAGAGCTGCCCTTAACTACTCGGAGGCATTCCCCGGAGAGGTGAATGAGGCGATCGCAGAGAACGATTCAACCGATTTCGTCAGCCTAAAGCGCATGCTTCCCCAAGTAGTCGACTTTGCCGCCAGACAGACCAAGCGGAGCTGACATGCTCAAGCTTCTTCTAGATGAGCACATTTCCCCAGATGTAACGAATGGGGTTCAACGTCGGAATCGATCGGTAGTTATCCACTCGATGGTGCAGTGGGACAGCGGAAACTTCCTTGGGAAGGAAGATTCTGTTTGCTTGTTGGAAGCAGCGAAGCAACGCTTGACCCTGGTTACTTGTGATCGCAGGACGATCCCTCCATTGTTAAAGCTCTGGGCAGAGGAAGAGCGATCCCATGGCGGCGTGATATTTGTCGATGAAAAGACAATCTCGCCGGCGGACATTGGGGGGCTAGTCCGTGCTCTGATTTCGCTCGCTCACGAGGCCGGGGAGATGGACTGGACCAACCAAGTGTACTTCTTGCGGAGCGGACGCTGACGCGTCCCCACGATCATCAAATACAACCTGTGAGCGATTTCTCGGATGCCGAGTTCTTGCGAGAGCGTGGGACTCAGTGTGCGAGTTGAGTGCCAGATTTGAGCTCTCGAAACTAACGCGATGCCTTATGCCCATAAGCAGTTTTCCGATCAACTTCCGGATTGCCCGTTATCCGGACCACGGTCAGGTAAAAAGGCGACTAGTTGTTTCGGGACAGGAACTTTTTGAAACGGGCCTTACTCTAGGTTCCGGGGCTTACTCCAGAAGTTGAGACCCTGGTTCCGCGCGGTGACGGTCCCGAGACTCTCGGGATTAAAGACGTCGAAGCCAGCGACTGCCTGACGACACGTGGTTGAAACCCGCAGTTCTTTGTGCCCTGTCGTCTGTGTCACATCAGAAATCACCAGATCATGTTGTCCTCAGCCCGGACATGGTCGCATGCTCTTGTGAGCTTTTACGGTGCAAACTCGTTGCAGGGCGAAAAACCCAAAGAACCTTTGGAATAAATGATGCGCACGCCAGTTATAGAATATGAGAAGCCTTCGAGACGTGCTGTGTAGGTTGTTTCGAGCTGGCTAAGGAACCGAATCCAGTCAGTCTAAGGGCACCGTTGTGCAGAACGATTCACTTACAATTTTTCGCGTTCCCAAATTTAAGGAACTGAGAAAGTCAGGGCATTCGGCGTCCCCAAGAAAACCCTGGGTCGCCGCGTTGGGCTTGCCGGCTGAACCCAGGATGAGATGGCTTCGGATTGCGACGACCCTGGGGTCTTCTATGCTTGTGAGTTTTTGCTGCGTTGCGGCCGTTGCGCAGCAACCTCAGGCTGCCGCCTCGGCACCGGTGGCTCGAACCTCGAAGGCGGCCGAATCGCTCCTCAATGCCGACCGCGCACTTGCGGCTGAAAGCCATGCAATCGGATTCAAAGCGGCCTTTGCAAAGGCTATGGCTCCCGACGCGCGCAAGCTCGATGGCGGTCAACAACCGACGATCGGCCGCGACTCGATCCTGGCTCTCATGGCCCGATATCCCGCCGGTCTCTCCATCGACTGGACCCCGGAAGAAGCAGTGGTCGCAGAAAGCGGGGAGCTTGGATTCACCTGGGGACGTTACGTTGCCAGTGTCCGCGACAGCAACGGCAAGCTCGTCGTTCAACACGGAAAATACTTGGATGTCTGGAAACGCCAAAGCGACGGCGTCTGGCGTTGGATTGCCGACATAGGCAATAACAATCCTCCTCCTCCTTGATCGAGTTTGTTCGAAGTCAATAAGAACACAAGCCTCCATAACCGGTTTAGAAGGGCAGAACAAATGAAAACACTTCGGTTCGCAATGTCTCTCGCATTCATCGCCGGTCTAACCGTTATCAATGCGAAGGCACAGACGGCTGAAGAGACACTCGGAAAGATTGAAAAAGATTTTGCAGCAGCACAAATCACCAAGAATCCAAAGGCATTCGAAGCCATAGCGGCAGTTATGTCGGACGACTTTTATTCTTTTAATCCGACAACCGGTGTCAGGCTCACAAAGAAAGAATTGATTGCCGCCCTCCAATCCCCGCAATACGTCGCCTGCAAAATGGAATTCCCTAAGTTTTTTATACGGATCTTTGGTTCCACTGCCGTGGTGCAGGGAACCAATTACGAATTGGGCAGCATAAACGGTAAGGAATTCAGCGGCACTTACGCGTGGTTCGATGTGTTTGAAAAACGAGATGGGCGCTGGGTGTGGATTGTCAGCCAGAGCGGTAAGGTCGATGACAAGATCACTGCGAAGGCCGTCTGCCTCACTGGCTCGTGGTGCGCCGGAACCCAGCAAGGATTTTCGCTGCACAATCCCTGATCGGGCATGCGTCATGCTGCCGTTGGTTTGGAAGACAACTTATGGTGACGACTGCTCTGCCCCAAAAAGTCTCCCTAATTCTGTCCAAAAAGTAGACTAGAACTGATCTCATAAATACGTCTGTGGGCCGTCTTCACTGGTAACATGCTTTCGTTATGACTGCCCGAAGGAAAAGCGCGACCCTTCTCCTGCTGCTATTGGCTGTCTTTTGTGGATATCTCATCAGTTCGAGGTCGCACTGGCTGATGCCGCATGGTCACGCGACTTGTTCGGGGCAGGCAGTGGTGGGGGCAAGTGTTTACCGCTCCCAACGGGGAGACGTGTTCCTCTATGCTCCGAACGTCGACATCCAACTTGCCGTTGTCTCTCCGAAAAGTCGAGACCTCGGGCGCTGCAACACACCAGCATTCACTCCCGTATTCGGGTTGCTCTTCAGCCGCGAAGCAGAACCAAGCGTGCAATGCACCTCGATGTGGAAGGGCGGCGGTAGCAATGACCTTGAACCGCCGCACATCGTCACCGAAACCTACGCCGAGTTTCCGTGGGGCTCCTGCCATAAGTTGAGAAACGACTATTAAAGCTGATCTCATAGATATCTGAATAGGATTTGCATACAACCGAGGCGAACCATGCCGAAGAAGTTCTCGACGTGGTACTCCCAGCGGATCACGAGCCGACGAAAATGTTGGAGCCAGCGAAAAGTCGTTCCACTCCCGCGCCCGCCCATGCCTACGGCGCAGGAAATCCAAAAAGTGCAAGAGGCTCACCTGCACACGGCGCAGCTGGCGAAGCCGGTGGTGAAAACAAAGTAGGGCTGGTTGCGATGGAGGGGTACCGGCCTGAAACAAAGGCAAGATGGCCTCGCCCTGCGACTACGAAGGCAGTTTTCGAATTCTTGAATCAGTACTATGTGATACTGAGTCGGCGCGATGTTGCCGCACAGAATGCATCATTCCCAAGGACTTGCGCCCTGATCAGACCAAGCGAGTTGGGCTTGGGATCATTTGACGGGAATCAGCGATGAGGTTGAAACAGTGCGGAAGTTCAGCCCGCAATTCCAGAGCTGGAAGCGAGGACGAAAATCGGTGAATTTTCCCCCGTTAGTCCGTCCACGACGCGCTAACGGTAGCGTACTGCGCCTGGCAGGTTGAGTAGTAAATGCCCGGCTCAAGCTCGACCCGGGCACTCCGCGAATCACTTGACGGTCAGCATGATTGTGGTTGTGTGTTGATTGGAACCCGCAGAGCCAGTGACGACGACGGAGTAGGTGCCAGCCGGAGTGCCAGTCGTCGTGTTCACGCCAGGGGGACTCGCGCCACCGCAAGCCGCCTGGAACAAACAGCCTCCTACCAGCAGGAATACGAGGCAGTAGCTCAACCGCTTTCTGCCCTTAGGCTTGGCAATCCCGAGCGTGCCCAGGAACATGGCCGGCAAGAGCAGACAAACAGCATATAGCGGACTCGAGCGATGATCAGACGGGTTCAGCGCCAATGCTGTTGTGTGCGGCGCAGTCGTGATGCTCAGAGTTGTGGTTACCGCGCTAGTGTTGGGAGTAGCCGTGGCCGAGGGAGTGAATGTGCAGCCCGCCATTGCCGGCAGTCCACCGCAGGAGAGAGTAATCGCACTCGTGAATGATCCTTGCGGCGTCAGCGTCAGAGTGAACGTCCCAGGTTGCCCGGCGGTTACGCTCGCACTCGACGAAGTTGAGGTTAGCGTGAAGTCGCTGACCTGGAAGCTCTGGTTGACGGGTGTGGCGACGGCATAGTTAGTGTTGCCGGCTTGCGATGCCTGTATGGTGCACGTGCCGACGGCGACGAGCGTTACGGTTATGCCCGATACGGTGCAGACGGGCGATGTGGTCGAGGCGAAGTTGACGGCAAGGCCCGAGGACGCAGTCGCGCTAACCGTAAATGGAGCCGTCCCGAATGCCTGGTTCGCGAGGGGGGCAAACGCAATGGTCTGGGCTCCCTGCGTCACCGTGAAGTGCTGGCTCACCGAATTCGCAGCGGCATAGTTGGCGCTACCGGGTTGAGTCGCCTGAATCGTACAGGTACCTGCGCTCACAAGGGCCACGATCGCACCGGCTACCGTACAGACGGGTAAAGTCGTGGACGTGAGAGTTACAGCGAGACCCGAAGAGGCGGTTGCGACGATCGTAAATGGGGCGATGCCCATGGCCTTGTTCGGGAGGGCGCCGAAGGTGATGGTCTGGGCTGCCTGCGTCACCGTAAGCATGACCGCGTTGCTGCTCGATGCCGCGGCGGCGGAATTGCCACCGA
>Ga0070733_10001835_pt1 | contig 15578 bp, 13 predicted proteins | sample Coa_R1_9_FD_66450 | JGI IMG/M metagenome (GOLD analysis project Ga0070733, IMG submission 66450) | Surface soil microbial communities from Centralia Pennsylvania, which are recovering from an underground coalmine fire - Coalmine... | ecosystem: Environmental > Terrestrial > Soil > Unclassified ... | reverse complement strand
GCCAACGACGGATCGAATCCCCTGCCGCTGGCGACCTCGGATTTTTCCGATTTTCGGCCAATTCTGCAGGCACTCAGTGTGGCGACCCGTGGAGAACGCATTTACGCGCCGGGTCCCTGGGACGAAATGGCCGTCTGGTTTTTTGGTCCGGAAGCCTTGGAGATGCCGGGACGAGTCCCCCGAAAGACATCCGTATCGTTCGCGGCCAGCGGCTATCATGTGCTCCGCGGAACCAAAGCCGATTCATTCTGCACCTTCCGTTGCGCCTCGATCCTCGACCGTTTCGCGCAAATCGACATGCTTCATCTCGACGTGTGGTGGCGGGGAGAGAATGTGCTGGCCGATGCCGGAACATACCTCTACAACGGTCCCGCGCGCTGGCACCGCTATTTTCTGCGCACGGAAAGCCACAGCACCGTGCAGATCGACGGCCGCGATCAGATGCCTCATGTCCGTCAATTCAAAACGCTTTACAGAACACAGGCCCGCCTTCTGCGTTTTGAGGACACGCCGGAATGGGCAATCTGCGAAGGCGAGCACTACGGGTATCGGCGTGAAGACAAATGTATCCACCGGCGCGCTGTTCTGTTTCTGAAGGAAGCCGAGCTTTGGATTGTCGTGGACACGATCTCGGGTGAAGGCTCGCACAGTGCCCGTCTCCATTGGCTGGGGGGCGATTACCCGTTCGATTTTGATCGTCGCGACGCCAGGCTCGGTCTGGAAACGCCGAAGGGGCGCTTCACCGTGACCGTCCTGGATCGAACGGGGGCGCCGCAAGGCGCGGTCGATGTCGCTTCCGGTGTCGAAGACCCCCCTCGTGGCTGGCTCTCCCGCTATTTCGGGGAAAAGGAGCCTGTCCCCTCTCTCGCGGCAACCGTAACCGGCCCCCTGCCGATCGCGTTCGTCACTCTGGCGTGCGCCGGCAATCCGATCGTCCATGTGTCGGGTGAAGACTGGACGGTCGTGCTTCACGACAAGACCATCCAATTCCGCATCGATTCCCTCGCGAAAATCGCCATCGTCAACAGTCCGGTCCCGGAGTTTCAGCAGTGAAAATCACCGTGGTTCATCAGTACTACCTGATGCCCGGGCAATTCGGCGGATCGCGCTTCAATGAGATGGCGCGTCTTTGGTCGGACCAGGGACATCAAGTCACCGTTATCGCCGGAACCATGGACCACGGCACCGGCAAAGCGCCCGATCGCTATCGCGGACGGTGGGTAACGAAGGAAATGGATAGCACTGTAACGGTTTACCGTTGTCACGTGCCGGAAACCTATGGCAAGAGCCACGCAGGCAGAATGTGGGCGTTTCTCGGGTTCACTTTTTCGGCGTCCACGGCCGCGCTTCGCATTCCGCGGCCGGATGTCGTCATCGCCACGTCGCCGCCTCTGGTAGCCGTTATCCCCGGCTGGATCGCGGCCCGTCTGCGACTGAAGCCGGCTCCGTGGATCTTTGAAATTCGCGACCTTTGGCCGGAGAGCGCCGTTACCACCGGGGTCCTTCGCGAGAAGTCGTTGTTGACCCGCCTTCTCTACCTGCTGGAGAAATGGGCATGCAGGAGCGCGGACAAGGTGAATGTACTGACGCCCGCTTTTCAGGAAGACATCGAACGCCGCGGCCTTGCGACGGCGCAAAAAATCCTCTTCGTATCGAACGGGGCGGACACCGACTCGTTTCGCCCTGGAGCACGGGACAACGCCGCAAGGCGCGAGTTTGGCTGGGGCGATCGCTTTGTCGCCATGTACGCCGGAGCGCACTCTCTGGCAAACGCCCTCCACCAGCTTGTCGACGCGGCAGAGGAGTTACGCGACAGGCAGGATATTCTGATCGCCTGCATGGGTGACGGCCCCGACAGAAAAAAGCTGGAAGCCGACGCCGAACGACGAGGCCTGAACAATATCAGGTTTTACGGCCCGCAAGCCAAATCCGCCATGCCGGAAATAGTCAATGCGAGCGACGTTGGACTTGCCGTGCTCCAGAATAACCCGACCTTCCGGACTGTCTATCCGAACAAGGTGTTCGATTATATGTCCTGCGCGCGGCCCGCTCTTCTGGCCATCGATGGAGCCGCCCGCAGCTTGGTTTGCGATCAGGCTGAAGCCGGTATTTTTGCCGAGCCGGAAAATGCGGTCGCCATCGCCAATGGTCTGCGTTTTTTGGCCGATCGCCCCGATGAACGCGAACGAATGGGTCGCAACGGCCGCAACTGGGTGCTGGCCAATGCGAGCCGCACAGCCTTGGCATCGCGTTACCTGGAAGCAATCGTAAGCCTGGCTGGTGAGTACCGGAAAGCGGCGGTGAGTGTTGGCGAGTCGACCGGCTCATGACGCGTCCAGCCATTGCTTTCGTCGCCGGAGCGCGGCCGAATTTCATGAAGATCGCGCCCGTTCTGCGGGCCGTCGATGAGTTGCACCCCGATTTCGATCCGGTCATCGTTCATACCGGTCAGCATTACAGCGCGGAACTCTCGGACATATTTTTTGAGCAACTCGGCATTCGCGCTCCGGACGTGCACCTCGAGGCCGGCTCCGGGTCGCACGGGCGGCAGACGGCGAGAGTCCTTGAGGCATTCGAAGGATTTTTACTACGCGAATCGCCTCGAATTGCCGCGGTCATGGTCGTTGGAGACGTCAACTCAACGGTCGCCGCAACTCTCGCTGCGACTAAGCTTCACATACCGGCGATTCATCTCGAGGCCGGACTGCGCTCCTTTGACCGGCGCATGCCGGAAGAAATCAACCGGCTCGCGACGGACGCGATTTCGGATCTGCTCCTTGTCAGCGAACCTGCCGGAGAAGAGAATCTCAGGCGCGAAGGCGTTCCGGCCACGCGTATTCGCTACGTTGGCAACGTGATGATCGACACGCTTGTCCACCACCTTTCGCAGACCGAAAATGAAAACTTCGGCAGACCTGACAGTCCGTTCGCGCTGGTCACGCTGCATCGGCCTTCCAATGTGGACCGGTGCGACTCCCTGACGAGGATCGTCGATTTCCTGATCGAAATCGCCACTGATCTCGCTGTCGTGTTCCCCATCCATCCACGGACGAAAAATCGGCTGGAAGAGTTCGGCCTCCTCGATCGTTTGGAAAATCATCCCGCCGTCCATCTGTTTCCCCCGCTGGGCTATGTGGAGAATCTCGGACTCATGCGAAATGCCAGCGTTGTCCTTACGGATTCGGGTGGCATTCAGGAAGAGACCTCGTATTTGTCGATACCCTGTCTCACCCTGCGCGAGAACACCGAGCGCCCCGCCACGCTGAGCCATGGTACGAATACCCTGATCGGCGGGGATTTCCTGAAGGCGCGCCGACTGGTATTTGAGATATTGAACCGTAGTTACAGGAAAAGCAGCCCCATCCCCGGATGGGACGGCCGCGCAGCCCAGCGCGTCGTGCGGGAGCTGTCGGGTTTTCTGGAGAACCGGGATGTTGTATCGCCGATTTTTCAAGACCATCTTTGACGGGTTGCTGGCCGCCGTGGGGCTCGCGCTGCTCTCTCCCGTCGTGTGTCTTCTGGCGCTGCTGATCCGGCTGCGCCTCGGGCGCCCCGTTCTGTTCAGGCAAGTGCGGATTGGTCTCGGCGACAAGCCCTTCGTCTTTCTGAAATTCAGAACGATGACCGACCTTAAAGATCGTGACGGAAAATTGTTGCCCGACGACAAGCGCCTGACGCGCCTCGGCCGCTTCCTGCGCGCCGGCAGCCTGGATGAACTGCCCCAGCTCTGGAACGTTGTCAAGGGCGACATGAGTTTGATCGGTCCGCGGCCGCTTCTGCCCGAATATCTTTCGCGCTATTCGGCATTCCAACGCCGCCGCCACGAAGTGAAACCGGGCATAACGGGACTGGCCCAGGTGAAAGGGCGCAACTCTATCTCGTGGGAGGATAAGTTCAACCTGGACGTCCAATACGTCGATCGCTGCAGTGCGGGGCTGGACCTCAGGATACTGTTAATGACAATAAGCTCAGTGGTGCGGCGGGAAGGCATCAGCCAGGAGGGGCACGCCACCATGCCTGAATTCATGGGTTCGGGGACTCCTTCCAATCAAGGTTCCCGATAGGACAATCCACCATGGATTCCCCGAACATCCTGCTCTCGTCCGGCGGACGGCGCATCGGCTTGCTGCAGTGTTTCAGAGATTCGCTTCGCCGGCGAAGACAACATGCCGAAGTGTCGATGACCGACGCCGGAACGACTGCGCCGCTTGCCTTTGTAGCGGACCGCGCGCACCGGGTTCCACGCGTCGGCGATCCCGGTTATCTGGCGGCGGTGAAGAAAATCTGTGTCGAATCCTCGATACGACTGCTCGTGCCGACAATCGATACGGAGCTTCCCGTATACGCCCCGGCGAGCGCGGAGCTCTGTTCGACCGGAACGACGGTCGCGATTTCCGGACCGGATACCGTGACGATTTGCGGAGATAAGGTCGCCACCCACGAATGGCTCACAGCGAACGGCTTCCCTACAGTTCAGCAGACGACCCCGGCGGGCGCCCTCGCCGCCGGCTGGCGTCTCCCGCTGATAGCCAAACCCCGCAACGGCAGTGCATCCCTGGGGGTAAGGAAGATTGAGACGCGGCTCGAATTGCGTGCTCTGGAGGAGCGGGCCGGGAGCGCCGCCGATCCCGCAAAAGATATGACAATCGTGCAGGAAATTGCCGAGGGTAAGGAGTTCACGATCAATGTTTATGTGAATCGCGCGGGCCGGTGCATTTGTGCCGTGCCGCACTGGCGAATGGAAACCAGGGGAGGCGAGGTTTCGAAGGGTGTTACCGTCAAGGACGCGCCGCTGATCGCGCTCGCCCGCCAGGTTGCGGAGTCTTTACCAGGGGCGTGGGGCCCTCTCAACATCCAGTGCTTCCGAAGCCCGGCGGGAGCCGTCAAAATCATCGAGATCAACGCGCGCTTCGGCGGCGGATACCCGCTGGCCCACTATGCGGGCGCCCGTTTTACGGATTGGCTGCTGGATGAAATCGCCGGCACGATACCGGCGGAGTTCGACGACTGGACTGACGATCTGGGGATGCTCCGGTATGACGAAGCTATCTATCTGCCCGGCTCGCAACTTCGCTGACATGAACGAACTTTGCGTCGTTTTCGATATCGACGATACTCTTTATCTGGAACGAGACTATGTTCGCAGCGGATTTATGGCTGTAGGCAGGTGGGCGGAAGACTGGCTTGGAATCCACGATTTTTCCGGCCTATGCTGGAGGGAATTCGAATCCGGCCGGCGCTCCACCATTTTCGATCGCGCACTGGCCGCCGGCGGGCTGGAATCCTCGCCGGACCTGATCTCGTCCCTGGTGGAACTCTACCGATCGCACGCGCCCTGTATCGGGCTGGCGCCCGATGCGGCGGAGGCAATCGAACAAATTGCGCACACCTGCCCGATCGCTGTCGTGAGCGATGGACCTCTGGCATCGCAAAGCCGGAAAGCAGATGCCCTCGGGCTTCGTGCCATAGCATCTCCCGTAGTACTGACCGGGATATTCGGCCCGCAATTCCGCAAACCTCACACCCACGCGTTTGCGCACGTCGCGGCACGCGTACAAGCCCGCCGCTACGTCTATGTAGCCGACAATCCCGCCAAGGACTTCGCCGGACCCAATGAGCTCGGGTGGGCGACCATCCGCGTCAGGCGCCCGGGGGGGCTGCACGAGCTGGTGGATAACAATCCCCATTCCCCGCCGAATGTCGAAGTGACCGATTGCTCCGGTTTGTTGAACGTTCTGGCCCGGGTGGCACCTTAGGCTTCAGACCGTCCGCACCAGGGGAGACGGCTTTGGAGCAACGGCACCGGGGCTGACGCCTTTGAGGACCGACCGGTCCAGCAGCACCGAAACCGAGCGCTGCAGCAGCTCCACGCTGACCACCATACGCCACTCATCTTTCTGTTCCAGGATGATCCCTTCCACCCCGCGCAGGGGGCCATGTTCGACCCGGACGCGCTGGCCAGCGCGCAGAAACGGCCAGGGCCGGACCGGAAAGCTTGAGTTCACCAGCGTGCGGATTGTACCGATTTCTTCTTCAGCGAGCGGAGAAGGGGCGGGGCCGAATCCGATAATCGATCTGACGCCGGCGACGCGCAGCACCGGAACCCGCCGGGCCGGATATTCGAATCGCGCGAACACATAACCCGGGAACAACGGCGCATCCAGAATTTTTACGCGGTCCGACCAGATGCGCTTGTCTTTAAAAGTGGGGAGGAACCCTTCGATATCAGCGAGTTCCTTCAACCCCTGGAAGACCCGACCTTCATGCTGCGGCTTAACCGCCAAAGCATACCAGCACTTCCCCTCGACCATATAATCACGAGCTTACCAGAACTGCTTCAAACGTGATGGCGCCACCTTCCCCGATCGAGCTTCTCATACCTCTGCTCAACGAACCGCCGGATTTGTCGGCTCTCGAGGAAGAGATCTCGTGGAACCGCATTAAGGAAACCGCCGGCCGTTACGGTGTGGCTGCGCTTGTGGCGTACGCCGCTCGTTCCCATGTCCCTCCGGCGGAGCGCGCCTGGTGCGACCGGGTGCTGACCGACAGCTGGATGCGACATGAGCGAAGCCTCGGGCAACTGGAATACCTGTTGAGCATCTTTGCCGACAAAGGCATCCCGACGATAGCGTTGAAAGGACCCGCTCTCGCCAAGCGCTACTACAGTCCCCCCTTTCTGCGCAAACCGGCGATGGATCTCGATCTGGCCGTAACCGCGCAGGATCTGCCGCGCGCCTGCGACGCTCTGGTCAAAGTCGGCTACAACCCGGAGGCGTCCATAAGCGAAGCCAAAGCGCGCAGCCATCACGTGACCCTCTCGCATCCCACCAGAACGAGAGTCGAACTGCATTTCCGGCTCAGCCACCAGGCTCTGGGCATCCCGGTTGACGGGTTCTTTGCGCGGGCGGCGTCGTGCCGCTTGCCCAATGGACAGGAAGTGCGCGTCCTTGGTCCGGCCGATCAGATCCTGCATCTCATGCTGCATCTGGCGCAATCGCGTTTTGGCACTTTGTTCAACCTTTACGAACTCCGGCGCGTCTGCGGGGCGGAGCCGCCAGCCGCTCGGGTGGAAGCCATCCGAATGGCAGTCGACCACCACTATTGCGGAGTCCTGCGCATGGTAGATCTGGCGTTCCGTACGCGCTGGGGTCAACCGTTCCTCACTCCCGAGGTCCCCGTCCGCGGGACCTGGCTCAACTGGCGTTTGAACCAAAAGCTCTATACGAAATTTGAGCGCGCGTCGGAACCCGGGATCGGACTGACGTTGGCAACGCGCATCCGCGGCCGCTGGCTTGACTTCCAGTTGACCGACGCTCCGGAAGACGCCGCTCGCTGGTTGAAGCTTCTCGCCCAAACGGCTCGATTTCAGGTCGCGAGGGGCGCGTGGGGCAAGGTCAAAGACCTTACTTACGGTCCCGATTATTCCCCGCGATGAGCCCTTACTGGCTTGGCGTTGACACCGGCACCGGCTCCACCCGTGCCCTCCTCATCGATGCCACGGGAAAAGAGATCGCGGCCGTCACTGCTCCGCACGAAGAGATTCGCATGGAGCACCCCCTCTGGGCCGAACAACGTCCCGAGAACTGGAATGACGCCGCTATCGAGGCCATCCGTGGAATACTCACCAAATCCGGCGCAGCCGGCCACGACATCCGCGGCATCGGACTCTCCGGCCAGATGCATGGTTTGGTGATCCTCGACCGCACCGCCTCTGTGATCCGCCCCTCCCTTATTTGGTGCGACCAGCGGAGCCAGCCGCAGGTCGATTTCATCAACTCCACCATTGGCAAAGCGAAGATCCTTGAGTCGATCGCCAACCCCGTCCTCACCGGCTTTACTCTCCCCAAGCTGCTCTGGGTGCGCGACCATGAGCCCCATCACTTTGACCGTGTGCGAAAGGTGCTGCTTCCAAAGGACTACGTCCGTTTCCGGCTGACCGGCGAGTTCGCCACCGACGTTTCCGACGCCTCGGGAACCGCGCTTCTCGATGTCGTTCGCCGCCGGTGGTCCTTCGACATGACGGACGCTCTGGGGCTCGATCGCGACATCCTCCCCAGTGTCCATGAATCGATCGACATTACGGGGGTCGTCTCTCCGCAGGCGGCAGAGCTCACGGGCCTGGTGGCGGGCACGCCCGTCGTCGGAGGCGGCGGCGATCAGGCAGCCGGGGCCGTCGGCAACGGCATCGTGGAGCCCGGCATCGTCTCCTGTACCCTCGGTACCTCAGGCGTCGTCTTCGCACATACCGACAGAGCCGTGTGGGATCCGCTCGGCCGCGTGCACACCTTTTGCCACGCCGTCAGAGACAAATGGCACGTGATGGGCGTAACCCAGGGCGCGGGGCTCAGTCTGCAGTGGCTGCGCAATCAGCTGACGCCGGGCATGAGTTACGACGAACTGATGGCGGAGGCCGCCACTGCGTCCGCCGGTTCGCAAGGACTCTTCTGGCTGCCCTACCTGATGGGTGAGCGCACCCCGCACCTCGACCCACGCGCCCGCGGCGGCTGGATCGGGCTCACCGCCAAACACACCCGCGCAGATCTCATCCGCTCCGTGGTTGAAGGAGTTTCCTGGAGTCAGAAGGACTGTCTTAATATCGTCGAACAGCTCGGCGTTCCGATATCTTCCGTTCGCGCTTCCGGAGGCGGCTCCCGCAGTCCGTTTTGGCGTCAGATCCTTGCCGACATCTTCGTGAAGCGCGTCGCCAGGCTGGAGAATCAGGAAGGCTCCGCGTATGGCGCGGCTCTTCTTGCCATGGTCGGAACCGGCGAGTTCTCGACCGTGCCCGAAGCCTGCAGCGCGACCATCCGTGAAGCGGATTTTGTCGTGCCGCGTGCCGGGGAGTCGAAGACCTACGCGAGCGGCTACGAAACCTACAGGGCGCTCTACCCTGCCCTGCGTCCTCTTTTTCAGTAAGCCTGCTTCTCAATAAGCCTTAAGCGGATCTGCCGCCACCGTCCAGCCCGCCTTCTCACCTTTGTTCTGCTCCTTGAGCCAAGTGAGCAACGGCTGAAAATACTCCACCATCGCGGACGCGTCGATCCGGTCTTCTCCCGTCATCGCCTTCATCGCTTCCGGCCAAGGCTTCGACTGGCCCAGCTCCAGCATCGCCTGCAGCTTGTCTCCGGCCGCTTTGGAGCCGAACACGGAGCAGCGATTCAGCGGCCCCGTGTAGCCCGCCGCGCGGCACATCGCACGGTAGAACTGGAACTGATAGATCCGCGCCATGAAGTAGCGCGCGTAAGGCGTGTTGGCGGGGATGTGATACTTCGCCCCCGGATCGAAATCCGCTTCCGTGCGATCCACCGGCGGGGCCACCCCCTGGTACTGCTCGCGCAAGCGCCACCAGGCCTTGTTGTAATCCGCGGGTTTGACCTGCCCGGAAAACACCTCCCAACGCCACTTGTCGATCATAAGTCCGAACGGCAGGAATGCGATCTTATCCATCGCCGTGCGCAGCAGCAGGGGAAGATCGGCTTCAGGTGGTGGAATTTTCTCGATCAGACCGTGCTTCTTCAGATATTCCGGCGTGATCGAGAGCGCGATCGCATCTCCGATCGCTTCGTGGAATCCATCATTGGCGCCGCTGCGGAACAAGAAAGGCTGCGTGCGATACGCGAGGAAATAGTAGATATGGCCCAACTCATGATGCACGGTGACGAAATCGTCCGTCGTGTCATGCAGGCAGACTTTCAGCCGGACGTCCCGGTCGAAGTCCACATGCCACGCGCTCGCATGACACACGACATCGCGGTCGGTGGGCCGGGTCAGCATCGAACGTTGCCAGAAGGTATCCGGCAGCGCCTCGAGGCCGAGCGATTTGAAGAAGCCCTCGCCGTATTGGACAACCTGTTTCGCCGTGGTCTTCCTCTGCTGAAGAATCTCGCCGATATCGTAGGATGGCGGAGCCGCGGACGGAGCCACCAGATCGTAGACGTTGCCCCACTCCTGGGCCCACATGTTTCCGAGCAGATGCGCGGGAATCATGCCGTCCTTCCGTTCCGCCACCGCGCCGTATTTCTGAATGAGCTTTTTACGAACATAGGTGTGGAGTTCCGCATAGAGAGGCGCGACCTCGGCCCAGACCCGCTCCAAGTCTGCGGAAAACTGCTCCGGAGTCATGTCATAGCCGGAACGCCAGAGGGTACCAGTGTCGGCAAACCCAAGCTCCCGCGCGCCCTGATTCGAAAGCTCGACGAAACGCGCGTAGCGGTCTCGCATGGGCGCGCCAACTTTGTGCCATCCCGTCCACAGATCGGCGATTTCCTTCGGGTCGCGGCTCTTCGCCAGCTTTTCATCGAGATCGTCGATGCCAAAGCAGGGCTCCTTATCCCCGCCCGGACAGTACTTGCCTTTGCCGTAGCTGCCATTGAGGGATGCGGCCACTTGTGTCAGTTCTTCCCGCAGTTTGGCGTCTTTGGGAGCGGGCATGGTCAGGCCGAGCTTGAGCAGCAGAAACTTCCGCCTCAGATCGGTCGGCAGTTTCAGAGAGTCGAAGCGCTTGCTCTCGTCGATCAGGTCAGTGGTTCGCGCGATGACGCGTTCATCTTCGCTGGCTGAGAGCAGTTCGGTGTCGTCGGTGATGTAGGTTTCCTGGACCCACTGGGACCGCTCCTGCAGGATGCTGATCTTAAGCAACTCGGCTTCCGCGCGGTCCATAAAAGCCCGGGCTTCCGCAACCGTCGGCGCCGTTGCGGCTGCCATCAGCACAGGGAAGACGAGGAACGCCATTATAATTAGAAACAGCTTCATTTATCATGAGTTTATCGCGCGATGACGGGAAAAATACTGGCCGTGATGAGCGATCTGTTCTTTTCGGTGAAAATTAATGACGCCGCGAAGAAGCTCGGGATGACTGCGGAGTTCGTGAAAGACAAAACGCTCGCGCTCGAAAGGGCGAAAGCAAAGCCACCACTGATCATCCTCGATCTGAATTGCGATGCAGCCGACCCGCTCGGCCTGATCGCGGACATCAAGGCCGACCCCGAAACAGCCGGGATCCCTCTGGTCGGTTTCGTCTCGCACGTTCAAACGGAATTGAGACAAAGAGCGCAGGAAGTCGGGTGCGACACGGTCGTTGCCCGCTCCGTCTTCGCCCAGAACCTGCCCGAAATTCTCGAGAAACATTCCACGAAATAGCCCGATTCACGGATAAATTCGCCTGCTTCCTTCCAGAAGAATCTCCGTGGCCTGTACAAAGATCTGGCCGGTGGGCGGATTTCCGGAATTCGCAGGGTGGCCGAATTGACACTCGAATGAAGCGGACCGATCTGGTCCGCAAACTGGATGAAGCAGGCTCATACTCGTCCGGCATGGTGGAAATCACGATTGGTACCGGAATCCCAGGACAGGCGCCTCCCAGCCGGTACCGCGCCACCGCGAAATTAACGAATTCCTCGCGAACCACATCCTGAAGTTCCTGTCGACTTGAAAGAAAGCGTCCAGCCTTCCCCTGGCTAACCCTTCAAATCCCGAAACGCCTCTTCAATCTCCCGCCGCGCATCGAGCGACACCGGCACAAACGGCAATCGCGGCGGCCCACCGTAATATCCATTCAGATCCATGGCATGCTTGAGCCCCGGCACGCCGTACATCCCGGTCACCAGAATCGACGGATGCGAGATGCGTCCCTGCCAGTCGACGCCGGCTTCTTCCTCGCGCGTGCGGTAGGCCTCCCAGATCGCGATCGTGGCGTAAGGCGCGGCGCTCGCAAATGCCAGTGCGGCGCCGTTCGCTCCCGCCTTCAGCGATTCCCAGACCTGTGACTCGGTCCCCGCCAGCACTCCGAATTCCTTAGGCACCACTGCCCGGATCTGCGCAATGCGTGAAGCCGGTGTGCCGGTCTCGATCACGCCCGCAATGTTGGGATGGCAGGCCAGCTTCGCCGCCGTCTCCGGCGACACATCGACGCCTGTCATCTGCGGCGCATTATGAATCAGCACCGGCACGGGCGACTGATCCGCCAGCGCGCGGAAGAAAAGCATCTGCGTTTCCGGCCCATACATCAGGTTGCGATATTGATGGGGCGCGGAACTCACCACTGCGTGCGCTCCCGCTTCAGCCGCCGCGCGTGCCAACCTGACCGCCGTATGCACCCCTTCCCCGCTAACGTCCGCTATGATCGTGCGATCCGGCGGGACATGCGGAACGGCAAGCCGCAACAACTCCAACTTCTCTTCGGCGTCGAGGAGCGGCCCTTCCCCCGGCAGCGAACCAACGATAAAACCGGCCAGCGAGGTCTTCGACCACTTCTCGAAGTTATGCTGGACCTTGACGCGATAGAGCGCGCCCGTATGATCGAACGGCGTGGCGACCGCCGCATAGATTCCCTGGATTTTCATTAACCTAATATGTTCTCAATCGACCTTGCGTGTACGCCGGAAGACAAGGATTTTATAATCGCAGAGCTTTGGGAAGCGGGTTGTTCCGGGATCGTCGACCTCGAGGACACAGGGGGGCTCCGTGTTTTCTTCGACGACGACGCGCGCCAGTCCGAGCTTCACTCCCGCTTCGGTGGGGAGATCAAACCAGCCGACACGCGCGACTGGGTGGCCTTCGCGCACGAGTATCTGCAGCCCATGGAGATCGGCCGGCGCATCTTCGTATGCCCCGAATGGCGCGACGACCCGACGCCCCAGGGGCGCATTCGCATCGTGGTCAATGCCGGTCTCGCCTTCGGAACAGGCGCGCACGAAACCACGCGCCTCTGCCTCGAAGCCATCGAGCGCCATCTCAGACCCGGGATGACCGTCGCCGACGTGGGAACCGGCTCGGGGATTCTCGCCGAAGCGGCAATCAAACTGGGCGCCGGTAAAGTCTACGCCAACGACAACGATCCCGAGGCCGTCGCCGTCGCGCGTGAGAATTTCGAAAAGGCCAGTGTCGAGGTTTCCCTGTCGCTCGGCTCGGCCCACGATTTCCCAACTGCCTGCGCCGACCTCGTCCTGGCCAATATCAGCCCCGCATGGATTGCCGATCTCGCCCCGCAATGGGTGCGGATTCTGAAGCCAGGCGGGCGTGCCATTCTGAGCGGATTCGAAGCGACCGATATCCCTCGGGTATCGGCGGCGCTGGAAGCGGCAGGCGCCCACATTGCCGCGGAATTCGGCGAACACGAATGGCGAATGCTGGAAATAGCGGCCCCAGCGCTACAATGACAATTACGAAAACGGCAGCGACCCTTGTAGCTCGAACCGCCGCTTGAAAGCCACTTTTCTCCGGGATCGCTATGTCTTCCGCCGCCTCCGTACATCCATCGGATCAACTGCTTTTCACGGGCTACGATCCCGGCCAGTTCTACGACGAACTGGTCATGCCCAACGGCGAGCCGCGCCCGTACGCCGCGCCCATGTATGAAAAGCTGGCGGCAATGCCGCTCGAGGTTTTTGAAGAGCGGCGCAAGCTTGCCGATCTCTCCTACCTCGTACAGGGCATCACGTTCACCGTTTACAGCGACGGCCGGGGCACGGAGCGCCTCTTTCCCTTCGACCTTTGCCCGCGCATCATCCCCCGTTCCGAATGGGACGTCATCGAACGCGGCTTGGCGCAGCGCGTGATGGCGCTCAATCTGTATCTGCAGGACATTTACGGATCGCAGCGCATCCTCAGAGACGGCATCGTGCCGCGCAATCTGGTCTTTTCGTGCAAGCATTTCCGGCGGGAGATGGTCGGGCTGAACGTGCCCCAGAACATCTATATTCACGTATGCGGCACCGATCTGGTGCGCGATTCCCGCAGCGGCCAATATCTGGTTCTCGAAGACAACGCGCGCTCGCCCAGCGGCATCTCTTACGTGCTGGAAAACCGCCTCGTCATGCGGCGGACGTTCCCACGCGCATTCGAAGTCGTGGAGGTGTTGCCGATCGATCACTACCCGGCGGAACTGGTCCGCATCCTGCGGAGCCTTTCGCCCCGCAGCGGCGAGCGCCCCGTCATCGTGCTGCTAACCCCGGGTCTCTATAACAGCGCCTACTTCGAACACTGCTTCCTCGCGCAGGAGATGGGTATCGAACTGGTGGAAGGCCGCGATCTGGTGGTGGTCGACGACATTGTTTACATGAAGACGATCCACGGCCTGACGCGCGTGGATGTCATCTACCGCCGCGTCGACGACGATTTTCTCGACCCGCTGGCTTTCCGCGCCGGATCGCTGGTTGGCGTTCCGGGGCTGATGAACGCTTATCGCGCCGGCAACATCGCGCTTGCCAACGCGGTCGGCACCGGCGTGGCGGACGACAAGGCGATTTACGCCTACGTTCCCGATTTCATCAAATACTATTTGGGCGAAGACCCCATTCTGCAGAATGTCGAGACGTACCTGTGCTCGAACCCCTCGCAGCTTTCCTACGTCCTCGACCACCTGCCCGAGCTGGTGGTAAAGGCAGTGGGTGAATCAGGCGGATACGGCATGCTGATGGGCCCGTCGTCGGACAAGAAGACCATTGAGGACTTCCGCGCGCGCCTCCTGGCGGATCCGCGAAACTATATCGCCCAGCCGGTAATTCCTCTCTCGCGCGTCCCGTCGTTCGATGCGGCCATAGGGGCCATGAGCCCGCGGCACGTCGACCTGCGCCCCTACTGCCTCTACGATGGCCAGAAGGTCACGATCGTTCCCGGCGGTCTGACGCGCGTGGCGCTTCAACGGGGATCTCTGGTAGTCAATTCGTCGCAGGGCGGCGGCAGCAAGGACACCTGGGTTCTTAGAGGCGACGAGTAATGGGGCTCACACTTCCCAATCCCATCCAAGCAGTGGGGCGGACCCCCCGGTCCGCGCGGATCCCCCCGGACCCGCTCTTTTCAGGTAATCGGGCATGATGCTTTCCCGCATCGCCGATTCGCTGTTCTGGATCGGCCGCTACATGGAGCGCGCCGACAACACGGCCCGCATTCTCGACGTCAACTATCACATGCTGCTCGAGCAGCCTCCCGACACCTACAAGCTGCGCTGGGACCCGCTGATCGCGGTAACCGGCGAACGGGCGCGCTTCTATCAAACCTACACCGAAGCCAGCGCCCAGACCGCTTTCGATTTCCTGGGTTTCTGCGAGGAGAATCCGAACTCCATCGGACAATGCATCATCAGCGCCCGCGAAAACGCGCGCACCATCCGCGACCGCATCTCGCGCGAGTTGTGGGAAGACATCAACAGCCTCTATCACAAAGTCACGAGGCTGCGCGACGACGACGAGAGCCTCTCCCGTTTCTGCGACGCGGTGAAGCGCGGCGGACACCGCTTCCACGGCGTTTGCGACGCCACGCTTGCCCGCGACGAAGGTTGGCATTTCGTGCAGGCCGGCTGCGTGCTCGAACGCGCCGAGATGACCGCGCGCATTCTCGACGTCCACTATCACCAGCTGCTCGAAGGCCCGCCGATTCTGAACGAAGCGCGCAGCCATTTATGGATGGCGGTGCTGAAATCGGTGGCGGCGTTTGAATTTTACAAACGCCAATATTCGCAGATCGAACCCACCAAAGTAGCGGAATTGCTGCTCCTCGACGCGCGCCATCCACGTTCCGTCCGCTTCAACTTCGGCGCGCTGCAGAGTTCCCTGCATGCGATCAGCGGGTCGGTACCCGGC
>Ga0070733_10001833_pt1 | contig 15584 bp, 12 predicted proteins | sample Coa_R1_9_FD_66450 | JGI IMG/M metagenome (GOLD analysis project Ga0070733, IMG submission 66450) | Surface soil microbial communities from Centralia Pennsylvania, which are recovering from an underground coalmine fire - Coalmine... | ecosystem: Environmental > Terrestrial > Soil > Unclassified ... | reverse complement strand
TCTGCAATCCTGGCACGAATGCGCTAAATCCCAGGGGTTCGGGGACAGCGTCCCCGACTAACCAAATGGGTGACAAAGTCGCTGGCCCATTAAGGGGACATAATCGCTGGCCTACAACAGGCCGGGGTCATACTTCAGGAGGACATTCATCCCGCGTTGTAGCCGCCCAATACACCCACAATCCGGTACAGATCGACATGGCCAGCCAAGGGCTGAAGAAGGAGGCGGCGAAGGCCAGCGAATACAGCGGAGGCCCCCAGCGGTAGCTGCGGCGCAGCCGCCGCGGTGTGTCCGCCGAGGCCGCGGGGTCCAGCATCTCCTTGCGGAACGCGGCCATCGCCAGCAGGTAGAACGCGATGCTGATGACGACGAACGTTCCACAATACGACTCCACCGCCGTGGAGGCCGCCGCTGTCTGAAGGTACTCCGCGACCACCGCGGTCGGAAACGGGACCACGGTCACCATCATCAGCAAAAGCCCGTTGGCGAAGAGAAGCCTCGCATCGGTGCGGCACACCAGACGGAAAAGCGTGTGATGGTGCACCCACATGATCAGGATGGTAAAGAAGCTGGTGATGAAGCTGACGTAGCCCGGCCACTGCTCGGCCAAGGTGTCGCGAAGCGCTTTTGCGGTGGGCTCGGGCGCGCCGGATGCCAGGTGCGGAACCTTCAGCTCCAGCACCAGCAGCGTGATCGCGATGGCGAAAACCCCGTCGCTGAAGGCTTCCAGCCGGCTGGTGTTTTTCTCCATTCATTCATGATCGCCGACTCCCGCGCCGGCTTGGCTGGCGCCCGACTTGGATATCCTGGAATCAAGCCATGCCTTTCTCCTCCATTCCCGAGGCCATCGAGGAAATCCGCGCCGGCCGCATGCTGATCGTCGTCGACGACGAGGACCGCGAAAATGAGGGCGACCTCACCCTTGCGGCCGAGTTTGTCACGCCCGAGGCCATCAACTTCATGGCCGTCCACGGCCGCGGCCTGATCTGCCTGGCGCTCGCGCCGGAGCGTTGCGATGCCCTGCATCTGCCGCTGGTTTCGCCCATGAACACCTCGCGCTTCGGCACCGCCTTCTGCGAATCCGTCGACGCCGCTGAAGGCGTCACTACCGGAATCTCCGCGGCCGACCGCGCCCACACCATCCGCACCGCCATCCGCCCCGGCTGCCGTCCCCGCGATCTCGCCCGTCCCGGCCACGTCTTCCCGCTGCGCGCCCGCGAAGGCGGCGTGCTGGTTCGCGCCGGCCAGACCGAGGCCGCCGTCGATCTCGCCCGCCTGGCCAAGCTCGAACCCGGCGGAGTCATCTGCGAAATCATGAACGCCGACGGCACAATGGCGCGCGTGCCCGAGCTCAGCGCCTTCTGCGAACAGCACGGCCTCAAGATGATCTCGGTGGCCAGCCTGATCCGCTACCGCCATCGCACCGAGCGGTTTCTCGAGCGCCGCGGCGAAGGCTGCCTGCGCACCGAGTTCGGCGATTTCAAGACCGTCGCCTTCGTCAGCACCCTCGACGGCGAGCAGCATATCGCCCTGGTGCGTGGCGAAGTGGCCGGCCGCGAGAACGTGCTGGTGCGCATGCACGCGCGCTGCGTCGCCGGCGACGTTTTCGGCTCCACCGAATGCGATTGCCACGCGGCGTTGCAAGCCTCGCTCGAACGCATCGCCGAGGAGGGCCGCGGCGTGCTCGTTTACATTCACGAAACCGGCCTGGGCGAGCGCAAGCATTCCCCCGGCGGCGAAACCCGGCCCATTCACGAGAGCGGCATCGGAGCGCAAATCCTCGCCGACCTCGGCCTCACCACCGTCCGCCTGCTGACCAACCATCCCCGCAAGGTCTTCGGCGTCGACGCTTTCGGCATCGAGATTACGGGGACGGTGCCTCTGGCGAAGGAACCGGCGGGTTAGCGGGGCCGCCGGAGAGTGCTTCGGCGGGATCAACCCAGAAGGGGTGGAGCAGCTGTCCGACCAAATCGCGAGCCATGGGCCCGTCGATTCCGTAGTGCGCCGGCCATCGCTTCTCTGGCAGGTAAAAGGTGCCGAAACATTTGTCCACCCAGGGCAACATCGCGGCGTAGTTCTTGTTAACGTACGCGGGCCCATCTTTGGTGTGGTGCCAGTGGTGGAAGGCGGGGCTGGTTACAAGCCACTCCAGCCAGCCAAAACGCCAGCGCAAATTTGCGTGGATGATGAAGCTCCAGACGGTGCCGGCTAGCACGTATAGCAAGGGCAGCGTGTCCACTGTATTCCCGGCCGGCTGCGCCAGACCCAGGACATACATCGGGATCAACCCGCATAGGCGCGTGAAGACGATGTCCAACGGGTGCGCGCGGGTGTTGACCAGCCAGTCCATCTCCTCCGCGCTGTGATGGATGGAATGGAAGCGCCAGAACAAGGGAATCTCATGCATCCAGCGATGCCCCCAATACGCGCCGATTTCTCCCACAACCAACGCCGCGGCGAAGCGCATCCACAGCGGCATTTCGGCCGCCTTCGCGTACAGCGTGCTGGGCGCAAAATGGTGCACGCTCCAGGCGATCGCCGTCAGAGGCAGCGTCAGGAGCAGCTTGGGCAGGAGACTATTGAGAAAGTAATAGCCCAGATCCGTGAGGAATGCTTTACGAAGGACCTTCTGCGGATGTTTCGCCCACAGCCTTTCGAGCGGTACGAAAATAGTTAACAGCAGAACCAGCCAGACACACAGTCTGAAGGCATCGAACACCAGCGGCGGCAGACCCTGTTGCAATTGTTCGAGCAATTCCATAGACTGCAATGGCCAAACGGGCCGAATGAAAATCGATCAGCGGCGTTTCTTCAGCTGCCTTCGGACGGCGAACATCCCCAGCATGCCAGCGCCGATCAGGGCGCAAGTCGCTGGTTCCGGCGTTGTGACCGAGACACCGTCCAAGAGAACGACGGGCGGCTCTCCGCTCGGGGTGCCTACCGCAAAAAAGCTAAGCAGTTCAGATCCGGTGGTCGTTGCCGTAAAAGTCAAAGATTGACCCTCCCAGGGCACAAAACCATGGCTCGCATTGTTCATGATCTGTGAAAGCTGACTCTGGCCGCCGAGACTAACAAGCCATCTCTCGGTAGTGGCACCGCTGTAAAATTGAAACTGCTCGGCCGCTTGGTCGAAAGACACGACGTAAGACTGGCCCATTACGACGTTGATCATCTGCGAGATACTACCAGCGAAGGAAGGATCGCCGTCAATCGCGACAAAATTCCCTCCATCTGGACTCAACGTCCACCCCGGATACAAGCTTGCGAAGCCGGACCCACAGGCATTCGTTTGCGACGTCGTGGAGGCGGCGAAAACAACGCAACCTATACCACCGGAGAAGGTCCAACCGTCCGGAGCGTTTGGAGCAGTGCCCGGAGACATTACGAAACTCGAGGTGTTTCCGGTCGTCGCTTCAAACCCGCCATTGGTGACGATCGGACCGCCGCGTGCGGAAAGGGAAAGCATTGAAAGCGCCAGGGCCGAAATGGCGGCGGTGGCCAGTCTAGATATCTGCATTGGACTCCTTAATTAGGTTCGAAATTCCTACCGCCCGACTCTCGGGGATCTCAAACTTATGATTTCTACTCTCGAAATCGGGGTCGAATTAGTATTGCACACAATCGCACATTTCGATCCGCCGCAGGAAAAATAATCTCAGGGAAGTAAATAGCAAGGCAGTTCTAGAACGCCCAGTACGCTACGGCCTGGACGAGCGCAAGCATTCCCCGGACTCGCCCGATTCACGAAAGCGTCATCGGGGCGCAGATCCTCGCCGACCTCGGCCTCGCTGCCGTTCGGATGCCGACCAACCAGCCCCGCAAGGTCTTCGGTGTCGACGCTTTCGGAATCGAGATTACGGGATCGGTGGCGCTGGCGAAGGAACCTAGCTGAGTGCTTTGTCCGGACCGATTCTGAGCCTCGACCGCAGGAAGCTGTCGTTAGTCCGCCCAATACACGCGCCGCGAGCGAATCCGCAGCTCCGGCCGATTCGGCACCTGAACCTCGATCTGATGCAGACCGGCCGCGTCCCCGCGCTGCGGAAAGCTCAGAATGTACTGGCTATGAACTTCCACCCCGAGCTTCTGAATCGCGTCCTCGATCCCGTGTTCCCTTAAGAACGGAAAGTCCGACCCGCCCGTAGCCAGCGCCAGCGCTTTCACATGATTGGTCGTGCCGAGCCGTGCGAGTTGCGCAAAAAACATCTCATTCAACTCGCCCTGCTCCGGGAAATCCTCCGGTTTTGAGATCCAGCTCATCGCGTACGACGAATAATGCGCACCGAATACCTCGATGCCCTCGCGCTCCACCGCCTCCATCGCGTCCTGGAACTTGGTCTTGCTACCGTCATCGCGAGCTTCCGAAATCAACAGCAGCACGCGGCGTCCGGGGCGCTGCTGCATGCGATCGGCAACCTCCGCGATGGTGTCGAACATCCGGGCGCCCGCCGCTGGTCCGGCTTTCAGGCTCTTCACGGCGGCGCTGACTTTGGCGGATTCGCGTGTGAAGTCCTGCAGCCAGGTGATCTCTCTGTCGAAGGTCACCACCGCCGCCTGGCCCTTCGTCCCGGTCACCAGCGGCTGGATCATGCCGCCGACTTGCCGGATCTTTGCGAGCGCCAGCTTCGAAGTCCCCGAAGTCTGAATGGCAATCGCCAGGGAAATCGGAGCCAGACCCGAGATAAAGTCGTCCATGGCGACGGTCTGCGGCACGCCGTTGTCCAGCACCCTGAAATCGCCGACTGTAAGATCGTTGATATTCTGGCCGTCCTTGCCGGTGACGATGACCGGCACCTGTACGACCTTGGCCTGTGAACGAAACGTCCGGTCCTGAGCGGTGACGGCTCCGAGGCAGCATAGCAAACAAGCAGCCGTGCGTCTCATTTGAAAAAATTCCGGATCAGGAACATCGCGTTTGCCGGCCGCTCGGCCAGCCGCCGCATAAAATACGGATACCACGCGATGCCATACGGCACGTACACGCGCACGCGGTAGCCCTCGCTTACCAGCCGCCGTTGCAGATCCCGCCGGATGCCGTAGAGCATCTGGAACTCGAACTTATCGGCGCCTATCCCGCGCTCCCGCCGGTAGCGCTGCGCCTCGTTCTGAATGTCTTCGTCATGCGTGGCTATGGCCGGGTACGTGCCGTGATCCAGCAGCGTCTTCATCAGCTTCAAATAATTCCGGTCGACTTCCTTCTTATCCGCGAATGCGGCGCTGTGCGGTTCGTGATACGCGCCCTTGCACAGGCGCACCGGAATCCCCATCTGGTTCATGCGGTCGATGTCCGCGGCGCTGCGGAACAGGTATGCCTGAATCACAGCGCGAATGCAGCCGCACTCCTCCGCCAGCCGTTCGACAACCTTGAGCGTCCGCTCTGTGTACGCGGTCGATTCCATGTCGATCTCGATGCGCGTGCTCGCGGCCTTGGCACGGCGTACCAGCGCCCGCACGTTTTCCAGGCACGCGTCTTCGGAGAAGTCGAGCCCCATCTGAGTCAGCTTGACCGAGATCGTCGAGGTCAGCCCACGCGCCGCAATCTGATCCAGCGCTTCGACGTAGGCATCGCGCGACACCGCGGCTTCATCGAGTGAGGTTACGTTTTCGCCCAGATGATCGAGGGAAGAGAAAATGCCGTCGCTCTGGAGCTGCGTGCACACGGCCAATTCGTCTTCCAGCGTCTCGCCGGCCACGAAGCGCCGGGTCAATTTTCTGGAGGATTCCGCCGTCTCCAGCCACTTCCGGATCCATCCCCGCCGGGACAGAAAAAGAAAGAAATCGCGCACAGTCCGCCAAGTCCGCTGTGTCGCTTACGGTTGAACCGTCGCCTTCAGGACTTCCGCGCCGCCTGGAGTTTTTGTTTTCAAATCCTGCTCGGCGGTGACGAATACATCGAAATTCTTCAGTGGAGTGACGGTTTCGTAGCTCGCCTCCAGGTTTTTGCTAACCTTCAGTTGGCCTTGATTCTCGGCATTTCCGCCCCGTTCCTGTATCCAAATCACGTAGCCCGCTGCCGGTGGCGTCAGATTCTCGGCATTGGCGAGGTGCTGAACTTTCATCTTCAGTTTGGTGTTGCCGTTCTTGTCCTTGCTGATGTCGATGTCGGCCCGGGCGCCGGGAACGATAGGCGCAGCGGTCATGGGATAGTTCTTGGCGTAGACCACAGCCGCGAGCAGCGCGAAGGTCAAACAGGTTGTGAAAAGCTTCCGCATCCGGCACCTCGTGAATATATTCGCACAAACGATTGGGCCGGCAATTCACTCCCGTCACTTGATCGGTTCCACCCTCCGGCGATCCGCCGCCAGCGGCAATTCACGCGGCACCGTGTCGATTCTTTGCGGCTCCGGTACCTCCGCCGAGCCTCCCACGCCCAGCTCCCGCATCCGCCTGAGCGACGGTTCCAAGCGCGATTCCCAGGAGCGCGCCGAGCGGTTGTACGCCTCCACCGCCTTGGCCAATTCGCGCCCCGACGCCGCGTAGCTCTCCGCGAACACTCGCATGCGCTCGTAAAACTCGGATGCGATTCGACGCAACTCGTCCGCATTCTTCGCCAGCCGCTCCTGCCGCCACCCGTAGGCGATGCCCTTGAGCACGCTCACCAGCGTTACCGGCGTGGCCACCAGAACCTTCTTCGCCAGGGCGCGATCCAGCAGTTCCGGGTCCCGCTCCAGCGCCGCGCCCAGGAAATGGTCGCCGGGAAGAAACAGCACCACCATCTCCGGCGCGGTCTCAAAGCCGCTCCAGTATTCGCGACCGCTCAACTGCTGCACGTGCCGCGAAAGCTGCTGTGCATGGCGGTCCAGTGCGCTCCGCCGGGCGGCGTCGTCGATAGCCGCCTCCGCATCCAGATACGCCGATAGCGGAGCTTTCGCGTCCACCGGCAGTGTTCGCCCTCCGGGGAGCTTCACGATCATATCCGGCCGGCTTCCGTGCACCGATTCCTGCTCGGTGAAATCACAATAGGGGACCATGCCGGCCAGCTCCGCCACGCGGCGCAGCGTCAGCTCACCCCAGCGCCCTCGTGTATTGGGCGAGCGCAGCGCCTGCGACAGCGCCACGGTCTCTTTACTCAGCGAAGTAAGATGATGCTCCAGGCCCCCCAGGCTGTGTTGGCGCTGGAGTTCGAACTCGCGGATCTGCGCTTCCAGCCGCGCCAGCGCCTCGGCCAGAGGCTGCGTGGAATCCTCGGCAGGCGCGCTTGGCGCTTGCGGACGGCTGCGCAACCCGAGCGCCGCCAGTGCCGCGCCCAACGCCAGCGCGAGGGCCAATGCCACAAATGTTGCGGTGGTCATGGAGGTTTACTCAACCAGTTTGGCACACACTAAGGTTCGTTCTAGGGCATTCCAGCTAAAGCTCCTTCCAGCCCCCGCCGATTACCCCATTGGGACCATGGGTCTCTTAGTTCTATGTCCTGGAACATTGCAAGGTCAGGTAAAGGGAGCGGATCGGCACGCATGAAACGAGTTAAATCGCTGTTGTTGTTTATGTTACTTGCTTCAGGCGGGATTTTCGCCCAGTCTACCGGCGTGACGGTCGGGCTGTCGCAAGTGGGCCCGGTCTTTTATGTGGACGGTCAGTCGTACAGCAATCGTCAGACCTTTCTGTGGCCGGTGGGCAGTAAACACGTTGTCCAATTTCCGTTCACCGTGGATCTTAACGGCAACGTGTTAACGTACCAGGCTGGGACCGGCGACACTGCCGAATGGACTTTCGGCGGCTGGATCGACAACCTCGGTCTGCTGACCCCCTCCAACTCGCCGGTGCAGACCATCACCGTATTTCCGGGTCTCACCTCGCTGATCGGCACCGTTAGCGAGCTGATGGAACTCACCATGACATTTCCTCCCGGCACCGGCAGCGGCGAGACAAATACAAATTGTTCCGGTGCTCCCAACAGCCCCTTGCCTCCCAATGGCGTGCCGCCTGGCCCTTATGGATGGGGTCTGGTGTACGTCAACAGCGTATGCTATTCGGATTCGACGACGGTTTATGTCGCGCAAGGACTGGTCAACCTCAATGCATTTCCATTCCCCGGCTACGCTTTTGTGGGCTTCCAGTACGGCGGCAATCCTCCCAACCCGTATCTCTACCAGTACAACCTGACCCAGCCAGGCGCGGCGATTGTGGCGGTCTTTTCCCCCGCCAAGCGGGTCTCGTTTCGTACCAGCCCTTTAGGTTTGCAAGTGATTGTGGATCGCACCACCATCACCACGCCGCCGACGCTGCCCAACCTTCCGCAGCAGATCAACATCGGCAACAACTGCACCCCCGACTACTCCTTGATTCCGCCCAACACCACCCTGCTGGTCACCCCGCTGTGTATTGGGGACTTCGATTTTCTGCCCGGCTCCTCGCACACGGTGGGCGCTCCAGTCGCGCAACAGGACACTACCGGCGCGTGGTGGGTTTTCAACGGTTTTAGCAACGGCTTGGGGCAGGGCGGCGCCTATGTCACCAATTCAGCCACCAACGTGCCGGACCTGGTAACTGCGCAGTTCATTCCCGGTATGCAGAGCGCCATCATCACCAATCCCCCCGGACTCAAGGTCTCGGTGGACGGCACCGCGGCCTGGCCCAACTATAACTTCGTCTGGGGGCAGGGAAGCACGCACACCATCAGCGCGCCGGCCTCGCAGGTGGATTCCGCCGGCCGCACCTGGCAATTCGTGAATTGGTCCAACGGAGGCTCCGCTTCGCAGACGATCACCGTTCCATCGAGCCCCACCGGCGGCACCGGCTTTTCGGTAACCGCAAACTACACTTTATTGGGCCAGGTGCAGGTCACCAGTTCTCCCGCGGGCCTCACTTTCACCGTTGGTGGCAGCTCTTGCACGACGCCCTGCTCGGTGAATCAGGCCAGTGGCACCACGCTCCAGATCAGCGCCCCCTCCTCCGTCGCCCTTTCAGCGGCCTCGCGATTGGACTTCGATTCCTGGTCGGGCGGCTCAAGCTCGACCTCGACATCGCTGCAGGTAACACTCACCCAGGCTGCGGCGGTCTTCACCGCGAACTATCACACTTCCTATCTTCTGGTCGCGTCGTCTAATCCGGCCAATAGCGCCACGTTCAAGCTGTCGCCCGCTTCTCCCGACGGATTCTTCCCCAACGGAACCCCTATCAGCGTGACGCCTGTACCCAATTCCGGATACAAATTCGCAGGTTGGGGAGGCGATCTCTCCGGCACGCTGAGCCCGGGTTTCCTGACGATGAACGGGCCGCACAGCGTTGTGGCGAATCTACAGTCCGCTCCCGCCATCTCACCCGCGGGCATCGTCAGCGCCGCGGGGGCCACTCCGGACGGCACGGTGGCGCCCGGCTCGATCATCTCCATCTACGGCCAGAATCTGGCTGGAGCGCTCCAACTGGGGCCCTCCGACCCGCTCTCGCAGACCATCGGCAATGTTACCGTGAGCGCGAACAACATTCTGATGCCGCTGATGTTCGTTTCCCCGGGACAAATCAACGCGCAAGTTCCGGTTGAGCTTGCTCCCGGGACCTATACTCTTACCGTCCAGTGGCTCGGACAGAGCCCGATATCCGGCTCCTTCACGGTCAGCCGCGATGCGCCTGGCATCTTCACGGAGTCCAATCCGCAAAACCTTCCGCTGGCGGCGGCTCTGCACCAGGACGGCTCCCTGATCACCTTGGCGAGCCCCGCGCGCCGCAATGAAATTGTCAGCCTGTACGGCACCGGCTTTGGACCGTACAATCAACAGATCGGCGACGGCTTCGCCGCCCCGAACAGCCCCCTGGACCCGGTAACGGATGCGGTTACCATTAATGCCGGCTCGGGGCCGTTTGCGGCCACGTGGGCGGGCGCGGCGCCGGGCATACCCGGCGTTTCCATCGTGCAATTTCCGATTTCGAGCGCCGTTCCCACAGCCACCAATGCGAACATCGTGATCAGCGTCGGCGGCAAGCCCAGCGCTACCGTGCAGTTACCGGTGCAATAGGCGCCGATCGTCAGCGTATAAAGAACTTGTCTTTGTCGACGCCCGGCTCGACGGCGACGTCAAAGAACCCGATCATCATCTCTTCCCAGCTCTGGTGCCCATAGCGCACCTCCGCGTTGGGATCGGGGTTGCGGGGGTTGTTGGCCGAATTGTCAAACCACGCGATCCATTCCAGGCGCGTGCCCTTCTTGAGCGGCAGGGGCTGAGCCAGTTTGTAAGAGAGTTGCCAATAGAAGTCGAATGCGGGGACCTTGAGGAGGGTCTCCGGTTGGCCGTCCCCGAGAATCCTGGTGTACTCGAAAGCCTTTCCTCTCAGGTGCATATGTGGGAAAAATCCCAACAACAGGGCATCATTCGGTAAGGTTCCCCAGGTTGTGACCCTGTAGTTGGAATCGCCGGGAGGAATTACGAAAGTTCCGTTATCCATCTGCAGAGTCAGGACCCGTTTTTGAGGCGGCGACTTGGCGAAGATCACGGCCACTTGGGTCTGATCGGGGGTAGGTTTGCCGTTGGGTGTATAGTGAATCTCGAAAACCAGATCGGAGCCGGCCTTCACCAATTTCGCCGTTCCTTCGGGCAGCACGTCGGCCGAGGCTCCCGGCGTATAAATCGTCAAAATATCGGATTTGGTTGGTCCGTGCGTCCAGGTTTGGCCGGGTTCGCGGATATAGACAACGGCGTGATGTACCACGCTGCGGTTGCTTGGCTTGCACTCAACGGCCGTAATCCACTGGTCCGAAGTGAAGCCGGTGGGAACGATAAAGTATTGATATTCAACGGCTCCCTTGGCAGGGACAAGGAAGGGTTTGGCGGCTCCTAAGACGGCGTCGGGGGCTGCCGGGAGGTTCCAGCCTGGGGGCCAGACCCGCGGCGGAGGCGCCTGGCGCGGATTCCCTTCAGGGGCTCCGGCATCGGCCCACCGAGCCACTGTATCGCGTTCAGAGGCGCTCAAGGAGCGGTCGTTCGAGAACCTCCCACAGCAGGGGTCGGCGAACCAGGGCGGCATCTTCCTGGCCAGCACTTGCGCGCGGATGGACTTCGCCCAGGGCCGCACCTGGCTGTAGGTTACGAATGGCATCGGCGCTGCCTCGCCAGGGCGGTGGCATTCCTGGCAGTGATCCTGGAGGACGGGCAGGATGTCCCGATAGAACGTGGGTGGGTCCGCGGCCAAAGCTGTTTGAGCCGCTGCTCCGGCCAGGAAAACGAAAATGCTCACCCCGGGGGTGAGCATTTTACGCCTCCCTGTTTTTAGGCAGGGTGATGTACATGGGAGAATCAGTCTCAACGGTATCGCAACCGCCGAAACCTGTGTGATTGGAGTTTAGGGCGTGGGGCACAATGAAGTCAAGAAAAAAATCCGCCGTGTTGTTTCCGTTGTAACCCACCTGTTTTCCTCATGCTACGTGGAATCTAGGTTTTAGAGGCGCGGTGGAAAAGCTGTTGGAATCCTGTCTACGCCACCCTCGTTTCCGGTCTAAGGGCCCGGAACACCGAGGCTTATTTGTTGCTGAGATGGAGTGTAATCATCGCCTCCGGCTCACCCGTGCCCCAGCCTAACTTTCGTAGAATCACACGAAAAGCCCCGAAGCCGATCCCGGCCACCAGACACAGCCCCAGGATGAGGCCGGCCAGGGCGATGATACTCATCATCATGCCCCCAACCTGCCTGACGTTGACCGGAGGAATTTCATTTATCGTGACATTGGCGGTGTATCTTACCTGCGCCAATACCCTTTCGGCTGCATCAGCATCCGGAGGCTCGACCGTGATAGCGACCAACGATCCAGCTCGTTTGGCCACGGCTCCCGGAATCTTCTCGAACTCGTCGAAGCGCTCGCGGGCCATGTTGGGAGTGGGATACGAGAAGATCGCCAGCTTCATTGGGCCTTTGGGGGTTTGGTACTGGCCGAACTGGGCCTCGGCCCCTAGATGAAATGCGGCGAGAGACGGTGCGATGCGCGGCTCAAAACGCTGGAGCGAGACGGGCCCCAGAATGTAGCGCTCGGAGTTGGGAATCAGCCCGCTGGGCGGCAGGGAGTCGATCAGCAGCGGCAGGGGCGAATTCTCAAACAGCGGAAGCTGATTGTAGATCAAGTTCAATTCGGCCTCACCCGGAAGGGCGCCGGTGAGCTGAAACAAGTAGTTGCCGTAGGCGAAGATGACTCCGTCGGAAGTGGCGACGGCCAGTTTGGTGACTTGCGAGGGCGTCGCGAGGGGAGGGCGGCGGGCCTCGAACATGGCCATTGCCCCGGTAGAATCGTGAAATCGCCAGGCGGTGGCGATGAATTTCTTATCGGGCGAGCTGTAATCGGCTTGCTCGGTGGCCTGGATGCCGTATTCGTTGTCCAGATCGAGGTCGGGAGCCGAGACCGTCTTGGGCGGGCCCTTCTTGAAGTCGCCGACCTGATCGGGGAAGATGGCGGCGTGGGCCGACGCGCATAAAAAGGCGGCGGAAGGAATAAGTAAGCTCAAGCTCCGCAGCATTTTTTGTACTTCTTTCCGCTCCCGCAGGGGCAGGCGTCGTTACGTCCGGCTTTGGCCTTGGCGAGCACGGGCTGTTTCTTGGTCGAGGACTCCCCGCCGACGAACTGCAACTGATCCAGTTCCTTTTGCTTCTTGCGCTCGATGTGGCGGGTCAGGTCGAGCACGGAGTTCTGAGCGGCCTTGCTCTGAGCCTCGCTCTGGGCTCCCTTGGTAAGAGCCTCGCGCTGGCTGGGCGCGGCCACCGCCATGACGCTTTGCGAATCGTCTTCGTCTTCCTCGGGCGCAGCCCACAGCTCGGGATAGGGGACGTTCTGGGGAGCCTCCTCTTCGGGCACGGCTTCGGCGCGCTGCATGAAGAAGAGGTAGCGCGCGGTTTCGTCCTCGATCCGGTCCATCATGTCCTGGAACATGACGTAGGATTCCTTCTTGTATTCGATCAGCGGATCTTTCTGGCCGTAGCCGCGCAGCCCGATGCCTTCCTTCAAGTGATCCATCGACAGCAGGTGATCCTTCCACTGGTTGTCGATAACATTGAGCATGATCATGGCCTCGGTGGCGCGCATCAGGTCCGCACCGATCATGTCTTCCTTTTCCTGGTAACGCTTGACCAGTTGCTCGCGAACCTCCTCCTCCATTTGACGCCGGTCCAGATTCTGGAGTTCCTCCGTGCGGATTTTGACGCCGAACTCGGTGAGGATATCGGATTCGAGGCCGTGCCAATCCCAATTGCTGGAGTGCGTTTTTTCGGAACAGCGGGCGTCGACGTAGGTCGCCACAATGCCTTCGATGATATCGAGAATGCGCTGCTTCTGTTCCTTGCCTTCGAGCAACTGCCGGCGCATGCCGTACACCGCCTGGCGCTGCTTGTTCATGACGTCGTCGTATTCGAGGACGTGTTTGCGGGAAGCGAAGTTCTGCGCCTCGACGGCTTTCTGCGCGGCCGCGATGCGCTTCGAGATCATCTTGCTCTCGATGGGCACATCCTCTTCCATGCCCAGGCGCAGCATCAGATTCTGCATCTTTTGCCCGCCGAAGATGCGCATCAGATCGTCCTGCAAAGAGAGATAGAAGCGCGCGCTGCCGGGATCGCCCTGGCGCCCGGCACGTCCGCGAAGCTGATTGTCGATACGGCGGGAGTCGTGACGTTCGGTGCCCAGGATGTGGAGGCCGCCGAGCTCGACCACTTCATCGTGTTCTTTCGCGGTCTCGGCTTTGAAGCGTCCGTAGACGTTTTCCCATTCCTGGCGCTCCGGCGTGCCCACGGCGGCGGTTTGAAGCGTATCGGGGTCCTTGTTCTCTTTCCGGAGACGCTCCTTGGCGAGGTACTCCGCGTTGCCGCCGAGCAAAATATCCGTCCCGCGGCCGGCCATATTGGTGGACACGGTGACCGCGCCCTTGCGTCCGGCCTGAGAAACGATGAAGGCTTCACGCTCGTGATTCTTGGCGTTCAAGATCTCGTGGCGGATGCCCATGCGCTTGAGGATTCCGGAAAGGCGCTCCGATTTTTCGACGGAAACGGTGCCGACCAGAACCGGCTGGCCCTTTTCGTGAAGCTCCTTGATTTCCTTGGCTGCGTTGCGGAACTTCTCTTCTTCGGTGCGGTAGACAATGTCGTGATACTCGAGGCGGCGCAGGACCCTGTTGGTGGGGATGATAGTGACGTCGAGCTTATAGATTTTCTCGAGCTCAGCGGCTTCCGTGTCAGCCGTGCCGGTCATGCCGGCAAGTTTCTTGTACATGCGGAAGTAATTCTGGAAGGTGATGGTGGCGAGGGTCTGGTTCTCGCGCTGGATCTTGACGCCTTCCTTGGCTTCGATGGCCTGGTGTAAGCCGTCGGACCAGCGGCGGCCGGGCATCAGGCGGCCGGTGTACTCGTCGACAATGATGACTTCCTCGTCCTTGACCACGTAATCGCGATCGCGCAAATACAGGACGTGCGCGCGAAGGGCCTGCTGAACGTGGTGGTTGATCTCCATGTTGAGCGCTTCATAAAGATTGCCCATGCCCAGGAGCTTTTCCATCTTGAGCACGCCCTCTTCGGTGAGCGCGACGCTGCGGGTTTTTTCGTCAACTGTGTAATCGCCGGTGGTCCATTTCTGACCCGGCTCCTTGCCCTCGATCACCTCGCCGCGGATGAGGTTGGGGATGATGCGGTTGATCTTGTAATACTTGTCGGTGGATTCCTCGCTGGGGCCGGAGATGATGAGTGGCGTGCGAGCCTCATCAATAAGGATGGAATCGACCTCGTCAACGATGCCGAAGTGGTGCCCGCGCTGGACGCAATCGGCGATGCGGAACTTCATATTGTCGCGGAGATAATCAAAGCCGTATTCGTTGTTGGTGCCGTAGGTGATGTCGCAGCTGTAACTGGCGCGGCGCTCATCATCGCTGAGGTCGTGCACGATGACGCCGACGGTCATGCCCAGGCCTCGGTAGATTTTGCCCATCCAATCCGAATCGCGGTGGGCCAGATAGTCGTTGACGGTGACAACGTGGACGCCCTTGCCTTCGAGCGCGTTGAGATAGACCGGAAGCGTCGCGACCAGCGTTTTCCCTTCGCCGGTCTTCATCTCGGCGACCTTGCCGCGATGGAGCACGATGCCGCCGATAAGCTGGACGTCGAAGTGGCGCATATTGAGGAAGCGGCGGCCGGCCTCACGCACGGTGGCGAAGGCGGGAATCAGAAGGTCGTCGAGGGTAGCGCCTTGCGCGAGCTGCTCGCGGAAGCGCACGGTCTGCGCGGCGAGCTCTTCGTTGCTCATCTCCTCCATCTGCGGCTCCATGGCGTTGATGGACGCGATGATCGGCCGCATGGCCTTGACTTCACGTTCGTGCTTGGTACCAAAAATTTTCGCAAGGACTGTGTCGACGCCCATAAACAATAGCCTCCAGACTGCTCTTACCGATTCGTTTTTTGCCGGGAAAAGTTGCGGGAGGGATTCAGCAGCGCAGCAGAGCGCGTTGATGGCGGCGGAAGGCGAGGTTGACCGCCGGGCGGATCGAAATCATCCACAGCGAATGCCGGAAGGGCGTGGCCGCCAGAGCCGCGAAGGCAAGCAGTGCGTGCGCGGAGGGTCGCTCCGTGCTGGGCGCGGCGAGCGTGAAGTCGCTGGCCGGAGTCACCAGTTGAACGACGGATTGGAGCAGACG
>Ga0070733_10001832_pt1 | contig 15586 bp, 9 predicted proteins | sample Coa_R1_9_FD_66450 | JGI IMG/M metagenome (GOLD analysis project Ga0070733, IMG submission 66450) | Surface soil microbial communities from Centralia Pennsylvania, which are recovering from an underground coalmine fire - Coalmine... | ecosystem: Environmental > Terrestrial > Soil > Unclassified ... | reverse complement strand
CGAATCTCCGAGTGTCCATTTACTGCTCGCGTCTTTGTATCAGCGCGAGAGAAATTACTCCGAAGCTGAGCGGGAGTATCGCGCTTCGATTGCACTCAATGAGAACGGCGGCGCCCTGTATTCTCTTGGGCGGCTCTACGCCAACGAGGGCCGCAACCTCGAGGCGGTCGAAGCCATCGAGCGTGCCGCGAGAGAGTCCACCAAGCCGCTGGATATGTACATGACACTGGGAAGATTGCAAATCGCCTTGAACCATCCCGAGCAAGCACTGGCGGCGTTTGCTGAGGCCGAGAAAAACAGCCCGTTTCGCAACGGTGGCGAATCGCTTGCCCCCGAACTATACGCCGAGATTGCCGAAGGGAACTCCGAAGCACATCGGCTCTTGGGACACTGGCCTGAAGCGATTGCCTTCCAACTGGAAGCGACCCGGATGACTCCCCTGGTCGGCAGCCGTTGGGGCAGGCTTGCTGACCTTTATGAAGCGAATGCGCAAATGCAACTCGCCGCCGAGGCCCGGCAACACGCTGCCGAGTTGCAGGTGGCGAAGGCGCCTCGTTGAGATTCGACTGGCACGCGTTACCCCGGAAATCTCAAATCAAGAGTTCCAAATGACCGTCTCCGTCGTGTGACCTGGATCACATTTGCCTGTGATGCCCTACGCTGTCCTCCCGCTTCTGTGCCCGTAGAGTAAAGAAGGATAAAGGATATAGCTCGTGTTTGAGGGTCACACCGAACGGGGCAAATTTCGCGGTGGCTGCGGAGAAAGACGCGAAATCACATTTGACTCACAAGAAACCGCGAGAGTGCCGGCTGCAACCTGATGAAAACAGGGTTTTGGAAACTGGTTTCCGCGGACTGCAGAGTGGTACATGGGGTGCCTTTGAGTTACTAGAGTTTGCCGTCCGCGCAGTGAACAGTGGGGAGACCCGAAGGAGAAACGACGCATGCCGAATGAATCAGTCGAACCAGTGAGGATCACACCCGCGTGGCACCCGAGCCAGGTCTATGCAATGGCGGCAGTTTGCCTGGTGGTCGGGCTCGCCATCGGTTATCTCTTCCGCGGATCGCAATCGCAAGCGGTGGCGCAACCTGCCGCCAATGCCCAATCGTCCCCCGCACCCGGCGGCATGGGCGGGCAGATGCCAAGCCTCGATCAGATGAAGCATATGGCCGACAGGAAGGCGGCACCGTTGCTGGAAAAGCTGAAGAGCGACCCCACCAACGTCGACCTGCTTAAGCAGGTAGGAAATATTTATCAGGCTACGCACCAGTTCAAAGACGCCGCCGGTTACTACGACGAAGCACTGAAAACCGATCCTAAAAACGTTCCCATACGCACTCAACTGGCTTCAAGCCTGTATTACGGCGGCGATGTGGACGGGGCAATCAGCCAGCTTCAGACCGCTTTGCAATATGACCCCAAGGATGCCAATTCGTTGTTCAATCTTGGCATGATCAAGTGGCAAGGAAAACAGGACAGCAAAGGAGCTCTAGTGGCTTGGCGGGAGTTGTTGAAGTCCAATCCGCAATTGAGTGCAGACCGCAAAGCCGCGGTGCAGAAACTGATCGCCGACGTTCAAACGCAGGGGAAAAGTTAACGTCACAACTGGGTTGGCGGCGGCTCTTGTCTGAAAACAAAACGGAATGTTCAGGAGAACAAAGAAATGACAGATACAAATCGATCAACTTCTATCGAGCAATGGACCAGCGTGCAGGCTTACGTGTTGGCGGTGATCTGCCTGCTGGTGGGAGTTGCTGGCGGGTGGTTTATCCGCGGATCTCAGAGTCCAGCCGTCGCGACTGCGGCCGCTCCGGCTACCGGGATGACCGACGCAGGCACCCAAACTCCAACTCCGGCTCAGATGCAGAAAATGGCTGACACTCAGGCTGGACCGCTGATCGAGCAACTAAAAGCGGACCCGGCCAACGCCGGACTTCTGGAAAAAATTGGGAATGTCTATTACGACGCGCAGCAATTCCCTGCAGCCATCGATTACTACCAGCGTGCGCTGAAGGTGGAGCCCTCTAACACGGGTGTTCGAACCGATATGGCGACGGCCATTTGGTACACCGGAAACGCCGATGGCGCCATTGCAGAATTCCAGAAATCGCTCTCTTACGAGCCGAACAAAGCCAACACTTTATTCAATCTGGGTGTCGTCGAATGGCAGGGCAAGATGGACATCGACAGCGCTCTGGCCACGTGGCAGAAGTTGTTGGACACGAATCCGAATTATGAAGGTAAGGACAAAGTCTTGGAACTGATGGCACAGGCGAAAAAGCATGCGGGCGTGAAACCAGGCACGCCGGCAAAGCCCCTGCAGTAAGCCTGCTCATTTATAAAGCGGTCTGAATCAAGCGCGCCTGGGAAGGGATAGTGGGGGTCAAATGAGCTACAGAATTCTACATACATGTAGGTTGGGGTTTGTGATTGCTGCACTGTTGGCAGTCGTCGTACAAGTAGCGTCAGCCAGCAATGCTCCCCTGATTTCTGGCTCCTATGAGGTGGTGCGAAACGCGAATCTCGGTTCCCAGACCCAGATTCAGATACGCATTCATCTGGTGAACCACGGGCCGAACAACTTTTCCATTCAGAGGCTAACCCTGTGGGATTTCTCCCACCCCGATAAAGGCGGAACCCATGCTTGTGCGCTTACGCTCCGCGCACACGCGTCCGCTGATACGACTCAGGAATTCTTTATCCGGCGGCCTGAATTCGAATCGTGGCGCAAAGGACTGCGGCCCAGGCTTGTCCTCGAAATGGCGGCGCCTGCGCGCACCAAAAGCACGGCAGTAGTTCGCCTTGACCGGCTTGCTGGCAAGGAGGCGAAGTGAACATGCATCGCCACAATTTGCCTACATGGGTTTCTATTGCTTTTGCGCTTGTCTTGTTCACACCCAAGGTTTCGTTCGCGCAGTATGCCATCAGCACGACTGCTGGAGGCGGCCCGAATAATCTCACGGCGCTGAGTGCCAGCATTGGGTACCCGGGCAGTATTGCGATCGATGCGGCAGGCGACACTTTCATAGCAGACTCTTACTCGAGTCATATTCTCAAAGTCGACACCGCTGGCACGCTCACCGTGGTAGCGGGAAACGGGACCGTCGGCTATTCCGGTGACAACGGGCCCGCGACCAGCGCAGCGCTCAACCATCCCGAAGGCGTGTTCGTGGATGCCTCGGGAAACATCTTCATCGCAGACACAGACAATAACGTGATTCGCGAGGTAGCGGTGTCCAACGGCAACATCACCACGGTGGCGGGGAATGGCACTGCCGGCTACTCCGGCGATAGCGGCCCTGCGACCAGCGCGCAGCTTTATGATCCGTACGGCGTTGTGGTCGATAGTGCGGGCAACATTTTCATCGCCGACACAGACAACTGCGTAATTCGCAAGGTGAGCGCCGGCACCATCTCGACTTACGCCGGCAACACTGTGTGCAGCTACGGCGGAGATGGCGGGCTTGCTACGAGCGCGCAGCTCGACGAACCCGAGGGTGTTTTCGCTGATGGCTCCGGCGATATATTTATTGCGGACACCGATAACTCGGTGATCCGCGAAGTGACAATCGCGAACGGCAACATTCAGACCGTTGCCGGCGTGTTTTACGACTATGAGTCGAACGGTACTTGTACGTACTCCGGCGATGGTGGCTTGGCTACCGCCGCATATCTTTGCTTACCAGCTGGCGTATTCGTGGATGGAACCGGCAACATTTTCATCGCAGACACAGACAATTTCGTAGTCCGCGAAGTTCTCGCAGCCAGCGGGAATATTGCAACCGTAGCTGGAGACAATGCTTTGGGTGCGGGCTACTCCGGAAATGGCGGCGCAGCCACCAGTGCGCAGCTGAACTATCCCAACGATATCTTTGTGGATAGTTCGGGAGACATCTTTATTGCGGATACGGACAACTCCGTCATTCGCGAGGTGACCTCGGGCACGATTCAGACGGTCATCGGAAATAATACCTTGGCCTATTCCGGTGATGGTGGCACGGCTCTTAACGCGGAATTGAACTTTCCCGGAGAAGTGTCGGTTGACGGCTTGGGAAATTTGTTCATCGCTGACACGGCGAGCTCCGTGATTCGTGAAGTGGTAGCAACCACCAGCGACATTCAAACTGTCGCGGGCAACGGAACGAATTGTGCCGACCCCACCACAGCCTGCGGCGATGGCGCCGCCGCTACCAGCGCTCAACTTAATAATCCCTCCGGCGTGGTTCTAGATGCTGCAGGGAACATTTACATCGCAGATACCGCCGACAATCGCATTCGCGTGGTCAACACGGGCACTTCGCCACTCACGGTTGCCACAGTTGTGATCCAGCCGGGCGACATTGCGACTGTGGCTGGAAATGGCACGCCCTGCCCGGACTCTGCGACAGCCTGCGGCGACGGCACAGCAGCCATCAGCGCGGAACTCGCCAATCCCTCCGGCGTCTTTGTAGACAGTTCGGGGAACATCTTCATTGCTGACACCGGGGACTACGTGATTCGCGAGGTCGCGGCGTCAAGCGGCCTCATTACGACCGTGGTCGGAAATTATGCACAATGCACCCCGCCCGGCACGGCGTGCGGAGATGGAGCCATCGCCACCAGCGCACAGCTCAACTCCCCTGGCGGCTTGTTCGTTGACGCGGCTGAAGACATCTTCATCGCGGATACATTCGACAATCGCGTTCGCGAGGTCACCGCGTCCAACAACCTCATCAACACCGTGGCCGGAACAGGAGCGCGCGGTTACGCAGGCGACGGCGCTGCCGCCACCAGCGCTCTGCTGGATACTCCGTACGGTTTGTTCGTCGATACTTCAGGAGATATTTTCATAGCGGATACCGAGAACGCCGTGATCCGTGAGGTCGTAGCGGCCACCGGCTTCATTCAAACCGTAGCCGGGAACAATGCGTCAGGTCCGGGTTTCTCTGGGGATGGTGGCCAGTCAACCAATGCGCAGCTAAACGCGCCCTCGGGGTTGTTCGCTGACTCCGCCGGAGACTTGTTCGTTGCCGATACCGACAATTCGCGCATTCGCAAAATGGTCGCATCAATCTTTGTCGCGGTCACACCGAATCCAGTCAATGTTGCCGTCAGCAGTCCGCAGCAGTTCGCGGCTGCGGTAACTGGAAACAGCAATACCTCCGTCACCTGGCAGGTGAATGGAGTGGTTGGCGGTAATTCGACCGTGGGGACGATCTCGACTACAGGGTTATATCAGGCGCCAGCGGCTATCCCCGCGCCACCCACAGTTACGGTAACTGCAGTCGCAAATGCCGATGGCACCAGCTCGGGATCAGCCCAGGCGACCATTGTCGCGAGCGGCGGTGCGGTGCAGGTCAAGGTGGGTTCGAACCCGGTCGTCAGCGAGGTTTATACGGGCACCACCCAGGCCTTCAACGCAAGTGTGACCGGGACCACCAACACTGCGGTGACTTGGCAAGTGAATGGAGTCACGGGTGGCAACGGGACAATTGGGACCATCTCTACCTCAGGCTTGTACACCGCGCCAGCTGCCATGCCATCGCCATCGGCAACGATTATTGTCAAGGCAGTCTCGCAGGCGGACTCGACTGCCTTCGGCGCCGCCTCAGTTTTGATTGTCACCGAGCCGTCTGCGGCTGACCCGCCGCCTCAGACTATCTCTGCGGGCGCAACAGCGACTTACTCAATTACGTTGAATGCGAATACGGGCGCTCCAAATTATGCGCTCAAGCTGTCTTGTCTGCAGAGTACGCTGCCACCAGGCGCTAGCTGCAGTTTTTCACCCTCAACAATCACGCCAGCGGCTTTGGCAGTGCCCTTTACGCTGACCATCGCGGTCCCCTCAGGTACAGCGATGCTGGAAAAACGAAACGACATGCAGCTGCAACTTTACTTCGCCTTCGTGCCGCTGGCCGGCGTTCTATTTGTCGGGATTGGGGCACGAAATAAGCGACGCCGTTGGTTGTGGCTGCTGTGCCTTTGCATTCTTTTGATTGTGATGAACGCGTGCGCTGGAGGGAACTCGAGTCCAAGTTCCGTCAATCCAGAGTTGGGGACGTACAACGTCAAAGTTCAAGGCACGACGTCAGCCCAGCCCAATCCGGTAACGATCACAACCGCGGGCTTGAGCGTGCAGTAATGGAGGCACTCGGTCAAAAAGAGCTGGGTCAGAAGGAGACTTCCGGCCTTGAATCTACGCGCTCTCCGGGGCTCGCCGCGCGGGGAAGCGTCCAGCCCATGAATGTGAAGCAGGAGTTGCGCGGGCTATTAAACCGCCAGCCAATCCGGTTGCTCGTGCTCGCCGGATTGTTGACCTCTGTGGCAGCCCGTGCACTGCTCTTAAAGTTCTCTGTCCTCGATCTGGATGTCTGGTGGCATCTGAAAGTCGGCGACTGGATCGTTGCGCATCATGCGTTTCCTCACACCGGCATCCTCTCGCGCACTGCAGCCAATCGGCCTTGGGCGGCTTACAGCTGGGGGTACGAAGTGCTGTTGTCACGCGCCTATGCCTGGTTTGGATTGGTGGGCGTGGGAATATTCGGCACCCTACTTACGCTGGGCGTTGCATACGCTGTGTATTGGATGGTGCGTAGACTCTCAGGAAAATTCTGGGTGGCTTGCATTCTGAGCACAGTGACTTGCTCCGCGTTCCTGTTCAGCTTGATGCCGCGTCCAGTCTTTTTCTCGATGATCCTGTTCGTGGTAACGCTCACGCTGCTTCTCGAATCTCAACGCACGGGTCGCGCTCAACCTCTCTACTGGCTGCCGCTGGTGTTTCTCATATGGGCAAACTGCCATATTCAGTTTGTGTACGGCATCTTCGTATTTGGATTGTTCACGGCAGTCCACCTGTTACAGCAACTGGGTGCACATCGTGGCATCGTCCCGGATTTTGCGCTGCCCTCTCGGCTGCCCTCTCGCAAACTGGTTCTCATCTTCATCGCCTGTGTGCTGGCCACGTGCCTCGGTCCATACTCGTATCACCTGTATGCCGTGGTTTTTGCCTACGCGGGTTCGAAATTTCCTTACACCTTCATTCGCGAATTCCAGGCCCTCAATTTTCGCGCCTTCAGCCACTACGTCGAACTGTTGCTGGCAGGCGCAGCATTCTTCACTCTGGGACGCCAGAAGCACGTCGATCTTTTTAAGCTCGCGTTGCTGACCGTCGCCAGTGTTGTCGCCTTCCGCACCATGCGCGATTCATGGTTTCTCTGCATAACTGCGGCGGCTTGTATTGCGGGCGCCTGGGGTGAGGAAGGTGAACGCGAGCCCGGCGAGACTCTTCCACAAACAGCAGCAGTGCTCGCAGCCGTGGCTTTGCTCTTGTTCCTGATCGCCCGCAACGTGGGTTTCGATACTCGCGGTCTGGACGCCGCCATGAGCAGCGTGTTTCCGGTGAAGGCGGTCAACTTTCTTCGCCAGAATCCGCAGCCGGGCCTGCTCTATAACACATTCGACTGGGGCGGATTTCTCACCTGGTATATGCCCGACCATCCCGTGGCGATTGATGGGCGCACCGATCTTTACGGGGACGAGCTTGACACCCAGTTCTTCAAGACGCAGCAGGGCGACGCCTCGTATGTTGACGATCCTTATCTCAATGAGTCACAGGTTGTGCTGCTCTCGAAAAAAGATGGGCTGGCGAGCGTGCTGCTCTCAGATTCGCGCTTCAGTCTGATTTTCCAGGATTCGCTGGCGGTTGTGTTCGTGCGACGCTAGTTGCCTCCCGCGACCGGCCGGAATTCCACCACTACAATTTCGTTATCGAAAGTTTTAAGTGGCCGCGCCGAAAACGCTCCGGTTGAGTAATTGGCCAGCCACTCTACAGTCTGATAGGAGGTGGGAGCGGCGATCACGAGGAATCGCTGATGACGCTCTAGCATTGTAGCGACGGTTTCCTTGCCGATCCGCATCGCCTCATCGTTCAAAGACATCGGAAGGAAAACCACCGAGGCGTTGATCGGGTAGTAGGTCAGTTGCGAATTGAGCGCATTCTCGCTGGTGCGATCGGTCGGCAGCGGCTCGAAGTCGGCTTCTATAAATGCGCTGCAAACCAGGACGGGTGCCTCATCTTTAGCAACATTCGCATTTATAAACTCATGTGCTTGCTTGAAATTCACTTCGTGCTTGCGAGAATTGGGCGAACTGAAGCATTCGAACGCTGTGACCGCCACCAGGCCCACGCAGAAGATCTGCCTCAGCACGCGCGAGTCGATGCGACTTGTCAGGAGGCCCCAGGTCAGCGCGCTGCCCGGCGCAACCACTGTGAAATATCGTGGAATAACCAGATGCAACGGCGTAACCACACTTAGACCATAAAGGATGTCGGCCGGAACCAAGGCAAGGAGCGGACAGAGCAGAATTGCGGGGAAGCAGTCGATTCCCGGTAGCTTCACTTTTCGCACCAGAGCCGCGAGAAAAGCGGTCGCAACAAAGCCAATCAGAGTTTGCATGGGGGCTAGCGTGTTTAAAGCGGCCAACGCGGAGTGCGGCAGTTCCTGAACGACGTGTGTTTCCCTGGTGTGATATAGAGACAAGACGCGATAAATCAGTGGAAGGATGAGGAACGTAAACGAAGCCAGGACCGCCGCCAACTGCCGTGTATCCGCTTTGATTGAATGTCGTCGAACTACCAGATAGTAAATCGCAAACGCCGGCAGGATGGCACCAAACAAGTAATGAAAGTAAAGAATCGAGGCCGCCGCAGCACCGAACAAAATCGCCTGACGCATTTCAAGCCGCTTCATCCATAGGACAAAAGCAAAAATCGCAAAGTTGGTGGTCAGCAAGGCAAACGCGTACGGCCGCGCATCGGTGGCGGCGAACACCACGTTGGGTTCCAGAGCAAAAAAGATACAGACGAGAAACGCAATGTCCCGCTCAAACAACTCGCGAGCGGCGCGAAACAGAAAGTAGACAGCGCCGAGCATCGCCAGCGTAGAGGGGATCTTCAATGCAATTTCCTGGCTGCCGAGCATCGACTTCGCAGCCCAGAGCGTGTAGAGGTAGCCGATCGAAGAAGGCATCATCTGCGAACGGCTCCAAATCTTCCAGAAGCCGCCGCTAACCTGCCAGTACGCCAGGGTCTCGTCTAGCCAGAGCGGAGCCCGCAACGCCAGCAGCCAGATCGACAAAGAAGCTAGTAGAGCTGCGGGATAAACCAGTTTGGAGAAAACGCGGACAGGTTTTTCGACGCTGGTCTCGACCACGGTTGGCGTCGCCACCTTCACACCCTCACTTTTTCCCGACGTGTCCAGAATGCGAGCTCGAAGCTGCGACCGAACCGTTTTGGTTGTGGGCGACCTCGTGGCATACCAGCGCGCAAGTATTGGTCGCGCGGTTGTAAGAGATGGCTGCGGCTCCGTTCTGCGCAACCACGTTGACATCGAAATTCACCAGCCGCTGGCCGCTAATATTCGGGTTGGTGGCAGTTAAGCCGTGCGCGGTGTGACAAGTGGAACAGCTAAAGCCGGCATTGATGTGGCTCTGATGCTGGTTGAAGCTGACGTTCGTCATAATGTTGCTAAGGCTGTGGCATTTGCCGCACATGGCGTAAGGCCCATTTACGCTGAGATCGGGATTGCGAAATAGATTGTTAACCAGTTGGCCAGGCGCGATTGTCTGGCTGAACTCGTATCTGCGTTCAAGAATGTGAGTCCATTTGGATCCATGTGGACCATTCGGACCGGGGCCTCCGAACTCGCGATTGTCGTCGCTGTTATGGCAGTCGGTGCAGAAAATTTGTGTTCCCATGGGGCGCCCGGGAGTTATCCCGTCGAGATTCAACATATTGCTGAGCAGGCTAGGCTGCGGCAGCGAGCTGTTACTGACGTGAGTAACAGGATGGCTCGATGGGGAGGTAAGACTGAATTGCAAGACGATGTTCAACGGATCGCCGCCGGACGCGGATCGCACCGGAAGGTATCCGTAGATCGGCCGAACCGCCTTCCCGGCGCTGCTTCCATGACAACGGAAGCAGTTCTCGTATTGATTGACTGCGGGATTCAGCACGGTCGTGCCGTCGGTGGCGCTGATCCCGGTAACGTCCTTTTGCGACACGCGGATCAACGGAGGGATGGGGAACGTGCCAACTTGTGCCGATCCATGCCCGTTATGGCAATCGACACAGGTTGCATGCCGGTTATTGTTGAGCTTCGCGCCCTCGGCGGCGTCATGCGGGTTGGCGCTAGTCGGCAAGGGATGACCGACCTTGGGCGCAGCGTATTCGGCGAAGACGCTGGGGGGCGCAGGCGTGATATTCGATCCGCCATTGTGGCAGGCAATGCAGTCCTGCTCGTTGGGTCCGCGAAGCAGCCGAGCCGGTCCTTGCGCATTGTTCGGGGTATGGCAAGAGATGCACGCGTCCTGCGCTACGGTGGTGTAACTTCCTAAGTTCGCTTGAGGAGCAATTTTATTCTGCATGAGGGCGTGGGCGCCCGTGGTCCAATTAGCGAGGGGGTTCACTTTGCCGGCCATTTGCCGGGTTGGGTCGTGACAGGCCAGGCACATCTGGCCGTGCGAACTGTCGCGGACCAGGAAATTCTGCGAGATCAAATCCTTTGCTTGCACATGGGCGTTATGACACGACGTGCACTCAACATTGCCATTGATCAGGCGAACCGCCCCGGTCGGATCGCCGGTTATTCCTTTTGAGGCCAGGGATGCAATCAGATCAATGTTGTCTTTTAAGGGCAGCGCGAAAGCGAAGGGGTGCGAAGGCTGCAGATTGCTGCCAAAGATATCGTAGCTGTACATCGATCCCTGCATGGTCACTTGGCCATACACCACGGTGGTTCCAGGGGCCACCGTTCCATCGTGACAGGAGAGGCACAGATTGCTGTCAGCCCCGAGCATGGGCTGGGTTCCGCGGTTTTTTTCGGTATCGCTGGTGTACAAACTGTAGCTCTGGACAGTGAGCTTCTGGTTCCACAGCGGTAATCGGCCTCCGAGAGCGGAGTGGGGTTCATGACAATACATGCAGAAGTCGGGGCGCGCGCCAGTGATCGGAGATTTGCTTCCCCGGCCCAGATCATGCATGCCGATTACATCCCCGCTGAACTGAGCCAGCAAGGCTGGTCCGGGCAACACCAGAATCAGGCACGCTAGTAAAAACTTAGCCCTCACTACATTCCTTCCCTGGTCGTTTTCTTGGAGCCAAAATAATGAAATACCTGGATTCGGTGGTTGTAAGAGTCCACAATAAAAATCCGGTCATCGTGGTCAATGGTTAATCCCGTTGGCAACTGGAACTGCCCTGCGCCCGTGCCTCTTTGCCCGAAGTAATAAAGCAGCTGCCCATCGCGATTGAAGACCTGCACCACGCCCCACAGACCATCGACGACGTACAGATCGCCCTCGGAGTCGACGCCAATGCCCTTGGGGCGGAATATATCTCCGCTGCTGTCGCCAAGCTTTCCGATGGTGTAGCGGAAGGCTCCATCGCGGCCCAGCACCTGGACGCGGAAGTTCATCGTATCCACCACGATCAGAGTCTGGCCGTCCAGCCGTAACTCGGTGGGAAAATTAAACTCCAGGTCGCCTCCGCCTCGTTTTCCAATGGTCTGCAGGATGTTGCCCTGCATATCCATCATGAAGATCTGATCGCGCAGGGTATCGGTGACGTAGATGCGTTGCGCGGCGGAATCTACGGCGATTCCAGTGGGCCGCTTGAAATAGCCTTCACCGCCCTTCAAGCTGCCGATCGCGCGCTGATACTTTCCTCCGGAGTTGAAGACGAAGATCTTGCCGGTTTCCGAATCCGTCACGTAGATGTTGTCCTGGGCATCGACCGCGACGCATTGCGGCCCCAGCATCGCATCTTTATCTTTTTCCCGGCGCTCGATGAACTTGTACTTCTGTTGCGCGAAATCGAAAATATGGACGCCGCCGGCGCCCGGGTCGGTGACGATGATGCGTCCGTGGGAATCGGTGGCAATGCTGTATGGCCGGACAAGATTCTTGAAGTCGGGCTCGCCCGCTATGACGTCAACCAGTCGGTGCCAGAAGCCCCGATTCGGCCGCACTTCGCGTTCCGAGCTGAAGCTGCGCTCATAGATCAGCTTGCGGCCTCTCTCAAGCTCAAGTTCTGGAGGCCCAATCTCGTTGGCAGGAGGCTTCGCATTCCGCGACGTCCAGGCCGCAATCGGGAGAAGCAGCAGTACCAGTAGCAGAATGATGACCGAACTCAGCTTGCGCGTGCCCCGCATCCGTATCCCCATATGTTCCCAATCTTATACTCGCTTGCCACGGCCGCGACGCGCTAGAAGAAGTTGAACCATCGGCTTACACCCAGATAAAACGATGACACGTTCGCCGCCGGCAATCCCGATGCGCTGAAGCCCTGCACCAGATTGCTGTAGCCGCCGGTGAAGTACATCTTGCGAAATTGGTAATTCACCACCGCGTTGATCATCTTCGTGTTGTCGTTCGACAGTACTCCCACCTGGGTGCTATCGGTGTTTGCCCTGGAGTAGCTCGCCCCGATCGTCAGCCGGCGCACCGGACTGCTGCTCAGACCGAACGAATAACTCTTGCCACCAAAAAGAATGAGATCGCTCTCCGGCACGATGGGCTGAGGGATTGGATTTGAAATTAACCCAAATGCGCCTTGGATCGCGGTTCCGCTGGTTTTCGAATAGTTGCCATTGGCCGTGAGCCAGTGCGAATAGAAAATGGAGGTATTGAAGGTTTCGCTGGTGTTCGACGACCCCGCCACTTCGGTCAAGAGCGTTTTCGTCACTCCCGCTCCCCCGCTCCATCCAAATTTTCCAAAGCGCTTCCGCACGCTTCCTCCGTAGCTGTAAGCGGAGGTCAGGTAGCTTATCAATGCGGTTTGCACATTCTGGGAATAGCCGAACGATCCTCCCACGACCCAACCATCGGAAAATCGACGGTTGTAGTTCACGGTGCTATTAATGCCCAGGGAGTTTTGGTTCGAAGTGCTGGCTGTGTTATCGCTAAGCGTCAGGGCAGCGTTAAAGCTTCCGCCGAATAGCGGCCGCCAGTAAGTTAGTCCCCCGCCGTAGGAACTGGAGCCGTAGCTCTCACCAAGGTAGTATTGCTCGCGATGATCGGCAAAGGCTTGCGCACGCATGTTCGCCATAACCGAGTAGCTGGCATTGCCCAACAGATCCAGAGAGTGCGTTCCCTGACCCAAATTCAATGGCTGAGTTATGCCTCCGGCGCCCGCGACGGCCTCATACAAACTTCCCGAAAGGTTGGTTGAATAGTCGGTGCTGAACGAAAAGTTAAACTTCTGGGTCGGCTGAAAAATCGCCGATGCCGTGTAAACATCAACCGTGCCGGTATCGCTGCCCCCAGCATAGTCGGAACTGAACTTAGAACTGCCGAAGGCGCTGGCGAATTGCCCGTGAAGCGGAAGGGCATGTCCGACGTTGAATCCATAGTCCCGGCTGCTTGAACTCGTGATCAGAGGCTCCGACGAATTGTCGAGAATTTGCGGTGTCTCCGAGTGGCCCGCTCCATCCCCAAAATAGGCCCCCAAGTTGAACCCTTTCAGCGTGTATCCCGAGCGAAGACTGAACGAATGGCTATCAGTATTCCCGTTGTCATTTGTGCCGTAGATGGAATACTGAGCATTGCCCATCTGGAAGTTGGCGGAAAGCGTGGGTAGGCCGGGTACGATTTCTGCCCAATTTATTCCGAAAGTTTCGCTGTTGCCGTGTGTAGTGTAATTAGCCACTCCGGGGACCGAGAAATTGCCTTCACTGTTGTAGGCCTTGGCGAAGTTGATGGAGCCGGGAAAATGGCTGCCGCCAAAAATGTTGCTGGACGCGCTGACTCCGCTGGCATTGGAGATGGATTGGAATGCCGAGTTGTCCCGTGCTTGATTCAGGTAAGGCGAAACCGTGAAAGAAACGAAGTTGGGATTGTAGTAAAAACCGCTGAACGTGCCCGATCCGCCGAGAGCCAGGCTGTGATCGGAGGAGATCTGGTTTCCATAATCTCCGTTATAGCCCGCGGAAATGGTACCGCTGGCGTTGGTGCTGAGCTCGCCGAGCGTGACTTGCCCCGCAGTCGGCAACGCCAGCAGCAGAAGCCCCGCTACCACAAAAACCGAGTTTCTAAGAACACCCGCCACCTAGTACCAACTTTCTGCTGTCTCCGACAGCAGATTCGCTCTTGGGTTGCTACTGGCTTCCCACAACGGCGCGATTGCGAGGGCGCCAGCCATGTCTACATCAACAAAAGCACGTCCACAGCCAAAACGGCATTCTCGCTAAACACTTGTAGAGCAATGAGATGGATGGGTTTATGCAGGCATCAGCAAGGCCGGTCTTGGGGTATATAACCCAGCTAAAACAAAATCAATAAGGCATTTGGCGCATGGATTGCCTTGGCAGGAAATATAGGAAAATAATGGAGGACGCGCGGGATGCGCGTCCTCTGTTAGCCGGACGGGATGCTGGTTCTACAGCGTCTTTACAGCTCTTCCACCTTGGCGTTCTTGTGCAGGCGCTGGTCCAAGGTTGCACGCACTTCTTCGACTTTTTTCTTTTGCAATTCCTGCAGCAGCGAAGCCTTCACATCCTCGAACTTCCTCTTTCCCGCCAGGATGTGCTGGTTCAGCCGAACGATGGTATATGCCTGATCCATCTGGATGATCCCGCTGACCTCACCCTCTTTCATGGCCAAAAGCGTCTGCACCACCTGCGGCGACAATTTTTCGCGAGGGACAGCCTTGTGGTTTCCCATCATCACCCGGTAGTCGTCGTCAGAAATTTTCTCCGCCAGCATTCCGAATTGCTCATAGTTCGTGGTCGCTTTAGCCTGCGTCAACCCATCCTCGGCGCGTTTGTGCAGCTCCTTCAAATTTTCCGGCGTGGGCTTCTCGGGTGGCAGGAAAGAGATCGTCTGAATAGCAAAGGCTTCGGGATATTCGAACCGGGCTGGGTTTTTGTCGTAGTAAGCCTTGGCTTCTGCCACGGAGACGCTTGACTTGCTGTCCACTTCCGTTTTCAACATGGCGTCAATCAGCAAGGAACGCCGGATCTTATTGTCCAGCGCTTTTTCCGAGCCCTGAAATTCCTGCTTCAGAAATTGCCGGTACTCACTCGGAGTGGTGAATTGACTCTTAAAATCCGATTCGGCCTTTTGCAGCTTTGCCGGCGGTACCGTTATCTGACGCCGCAGCGCTTCCTGATAAAGTAGTTCCTCAAAGACAATCATCTTCAAGGCGCCCTGCCGGATTTGCGGCATCAGCTCCGGAGGTACCTGGCCATTGTGCTGGGCCGCGTAAGGAAACATAGTATAGATCTCGCGCTGCAGGTCGCGATCGGTCAATACTGTCCCGTTCACCCGGGCTACCGGCTTGTCTGTAATTTGGGTCCTTGCGTCGGTCGCACTCGCTGCAGTCGGCGTGTGTGAGACCGCCATTTGTTGCGCCATCGCCGTCATTGCTATCTGTGCCGTCAGAACCAGGGTGCAAAGTGTTATTGGGGGTTTCATAAAGTGCCATCCTCGTTCAAAAAAACGGGGGAGAGGTTTTCTCTCTCCCCTCGTGGTTACCGCAGACAGCTTAGAATATCGTCCCGATCTGTCCTTGACCGTTCGACTCGTTGGCTTCTCCACCATGGCATTGAC
>Ga0070733_10001831_pt1 | contig 15590 bp, 17 predicted proteins | sample Coa_R1_9_FD_66450 | JGI IMG/M metagenome (GOLD analysis project Ga0070733, IMG submission 66450) | Surface soil microbial communities from Centralia Pennsylvania, which are recovering from an underground coalmine fire - Coalmine... | ecosystem: Environmental > Terrestrial > Soil > Unclassified ... | reverse complement strand
CGTCCACCAGCAGGACCGGCGGATCGAGCACCAGCGCCCTCGCCAGCCCCACGCGCTTGCGCATTCCTCCAGACAAGTCGGCCGGCATTTTCTCCGCGTCCTCTTCCAATCCCACCTCGGAGAGCTTTTCCTGCACCGCTTCGTCAATCTCTTTCTCGGCCTTGCTGGTATGACGGCGAAGCGGAAAGGCGATGTTTTCGCGAACCGAGATCGAATCGAATAACGCCGCATCCTGAAACATGAATCCCACGGTCTTACGCACACGCAGGAGATTCTCCCGGTCGAGTTGCTGAACGTCATCGTTGCCGATGAAGGTGTGGCCCTGATCTGGACAGAGCAGACCGATAATGAGCTTCAGCGTTACGCTCTTGCCCGTTCCGCTACGGCCTAAAATGCCGAACGCTTCGCCGGCCGGCACCTCGAACGACACGTCATCCAGAACCGCGCGCCCGTCAAAAGCCTTGCATACGTGATCGATGCGAATCGCGGGATGGGACGCCTGACTCATGATGGAAACCAGAACATCGTCAGTTTCACCAGGATGATATTGAACAGGATCAACACCAGAGAGGAAAGCACTACGCTGCGTGTCGAGGCCCGTCCCACTCCCTTGGCTCCCTGGCTGGCCGTATAACCCAGGAAGCAGGAAATCGTTCCGATCAGTAGTCCGAAGACCGCGGTCTTGAGAGTTGTCGGAATGTAATCCGACCACACCATGGATTTGAACGCGCGGTGTATGTAAAGCTGGGCGGAGGAATGGGTCACCGCCATCTCCGAGAACATCCCGCCCGCCGATCCCATGAAGTCCATCACCATGGTCAAGACCGGCAGCGCCACTACGCAAGCGGCGACGCGAGTGACCACCAGGTACTTGAAAGAATCTACGCCGAGCGACTCCAGAGCGTCTATCTGTTCGGTCACACGCATGCCCGCGAGCTCAGCGCCGATGCCGGCTCCCACCCGTCCGGACACCAACAGCCCGGTCACAAGCGGACCCAGTTCGCGGAACATCGCGATGGTCAGCACCGCCGGAATCATGGACGCAGCTCCGAATCGCGTCATGGAGGCTCGCGTATGCAAGGACATAACCACGCCTATCGCCAAGCCGCACGCCGCGATTAGCGGTACGGAGCGCGAGCCGATCTCGACAATCTGCCGTCCCGTCTCTTCCATCTCGAAAGGAGCGCGAAAAATGTTCCGCACAACGCGCATCCCAAAGAGGCCTATATCTCCCGTAGTTTCAAGGAGGCCTAGAAGTCGCCGGCGCATCTCGCTGTAACACGAGCACGTTAGGTTCCAAGCGCAAGACCCGGATTTCAGCGGACCTTAAGTAAGCGCTGCTGGTCTGAAGGTGGGAGTTCGTCGAACAACGCTGTGAAAACTGCATTCGTCCATCCGAAGCCTGCCTCGTTGCTGTGATAGCCGTAACGCAGGCTCTTGCTGACATCGGATTGCCGCCGTACTACGTCGTATTTCTCCTCGATGGCGCCGTAACGCGCAAACTCCTGCTGGACCAGCGACAGAAACTTCAGCGAGATGCGGTCGGCTTCATTCCGGTATCCGTAACGGCGCAGCGCCTCCACCGCGATCCACTGCAAAGGCGCCCATCCGAAGGGAGCGTCCCATTGATCGCCGCTTTTCCGGGTGCTGGTTTGCAAACCTCCCGGCTGCTCGAATACGTGCAGATTCCGGACGACTCGGCCAGCCTGGTTCGCGCTGGCAATTCCCGCCCATAGCGGGTAGAAAGTCGTCAGAAACGGATAGTGGCGCACCCGGCCGTGGACGAAGTCGTAGTCGTAGTAGAAGCCGTCCGTTTCGTTCCACATCAACTCGTTGATTCTCTCAGCCCGCTTCTGGGCACGTTGCCGCCACACTGCCGCATCTCCTTCTCGGCCCAGTGTGTTCATTATTTCGGATGTCTGAAGCTCCATCAGATACAGGAGGGTATTCAGACAAACGGGATCATAGTGAATGATGTCGATGCTGAATGGGCCAAAGCGGCTCGAAGGATCAAAACCGGACTCCCGCATGGAGCGGTCGCCTTGGTAGAGGAGCGGTGTCAACTCGTTCTTTTTGGCGTCGTAGTATTGGGCGGCGTCGTAATCGGGAATTCGATGCGTGCGGAAGTAGTCCTTGATGAGATCGTAATCAGTTCGGCCGCCGGAATCGTGTTCCGAGGAAAGCACCTCGGGCGCCGGTCCTTCGCCCGGATCGAAGTAGCGCGACAATCCCGTCGCCGGCGTCAGGTGCGGTCCGGTCGTCCAGTAGCGATAATACTTCTCGATCGCAGGAACGGATTCTTCGAGCCACTTCCGGTCCTCCGTTCGGCGGTACACGGCCAGCACCATTTGTGTGAGAAACGGCGGCTGGGAGCGAGTCAGATAGTAAGTGCGATTGGCATTCAAGACCTTACCGTACTCGCGAACTTCATACAATGCGTTATCCGCCATATCCTTGGCCAGCGCGACTTGTTGATCCCGCAACAGGCCCATCTGGATAAAGAAGCTATCCCAGCCATACATTTCGTTAAAGCGGCCGCCTGGAACCACGTAGGGCCGCGGCAAGTACAATAACCCCTGCTCGCGAATTTGTCCGGGGTCCGGCGGAAGGGCACGAAGGTCGATCTTTTGCATTTCCGCCGCGGGCATATCCGCGCGCAGCTTCTCGCGCACGCTGGCGAGATCTTCGCCTCCACCTACGTACACCGGCCAGCGCCCGTTCGAAGGCATCGGAAACTTGGGATCCACCGCAGCCGCGGCGAGATTCTGATGCGAGCGCGTCATCTCCTTCCAGGCTTGGCGGATGTAGTCGAAGATAGACACCGATTGCCCAGCGTACACGATGCGAGCCCATGACCCACAGATACACGACGCAACTAGACACACCGATAACACGCACCCCAAAGCATGCCATCTCATTTCCGCGACTCCATCGGGAAGATCCGGCCGGACGTGGAACCGTAACAAACCGGCAGGATTTACCTGGTTGAGTGGAAACGTCGTGTTCTGAACGCGCAAAATTTGTTCCAAACCGTTTTGGCATGATTATGTTGCAGCTTGGCCCTCGGCGTGCTATGAATTAGTCCAAGGGGGAAGTTTACCTATATGAAGCCAATGGCCCTGTTCACGAGCTTGTTTGTGGCCGCGGGAACCTTCGGGGCGGATATCGAGGGTGTGGAGCAGTACACCAGGAGAATCCACGAATCTACGGCTGTGCTTTCGGAAATGATGGATGCCAAGGATCGGTTGGTCGCGATGAATCTCCTTCGAAAGGCGCAGTGCGTAGGAATTGTGCCTGGTCTCAAAAGGGCCGGATTCTTCGTGGGTGCGAAGTATGGCAAGGGCGTGATCACTTGCCGCGTGAATGACTCTGCTGGATGGAGCGCGCTATCGACAATTCGCATCGAAGGCGGCAGCATCGGCCCTCAGATCGGCGTTGGCGAAACGGACCTGATCTTCGTTGTCTTGAATAAGAAAGGCGAGGAGAATCTGATCAAAGACAAATTCACGATCGGTTCCGACGCAAGCGCGATGGGCGGACCGGTGGGGCGCGCCACGGTTGCAGCGACGGATGCAAGGATGTCCGCTGAGATTCTAGCCTATTCGCGTTCCCGCGGAATCTTTGCGGGTCTCACTTTGGATGGGGCCACGCTTCGTCCCGATAAGGACGACAATCAAAAGGCTTACGGAAGAGGCGTGACACAAGCCGAGATTCTCCACGGCACGGTGCCACCTCCCGCCAGCGCGAGCGGTCTTTATACCGAACTGAACCGTTACGCCCAGGCGTGGAACAAGTAGGCTGGCGGCCGACAGGACCGCCTACCGAAAACTGATCGACTCGGTTTCCGAATCCTTAGAAACCCGATCCACTTCGAGCGCCTTGACGATAAAGCGCTCGGGGGCGGACCCGATGTAGTTAAACGGATAACAAGTGACCAGCGTAAGCTCGGAATCCCGTCCCGACCTTAGCTCACTCACGTCCGACGGATCGACGATTTCGATGGAGCTCACCTGATACAGGTAGCTGCCGGCGGAAGCCGTTTCAAAGCGAATCAAGTCATACTTTCGAATGCCGCGAAGGCTCCTGAAAAAGGTATCGCGATGCCCGGCGACCGCGACATTTCCCTTCTGTCCCGGTACGGGGGTGCTGGGGACGTGGCCCAGCGCCAGGCTCAAGGTGTTCTCGTGAACGCCCTCGCGCACCATCGCACTGAGGTGCAAGCGGGGAATCGTCAGGCGGCCGATCAGACTGCCGTCCCGGCTAGTGGGGCGGGAAGCCTTTACCGGTTCCTCGCGAATCTCATGCTCGAAAACCCGGTTCGCCCATGCCTCCCAGACCGTGGAAACCACGTTCTCGCCAAGCCATACGCCAAGGCCGGCTAACCCCGCCAGCAAGAGAATCCTCTCGATCCAACGGCGAGCTTTACTTGTGCGTCTGGGTGTCGATCCGGTCATAGCGATAACTGCTCCGCGTTTGCGTGATCAATCTGGAGTGACCCGGTGCGGACACGCCCACGCGGATGCTCCGCATGTCGTTCGCGCCCTTTCCAGCCGCTGGGACATAACCAAGCGTATAGCTAGACCGAATGTCCCGCGCAATTCGACGGCACGTCGGCACCATCTCCGCGGGACTCGGGGGGAAATACGCCTCCCCGCCGCTGATCCTGGCGAGCTGACGCAAAATTCCGGGATCCCGATCCGCATCCTGCGCGTCGAACAACCCGACGGTGTAGATGGTCGCGATGCTGCCTTCCACACGGTCTAGCATCTCGCGCCGCGTATTCATGCTGGCGTTGTCGCCGCCGTCGCTGATCAGCACCAGCGTCTTCTTCTCGCGCTTCCCCATCTGGAGTTGCTCCAGCCCCTCCACCACGGCATCGTTGAGAGCGGTTCTCCCCTCTGAAACGCCGCGGAAAAGAGCCTTGCGAAGTTCCTCGGCATTATCCGAGAAGAGCGCGGGGCTCGGCAATCCGCGCGTCACCTTATCGTTGAAGTTCAAAACGAAAATTTCGTCGTTGGAATTACTCTCCCCGATGAACGCCAGCGCGGCAACGAGAACCGCGGGACGTTTGGGCGCCATACTGCGGCTTTCATCCACCAGAATTCCTACCGTCACCGGCGGGTCACCGTGATCGAACGCCACGAGGTGTTGAGGATGGCCGTTTTCGAAGACACTAAAGTTTTCCTTGGAGAGCCCCGAAACATATCCGCCTTGGCTATTCTTGACGCGGACATCGAGGAGCACTAACCGGGCTTCGCTGCGGAGTATGTAGCGGTCTGGGTCGTCTTCCTCTTCTGCCTCGGGCTTGTCTGCCGCGGCCAGGCCGCGCCTCAAAAGCGAACCGGCGCTGGCGGCCAACAAAGTTCGCACTGCCGAGCGCCGGTTCATAGCTGCTGCCCGTCCTCACTTACCAGTCTACGCCCTTAAAGTCAGGCGATTCTCTTGATGCGAAGCGCAGCGTACAGGCCCAAAGCAATCAAGCCGCCCAATCCGAACAAGGGATACGGGCTAGCCGTCTTGGGCAGCGTTTGTTCCTCAGGTTGAGGCGCCGGAGCAGCCGGAGCCGGGCTCGGAGGAGGCGGACTCGGAGGCGGTGTGTTTTGGGCGATCTCTACCGGCTCTTGCGGTGGCGGAGGCGCCTGCTCTAGCGCCTGCGGGGCTGGAGGTTCCGGCTCTGTCACTGCTGGCGCGGGCGCCGGGGTCTCTTCAGCCGCTGGCGGTTGCGGTGCGAACGCCGGTGGCGGAGTTACCGCCGCGATTTGTCTCAGGTTCTGCGGATACCGGAACTCCTGGCCATCCACGTCGCCTGGGTAGAACCACGTTCGTACGGCTTTTGCGGTTCCTGGAGGCGTCTCCCAATACGAGATCTTTGTGTCGCTCGTCGGAAAAACGCGGTAACTCGGAATCGCGATGATCGTGTTGATCAGATGGCTCCGATCTTTGTTGAAGATCTGGACGATGTGCCGGTCTGAGTTCGCGAGCTTGAACATGTAGGTGCCTGGTTCGAGATAAGTGTCGCTAACTTGCGTCGGCTGATCCACTGTAAGCAGCGTCATCTTGTCCCACGAGTCCGCTTGAGCGCGGAACGGGAGCATGCTTGCCGTCAGCGCAATCGCACTTACCACGGCGCCACAGAACACCATTTTTTTAAGAAAGTCTGAACGCATGGATATTCTCCTTCCTGCCTGCGCCGGAGTCGCTGGACTCGAAGCCCGAGGCGTCTCAGACACGCCATACCAAGGGCATCTTTCGGGCCGTGATGCGGAAGTGTTTTTAAATCAGGTATTCACGAAGAAGATCGCAGCGCCAGGGGCGGCACTTTTTGCGGGGATGCCGGAACTTCTTTCTGATCCGGCCTTCGAGCGAAGCCGCCCACTTGGCCGTTGTTCCGTCCTCTGAAATCAGGGAACCTTTGCCAAACGGACGGCGTCCAAAAAGTGACGCTTTAGCGCGTTCCCGATCGGAACATTTCAATGATTTCTCGTCGCTCCGCCCTGGCGGGCACGGTGTGCCTTCTTGGGGCGCCGCTCATCAATCGAGGACGGTTTCGTCTCTTTGCTTCAACCCAAGCCGAGTACTCCACGCAAACAATTGATTTGGTTCACGAAGCGGTCGTCATCGACATGCTCGGTCTGTTGACGTTGGACTACAAGAAACTGGTGGCTTGGCGCACCATGCCCGACGAATTCCGGCCAGCCGAGTTTCTGAGGCTCAAGAATTCCGGCATCAACATTTTCCATCCCGCGGTGGGATTCACCGATGGAAACATCTATGAGGAGTCGCTCAAGGATATCACCGGCTGGAATATTTTCATCGCTGCCAACCCAGGCGAGTTTTTGCGGGTCGACGCCGTCGCCGACCTGGAACTCGCCAAAAAGCTGGGCAAGATCGGTATCATCATCGGTCAGCAGAATTCGGAGCACTTTCGTTCCGTCGACGACGTGGACCGCTTCTTCGCCATGGGTCAGCGGGTTTCGCAGCTTACCTACGGACCCAACCGGATTGGCGGAGGATCCACCGATCCGCGCGATGGTGGCTTGACCAGCTACGGCGCCCAGATCGTCGAACGCATGAATGCGCTGGGTATGGCGGTGGACATCTCGCACTGCGCAGACAGGACCACGCTTGACGCAATCGAGGCATCCCGGAAGCCAGTCTTGATCACTCATGCGAACTGCCGCGCGTTGATGAAGACCAGCGCCCGCTGCAAGAGCGACGCCGCGATCCAGAAGATGGCGGCCAAGGGCGGAGTCATGGGGATCACCATGGTCCGCTTCTTTGTCGGCGCCGCCGCGACGGTCACGATCGAGAACGTGCTCGATCACATCGATCATGTGGTTCAACTGGCTGGAGTCGAGCATGTCGGCATCGGGACCGACGTAGACTTAGATGGCCGCGACCACGGAAACGCATCCGTGGCAGGTCCAGCCGCGCGCAGGAACGACTTAGACGGCGTCGCCTATGAGAAGAAAATCTTCGATCTTACGGAGGGATTGTTCCGCCGGAACTACAGCGGAGCGGACATCAAGCTGATCCTCGGCGGCAACTTTCAGCGCGCGCTCAACGAAATCTGGACCCAGCCTGCGTGAGCTTAGAACTTCCCTTGCGTGAGCTTAAAACTTCGGAAGACCCATGGTCGTGACGCGATCGTCCGTCAGCGTCACGCTCCCATTGAGCGCCCGCGTGGATTGCCCGTCCGTCGCGTAAATCAACGTCCGGGTATCGATTGCGGCCTGCACTCTCGTCGGCGGCCCAAGAATCTCCACCACTTGCGCCTCCGACATTCCTCTTCTGATCAGGCTCCAGTTGGACGCTACTTGCCAAGGCGGCGTGTCCGGGGGAATGCGCGATGACGGAGCTCCGGAGCTGCCCGTCGCCTTGATGTTCGGCGGCGTGGAGGCCGTTACGCGATCATCCGTCAGCGTCACGCTTCCATTGAACGTTGTTGCCGAACGCGCGTCCGTCATGTAGAGCATTGTCCGAGTGTCGATGGCGCTCTGAACCCGCGTCGGCGGACCCAGGATCTCCATCACCTGCGCTTCTGACATGCCCTTCCGGATCAGGCTCCAATTAGATGCCACATGCCAGGCGGGCGTGTCCGAAAGGATCCGCGCCGTGGCGGGCGTCATCGCTCCCTGCAAAACCTTCACGGTTCTCTCCAGTTCTGCAATTCTTCGCTCTTGATCGGCGACCGTGCGCTTGAGTTGCGCCGTCTCCTTTGTTAAGTCATCCACCCGGGGATCGCGCGTTTGCCCCATCGCAATGCCGCAGGTCAGGAGCAGAACGTTCGTTCCAATCAGGCTTCGATGCATTGGATTTGCCGCCTCTTAGGTTAGACGCAGGGCCGGGCGTTGGCGTGCACCCCTTTCGCATCAAACGGCCACCCTCTGATCGGGCGCCGTCGTTCCCAACCCGCGAAACAAAGTGCAAGCGAAATCCCTCTAATCAAAGGATCACTCGATCTCAGGAAAGGACACTGTCATGAAGACTTTTTGGAGAAATCTGCTTGGCTTGACGCTGCTCGCCGTTTTTTCGGCGGTTGCCTCTGCCGCGGATATCGACGGCATTCTGATCGATAAAGCTTGCTCCGCGAAGGCCGTGAACGGAGGTGGTCAGGCTGTCGCGAAGGCGCACGACCGCGATTGTCTGCTCCAGGACAGTTGCATCAAGACGGGCTACGGCGTCTACACCTCGGATGGCAAATACCTCAAACTGGATGCGGACGGCGACAAGAAGGCCCTGGCGGCGATCAAGGCGTCCAAGAAGAAGGATAATTTTACCGTCAAGGTTACCGGTGATATTGACGGCGACTCCATCAAGGTTAAGACCCTGAAGTTGACTTAGCAGCGGTCGCCGGACTCTAATCCCAGTACACGAACGCCATCGCGTTGCCGGTCCCCGCCTCCGACCGGTAGCAGGGGACGTAGTCTACCAGGTGGTAGCGTAGGTCGGTCTGGTTCATCGCGGAAATCACTGGATACCAGTTCTTGATCTCCGCCGTACCGACTTTGAAGAGACTCTCCGGTATGCCCTCCAGGGCCGCTTCGTCGCCTTCCTTCATGGCCGCGAGGATCTTCCGGTCCAGTTCTTCGTCGATCACGAAGTGGGTCAGTCCGCCCGACGCCATCACGGCGACGCGCTTGAACCCATCGAAGCTTTTGATCGCGCGGTGCAGCGCCCTGCCCAGATCCAGGCAGCGTCGGTTCTTCGGCACGTTATGCGGAAAGTGAACATTCAGAATGATGGGGACGCTGGGCGGAGGAGTGTCACCCAGAATCGAGTGATACAGAAACCCGTAAGCGTGTGGAATGCCCCCGCGCGGCGCTGCCTTGGGTGTCGTGTCCGATTGCGCCAGATCGAAATTCTCCGCAGCTAGTGAATCTAGGATGTGATCGGCCAGCGCTGTTGATCCAGGATAAGTGGCTCCTTCGAGCGGTGAATTTCCCGGCTCGGCGATATTAATCCCCGGCGGATTGTCCTTGGGCAGGTGCTGGAGATTCTTGATCTCCGCCCCACGATACACCGTGATTGACGGCGTGAGACCTTCATCGAAGAACTCCCGCTGATCGTTCCCCAGGATCACGACGGCCTCCGGGGCGGCCTCCTTGAACTTTTGCGTGAGCCCTTCCATGGCCCGATGACACTGCGTGAACCGCTCACGCCGTGAGTCAACGGTTACTTCCGCTGCGAATCCGGGCGCTCGCTCCCGTAGCAACGTCTCATAGTCGTACGTCTTTCCGCGATACCAGTGTTTCTTGTTTTCGCGATCGGCCTGCGCCCGAAGGTCCCATTGCTCGGGCGGGGTGGAGAGCAGCGGACCGTGCGACGATCCGATGCCTAGAACGATTTCTGCCATTAAGTCCAGTCTACTTGAAAGCCAACTTCGCTTTCGCGTCTTGCTCCGCCTTGATTCCAGGGCCGAACAGTTGCTCGAAAAAGTGCTCTCGCACCAGCCGCTCCACGATGCTGTTGTCGATGACCTTGCGGAAATCGTAAGCCTTCATCGCCGCCCCGATCGTCGCATCCGCCTGATGATCGACAATGTATTGGACCGCGGGCGCCAGTACGTAAGGCACCCGCTCATAGGTGTTGGCCTTCCGGTCATGATCGTAGATGCGTTCGATGTCGGCCGGCGTCTGCGTGTCGTAAACGCCATACGCCTTGATCGCCAGAGCCTTGTCGTCGTAGTAGCGCTTGATGGCCTCGGCTTGCGCCTTGATCAGCAATTCCGGCAGCTTGGGATTGGCGGCGATCTCGCTCTTCTTGAATACATACGCCAGCGGCGCATACAGGTCCGCGTTATCGGCGAGATTCGCGATTTCCTTAAAGCCCTGCGGCTCGAGTCTGAAATAGGCCGGCGGAGGGACCATCGTGGCGTCGATCCGTCCACCCACCAGTGCCGCGACGCGTCCGTTTCCGTCCGTCCCCAGCGGCACCCATTCAACATCGCGGGGGCTGAGTCCAGCCTTGCCGAGAATGCCCACGGCGAAGCTGTAGGGCGGGTCGCCGATCTGGCTCACGCCGATCTTCTTGCCCTTAAGATCGCGGACACCCTGGATGTTGTTGCGAGTCATCAGCGCGAACAAGGCACGATTCAGGGGGCTTCCCATGATCACCACCGATCCATCGCGGATGGCTGCCTGCATCGCCTGTTCCATCGAGTAATTGGTCATCTGCGCTTCGCCGCTCACCAGCATCGCCATGCCCGCCGGGTGATTCGCAAAGACCAGCTTTGCATCCAGCCCATACTTCTGGTAGTAACCGCCTTCCTTCGCCAGAAAGAGCGGCCAGTTCGCGGGAGCCTTGGCCGGATAATTGATCGTGATGTCCCGCAGTTGAGCGACTGCCGGCAGAGCCGAGAGGATGACGGCGCACAGAAGTCTTTTCACGGCTAGCCCCCCTTGTCGAGTTTGAAGAGTTTCTTGGCGTTATCTTCGAAGATCAGCTTCTTATCGGCGTCGCTGAGCCAGTCGAAGGCCTCGATCAAATAGCGCGTCTCATCCAGCCATTTTCCGGTGCGCGGGTCCTTGACGGTTCCGACACCAGGCCGCTCCGTCCCGAACAGACATCGATCCGCGCCGACAGTCTTGATCAGCAGTTCCAGCGAGCCGCTCGAATACAGCACCGTGTCGTAGTACAGGTTGCGCATGCGTTCGGAGAAGCGCGTGGCGCCCGGAGTGCGCAGGGAACTGGCTTCGAAGCGGGCCCAGTGGAAGGGAATCGCCCCACCGCCGTGCGAGACCAGAATCTTCAGGGTGGGAAAATCTTTGAACACGTTCGAATTCAACAACGACACGACGGCGATGCTTTCCTCGTTGATGAAGTGCAGCGAATACGGCAGCCGGTCCGATCGGCAACCGGCGGAGTGGACATGGCCCGGGACGTCCAGCTCCACCAGCTTTTCGTAAAGCGGATACCAGTAGCGGTCTCCCAGCGCCGGAGTTGGGATGCCGCTGGCCTCACCTGGGTCGGGATTGATGAGGCATCCCACGAAGCCGAGTTGTTTGACGCATCGCTCCAGCTCCGCGATGCAGTTGCTGGGACTGACGCCGGGACTCTGCGGCAGCCCGCAGACGCCTCGGAACACCTTCGGATACAGCTTGGTTTGGCGGCCGATGATGTTGTTGGTCTCTTCCATGAACCAGTTCACCAGTTTCGGTTGCTCGCTGTGCATCATCTGGTAAGGACGCGGCGAGACCAGCTGCATGTCGGTGCCGACCTCCGCAAGCTGGGCAAGATGCGAGGAGCCTCCGAAGACCGGCTCATTCAAGGCGCGTGTGACGTCGTCGTCGGTGGCCCCGGTGCTGCCGCGTCCATGCGCGCCCCTGTGGGAAATAAGTCCGGCTTTGTATACATACAGCTTGTCCGGCGCGGTCACGTGCCCGTGGGCGTCAATGATCATAGTTAGTCTCGGTCTCCGCAGCGGATTATATCGACTTCGGGAAGGCAAGCGCAAAGGCGATACCAGCCCGAAGGGCTCGCCGCGAAAGCTCCGTACTCGTGCCCATCAACTTTGTGGACATTTCTGTCGAGAACATCCCTTGCCTACCATACAAGTCTGACCTACGTACAGAATTCCACGAGTCCAGGCTTCACGCCGATGGGACCGCCATCCTGGGGCCCATCCAAGACTTCGGCCCGCTCCATGATGACTGATCAGTCTGTTCTTCCCAGCGTCCGGTTCACGCGTCCGCCCATACCCGCCGAGCGACCTCCACCACCAGCTCCAGCTTCCTCCACTGTTGGTCTTCGGTCAGCAGATTGCCTTCGAGCATGCTTGCGAATCCGCACTGCGGGCTGAGCGCGAGCTGGTCCACCGGCACATACTCGCCGGCTTCCTCGATGCGGCGCAGCAACCGATCCGCGGTCTCCATCTCCGGCAGCTTGGTGCTCACCAGCCCCAACACGACCGTCTTGCCGGGAGGCACGAAGCGCAGCGGCTCGAAGGTGCCCGCTCGTTCGGACTCGTACTCCAGCAGAAACGCATCCACGTTGAGCTGGTTGAACAGCTTCTCGGCGATGGGGTCGTAGCCGCCCTCGGCATACCACTGGCTGCGGTTGTTGCCACGGCACAAATGCATCGCCACCAACGCACGGCTTCCATCACCGCGAGCGCCTTCAATGCACGCGTTGTCGACGCGGATCGCTTCGTCCAGCGCCTGCTCGGGATCGACGCCCATCTCCTCCTCGACGTAGCGCCGCCACTTGGGATCGATGTAGTAGCTATAGCGTGGAGCGTCGATCTGGATATAGGGGACGCCCTCACCTGTCAGGGCCTGCATCTCGGCCTTGAAGATGGGCACGATGTCCCACAGGAATTCCGAGTAGCTGCCGTAGGCGCGATCGCTCAGCCCCTTCTTGTAGGCAATCGCCGGGAACTGATTAGGCGTGGGCAGAGTCATTTTGACGTCGCCGGGACTGTGCTGCTTGAGGAAAGTGGCCTCATACGCGGTGAGTCTCCTCTTCTGGCGGATCTTGCCGACAACCACGCCGGGCAGGCGGTTCTTCAAACCCACGAGAGCGCCACCTTCGATCTTCCAGTCGCGTTCGATCGCTGCAGCGTTGTCCAGACCAACAACCGAATCGTTGAAGTCGCTCATGAATCCCTGGCGGCGAAACTCGCCGTCGGTAAAGATCCGGAACCCGAGATCCTTCTGGCGTTGGAGCACGCGGTGGATATGGTGGTCCTCGAGCTCTTTCAGTTGTTCAGGAGCAATGGCGGGGTTCTTCCGCGCCTGCAACAGCTCTGGCGGACGCAGCAAGCTTCCGATATGGTCGGCTCGATATTTGAACGGCTTTGCGGCCACCTCGCGGTAATCTTAACTCATTCGCCGCCCAATAGTGAACTCTCGAAGCGGCATTTGAACGCGGAAGTCCGGGATGACTGAGCTTCGCAACCCTGGTCCGGATTTTGTGCCTGCCTGAGCGTCAAGATGGCGGAGTGACGAACACATCCGACATGGCTAGAGCCGGTCCTGGAATTGAGAAACGGTCAAGCCTTTGAAGGGCTCTGCGCTGTGATAGGATGAGCCGTTCAAGGTATACCGATCGCGGTTGTTTGGAAGTGGTCCCGGATTGGGGACAAAGGGGAGGATTCTAGAAGGATGCTTCTACAGAACGCTATCGCGGATTCGCTTAACAACACCGAATGGGCGTTTCCGCTGGCGGAATGTGTTCACATCGGCGGGTTTGCCGTAGGGATTGGATCAATCGCACTCGTTGATTTTCGGATGTTGAACCTCGGACTACGGCATGAAACTGCCGCGCGGATTCTAAGGTACACAGAGCCTTGGACTCTAATCGCACTGGCATTCGTCGTGTTCTCAGGAGCGATGCTGTTCTTGTCTCAGACCAACGTTTACCTGACGAACCTGATCTTTCCGCTCAAGATGTATGCGCTCCTCGCGGCGCTCATCTACAATTTCACGGTCCACAGGAAAGTGGCGACCATGGAGAATCCGCCGCTTGGCTTGAGCAAGTTCGTGGCGATCGTATCCCTGTTGCTGTGGGTGGCCGTTGTATTTGGCGGGATTTTCACGGGATTCCTCGAATAAAGGCAATGTCGAGAGGTTATTCGGCGTGAATATCGCTCACTCCATCCAGAGCATCGGCTTTCTCACGGAGTTCAGCGAATCGGTGCTGGCGTACCCGATCGTCCTGTCGACTCATCTGGCGTGCATCGCGCTCTTCGGCGGCATGATCCTCATGACCAACTTGCGCCTGCTGGGGCTCACCTTTAAGAGCCTGACGATCACCGAAATGGTGACGGGCTTCCGCCCATGGAAACGCTTGGGGGGAACCGTCATGATCGCCACGGGCTTGCTCCTGGCAACCTCTGAAGCGGAAAAGTACTCGCCCAATCCCTACTTCTGGACCAAGATGGTGGTGTTGGGCCTGATTGGCGTGCACGCCCTGATCTTCCGCCCCATCGTTTACACCCAGACCGAAGAACTGGATCGATCCCCTGTCATCCCAAACAAAGCGAAGGTCGCGGCGATTCTCTCGCTGGTCCTTTGGACCACCATGTTTACCATGGGAAGGCTCATCGCATACTGGGAAGGGTATGAGCAGTGACGCGGCGGTGAAGCGCGACGACTAAATGTAAGCCAGCAGGCGCCCCGCCGTCACCGCTCCCAACCAGCAGATCAGTGCCGCCCACGCCAGGGGCTTGGCGCTCTCCGGCAGTTCACCATTTGGCCCCAGATGCTGGAAGACCTTTTTCCGCGTGCGCTGGAGCACAGCCACGCCCGCGAAGATGAAAATCATCTTGATGTAGAAGGTGGGATCGACCATCCGTTTGGACGCGCTCGCCATCAGCAAAGCCGTGCCAGTCACCGCATTCACCCAGAATCCCACCCATATCAACGGATACAGCCGCTCCAGCGGTTGCAGTGGGATTTTTGGAGAAACTCCCAGAAGCCGCAGACCGATCATGGTGCTGATTCCCGCCACCACGCCCATGCCCATCACATGCAGCCACAGGATCGTGGGATAAGCCAGGAGGGATTTCGATTCGCTCACCCATGTGCTGAAGCCGAGCTGTTCGATGGTGTCTAAGAAGCTCATTTGCCCTCCGCGGACTCGCTGTTCTTCTCAATGAGATATCCCAACACCCCGACCAGCACGCTGGCGCCGATCGCTAGAATGGGTACGATTACGGCTATCTGTGTCATTTTCCCCCAGCGTCAGAATGAGTGTCCAAGAAACGGCAGCATCTGACCGCAGTAGATCACGCCCGTCCACAGGGCGAGTCCAGACGCCGCGGCCACTCTCGCAGCCATGGGCGGCGTGTCACCGGCTTCCAAGGCCCAGGCCTGGTCGAACACGGTAAAGTACAAAGCGTTAGCTCCCGCAACAAAGATCAGAGCCAGCTTCCAATAGAAGGTTGCGTTGGTGACGTAGAAGGTCGGAGGAGCGCCGACAAAGAACAGGAAGCCCGTCGCCACGTTCAAGGCGAACCCCAATATTCCCCAAGGCAACAGGCGGTGCAGCGTCGAAAATGGGACGCCTTTCATGAAACCCAGCATCCGCAGGTCTACCAGCAGCACCACGCCGAACAAGAGGGATAACCCGATAAAATGAACCGTCTC
>Ga0070733_10001830_pt1 | contig 15590 bp, 15 predicted proteins | sample Coa_R1_9_FD_66450 | JGI IMG/M metagenome (GOLD analysis project Ga0070733, IMG submission 66450) | Surface soil microbial communities from Centralia Pennsylvania, which are recovering from an underground coalmine fire - Coalmine... | ecosystem: Environmental > Terrestrial > Soil > Unclassified ... | reverse complement strand
TGAAGGTTGCGATAGAGCAGTTCATCAATAGGGTCGTTCATTGAAATTCTCCTTGATGATTGACGACGGGCTGAGCCGCGTCATGTTGGTTGGGTGTCTTGGGAATGGGCGGCTGCAGTGCATTACTGAGCGAGCGCCACGGTCTTTGCGATGGCCGTGACCACAGCCGGTCGCGTCATCATCTCTTCGTACCAGCGAGCGACGCATGGAAACTTGTCGAGCGTCGCGCCAATCGCCTGATGACGCCAGACCCATCCGAAATGGGCAATGTCCGCGATGGTGTACTCGTCCCCTGCGGCATACCGATGACGCTCGAGAACGTGATCGAGCACGCCCAGCGTCCGCTCCACCTCGGCCAGCGCACGCGCTTTTGCCTCGGGTTGCGGCGGCGATTGGATCCCAGCCACGAAAGCCTGCAGAAACGCCGGGCTGAGGCCGGACGCGTGGAAGAAAAGCTGCTCGAAGACCTTGCCGCGCCGGGGGCCATCCTTCGGAAGAAGCTGTCCGGTTTTCTCCGCAAGGTGGACCAGGATCGCGGCGGACTCGCTGAGCACCACATCGCCATCCCCGGGAACCGAGCGATCGATGAGAACCGGCACCTTCGCATTGGGGTTCATTGCCTTGAAGGCTTCAGTCTTCTGCTCGCCCTGGCGCAGGTTGACGGGAACGAGCCGATAGTCGAGTCCCATTTCCTCCAGTGCAATGGGCACTTTGAGACTGTTGGGCGTGGCGAATGCGTGAACTTCGAGCATGGAGCTCATGAGAATTTCCTTCGTGGTTTGACCGCCTGTGGCGGCGCGTGAAGTGCTGATGGAATCGAGCGGCCTGCATCGAATCGCTCGGCCGCGCTTGGCCCTTTCGTCAAATCTGGGCTTGTCCGCCGTCGATGAAGATCTCGGTAGCGGCGATGAAGCTCGAATCAGAGGAAGCGAGACAAATTTATGGCAGCGTGCTAATTTTCGAAATAGAAATAATCGAAAACCATCGTTGCAGGATTGTCGATGTCAAGACTGCCGGACTTTGAAGGGTTCGCGATGTTCGCGAAGGTCGCCGAAGAGGGTTCGTTTGCGGCCGCGGCGGCGACAATGGGTGTCTCCGTTGCCACCGTTTCCCGGGCGGTCACCCGCCTGGAAGAGCGACTGGGAGGAAGGCTTTTTAACCGTACTTCCCGGCGGCTGGCACTGACGGACTACGGCCATACGCTTGCCGAGAGAGCGGCGAAAATCTACGCCGACGCCGAGGAGGCTGAGGATTTCGCACGTGAGACCTCGAGCGTGCCGCGTGGTCTGGTCAAGTTCGCTGGTCGACCGCAGCATCCACACGATCTTGGCGCCCACCAGTGCCTGACCTACGTCAACAGGAGCAAGCGCGACGTTTGGCGCTTTACCCGCCAGGATGGCGAGGAATGTACGATCACACCAACCGGGGCATTGCGGGTAACGAGCGTGGAGGCATTGCTGCCCACGCTCCTCGCGGGACTTGCCATCACGGAGCTTCCCGAGTTTGTCGCAACACAGCACTTCTTGGACAAACAACTCGAACCGATTCTGACTGATTGGCGACTGCCCGAAGGGGGCCTGTATTTCGTCACCCCCACGGCCCGCGCACGACCCGCGAAGGTTAGCGCGTTGGCAGATTTCTTCATCTCCAGACTTGCCGCTGCGCAATGGAGCGCAGCGACGCTGATGGGCTGGAAACCGCCCGGCGATCGCATCAAGTGATGCGTGACGTCGATAACGTCTGTGATGCGCCGGCATTTCGTGATGTCTGAAGCCGGTCGCTTTACTGTGGCGCGAAAACACCGAGCAGGCCGGCGGCGTGAAGATCGAAGGGTGGGTGTGGAGCGAATAAAAAAACGCGCCGGCCGAAACGAATTTCGGCCGGCGCGTTGCGCGATTGCGCGACTAAATATGCGACTAAGCGATTACACCGCTTCGAGCGCCGGGTAATCGGTGTAACCCAGTGCGCCTTCCGCGTAGAACGTCGCAGGATTCGGCTCATTGAGCGGCGCGTCGATTTCGAAGCGCTTCGGCAGATCCGGGTTCGCGATGAACAGCTTGCCCCATGCAATGGCGTCGGCTTCGCCCGCATCGATCGCTTGCTGCGCCGTTTCCTTGGTGAACTTTTCGTTGGCGATATAGATGCCGCCGAATTCGGCCTTCAGCAGATGACCGATGCGGTCGTCGCCGAGCGATTCGCGCGCGAAGATGAACGCGATCTTGCGCTTGCCGAGTTCGCGTGCGAGATAGCCGAACGTCGCTGCCGGGTCGGAGTCGCCCATCGTGTGCGCGTCGCCGCGCGGGGCGAGGTGCACGCCGACGCGGTTGGCGCCCCACACGCCGATGCACGCGTCGGTGACGTCGAGAATCAGGCGCGCGCGGTTCTCGATCGAGCCGCCCCATTCGTCGGTGCGCCGGTTCGTGCTGTCCTGCAGGAACTGATCGAGCAGATAGCCGTTCGCGGCGTGAATTTCGACGCCGTCGAAACCGGCGGCCTTCGCGTTTTCAGCGCCACGGCGGAACGCTTCGATGATGCCGGGGATTTCCGAGGCTTCGAGCGCGCGCGGCGTCACATACTCGCGTTGCGGACGCACGAGGCTCACGTGGCCTTGTGGAGCGATGGCACTCGGCGCGACGGGCAGATCGCCGTTCAGGAAGACCGGGTCCGAAACGCGGCCCACGTGCCACAACTGCAGAAAGATCTTGCCGCCCTTCGCGTGGACGGCGTTCGTCACGAGCTTCCAGCCTTCGACTTGCTCTTGCGACCAGATGCCCGGCGTCGCGGCGTAGCCGACGCCTTGCGGCGTGACCGAGGTCGCTTCGGTCAGGATCAGCCCGGCACTCGCGCGTTCCTCGTAGTACTGCGCCATCAGCGCGTTGGGGACGCGCACATCGCCCGCGCGCTGGCGCGTCAGCGGCGCCATGACGATGCGGTTCGCCAAGGTCAGGTCGCCCACGCGGAGCGGATCGAATAGTGTCGGCATAGCAATTCACCTCTTCGGCGGGCAAGTGCCCGCGCTTCTCGGTTCAAACGTTGACGATGGGAGACGCTGCACGCGCGGACTAAAGCTCGCTGTGCAGCGCATCGAGGAATGCCTGAATGACGGCTTCGTTGCGCTTGAAGAACGCCCACTGGCCGACGCGCGTCGAGCTGACGAGTCCCGCGTTTTGCAGCACGGCGAGGTGCGCCGAAACGGTCGATTGAGACAGACCGCAGTGCGCGTTGATCGCGCCCGCGCACACACCGTTCTCGAGCGACAGCACCTGCTTCGGAAAGCAAGTGGCCGGCTCTTTCAGCGACGTAAGAATTTCCCGCCGCACAGGGTTGGCAAGGGCCTTGTGGATTGCGTCGATGTCGATCGTCGTCATGGTTCAGGCAGAGTTTCGCTAACCAGCGCAAATGGCGCTCGCCGCCAAGGCGGCATCGGCCATTCGAATCGCTGTTGCCAGAATCATATATCGGGTTTTGACGATATGTGAAAAGGCACTATCCGATATGGGGTTTCTCCTGTCGATACACAATAAAGTCTGCCCTTGCTAGGGGCGGTGGCGGCCCGTCCGCAAGCGGTCATTGAGGCCGACTAGCGATGGCCTGCTAATATTTGTTTTTTGAGGGACTGTTACAGGACGAGGCATGGGTTTCGAGCAACTCGCAGTACTTAAGCAGCAGCTGGCAAAAGAAGCGAAGGAAGCAAAGCGGCAGGCGACGAAGTCCGTTCGACCCGCACAGCCTGCCGAATCCAAGACGACCGGCCGCGCGGGCGCGAAGAGCGGAGCGGTCGATCCGGTCCTGCGTGTGATCGGCAAGTTGCAGAAGCGCTTTCCGGCGGCCTTCCCCAAAAATCCCGCGCCGAAGGTGCCGCTGAAGATAGGGATTTTGACGGACCTGCTTACCCACGCTGAAGAACTCGCGCTGAATGAAGCGGAGATCCGTCTCGCGGTCGGCACGTGGTGCCGCGGCAGCCGTTACTGGGCATGCCTGACCGATGGAGCAGCACGCGTCGACTTGACCGGCGCGTCGGCGGGCCTAGTTACCGCGCGCGACGCTGCGTTCGCGCGCAGCCAGGCGAAGGACGCGTACGCTTCGCGTCGGCAAGACCGAGGAGCACCACAGCCGGAGAACGCGCCAACGGGGCAGCCGCCGTCCGCCGCGGGCGAGGTAGCGTAATCGCGGGTGAGAGTGAAGAAACGGTCTCGGCTGCTGCCGCATTAGCAGGCTGATCACCGTTACTCGGCGCTTGAAAAGCGCGCCGGGCGGCCTTGCAGCGATTTGGCGGCTCGCTCGACGCGCGGGCTGGCGCCGCGGATGAAGAGGACCGCGCAGACAGCTACCATCGTCCAAATGCAGAGAATTACGGTCAAGGCACTCATTTCAATCTTCCTAAGTTCGTCACTGCGATCTGCATCGCGATGTGCAGACCGCGGATCATGCCCGCGTCAGAGTATGGCGATCGACTGTTCCAGTCGGGCATAGATGCGTCCGGCAGGCCAACTTCGAGCTGACGACTTTTGTAGTGACGGATCGACATCTCAAGCTCCCTGCGCCATTGGCACGATGCCAGTGTGCGCCGACGAGGGGGAGTCCAATTGGTTGAAAAGAGGCAGATTTTTGAGTCAATCCCTCGCCATCGAGAGGACGAAAATTTTGCCAAGAATGGGGGGCGGGCCGCGCTCCTCCTCGTCTTCGCGTGCAGCGATCGTTTCCGCGCTTCCGGAGCGGCGCTTGGCGAAATCATCCGGCACCCGCGATGGCGCAAGGATCCCGGGCATCGCTGGCTGCGCGAGACGCTGTTTAATCTGATGGTCCGCTATCCCGAGATGCCCTGAGCGCGCCTTCGTGCTCGCGAGTGAAATGCAGCGGGCCGCTTGAAGTTGTGCGGCCGCGCGAAGATCAGCTTGGGCGAGGCCGGCGAGGCATGCCTAAAAAAGGTGCTGAATCCCCACGGAGACACCGGTCGTTGAGCGGCCGGATGCGACGCCTGCGCCCGTGAGCGATGCGACGCTATTGGCGCCCGATGCGTGCTGGAAGGTCACCTGCTGGTAGACAGAAGTCTTTTTCGAAAAGAGGTAAGTGTTCGAAAGCGTGATGGTCTTCCAGTTTCCGCCGTCGAGATTTTCCACCCACCCGCCGATCGCGATGACGTCGTCGGGCCGGATCGCCCAGTTCGCGCCGGCGTCAACGGTGTTGGCGTTCCCCTGGCCGGTGGCCAGGGTGATGCGCGACTGCGTGAAGGTGGCGTGGACCAGAAGTTTCGTGAACTGATACGAGGCGCCAATCCCCCAGTTGACGAGCTTGTTGGCCACTACGCCGTCGGCCTGAGGAAGCGGCGTGCCGAACAGGGACGGGAGGCCAATGAAGCTCGAAAGCTCCAGAAAGCGGTTGTTCTCGTTCGCATAGGTAGCGGCCAGACTCAAAGGGCCGGCCTTGTACTGAACGAAGAAGGAATAGTCTCTGCTCTCGCTGAAATTGCCGGCCACATTGCCGAACGCAAATTCCGCCCCGGTGGAGATCCCGCCCAGGGTCGGGCTCACGTACTTCACTGCGTTGTTGAACTGGTAGAAGTTGGCCACCTCGTCGAGGTTGCCTTCGTGAAGCGAGAGAATGTTGCCGAGGAGAAGCGGCGTTTGGTAATTGGCCAGAACGTCATACATGAAGCTCGGCTGGTGACCGAGCGTCAAGGTGCCGTAGGTGTCCGACTGCAATCCCACGTAGGCCTTTCTGTTGAACAACGTGCCGGGGACCAGCGCCTGGCCGCTGTTCAGCAGGTACTCGTTCTGAAGATCGAAGATGGCGCGTAGTCCGTCACCGAGATCCTCGATTCCCCTCAGGCCGAAGATATCGGGCGCGTGCGTATTTTCCTCCTGAAAGAGGGCGTGTCCTCCGACGTTGCTGATGTACTGAACGGCGGTATCCGCAATTCCGTACAAGGTAACGCTCGACTGCGCGTTGGCAGCACCGCTCACGACAAGCGCGGAAACTGCGCCTACCACTCTACGTCCAAGTATTGCCATTGGCTTGACTCCGGTGCGGTCGCTGTTCTTCTGGTTTAAACAGGTGGGAAAGTGGAAATGTAGTAGTACTGAAAAATCAACGTCTAAAAAAAGAGATCGTCACCGGGCTGCTAGCATCACCCACGATTGCCTCCAGCTTTCCGGTCTTGAATTCAACAATAATGAATGACATAATTTATGTTGAATACTATAGGGGCGCCCCTCTAGAGGTGTCAACGTTGCGACCGTCCGTGAAAACCCGGTGCGGTGTTTTTTGGTGACTTTCATAGAGCTAAAAAGATGACCAATGCGACCGCGAGGCGCGGCATTCAATCTGTCGAGATTGCGTTCCGAATCCTTTCCTCGTTGCAGACGAGTGTGCGAGCGCTGCCTCTCAGGGAGATTGCAGCGTTGTCGGACCTGTCGCCGAGCGCGACAAGCAACTACATGATCAGCCTCGTGCGAACCGGGCTTGTTTCCGCGGACGAGAAACCCGGGTGCTACAAGCTCGGCCCGGCGTCGCTCGCTCTGGGCATGAGCGCAATCAACCAACTGGACGGATTCGATGTCGTCCGGCGGGAGGTGACCGCGCTGCGCGATGCAACACTGAGCGGCGCGGCCGTAACCGCATGGACCGAAGATGGGCCGGTCAGTCTCTTCAAGCAGGAGGGGGCGACGCGCAGCATTCTCGAGCTGAGAACAGGCCTGATTCCGCTCGTCACGACGGCAGCGGGCAGGCTGTTCATCGCCTGCCTGCAGCCTGCCCGCACTGACGATCTCATCGGCCGCGAGCTCGCGGCGGAGCAGGGAGGAACGCCGGCTTCCTTGCGGGAAGAAGCGATCGCTGAATTGCGCAACTGCGGCTTCACGACGGTTCATCGCGCGGACCTGGGTTACGTGTCGGTCGCCGCCCCTATCTGGGACAGGGACGGGGAGCTCCGGTTTGCCATCAGTCTCATCGGCACGCCCGCAACGCTGAACACGGATGTCGAAGGCAACGAGGTCAAGGCGCTGCTGGAAAGCGCGGTTCGGGCCACGGTTGCGTTGGGCGGGAAGGTGCTTCGGCCGCCGCCGTCAGCACAACGGAGTTGAATGTTCCGGGCGCTTCCAGTTTCGGCATGTGGCCGATTGCGTCGAGCACATGAAGTGCCGATTCGCGGGCAGCCTCGTGGATGGGCCGCGCGTGCTCGTCAAGGGGCGCGACGTGATCGAGGCTGCCCACCATGACGGAGACCGGCGCCTGAACCGAAGCCATGACCGAGGGCGTGTACGTGGAGAAGAGCATGTCCACGGCCTGTTGCCAACCTGCCGGCGTCACGGCGTCTCTGAGTCTGGAGACGAGCGCGCGGACAAGCGGGTTGGCATTCGGAGCGACGAGCGCGTCGACCACGGCGGCGCGCGCTTCGGCCGACTGCGCCGCGCCGCTTCGCAACAGGGCTTCTCGTGCTGCGTCGCGCTCGCTGCGGGTTAGATGACCTCGTGCGACATTGGGCGCGCTCAATACGAGGGCGTGCGTGGCGGACGGGTACTGCGCCGCAAACGTCGCGGCGATGACGCTGCCCCACGAACTGCCTACGACGGTCGCGCGCGAGACGCCTAGCGCGGACATCAGAGCCATGAGCGCGTCGGCATAGTCCGTCGCGGTTGGCGTGCCGTTCGCGAACGGGCTGCTTTGACCGTAGCCAGGGGCATCCCAGGCAACGACCCGATGGCGTTGGCTCAGTGCGGCGAGCTGCGCGCGGTAGCCCGCGGAACTCGAGCCGATGCCGTGCAGCATCACGATTGCAGGCGCGTGCTTGTCGCCGGCGGTGCGATAAGTGAGGACCCGGTTATCGCCCAGCTTGGGAAGGTCCACGTGTGCCTGTTCGACGTCGGGTAACGTCGTTTCAAGAAGTTGGCTGTCTGCTTCAGTCATGGTTGGAGTGTGGCTGGAGTGAAAACCGCCGCGAGCAAATCCCGTTTCACGCTGCGCTCAAGGCAGCGGAGATTTCGTTCGCGGCGGCCTTGAGGGCTTCTGCACAAGGTCCGTCTGGCGCGGCATCGAATTGCTCGGCCGGACCGATCGCCGTCAGCGCCAGCACGGCCATCCCGTTCGGCGAAAGAATCGGCACGCTGATGGCGTTGGCGAGCACGCGGTCGTCGTGGAACGGGCCGGGGCGCCGCGTTGCGACATGCGAGTTCTTGACGGTTTCCAGTACGCTTGCCAGCGATTCCGCGGTGATAGGCAAGTCATCCGGCGCTCGGCGCCCGTTGTCGCGCAGCTCCGCCGTCACGAATCGATCGATGGCTTCGGGCGGAAGAAACGCCGCCAGGGCCAACCCCGAAGCCGATGACGTCACGGGCAGCACGAGCCCCAGCGGCAGATCGGCAGCTACGGGCGTCGCCGCGGCTTGCCAGGCGATGACCGTGGGACCGTGGTTGCCCCAGGCGACGAGCGCAAGCGTCTTGTCGAGGGCAAGCGCGAGCCGCAGCATGCTGCGGCTTGCGAGCCGGACGGCATGGGGCTGCGATTTCATCGCACCCGCGGTTCCGACCGGCGCGTGGCCGAGGTCGTGCGGGTCGGCGACCAGATACTGCCCGCCGCCGAAGACGAGTGGCCGCCTCGCGCTCTGGCGTATGCAATCCACCGATCCGACGAAGATCACGTGATCGCCGCCCGGAAAGCGCGAGACCACCTTGCACTCGAGCCAGGCGCTGCAGTTGCGCAGCAGCGGCAGCCCGTCGACTCCCAGGTCGTAGTCGATGCCCGAGAACTTGTCAGGTGAGCGGGCCGCAAAATGATTGGCGACGTCGTATTGATCTTCGGCCAGGATGTTGATGGCGAATCGCTCCGCGTCCCGAAATGCCGGATGGCTTCCTGCGGAGGTGGCCTGGCTCCACAAGACGAGGGGCGGCGCGAGCGAGACCGAGGAGAACGAGTTGGCCGTGAGGCCGTGCATTTTCCCCTCGGCATCGCGCGTGGTGACCACGGTGACGCCGGTGACGAACGACCCCAGCACGTCCCTCAACTGGCGTTTGTCGAACGTCCTGATGGCCGGGTGATCGTGGTCCGACCGGAGTCCTGCGTTCATGCGAGGACCTTTTGCGACTCGCCGAAGGCCGGCATGACGGTCTCGTGAAAGAGGCCGATAGACGTCTTCGCTTCGGCAACGGACATGTCACCGAACATGAACGTTCCGATCAGGTAGTTGAACCCGCCGTCGCGAGCCTGCTCCAGCAGCTTTTCGCGAACGGTTTCGGGGCGGCCCACGACAGCGAGGCCCGATTCGATGAGCGGCTCGAACGTCGACGGAAGTTTTTGATTGACTGGCTCGGTGCCGTGCTTCTTCCAGAGCTTGAAGAAGTTGGGATAGAAGACTGACCACGCGCGCTTGCCGATTTCCAAGGCTTCCTGATCCGTTTCCGCGACGACGATATAGCGATTCACACCCATCAGCGGTTCGGCGGCTGACGCATGCCGCTTTGCAAATTCCTCGCGATATCGATCGGTGATCGCCTTGACGCGTTGGATCGGGCCGCCGCACACGATGTTCATCTTTTCCTGCGCGGGCCACACCGTCGACTCCGGCGACGCCAGCGCGTACCAAGTCGGAGGCGGCGTCTGCAGCGGCTTGAGTTCGATCGGCATGTCCTTGAATTGCCAGAATGCGCCTTGGTAATCGAGGGTGTCCGAACTCAAGAACCGCTTGATGATTTCATACGACTCGATGTAGCGGGCCTGAGCCGTGGCCGGATCGATGCCGAGCGCCTCGATCTCGTGGGGCGAGGCGCCCCGGCCGACGCCATATTCGAGGCGGCCGTTGCTCAGATGATCGAGCATGCAGATCTCTTCGGCAAGGCGCACCGGGTGATGGATAGGAAGAATGTAGACGAGCGGAGACAGGCGTAGTTTCTTGGTTCGCTGCGCGGCGGCGGCAAGAAACACGCTCTGCGAGGGGCATGCGCTCAGCGGGGTCGAATGGTGTTCCGACATGTGATAGCCATGGAAACCGAGCTTGTCGTAAAGCTCGATGATTTGCAGCCTGTCTTCGTACTGCTTATTGATAGGCAGTCCATTGCGGTCGTTCTGATCAAAGATACCGAACTTCATCGACGTTCCAATATAGAGAATTGAGTGGTCTTCCGACTTAGCGCGCGGCAGACTTGCTGAATACCTGAAAGAGGTTCTCTTCAGGGTCCTTGTAAGTGGCGACGACGCCATGGTTTCCCATGTCCCGATGCGCGAGCAGCTGGCCGCCGGCGGACAGGATCTTTTGCTGTAGCTCGTCCCGGGCCACGTCCGCGACCTGGAAGACGGGAACGGCGCCGACGGCCCCCGGCGCCGCTTCCTCCGCGGAACTCAACGCGAACGCGCTGCGCTGCTGGCGGAATTGAGTCCACTTGTTCTCGTCGCGAAACTGGACCGGCATGCCAAGGGCCTGCGCGTAGAACGTTTCCAGCCGGCCAATATCCTTTGCGACCACATACACGGTTTGCAGGTCGACTTCTGCCATCGGAATACTCCAGGAAGGTGAGGGGAATGGGATTGGTGCGGTCTCGCCATCGGTGGGCGTTACGCCGTCTGTTGTTGCTGCAGATCGAGCGCCTCGCTCATGATTTGCCGGATCCGGAATTTCTGGATCTTTCCCGTCACCGTGGTCGGAAACGCGTCGACGAACCGTATGTACTTGGGGACCTTGTAGTGAGCAATCCGCCCCTTGCAAAAGTCGCGCACGGGCGTCTCGTCCAGCGAGGCCTCCGGCTTGGCGACGATCCATGCGCAGAGCTCCTCGCCAAAGTGGCGGTCCGGCACGCCGACCACTTGGACGTCGAGCACACCCGGGCAGGTGTAAAGAAACTCTTCGATTTCGCGGGGGTAAAGGTTCTCGCCGCCGCGGATTACCATGTCCTTGATTCTCCCGACGATGTTGACGTAGCCGGCCGCATCCATGGTGGCGAGATCGCCTGAGTGCATCCAGCCTTCGGCGTCGATGGCCTCGCGCGTCTTGTCCTCCTGGTTCCAGTAGCCGAGCATGACCGAATAGCCGCGAGTGCAGAGTTCCCCGGGCTGGCCGCGTTCAACGGTCTCTCCGGTCGCCGGGTCGACGATCTTGATCTCGAGGTGAGGCAAGACCTGGCCGACTGTCGAGACGCGCTTGTCGACCGGTGTGTCCGTGGTGCTCTGGCAACTGACGGGGCTCGTTTCCGTCATGCCGTAAGCGATGGTGATCTCGGACAGATGCATTTGGTCGACCACGCGCTTCATGATCTCGATGGGGCAGGGCGAGCCGGCCATGATGCCGGTGCGCAGGCTGCTCATATCGAATTGCGCGAAGCGCGGGTGATTGAGCGCGGCGATGAACATGGTCGGAACCCCGTGCAGCGCCGTGCACTTTTCGGCCTGCAGCGCCTCCAGGACGGCCTCGGCGTCGAACCGCTCCGACGGGTAGACGATCGTCGAGCCGTGGGTCAGGCAAGCCAGATTGCCCATCACCATGCCGAAGCAGTGGTACATCGGAACGGGAACGCAGACTCTGTCTGCGTGGGTGAGCCGCATGCACTCGCCGACGAAGAAGCCGTTGTTCAGGAGGTTGCGGTGACTGAGCGCAGCGGCCTTCGGAAGCCCCGTCGTCCCGCTCGTGAACTGAATGTTGACGGCATCGCCCGCGCGTACGTTACGGCGTACGTTCTCGAGCAAGCCGCGGTTTGCGCCGGGAAGCCCGAGCAGCTCGGAGAACCGTCGTGCGCCGGCTTCGTCCGGGCAGCCGTCCTCGTCGATCCACCAGATCGTCTCGAGGCTCGGCAGCCGGGCTTTTCCGAGCTCCCGCAACATGTTCAGATACTCGCTCGACTTGTATCGAACCATTGTCACGATGGCCTTGCATCCGGCGAGGTTCAGTGCGTGCTCGAGTTCTGAACTCCGGTAGGCCGGGTTGATGTTCACGAGGATCAAGCCAGCCTTCGCGGTGGCCAACTGCATGAGCAGCCAGGCGATATTCGTGTGGGACCAGATTCCGATCCGGTCGCCCGGATCGAGCCCCGAAGCGAGAAGCGCGGCCGCGAGGCTGTCCGACTTTTCGCGCAGTTCGGCGTAGCTGAACTGGATCCCTTCATGCCGGCTGATGACCGCAACGTGATCGCCCATCTTGGTGGCGATCTCGTCGAACGCGTCGCCAATGGTCTGGTCGATTAGCTGCGGGACCTGCGCCCCGCGCTCATAGGAAGGCGTCTTCATCAATCTCTCTGGCTACTCTGGCTATTGACCCGGACAACGGCTTATTTGCCGAGAAAAACGACCGGGGCCGGTTGTTCGCCGCGGGCAACGGCTTCCGCGCGGGCAGTGCGCCCTTTTCGGGCGTCTTCCGTCATGTGCAGGCCCATGGTGAGGTCGAGGATCAGCGCATCGGCGGCAGGCACGCCGCCGCCCGACCAGGCCTTCAGAAGGGCGCGAATGGCGCCGTAGGAGCGCGTGGGGCCGTTGGAAAGCTTGATGGCGAGATCCTCGGCGAAGCGCTCGACCTGATCCTCACCGACGACGAAGGCGGCCACGCCGAGTTGGCCGGCGGTGACACCCGACATCGGTTCGCTCAGCATCGCGTAGCGCGCGGCATAGGCTCGGCCCACTCGTTCGGCCAGACGCTGCACGCCACCGGCAACAGGCGCTGAGCCAACCGATGCTTCAATGTTCTGGAAGGTCGCGTTTTCGGCGGCGACGATGAAGTCGCACGCGAGCGCCAACTCGAAGGCGCCGCCGAAGGCCGCGCCGCGCACCGCGGCCATCGTCGGGATCTGGAGAGCCTCGATCTGCCGGTAGGTATGGTGCATCTGCGAGATGAACGTGCGCCAGTCATCGAAGCCTTTGTCGATGAAGTCGAGGACGTCGCCGCCCTTGCTGAAGTTGGGGCCCTCCGCGCGGATCAGGAGCGACCGGATGTCGGCCTTGCTGGCTTCGCGGACGGCGCGTTCGAGGGCGTCGGCGAAATCCGCCGCGATCAGATTCAACGGAGGATTGGCCAATACGATATGGCCGACGTTCTGGCGACGCTCGAAGTAGATGCTGCTCATTGAAAGGAATCCTTAGTAAATGATGGCGATCCGGAAAACCTTGTCGTCTCATGCCGTACGCGAAATTCGTATTCAACAGTATTGAATGCGTACAGCATGGTTGTATATTAGGATGTGGGAATGGACATGTCAACCCGGTCGTCCACGCCCCGATCGTTGACGACGGGTGATCGGGGATGACTTTTCGGGTGCCTCGAGGCGCGTAGGGAGGGAGTCGGGACAAGGCGGGCGATTTGTGTCGCAATGTATCCAGGGCCCACGGGGACACAGAACATTTCACAAGCACGGTGGAACCGACACGAGCCGGATACGTCCGCGCGGTCTAATCGATTCGACCCAACCAGGAGAAGGACTCATGTCGAACGAGATCAACAACCGTCGCCGGCGCTTTTTCGGGGCGGCAGTCGTCAGCGTCGGTGCGATGGAAGCCATCTTGAGCGGACTCGTGCACGCGCAATCCGCCGAAGCGGGAGAGCTTCCCGCCAGCGCGAGTGTCGCGACATCAAGTGCCGCATTTACCGACATCAAGCAGATCAACGCCGGTACGTTGAATATCGGCTATGCGGAGGTCGGCCCGGGTAACGGCCCGGTCGTCATCTTGCTTCATGGCTGGCCGTACGACATCCAGAGCTATGCGGACGTCGCGCCGCGGCTTGCGTCGGCGGGCCATCGCGTGATCGTTCCGTACCTGCGCGGCTACGGGACGACGCGCTTTCTTTCCAGCGAAACGGTCCGCAACGGTCAGCAGTCGGTGGTCGCTGTCGACATCATCGCGCTCATGGATGCGTTGAAGATCCAGAAGGCCGTCATCGGCGGTTACGACTGGGGTGCGCGCACGGCCAACATCATCGCGGCGCTGTGGCCGGAGCGCTGCAAGGCGATGGTGTCGGTGAGCGGTTATCTGATCGGCAGTCAGGCGGCCAACGCGGCGCCGTTGCCGCCGAAGGCGGAGCTGGCTTGGTGGTATCAGTTCTACTTCGCGACGGAGCGGGGCAGGCTCGGCTATGAAGCGAATCGGCACGATTTCGCGAAGCTGATCTGGCAACTTGCCTCGCCGAAATGGAACTTCGACGATGCGACCTTCGAGCGAAGCGCAAGCGCGTTCGAGAATCCGGATCACGTCGCCGTGGTGATTCACAACTACCGGTGGCGGCTGGGTCTCGCGGAGGGAGAGCCGCAATACGACGCACTGGAAAAACGTCTCGCCACGGGGCCGCTGATCGCCGTGCCGACGATCACCCTCGAAGGCGACGCCAATGGCGCCCCTCATCCCGAACCGGCTGCGTACGCGAAGAAGTTCTCGGGCCAATACCTGCATCGGACCATCAAAGGCGGCATCGGCCACAACTTGCCGCAGGAGGCGCCGAAGGCGTTTGCCGACGCCATCATCGAGGTCGCCAGCTATTGAGCGCCACAGACCTGGCGCGGTGCGCCAGGCCCCCCGGGGGGCGAAAGGGCGAATCTTTGCCCGCCCTTAAAGAAAAGAGAAGACACGTGAATGAGTGATCGGCCTTTTGGACGATGGCCCGACGGCGACCGGCGCACCCAGCTCGTGTTCATCACGCAGGGGCTCGCGCCGGAGCCGGTCGAAGCGACGTTCGAGCATTTCTTGCGAGCGTAAAGAAAAGGGCACGCCTGAGTCGTGCCCTTGTTCTGAAGTCGCGCCGGCATCATAGCGCGACGCAAGCCACATCAGAATGCGACGTAAGGTCCGTTGCCGCCCGGAGTCACACGGTCCTGAATCGCCGTGTACACCGTGCGGCCAAGGAAGAACGGCAGCCCCAGATCCACGAGCTGGCCGGTGCCGAACGTTGCGGTGAGCGGAGTCGCCGACGTCGAATTGGCGCCGAGCGAGTTCTGCACCCAGTCCCCGGTCGCGTGCAGCGTCGCTTCGCTGACGATATCGAAGTTCACCGTCTCGTTGGTGCCGCTCACCCCTTGCAGCAACGCCGTCATCACCCACGTCGTGGCCGGGCAGAACCAGCTCGTGCCGGCGCACTGCGTGAGCCCGGTGTTCGGCAGGAAGTAGCCGTTCGAGCCGCTATCGACGATCGTGAAGGGTGTCGACGTGCCGTCGACATTCGAGCTGAAGAAGTGCGTGAACGGCTGCGTCGTGAAGATCTGCGCGGACCCCAACTGGTTGTTCGACTGCGTGCCGATGCCGAAGGTCAGCGTGCCTACGATGGCTGGCGCGGTCGTCGCCACGGCCGGGAGCTGCAGCGCTACGCCGTTGTTGTCGGTCGCGAAGTGCGCCACGGGATTGACGACCAGTGAGGCGGTCGGCGTCAAGACGGGCGAGCAGGCGGTCGAGGACGACGTGCACGAGTAGTACGACGGCGTGCCGGTCGTGCTCGACGTGCAGCTCGGGCAGTCTTCAGCGAGATTGCCGACGCCGAGAATGCCGTTTGCGCCCATGTTCGAGGGGGTGTCCATGTCGGTCAAGCCGCTGCAATTGCTGGTCGGCACGGGGCCGATCGCATCGCCGGCGATCTGCACCGGGATGTTCGACGCCGTTTCGCTCGCGAGCTGCACGTCGAGCATGCGGACCGAACCCCA
>Ga0070733_10001829_pt1 | contig 15595 bp, 16 predicted proteins | sample Coa_R1_9_FD_66450 | JGI IMG/M metagenome (GOLD analysis project Ga0070733, IMG submission 66450) | Surface soil microbial communities from Centralia Pennsylvania, which are recovering from an underground coalmine fire - Coalmine... | ecosystem: Environmental > Terrestrial > Soil > Unclassified ... | reverse complement strand
GCCTGATTTTCGTCCAATTGGTGATAGCCAGATGCCGCCAGCAAATAGACGTCGTTTAAACCCAGATCCTTCAACCAGGGCGTATAGGTAATGCCAATTCCGGTCTTATAGTCGGAGAAAGGTGTTTTAGAAAGATTATAAAAGGAAGAATTCGCGTCTGGCGAAGTGGCAATGCCTTCTTCCCCTAAACCGCCTGCACGTGCGTCAGGAGATATTCTTAAAAATGGTACAGCAGTTGTTGTTACATTTATCGGAGCAGTTGACTGGGCACTCAAAGTGTAAAAAAAAAGGAGGCAGCATACTAAAACAGCTAGTCGAAAAAACACTCTTTTCATGAATTAATTTATTTATCTGATAAAGGAACTGGCCGCAAAATGAGACATTACCGCGAAAAATCACGACGTCCGGCTCATTTTAACATTTAGAGAGTATAAATTTTCGATAGCTAATTAGTTGGTTTTTAGAAAGTTCCAACAATGGAAGTCGCTTTTTTGCCGCCATCCGCGCAGTTATTTAACGACATAACTTGTTCTTCCTTTTACCAACGGAAACATAACCAGAATATTGCACAGGTTTAAGGTTTCCGTTAATTGAGCAAAACTAAGCAAAAAAGCGGCCAACAAATCCTTACGGTTTAACATTCCCTAAACTGGATTTTTTCCGATAAACAAACTAATTTCGTCGTCCTTGCGTACTATTCAACACAGGGGGTTTGATTTACAATATTTGTTTCAAACCCACGTTTCTATACTTAACAAATCACGGTTAAACGCGTTTTCTATGAATCTCAAAAATCTGATTACCCTCGCTTCCTTTGCCGCCGTTATGGGTTCTTGCAAAACAAAGACCCAATCCAGTGCAGTAACCGGCTGGAATTACAACGACAAAAATATGGGAGGCTACCAGGTGTCAAAAGAAAAGGAACAACGTACCGGCCCGGGACTGGTTTTTATACAGGGGGGTACATTCACCATGGGTGCTACTGAAGAAGATGTAATGAGTGACTGGAATAATATTCCGCGTCGAGTTACCGTGAATTCCTTTTACATCGATAAGACAGAAGTTGCCAACGTACACTATCGCGAATACCTATACTGGATAAACAACGTATTTGAAGGAGATGAATATCAGGCCGTGCGAAATGCCGCTCTCCCAGATACACTTGTATGGAGAAGTGAACTGGCCTATAATGAACCACTGGTAGAATATTATTTCCGTCATCCTTCCTACAACTATTATCCTGTGGTCGGTGTAAGCTGGAGACAGGCACATGATTTTTGTATCTGGAGAACCGACCGCGTGAATGAAAAAGCGCTGGTCGACCGCGGATTTATCAACAAAAACTCCCTGAAGAATATCCAGGGACTCGGCCAGGAGAACTTTAATACCAAATCATATCTGGTAGGCGAATATCAGGCAACACCTGGTCCGGCCGCTAAATCAAAAAAGAATGAGCTTAAGAATCCGAACGGAACGCCGCGTACGCAGGTAACATTTGAGGATGGTATATTGCTCCCGGCCTATCGTCTGCCGACGGAAGCAGAATGGGAATATGCTGCGCTTGGTTATATCAATCAGAACCCTTCTCCAAGTAATTCGGACAAGAAGAGAGGTGAAGAGCTGATTGCCAACAAACAGGTCTATTCCTGGAGCCAGAATGTGAACGGACTGCGTGACTCACGCCGCGGTACCTGGCAGGGAACTTTCCTTGCGAATTTTAAAAGAGGTAATGGAGATAACATGGGTGTTGCCGGTGGTTTGAACGATAACGCCGTTTATACTGCAGACGTAACTTCTTTTTATCCGAATGGCTTTGGATTATATAATATGTCTGGCAACGTGAGCGAGTGGGTTGAGGATGTTTATCGTCCGCTTTCCTCCCAGGACGTAAACGGTGTGGCACCTTTCCGTGGGAATAAATTTGAAACCATGGATCTTGGCAAAGAAGGAAAGCCTGAAAGAGATAGTCTGGGAAGAATTAAATACCGCGCTGTTACAGATAAGGAAAGCGAAAACAGAAGAAATTATCAGAAAGGTGATGTGATCAACTATCTGGATGGTGACTCACTGATCGCAGGTATCAGTTATGGATATGGAAAAACCACACTGATCAGCGATAAATCAAGGGTTATCAAAGGTGGTAGCTGGGATGATCGTGCTTACTGGCTCGGACCCGGAACCCGCCGTTTTATGGAAGAAGATCAGGCTAGTTCTACAGTCGGCTTCCGTTGCGCTATGGATCGAGTGGGAAGCGCTGCAGGTAACGGCAGACAAACCGGTATCAGCTATAAAACCAGAAAACAAAACGCCCGCAAACAGTAATACCTTTTTAAACTATATAAGCCATCCCGATTCTGCGGGGTGGCTTTTTTGTTTATTAAATTTGCTTCTTTGGTTGAAAGCGTAAAGCGCAAAGATTAAAACGAACGCATAAATATGTTGGTTAATACCTGAATTAACCCTGAGAAATTAAATCAAAAAAGTAAAAAACGAATGCAGTATAGCTCCCGCTCTCCGTTTTCTATAGACAAATTATATCAGATCTTTTCCAGTCACCCCAATATATGCACCGATACCCGAAAAGTCAGGAACGGAGATATCTTCTTTGCTTTAAAAGGTGATAACTTCAATGGTAACCACTTTGCCATTCAGGCGCTGGATAACGGAGCCGCTTATGCGATTATTGATGAAGAAATTGATGATATGGCAAAACACGGAGACCATCTGATCCGTACAAATGATACATTAGCCACGCTCCAGTCGCTCGCTGCACACCATCGTAACCAGTTTACTATTCCCTTCATAGCGATCACAGGCAGTAATGGAAAAACAACCACCAAGGAATTGATTCATGCTGTACTCTCAGAAAAATATAAAACATATACAACGGAAGGCAATCTGAATAATCATATTGGAATTCCTTTAACCATTCTGAAAATAAAAAAAGACGCTCAAATTGCTATTGTTGAAATGGGAGCCAATCATCTCGGAGAAATTGAAGGCTATTGCGTCTACACAAGACCTACCCACGGAATAATCACTAACGTGGGAAAAGCACATCTGGAAGGCTTTGGAGGAATCCAAGGTGTTATGAAGGGTAAGGGTGAACTCTTTGACTACCTGCGTGCATATGGCGGCAGTGCATTTGTGATGTGGGATTATGAATATCTTCAACTCATGAGTAAGGGGATTGGCGAAGTTTATTCCTATGGAACAAATCATGCTGATATTACCGGTATTACGGAACAAGCGTCACCGTTTTTGAAAGTGAAAATAACCAAAGGCAGTTCAGCCGGTTCCATTCAAACGAAATTGACAGGTGAATATAATTTACCCAATGTACTAGCTGCAGTTTGTTTGGGCAATTATTTCAAGGTCGATCCAGTCCGGATCAGAGGGGGAATAGAAAATTATGAACCCTCCAATAGTAGATCCCAGCTCATTCAAAAAGGAAGCAATATTATTATATTGGATGCTTACAATGCCAATCCTTCCAGCATGAAACTGGCAATCGAAAATTTCGTTCATTTTCCGGCAGCCAATAAAATCCTTTTACTGGGTGGTATGATGGAACTTGGTGCCGACAGTATTGCGGAACACCAGCAGATCATAGAGCAGATCGGAAAAAATAAATGGAATGACGTTGCATTGGTGGGAGGGGATTTCCTGAAAGTACAACATCCCTATAAAAGTTTTTCCAATGCAGAAGAAGCCGGCGGCTGGCTCGCCTCCCAAATACTCGACAATACGGCCTTACTTGTAAAGGGTTCAAGAAGTATGCAAATGGAAAAAACGATTCAAAGCGTATTATAACAAAATTAATCAACCGTATACTTCCAGACTTCCAGACTGTCAATGCCCTGCCCTCCATTTAGTTACCGTATGTTTTATGGGGCGGAGCGTCTGGATATAAGAATAAATATTGGACAGATCCGCATCTGTCATATTACAATATAATGTCCAGGGCATCATTGTTTGAACGGCACCAGGGTTAACTGTCTGGTGGGCTGTGGCGCTGTCACGATACATCGTAAAATGCTGAACAAAAAATTCTCTGGTCCATGCACCTATGCCTGTTTCCGTATCAGGTGTGATATTTGCGGATGTTACCATGCCGCCAGGTGTTGGAAAAACGCGTCCACCGGCCAGGGCCAAAGTCTCATCAAATTTTCCCTTTTCAAATGGAGTGTGACAATCATGGCAGGCGGCAATCGTAAACAAATATTTTCCATTGGTCAGACTATCTCCTGAAGCAGGTAATGACATGGGTGCGGCTTTTTTTGGAATCGTATTCAGAATGACACTCATTGGAAAATCCGCAGCTGATTCCGGTACCACATTTGCAATGGGCTGAAGTGATCGTATATATGCAATGACGGACTTCACATCTTCCGGATTTGCAAATCCATACGAATGATATGGCATTACCGGAAAAATTGGCTTGCCATTTTTACGAACACCTGTAGTAATGGCCCGGTATATGTCTCCATCGGTCCAGGCACCGATACCAGATGGCGTAATATTAGCGGAGTAAAAAGTTCCCGGAAAGCCTTCGGTCTGATCAAATCGTTCCCCACCCTGACCTTTGGTAGAAAGCACCATAGGCATCGAGTACTCAGTTACGTCCCGCTTACTGTGGCAGTCCATACATGACATTACACAGTTTGCCAGATAACGACCCCTCTCAACTTTTGCCGGTGATTTGTCTACTGTTAAATCCGGTGCAGAGCCGACATCCGGCAAAGCAATCTTAATATAAGCTATAATAATAACGATAATGAAGACAATAGAAAACAGGATGATACCTAAAATTTTAAGTAGCTTTTTCATGTTAGAAGGGTTATGCTAAAATTTAGTCTTTGTTATCGCGGACTGATCAGGGAACTCATCGGCGTACGGCGATTTTTAAAATCCATCATGTCAACCTTTACACTACCCACACTGATTGGGCTTTCAACCCGTACCGGAATATGATTTGCATCATCACTTATCCAAACCGTCATTTTTTCTCCGCCTTCAAATATAGTTCCCTTTATGAGAAGAGGTTTAATTTTAATTGCCCGGAATTTCCCATATTTCGTTTTAATAGTTTCTTTTCCCACGTAACGTATATACAGATCATACACCTGATTATCAAGGAACATGGAAAAAGGAATCTTGTCGCCCGGTTTCATTTTTTCAAAGTCAATGTTCCGTGCATAATACATCGTACTTAAAACATCCTGGATGCAATCCGGCGTTTTAAAAACACCCGAATTCGTAATAGCAGTGTGGGCTGTTTTATTAAAACTAACATTTTCATATTTTCTGTAAGAACCCTCGCTGACATTTCGGATAAATTTCATAGGCTGCAATGTTGCAGTGTCAATATAACTTTCATATTTGTCCCTGACCTTAAAAAAATTATCTAAAAACGAATAATTTTTCCCTGATCCTGTTACATGATAAACCGGTTTGCCGCTCAAATCTTCCAACGCGACAGTAAATGTAGCTTCACCGGCCGCAATATAAACACCTGCCAGCGTATAATAGACTTTGAAAGTAATACTTTCACCAGCCTGGAAAGCGTGATTTGGCAAGCCGCAAAATTCACCCCCGTCTTTTAAAGGCAATGAAATTCCAAATAAAAAAACACATATAATCAGGATAATTGATTTCATCTACTGCTAAATAGTTTGATCCTTAAAATTAATAAACTCCCTACTAACGCAGGGATTATTAAATTAATCAGCCATATGCCCAGTGATACCGCCAGTATTGCTGCAGTATTTAAGGTATATACCTGAAACACCTGAATGCCCACGGCCCAACGAAATCCGAGATCTGTTAAAAACGTTAACGTGGGTATGACGGCCATCAGCACGAACATGACACTAACGCCCGTGAATACCTGCAAACCAAGTAATGGAATACCGAATAAAGAAAACAAAAGACCATATTGCAACAAAAATACCAGGTAACGAATGGTGGAAAGGAGCAGAATTTCCGACAAGGCGCGTAAACTATAATTTTCGGGAACAGAAAATGTTTTATTGTTTTTTATAAGCCATCTATTCAACATTCTAACCAATGGATCAAATCTGAAGTAGACAAGAAAAAGTGCGAATGCTGCCAGGATTGTTATAATAATGGCGGGTTTAAATAATGCCGGTGAGAGCCAGGTCTCCTGGTTGACCGGAACCATTTGGTGGTACAGAAATATTCCTGCCGCACCGGCTACTAGCGTTACCAGCATTTGGGACATACTACAAAGAATGGTGGGTGCAACCGAAACAACTTTATTGCCTGGATCTACGAACAGCATTCTGCCCAGGTAGTCTCCCACGCGGTTCGGCGTAAATGACGCGATACAGGTACCCGCCAGAATTGCCTTGATAGCCCGCCCAAACCGTATAGTCTGTATTGGTTGAAGAGCAATACGCCATTTAGTTGTTTCCAAGGTCCAGTTTACCATCATGAGTAAGAACATACAGTACAATTTCCATTGCTGTCTCCCTGTAGCAGCCACAATCATCTGGCGAATTGAATCTTCCCAATTCGGCTGCTTATGCAGTTGGCGGTTCACTGTGTAGAAAAGAAAGAACATTATGACCGGGCCGGCGACGTAGTTGACTATTAATTTGATATTTTTGTTCAACACCACAATCAAAAATAGCGTTCCCTCTGCAAAAGAACTCCAAAATAATCCTTGGCATTGACCCCGGCACCCTGATGATGGGGTGGGGCCTGATATGTATTGAAGGATCCCGAACACGATTCATCGAAATGGATGTGTTACATGTTCCTGTACGTATGGATGCCTATCAACGGCTGGAACTTATTTATTTCACTGTACAGGAGCTCATAAAAAAGTATAAACCGGATGATTTTGCCATTGAAGCTCCGTTTTATGGAAAAAATGTGCAAAGCATGCTTAAACTCGGAAGGGCTCAGGGCGTAGCGATCGCGGCCGCTATGCAGTCGGGAATTCCTGTTACGGAATACGCACCACGAAAAATAAAGCAGTCCATAACAGGAAATGGGAATGCAGGTAAGGAACAGGTTTGGAAAATGCTTCAGCATGTATTGCAGATCCGGCTGGAAATTGTCCGTTTTGATGCATCTGACGCCCTGGCCGTAGCGCTGTGTCATCATTATCAATTCCGATCTCCGGCATCTACAGAAAAAAAACTGAGTGGATGGAATGACTTTATTGCAAAAAATCCTGGTCGAATACTATAAAACCAGAATAAGAAAACTATTTCCCATGACCATATTCTCACGTATTATCAATGGCGAAATTCCTGCGTATCGCATAGCGGAAGATGATTTCTTTTTAGCTTTTCTCGACATCAATCCGCTTCGCGAGGGCCATACACTGGTGATTCCAAAAGTTGAAACCGATCATTTCTTTGATCTGGAAGATAAATACCTGTCGAGAATACTTGTGTTTTCTAAACCGATTGCAAAAGCAATCGAAACTTCTTTTAATTGTAATCGCTGCGGACTCACTGTAGTTGGTCTTGAAGTTCCCCATGCGCACATACACCTGATTCCTATAAATCAGGTTAGCGACATGGATTTCAAAAAGACCAAGTTAAAATTAAGTGAAGAAACTTTCCTTAAAATTCAGGCCAGAATCATTTCAAATTTGACTAAGCAGGCGAATTGATTTTCCATCAACTTCATCTCCTTATGTAGTTCCGCCACAGTGCATGCGGTATACTCATTTATACTGTAATATTTTCCACTTTAAATTGTAGTTTACCAGCAGGAACAATCACATCAGCCACCTCGCCCACCTGTTTGCCCAACAATCCTTTTCCGATTGGCGATGATACGGAGATTTTACCTAGTTTGAGATCCGCTTCCTTTTCGGAAACCAGATGATAGGTTGATTGCTTCTTATTGGACAAATTCGTAACGGTTACTTTGGTCAGAATTGATACTTTACTGGTATCAATACTGCCTTCTTCCAGAATGCGTACATTGGACAGGTCTGCTTCGAGACGCTGAATTTTAGCTTCCAGATGTCCCTGTGCTTCTTTTGCAGCGTCGTATTCGGCATTTTCTTTTAAGTCACCTTTCTCCCTCGCTTCTGCAATAGCCCTTGAAGCAGCGGGCCGGTCAATGCTTTTCATTTTTTGCAATTCACTCCTCAGCTTCTCGAGTGCCTCCTTCGTTAAATATGTGATTCCACTCATAAATCCTTCTCTGTTTATTAAAAAGAAAAAAAATACAACGCCCTTTGGGAGGCGTTGCATTTATGCAAAGATAAGGAATCTAAATAAAAAGGTATTTTTAGCTATGTTAAGACTGCCCGAAATAAGAATCGGTATTTCGCAATTGCAGGATCAGGGACCCATTTCAATAAAAAAAGCCGGTTTTATAGAAAGGCTAAATGCCCAGTTTGTCCAATATCACTTTGCCCATTTCATAAAATGCCTCCCGGGAATATCCGGCGATATGAGGCGTTACTAACACATTATCAAAGCTTAACAAATAGTCTACCTGTTGTTTTTCGAATGTGGTGTATGTTTCAGGTTTCTCATTCTCAAGCACATCCAGTGCTGCTCCGGCTAACTTGCCTGCTTCCAGGGCCCGGATCAGGGCAGCCGTATCCTGGGTTTTACCCCGGCTTGTATTTATAAAAAAAGGCTTATTTTTTAAGGAACCAAAAAAGCTGTCTCCCGCCATATGAAATGTTTCCTCCGTGAGGGGTATATGAAGGCTGATTACATCAGCATACCTTCCCAATTGTTCTAAATTGGCTTCTTTTATTTTCCCGGCCCCGAAATTGAATTTGTATTTATCGTAGGCTAAAACAGTTACATCAAAAGGATTCAATAAACGGGCAAATGCAGAGCCGGTATTTCCATATCCGATGATTCCGACCGTCTTGCCTTTGAGTTCTGTGCCACGGTTTGCATCTCTTATCCATTTACCTTCCTTTACTTCACGGGATGCTCTCGGTATGTTGTTTAGTAGTGAAAGCAGCATTCCCAATGCATGTTCTGCAACCGCGTTCCGGTTCCCTTCCGGACTACTTACACACATTATACCTTTCTGTGCTGCGTAGTCGACATCCACCAGTTCCATGCCACTCCCCAATCTTCCTATCCATTTTAGAGAACCCGCTTTTTCCAGCATGGACCTGTCTATTTTTAAGCGGGTTGTAATAATCAACCCCGACGCATCTGAAATAACATCCTTTAGTTCCCCATAACTGATTTGAGGAACATATACTACATCGAACCCGCTCTTTTTCAACCGCTCAATCAGGTATTCATGCACTTTTGCTGTTACAAAGACTTTTCCGATTCGCATTTTCAATTAATTTTTCTGATATCCCTTTATATTAATTTTTCTGATATCCCTTTATATTAATTTTTCTGATATCCCTTTATATTAATTTTTCTGATATCCCTTTATTTTACAGTGAATTTGTTTGACTCCCACCTACACTGTCATACCCATGCGCTCATAATTACATCATCTTCCACGTTAGTTCCGCAAATTGCAAAATCGTTAATTGTTCCGCACGCTTATTAAATATCGGTTCTGTTAAAACCTCTTCAGTGAACAGGCTTTTTAATGCATTGCGCAATGTTTTCCTTCGTTGATTAAATGCAGTTTTCACTAGCAAAAAAAACTTTTTTTCAGATTTGACAGGAACTGATTCTTTCTTTGGGGTAAGACATATGACCGCGCTTTTTACTTTTGGTGGGGGATTAAAAGCCTGCTCACTCACTTCAAATAAGTATTCCACATCAAAAAAAGCCTGCAACAATACACTTGTGACACCATAAATTTTATTTCCCTCAGAGGCCGCAATTCGCAGAGCCACTTCCTTTTGAAACATGCCGATCACCCGCTCGACATCTTCCCGCCAGTGCAGCACTTTGAACAGAATTTCTGTGGAAATGTTATAGGGGAAATTACCAATAATGGTAAAAGGACCCTTAAAAGGTTTTTCCATTTGGAGAAAATCGAGCTCTATGATCCGGTCCTTAAGGACTGGATATTTCTTTTTTAGAAAAGTGATTTTCTCCCGGTCGATTTCAACTGCCTTAAAATCTACCCCCTCCATATCGATGAGATGTTTGGTCAGCGCTCCCGCGCCCGGACCAATTTCCAGCAATTGAAAAAATTTATTTTGCCTGAGAGCCTCAATAATCGACTCGCAAACCAACTCATCTTTCAGAAAATGCTGTCCCAAAGATTTCTTCAGATTGAGCGGTCTTTGCAAATGCGTCATAAAGCAAAAATAAACGATCCTTCAGGCTAATAATCGTATTTTTATTCATCGAAAAATAATACATGAGCATTCCACAACAAAGACCTGTCATTGGTATTTCTATCGGCGACCTGAATGGTATCGGAACTGAACTGGCCATCAAGACATTTTCTGATAACAGATTGTTGGAACTATGCACACCGGTCCTTTTCGGATCTAATAAACTGATCAATTTTTACCGTAAATCGATCCCGGATGCCACATTCAATTACCAGCATATTAAGGACCTTTCCAGACCATTTCACAAACAGGTGAACCTGTTTAATTGCTGGGAAGAAGAAGTTTCTATTAACCCGGGACAATTAACGGAAACAGGCGGATTATACGCCGTAAAATCATTGATTTCGGCAACAGAGGCGCTGAAAGACAATAAAATTGATGCATTGGTTACGGCTCCCATTCATAAAAAGAATATTCAGTCAGCCGATTTTACATACACCGGTCATACGCCCTACCTGAAGCAGGCATTTGGTGTAAAAGACGTGCTCATGCTGATGAGTTCAGAAAATTTCCGTGTGGGTCTTGTAACCGAGCATGTGCCCGTAAGCGAGATCGCCAAAAATATCACCAGGGAAACCATTATTTCGAAATTGAATATTATGAAAGAATCCCTGATACGGGATTTTGGTATTGACAAACCGCGAATTGCGGTACTCGGACTTAATCCGCATGCGGGAGATGATGGATTGATAGGAAGAGAAGAGGAGGACATCATTAAACCCGCTATCAAGGACGCCAAACATAATATGCTGGTATATGGCCCTTATAGTGCCGACGCTTTTTTCGCCAGGAATCAACAACAAAAATTTGATGGTGTTTTGGCAATGTATCATGACCAGGGTCTGATTCCCTTTAAATCTATGGCATTTGGGGAAGGGATTAATTTTACTGCAGGGTTACCAGTCATTCGTACTTCTCCAGACCATGGAACCGCCTTCGATATCGCCGGTAAAAATAAAGCAGATATTGGCTCCTTCCTGGCTGCGGTGTACGGGTGCCTGGATATCTATCAGAAAAGGAAGGAATTCGGTGAAAATCATAAAAATCCGCTAAAGAAAATGGGTTCTGTTGTGCTTGCGGGCGCGGAAGATGAAAAGATTGAAGAAAACTAAAATAGTCTTCCACACTATTTTCGTTCCCCTATTGCATTTACCAATTTCACAAACTATCTTTGAAATCTACCCCCGGATCTTAATCCATCTGATCATTACCCGTGAAAACCATCTGAGAATCCTTTCCTCATAGTATCTGTTCATCTTTATCATATCCGATCCCTCTTCTTTTGAATGACCTGCTGTTTTCCCTTTAAGCTGAGCATCATCAAATTGTTCACTTTCTGAAATTTTCAAAATGAAAAGGATCATTCAATTCAGTCTTTACCTGTTTCTGGCATTCCCCGTAAGCTTACTAGCAAACACCTATCCTGTATTCCTTAAAAATATTCCTGACACCAGTTCCAATAGTATAAGTAATTCAAAAAGTCTCACATTACATGGAAGCCTTTCAGCTTTTAATGCATCGTATGGAAGAAATTATTTTGAACTGAATTGGAGCACAGTTGCAGGAGAATTTGATCACTATGTTATCGAACGGAGCCTGGACGGAGAGAAGTTCGAAACGATCGGAACCGTAGAAAACAAGGCAACTGTGAATGAAGGACAGTTTAATTTCAGGGACCATTTCCGTACGGCTATCGCTTTAAATAATGATTTTTATTACCGCCTGAAGCAGGTGGAAGCTGACGGGAGTGTTGTTTACTCCAAAGTGCTGATCGCGAGAATGTTTAATACCAAAAGCCTGGCATCTCTTAGTGTAACACCTGATCCGCTGGCCAATGATATTCTTGTGAATGTTCAGCTCAATGAGAATTCTTATATAATGATGAAGGTGAAAGATGAGAAAGGTAACCTGCTTCTAAAAGAAGGACAGAAAGCCGAATTTGGCGCGAACACTTATACACTGGAAGGCACGCATAATTTACAACCCGGGCTTTATACCCTTGAAGTTACCATCAACAGCAAAGAAAGAATGATAATGAAACTTTCCAAAGGATAATTTTTTCAAGAGCGTATCCGGTAGCCGAATTACCGGAATTGTAAAGCCCTCCCGTTAAACAACGCGGAGGGCTTTTAGATTGTGATCATGTGGAAGTATGAAACGGTCAGAAGGTGGAAATGAAATGCGGAAATAGCAATTTATATGCACTCGTTCCACGATCCCACAAACGGCCTGAGGCTAATCCTTATGAATCGTCAGATAGGATTGCAGACTCTTAACGTATGATTCAAAGGCTTTCGAACCCGCAGATGTGATTTTACAAAGTGTATGGGGGTAATTATCTTTGAAATCCTTAGTTACCTCGATGTAACCGGCTTCCCGTAATTTATTTATCTGAACACTCAGGTTACCAGCCGTTGCTTTCGTCCTTTCTTTCAATACAGAAAAATCTGCTTCTTTTTCCCGCATCAGTAAAGAAATAATGGCCAGACGCAATTGCGAGTGCAACATAGGATCCAGATCTTTGAAAAGATTCATGCTATTTATTTATTGACATTTCGCTAATTCTTCTTCCGCTCTTTCACGTCCCCAATTTGGCCATAAAGGTTTTGGCTTATCCACTTTATATAAAGAAATGGCCTTTTCAAACAAAGGCTTTGCTTTATCCTTGCCACCTCCAAACGCGACCGGTGTATTCATTAAACTTTCTCCTTTCAGATAATAAATTCGCGGATTGTCCGGATTTAATTGCGTGGCAATCTCTAAATCCTTCCCGGCTTGCACGCCATAAGTCTGCCAGCGGGTTTGTGGATCCACCATCATTTGCTGGGTAGCCGACATATTTCTAAGCACATATATCTCGGAATTCTTATCCAATGCTTCTGCTTTATCACAAAGTGTATTGATCCGGGTTGAATTCGCATCTTTGTCCATGTTTTGATCATTCCACCCCGCGGTAGATAAAGCCAGACCGGCATAATAATAAGGGAGCCACTGGGTTTTTTCCGCTTCAGCGATCCGCTCGAAAGTATTTGCCACGGACAGCAGATCTGCCGTGGTTTTGGCGCTATCAAATAAATGAAAGGTTTTATCCATCGCCGCCGCATATTTGTCACTTTGGGCAGAAGAAACGAGTGTTCCAAACAACATGAGAGAAAAGAAAAAGGATTTCATTGAAGGTTAATTTTTGAGAGTTATAAATTATTATTTATAGCATCCTGTGTGCGGTCCACGCCCCAGCTTAAAAAGCATCCAATAAAGTAAAAACGACTTGCAGGCGGTGTGATGGGCTGTTTAACTGTACCATCAAAAGAATAATGATAACCAAAAATCGGATTATATCCCAAAACATTACTCATACTCGCAAATAGAACGACAAAGGTTTTCGGATTTACTTTTCCCAGGCTCGGAACATATTCACAGCTGAAACTCAGGTTTTGATAATCCTTGGTGTGACCTTCATCAGCCGTAAAATATTTTCCCATATTATTAATCATGAAATTATAATATGGTCTGCCGGTTGCAAAAGTGTAAGTAAGATTAAAACCAGCTTTCCAATTGGTAATAAAACGTTTCATAACCAGTGAAGCCGTATTAGTTGCCACAAAATCAGGTGTCAGTTTTGTGGGATAATTCATGAATTCCCTTTTGGTATTGATATAAGAATAACTAATCCAGTAATCAAAATCCTTAAATGTTTTCTTATCTCTCCAGAATAGATCAATACCATCTGCAAATCCACTTCCTCCGTTATTATATCCATAATAATTATAACTAAGCGGAATCGTTTTCACCAGGTCCTTATATTGTTTATAGTAAGCTTCTAAGCGGAATACCCTGTCCTTTGTCATTTTCTGGTAGTTCAGGATATAATGGGTTGCCTGTGTAAATCCCAATCCCGAAGTATAAAATAACTGCTGGTTATCAGGTTTCTGATAAAAAATTCCATACGCTGCGGAAATCTGCGCATCTTTTCCAGTCTTATATGCCAATGAAACACGCGGCGCAAGATCCGACTGTTTCAGTAAGGAAGAATATTCATAACGAACACCCAGTTTCGCCGCCAGCTCATTTGTAAGGTAAATATCCGTTTCGGCAAACAGCGAAACCAGGTTGTCCTTCAGTACTTTTAAAGTATCATTATAGGTCAGTGGATTATAACTGTACCAGTATTCGCCGCCAAAACGCAGGGCACTTAATCCGAATAGTTTTTTTTCAAACACGGCTTTAACCTGCGCCAGATTTTGTTTGTTGGTAAGAATAAAATTTTTCGGTTTCATCCAATATACAGAATCGGGGAAATAATGAGGCTGGTTATTTTGATCCTGAGTCTGCTGCTGAATATTATCCAGATTCGTGCTGAAACCAGCGCCCAGCATCATTTTCCAGCCGTTATTTAGATTTTCACGCCAGCTTAAATTGTTATACCAGTTATGGTTTGCCAGGTTGAAGGCATTTTTCAGGTACGGGCTGTCGATATCCGGTGTACGGAGGCCGAGGTCGTTGTATGCGAATGTTGTATAGAATTTTATCATGCCCCCGTTCTTCGTTTTAATCCGGAAGTTTGCATCTGCATTGTGATAAGCCGGGAGACGAAAATAATCGGGCTTCTGACTAACCAGACCGAAATAAATAGCCACATTTACATAACTGTAGCTCATACCCCAGGAAAATTTTTTATCCTTGGAAAGTTGCTGTGTTCCCGCTCCAACTACAATCGGGGAAATAGAGGCATCTATTTCAGACCGTTCCGGCAGGTCAATAGATTCAAGTAATACGACAGAGGAAAGCGCCTCACCATACAGTGCAGAATATCCGCCTGTACTAAATACAGTTCCCTTGAATAGAAAAGGTGAAAACCTGCCACGGGTGGCTATATCCGGAACACTTGTATAGTACGGGTTATTTACGAGGCCCCCATCGATGAATTGTTTAGTCTCCTGCCCCGTCCCTCCACGAACGAACAGGCCCTCCTGTTCGCCAACCTGTTGCGTGCCGGGAAGAGTCTTTAAAGCAGCTGTTATATCCGCATTGGAGCCCGCTGTGGTCGCAACATCCAGGGAACTCAAAACGGCACCCCTCGTTTTATCCCCGGCGGCAAATGACCCGGCGGAGATCGTAACGGCTTTAAGTTCATTCAGTTCTTCCTTCAGCTGCAAATCCATTTTAAGAGACTTACCCGTAATCCGTAAAGCCACTTCAATGCCACGATATCCCACAGAACTCACTTTCAGCGTCTGTAAACCGGTATCTGTACTGCTGAAGGAATAAATGCCGCTGGAATCAGAAGTAGCTCCATCGAAGCTGCCTTTTACACTAATA
>Ga0070733_10001827_pt1 | contig 15605 bp, 16 predicted proteins | sample Coa_R1_9_FD_66450 | JGI IMG/M metagenome (GOLD analysis project Ga0070733, IMG submission 66450) | Surface soil microbial communities from Centralia Pennsylvania, which are recovering from an underground coalmine fire - Coalmine... | ecosystem: Environmental > Terrestrial > Soil > Unclassified ... | reverse complement strand
GAGTTCATGGCCGAAGCCGTGCGCGATGGCAAGCTGGTAATCCCGATCAGCAAGAGACTGCCTCTCAGTGAAGCGGCCGAGGCTCAAGCGGAAGCGGAGAAGGGCGTTGCCGGGAAGATCCTGCTCGTGGCCTGACATTGTTTGCGAAGAACGTGAAAGGAAAATCGGAAATGAGAAAAGATCGACGCGGCATCAATCCCGCTTCGAGGCCAAGCGGCGACGGATGCGTCGAGTGCCTGGCCTCCCCGGAAGGTTGGTGGTTTCATCTCCGCCGCTGTGCGGAGTGCGGGCACATCGGATGTTGCGATAGCTCCCCAAGCCAACATGCATCTGCGCATGCTGCGACGACAGGGCATCCGATCATTGCCAGCTTCGAACCGGGTGAGGATTGGTTCTACGATTACGAAAAGCAGGCGATGATCGAAGGTGCGCAGTTACTTCCGCCGCATTCGCATCCAAAGAATCAACCCGCACCCGGACCAGCGGGAAGAGTGCCGGCCGACTGGGAGTCGCTCCTGAACTAGCTCCCGACCGCGCGATCTTTGTTACCGCTCCCTCGAAGAAGCCCAAGAGTTGGGAATCGCGCTGTGCTGTTCGCTTGATCCCGATGCCTGCGTGATTGAAGCCGGCGATAGAGTGAAGTCGCCCTCGACTGGTTTAACAATCTGATTTCGAAGGCCGCCGGAACAAAGATACAACCGATACCATCGTCCAATTGTTCAAAGCCCATCGTTCTGCTTTGATGCCTTTATGCCGCAGGATCAGTCGAGATCGCAACTTTCGAAAGGTCGTTGAAGGCAACTGCCTAAGTCGGAGGAACGAGTGTCGAGCAACGCTGCAGAAATCTCCAACGAGGCAACGATCGCATCGAACCCTCTCGATGTCATTCCCAACGAAATACCATTCGATCTGCCTTACGGGCGCCCGATATCGCTCGAGCAAGCCCAGGCTGTTATCCATGCGGCTGTGGCAGAGGCAAGGAAACGGGATTGGAAAATGAACGTAGCAGTAGCCGATTCCGGCGGGAACCTCGTCGCCTTCCAGCGAATGGATGGTGCGATGCTCGCGTCCATTCAAATTGCGCAGCACAAGGCGCGAGCCGCCGTTACCTTCCGGCGGCCAACGAAGGTGTTCGAGGACGGCGTCAACCTTATGCACCTCAATTATCTGCTAGCGTTCGACGGAGTGATTGCGTCTCGAGGCGGGATCCCACTGATCGAGCAGGGCGACATAATCGGCGCAATCGGTTGTTCGGGGGGCACGGACTCTCAAGACGAAGTTGTGAGCAAAGCCGGGGCAGCAGCAATTAACCGATTCCCGGGATAATCAAATGATATCGAACTCAAGCAAGCGGAAAGTCGCGGCTGGTCACAATCGCTTGGGGGTGATTTGCCGCTGATGGACCACCACGTTACGTCAAACAAAACCTTAACCACGCGAGTCAATCACGATTCGCGGATGAACAATATAGAGGAACAGGAGAAGAATCATGAGTATCACGCCCAAGCAAGATCAAAACTCAGTTGTTGCAGTATTCAGCCAACACTCCGCAGCAGAAAAAGCCATTAAAGATCTGAAAGATGGAGGGTTCGACATCAAGAAGCTCGCTGTGGTCGGCCGCGACTATCAAACGGAATCGGACGTCGTCGGCTTCTATAACACAGGCGACAGAATGAAATACTGGGGCAAATGGGGCGCATTTTGGGGCGGCCTCTGGGGTCTGCTCTTCGGTTCGGCGTTCTTAATCATCCCCGGCTTCGGTCCCATTGTGGCTGCCGGCTCAATTGTCTCCTGGATCATTGCAGGCCTGGAGGGAGCAATCGTCACGGGAGGGCTCAGTGCACTGGGTGCGGGACTGTTCAGCATCGGCGTTCCCAAGAATAGCATCGTAAAATATGAAACGTCGATCAAAGCAGGCAAGTTCGTTCTTGTCGCGCATGGGACTGCCCAGGAAGTAGCGAAAGCTCGCGACATGCTGAAGACTTCCGGCGCAGAGCAAATCGATAGCTATCAGCCCTCGTCCGAAGCGGCAGCGCTGGTCGCATGAGTCTGTCGGTAGCATTCGGGTTGCGGTGACTTGCTTGCGACTCATACCACGGTGGCCTTGTTCGGGAGGCCACTGTGGTGTATTACTGCAGCCGAGTGAAAGCCGATGCGCCTCGCACGGACCCTCATCGATCGCGATCATGATCACCTTGAACCGGCACTCCCGCCGGCTTTGCAAGAGCTTTACGATGGGGATCTGCACTTCCCCGCCACACCCGCTGACCGGCCTTTGGTCATCGCGAATTTCGTTTCCACGCTTGACGGGGTTGTCAGCTACGAGGTTAAGGGTCAGGCGGACGGCTCGACCATTAGTGGCTCTAACCTTCCTGACCGCTTCATTATGGGCTTGTTGCGAGCTTCTGCTGATGCAGTCATCGTCGGCGCCGGTACGCTCCACGAAGTGAGCCCCGACTCTCTTTGGATTCCTGAATCTACGTACCCAGATGCGAAGCATTTGTATGCGAATTACCGGGTAAACGTGCTGCACCAACCCGAATGCCCGTTCCTCGTGGTGGTTAGCGGCAGTGGGAGATTGGAGTTGGAGAGAGCGATATTCCGAACGCCGGGAGTCCGCACGGTGGTCATCACGACCTCAGCCGGCAGCGATATCCTTGCGAGGGAAGGCGCTACGAAATTGCCATCGGTTCAGATACAAGCTCTCGATTCGAGCAGAGGTACGATTGCTCCCGGGGAAATCTTGCGATTACTGTATACGCACTTTGGGGTACGAAGACTGCTTCACGAAGGCGGGCCTACGCTTTTCGGACAATTTCTAGCGGCGGAAGCTGTGGACGAGCTCTTTCTAACGCTATCGCCACAAATCGCCGGTCGCAAGGCGGATCCAGTTCGACCCGGAATTGTCCAAGGAATGGAGTTCATGCCAGCCAGTGCTCCCTGGTTTCAACTGCTTAGTGTCAAGCAAATGGCTGAACATCTCTACCTGCGGTATCAGCGTGCCTAGGGACACCCGCCGATATGGTTGCGATGCGAACGCGATACGCCGCAGGCATTTCAAGGAATACAGTTCTGCTGGCTTTCGCAAGTCTGTTTGCCGACATCTCTTCGGAGATGCTCTACCCTATCTTGCCGATTTTCCTCACTCAAGTGCTGCATGCAAGCGGAAGTATAGTCGGCGGGGTGGAAGGTATAGCAGAAGCAACACAAAATGTCGTTCAGGGTTTCTCGGGCTGGCTCTCGGACAAGCTCCAGAAAAGAAAACCTCTGGCACTTGTCGGCTACTTTGTGTCCGCCCTGGGCAAGCCTCTGATGGGAATGGCCACGGCATGGTCAGGCGTCCTGGGCGGCCGTTTTCTGGACCGCTTCGGGGCCGGCTTTCGTTCCGCACCGCGCGATGCCCTTATCGCGTCTTCCGTCTCCGACGAAAACAGGGGGCGAGGCTTTGGCCTCGAGGGTATTGGTGACAATCTGGGCGCTTGCTTGGGTCCAGTGTTAGCCGTTCTGCTTGTGCTTTTCTTCCATTTCAAAATTCGATGGATATTCTTTGTCGCAATCGTTCCGGGCCTGCTTGCATTCCTAATGGTGCTGTTGGTTCGCGAACGGCCAGTACCGGTTGCTGCAAAGTCTACAATCGATGTCAGGTTGCGAGAATTCCCAGTCGAGTATTGGAAATATCTGTCGGTGATTGCGACCTTTGAGATCGGTAACTCAAGCAATTCATTCTTGATTCTGCAAACAAAGAGCGTCGGCGCTTCGTTTGCGGTCACCATCCTGATTTATGCGGGTTTCAATCTGATGGCCGCGCTGATTTCATATCCGGCAGGTTCTCTTTCCGATCGATGGGGCAGAAGAAACATTTTATTGGCGTCTTTCGTGATCTTTTTCGTCGCGTATCTTGGCTTTGCCCGCACCAAAAGCGTGGCAGTAATCGCCGGCTTCTTTGTCTTCTACGGATTGTTTCAGGGGATTTTTCGGTCGGTCGGCAAAGCGCTTGCTTCGGACTTTGTGCCAGACCGACTGCGCGCCAGCGCCGTAGGCTGGTACAGCACGGTCGTCGGACTTCTGGGATTGGTCGCAAGCGTCGTCGCTGGTTTGTTGTGGGACCATGTCAGTCACGCTGCTGTGTTCTATTACGGTGGGATCTTCGCGATCGCAGGCAGCGTCGGATTGTTTTCCATCCCAGCAAAACGCAGCGGACCCCCCGTTGACGCTTAGAGATTCTCAGTACCTGAACGCGTACTCGAATAGCAATTCACCATGGATGTGGAAGTAAACCGTAACGTTCCGGCCGAAGGCCTGACCCACCAGGAGGCCGAGAGCCGGTTGCGCCATTACGGCCCCAATGCCGTGGAGGACGCGAAGCCTCATCTTTTTCTCGCAATCGCCAAAAAGTTCTGGGCGCCTGTGCCCTGGATGCTTGAAGCCACGATCGCATTAGAGCTGTTCTTAAGGAAGCGTCCTGAAGCGATCATCATTGGCTTTCTGCTCGTTTTTAACGCCGCTCTTGGTTTCTTACAGGAGAGCAAGGCCCAGAACGCACTGTCCCTCCTTCGCAAACGCCTGCCAGTAACAACTCGTGTGCTGCGCGACGGCCAATGGCAATTGCTGCCCGCCGCAGAGCTGGTCCCGGGCGATTTCATTCACGTCCGGATGGGAGACGTCGTGCCAGCCGATGTGCGGCTCCAGGACGGACATATCCAAGTCGATCAATCAACCCTCACGGGTGAGTCTTTGCCTCTCGAAGCAGGAGCCGGTCAAATTGCATTTGCCGGATCAGTGGTCATCCGTGGGGAAGCAAGTGGCGAGGTCACTGCTACGGGCCCGCGCACCTACTTTGGCAAGACGGCCGAACTGGTACGCACAGCGACAACTGTAAGCCAACTCCAGACGATTATTTTCACTATCGTCAAATATCTAGTCGTGCTGGATGGCTCCCTTGCGCTCATCCTTCTTCTCTATTCCTGGCTCGCGGATTTCCCCATGATGGAAATGCTGCCGTTTGCCCTCATGTTGCTGGTGGCTTCAGTTCCGGTGGCCCTTCCGGCGACTTTCACGCTGGCAACAGCGCTTGGATCGATGGAACTTGCTGGCGGCGGAGTGCTCGTAACCAGGCTCTCCGCCATTGAGGAAGCTGCTGCGATGGAAGTCTTATGCAGCGACAAAACCGGCACCATCACACAAAACCGTCTGGCAGTCACCGCCCTCCGGCCGTACACACCCTATGAAGAAAATGATCTTCTGCGCTTTGGGATGCTGGCAAGTGACGTCGCCAGTCAGGACCCAATCGATCTGGCCATCCTGGCCGCAGGCAACAATCGCAAGATTGACATGGCGGGTTGGAAAAGAGTCGAACTGATTCCATTTGAACCCATCACCAAGCTTTCCGAAGCAAGCTTCAGTCACGGCGCGGACCGGTTGCTTGCCATTAAGGGTGCGCCGGATGCGGTGGCCCGCCGCACAAAAACTGCTGTCGATTATGCGGCGGATGTGGAAAGCATGGCCGCTCGGGGATACCGTGTGCTCGGGGTTGCCGCCGGAGCAGAGGATGATTTGCGCTTTGTGGGATTAGTGGCGCTGGAAGATCCGCCGAGGACTGACTCGAAGGATCTCATTCATAGTCTGCACGATCTGGGAGTGCGCGTGATTATGATTACCGGCGACACCTTGCCCACGGCCCGCGCCGTTGCCACCCGAGTTGGAATCGGAGGCCGCGCCGTCCAACCCAAAGATCTCGCAAAAGAGGCCGCAGCCGAGGTGCTGCAAAGCGACGTTTTCGCAGGCGTATATCCAGAAGACAAGTTTCACATAGTCCAGGCCCTGCAACGAGCCGGTGTGGTCACGGGAATGACTGGAGACGGCGTGAACGATGCCCCTGCCTTGAAGCAGGCGGAGGTTGGAATCGCCGTAGCAAATGCCGCGGATGTTGCGAAAGCCGCAGCGAGTATCGTGCTTACGAATCCCGGCCTGACGGACATCCTCGCTGCAGTAAAGTCGAGCCGCCGCATCTACCAGCGCATGCTGACCTACACGCTGAATAAAATCATCAAAACCGTCGAAATCGTCTTGCTGTTGAGCGTCGGTGTAATGCTGACCGGGAGCTTCGTTATTACCCCGCTACTTATCGTTCTTCTGCTGTTCACAAATGATTTTGTGACCATGTCGATTGCAACCGATACCGTGTCCTATTCGCAACAACCAGACCGTTGGCACATCCGGTCACTTGCCGTGATCAGTCTGACGCTGGGAGGTTTGGCACTCATATTCTCGTTCGGGGTCCTGCTCGCAGGGCGTGATTGGCTGCAACTGCCGCTGGCCCAGGTGCAAACCCTGGTCTTTATTACGCTCGTTTTCACCGGTCAGGGCATGGTCTACCTGGTTCGTGAGCGAGGGCATTTCTGGAATTCCAGGCCCGGCAAGTGGTTGCTCCTAAGTTCCGTGGCCGATATTGCGGTCGTGAGTATTCTTGCAACTCGCGGCATTTTGATGGAAGCCATTCGACCACAACTAGTCTTCACGATCATGATCGCATGCGCCTGTTACCTAGCGCTCGCCGATGGTCTGAAGGTGAGCCTTCTGAAACGACTGCCACTCGGGTCGTAGAATATCAACCTTTTCCCCCGCCGTTCACAACGAAACCGAATGCGCTTCTACTGGCAACATCCGCCGCCGCAACCGCGCCGGTCAGGGTGCGACCGTCATATTGATCAATAAAGCCGAGCTCACCGCCTCGCGCCGGATGCGAGGCGAAATCCGGGCTAAAAGAGAGCGTCGCCGCCAATCTCAGGCAGCTGCCCTTGCCCTGTTAAGTGCGGGCAGAAGAAGATCCAGAACCGCTTGATCAGAGAACGGATTCTGACCTGAGATCAGCTCGCGATCCTGAACGACGTAGCTCTTCCATGGTGCGAGCACACTTACGTCACCGCCCGCCGTACGCAAGGCGAAGTCCGGGTAGAAGAGAACTTTACCCTCAATCTCGAGCGGCTCCCGCTGCTGCTCTTCCGCTGTCGAAAAGATAGTCATCTTATACCCAGCATAGATCCAACCCTTCGCTTTTTCTTGCGCTCGAGCGGTATCGCCCGCCGCCAGCGCCGCGACGAACTCCGTCGAATTCGGTAGAGCCGAGAGAAGTGAAATGGGGCCATGGCAGAGCACAGCCGTAGGCTTGGATGTTTCGTGAAAGTGTCTCATCACGATGCCGGCATCGGGATCATCGAGAAGATCGATCATCGGGCCATGGCCGCCGGGGACGAAAACAGCGTCATACTGATCCAGGCCCGATGCGATGACATCCGCGATGCGGACTGGATCTCGGAGCCCCTTCAGGCCGTCGCGGAATAACATATAGTCCTGAAGCTTGGCCGCGTCCCCGCCGAAGAAATCGGGGACCTCTGAATGCACATCCACTTGGGGCGTGTTGCCCTTGGGGTTGGCGAAAGTGATTTCGTAGCCCTCCTTCATCAGGGCACGAACCGGAACCGTCAATTCGTTGAGGTAGTAGCCGGCGCTCTTGTACCATCCGCCATCCTTCAAGGGCAAACCGCGACCGCTCGAGACCAGCACCAAGACTTTTCCTTTTGCTGCCATTTTGTTCTCCTCTGTGAAATCGAACGTGTTCTCCTGAATATGAGCTAGCTCATCGTCCGCGGCTTCTCCAATAGTGCGCGAGGACGGCCCAACGCGGCGGAATGCAAGTTATGCCCCTGGGAATCCAAACATCAGCCACGACTGATTGGCCACCCAGTGTGGGTAGAGTTCCGTCATCTGATCGAACAGCTCCTGGTCGGACTTCGCGGTTTTCTGCAGCCGGTCGAAGTCCTCGAGGTAACGCTTGGTCTCCTGGATGGTCGAGGGAGAGTCGGGCGCGCCCGGCTTCTTGTGACCGGCAACCACCATCGTCGGGTTCAGCGCCGCCAGCCGGTCCAGGTCCGCGATCCAATTCTTTCGGCTTTCAGGGGTGGTGTCGCCGACATACATGCGGCATTGGTTGTACACGACGTCGCCAGCGACGATCAGGCCGATCGCCGGAACGTACAGAGACGTTGAATCGGGGCTATCGGTGCGGCCCTGCTCGATGATGCGCAATTCGTGGCCCTCGAGGGCAAACGTGTCGCTCTCATAGGGCTCAGGTGGAACCAACTTGGTGGGTACTTGCCCGGGAAACATTCGCCGGGCCAGCCGCTCCACTACGGGAGTGAAAGACATCTGCATAGCCTTCACCGTCTTCGGCGTTGCGATCGCGCGAGCGCCCGGAAAACGGTCGAGCAGAATGCTCAGGCCGTAAAAGTGGTCGAAGTGGGCGTGCGTAATATAGATGGTTTCCAGGTTGCGGTTGTGCAGAGCGACCCAGTCCGCGAGAGCCTCGGCCTCAGCCACGGTTCCCATGGCGTCCACCAGCACCGCGTCGTAGTCGCCGAAGATTAAGGTTGACGTGATGGGGTCAAAGCCAAGCGCTTCGCCGAACGACTTTGGCCGCTCGCCGACCATAGCCTTTCCCGGGGCGGTAAAAACATTCACGTTGAGCGTGCTCAACGCCGCAGGCGCGACCACGGGCGCGGCTTCTTTCAGTTCGTTTGTGACGGCCATCTCGTGCTCCTTTCCGTGTCAGAGCGAGTGACTGTTCGAGGTTTGATTAAGCCAGAACAAAATGGGCCACGCAATTGGACGTTGGTATTGGCCCGCGGCCCACCTCCAAGAATCTCACGGTTGGTCGACGACAGGACTGGAGGCAGTACCGACGGCCAGATGCGCGGCAGAAGCGAACATCGCAAAAGTCACCGACAAGACGATCGTCATCCCAGGGCATGGAGCCGTGGGCGGTAAAGCCGACGTCATCCTATTTCGAGACGTTTTGGTTGATATTCGCGATAAGGTTGCGGCCCTCAAGAAACAGGGTAAGCTCCTGCCTGAAGTGGTTGCTGCTAAACCAGTGCGCACTATGACGCGGAGTGGGACAACCTGTTTCAGAATCCAGGTAACTTCATTGCGCTCGCATACCAGGGCGTCTGAGATAGTCTAAAAGCCATATCTTCAGCTCTTGAGGAATGCCAGCAGGTCGGCGTTGATCCTCTCCGCCTGCGTAGTCGGCATGCCATGCGGAAAATCCTTATACGTAATCAGGGTCCCATTCTTCAGCAGCTTTGCCGACTTCGGCCCCGCCGCCACATAGGGAACGATCTGGTCGTCCTGGCTATGCATCACCAGCATCGGAATCGTGATCATTTTTAGGTCTTCCGTAAAGTCCGTCTGCGAGAAGGCCACAATCCCGTCATAGTGAGCTTTGGCGCCGCCCATCATCCCCTGCCGCCACCAATTTGCGATAGTGGCCTCAACCGATTTCACCCCCGGCCGGTTAAATCCATAGAAAGGCCCCTCCGGAATGTCGCGATAGAACTTCGAGCGATTCGCCGCAAGCTGCGCCTGCAGATCGTCAAACACCGACTTCGGCGAGCCCTCCGGATTGGCCGCCGTTTTTACCATCAGCGGCGGAACCGCGCTGATAATCGCAGCCTTGGACACGTTCTGCTGCCCGCGCCGGGCCAGATAGCGGACTACCTCACCACCGCCGGTCGAGTGCCCAACATGAATCGCATCTTTCAAATCCAGGTGGGCCGTAAGCGCCGCCAGGTCATCCGCGTAATGGTCCATGTCGTGCCCGACAGCCACCTGCGTCGACCGCCCATGCCCACGTCGGTCGTGCGCGATTACGCGATACCCCTTGCCCAGAAAGAACATCATCTGGTTATCCCAATCATCCGCTGAAAGCGGCCAACCGTGGCTGAACACGATTGGCTGCCCCGAACCCCAGTCCTTGTAAAAGATCTCAACGCCGTCCTTGGTGGTAATAGCAGGCATACGGACTCCCTCGATTGAGTTTACGCCGGCCAATTAGACCACACGCGCTTGCTTGGAGAGAAGAGCCCCCGGGCTGAGTGTTAACCGTAGGTGACGGTAGTGCTCTGCCCGACTTCGATGATGTAACCGTCAGGGTCGCGGATATAGCAGCGTATCTCGCCGTACTTCGGAATCGGCGGCGTGATGAATTCGGCGCCTCGACTTTTCCATAACTCGTAACACGCTTGAATATCCGCAACCCGGAAATTCATAAAGCTCGTGATGTGATCCGGGTCGGGGACGCTGAGCGTGACCGTCGGCTTATCCGGGGTCGGCCCGCCGCCAACGTTCAGAATCATCCAGATATTCGCCAGCTGAAGGTACGGAGGCGCGTTGCCGTCACCCATGGTCAGAATGCGAGCGCCGAAGACCTTTTCGTAGTAGCGAGCCGATCGCTCAACGTCGGCCACGGTGAGAAAATGCGCAATACTGATACCCTCTCGCGGCGGCATCTCATAGCTCTTATGGTCAACTTCTACGGTGCTTTCCGCTGTCTTCATTGGCGAGTCTCCTAGCCTGCTGGTTTGTTTCATTGTTTGCACCGAATCTGCCAGAACAGAATGGGTCGCGCAATTGGACGTTGGTATTGCCTGCGGCTTCTTATCGCCTGCGCTGCAAGATGAAGGAACCCCCACCTGCACACTCGACACGAAGGTATGGCCGATACCTTGGTCCAATTGCCCTACTCCGCAGACTTCCGGCCTAATCGCAATCGTTCGGCACACACATTGCTGCGACTCACAATACTGTCTCGTACAGGAGAATACGCCATGTCCCAACTCGCGAGGAAATCGGAAGCGCAAGCAGAGCAGGAACAGAAGACACAAATACGCGGTGCCGCGAAACACATTGCCGGCTGGATCGTCCGCGCGACGGTCGTTGCCGTGGTCGCGCTCCTGGCGGCTGGCGCGACTTCTGGGGGCGACAAGTACTCGCTGATATCGCCGGGCGGAATCGCGTTCTCAGACTTAAAGGGATACGAGGATTGGGCGGTCGTTTCTTCCTCCCACACAGACGAAAGACTGAAGGTGATCGTGGGTAATCCGATCATGATCAATGCGTTCAAGGCCGGAGTCCCGGGCAACCACTTGACTTTCCCGGATGGCTCGATGATCGTAAAGCTTCAATGGACGCAGAAGAAGAGCGCCGAGGCTCCGTTCGTGGTAGACGTGCCGGACGCTTTTAAGGAGGCGTTCGTGATGGAAAAGGACAGCAAGAGATTTCCGGCGAGCGGCGGGTGGGGGTACGCGGTATTCAATTACGATGCTGCGTCGGACAAGTTCACGCCGGATCCGAAAAGTCTCGCCGACTGCGGGAACGCCTGCCATACGGCGGTAAAGGCGAAGGACTACATCTTTCATCCGTACCAGAAACGTTGAATGCGGATTGAATTCAGGTTTGGTTAGGATGGCAGGCCTGCGGCTCGAGCTCTCACATGTGCGGTTGGAGTCTTCTTTAGAAGAGTGAGGGTTTCCGAGAGATTGCGAGGACGATAACGAGTGGAGATCGACCGGATAAGCCCGACCGAACTGGCGCGGAGATCGCCGGCCCTCGCGCAAGCAGTAGCTGCGCCGCTTACTCGAGCCGCCATCTTCCTGGTTGCTACGCTCAATCCGGGCTCCGGAAATCGGGCCATCCTACGGTCGTTTTGTGGGGGCCTCGCCGCGCTAGTGCGAGCCGTGGAATTTCGTGATCTGGAGGGTGGTCTTTCCTGCGTCATTGGATTTGGATCCGACGCATGGGATCGCCTCTTTGGGCAGCCGCGGCCGGCGGAATTGCATCCCTTCCGCGAGATTCGCGCCGGCGAACGCCATGCAGTCTCGACCCCGGGCGACCTGCTATTCCATATTCGCGCCAAGCGCATGGACCTGTCTTTTGAACTAGCGACGCAGATCATGGCTCGCCTCGGAAGCGCTGTTTCCCCGGTGGACGAAGTGCAAGGCTTCCGTTATTTCGACGACCGCGATCTTCTGGGGTTCGTGGACGGGACCGAGAATCCGAGAGGCGCAGCGGCGGTTGATGCCGTGGCGATTGGCGAGGAGGACGCTGACTTCGCCGGCGGCAGCTACGTGATCGTGCAGAAATATCTGCATGACATGGCCGCATGGAACACTCTCTCCACCGAAGCGCAGGAGCGAATCATCGGCCGCACCAAACTCTCCGATGTTGAACTGGACGACTCCGTCAAGCCGACCTCAGCCCACAACGCGCTCACGACCATTGTGGAGAATGGGAAAGAGATCAAGATTCTGCGCGACAACATGCCTTTCGGCCGGCCCGGGAATGGTGAGTTTGGCACGTATTTCATCGGCTACAGTCGTTCGCCCCGCACCATCGAACAGATGATCGAGAACATGTTCGTCGGCCGCCCGCCCGGCAACTACGACAGGCTGCTCGACTTCAGCCACGCCGTCACTGGTAACCTGTTCTTCGTGCCCTCTGCAACATTTCTGGAGAATGTACCCGAAGATCAGGCTGCCCTAGATCCAGCTGGAGAAATTCAGACGGTGGCCGGCGAAATCTCCGCAGCCTGCGCTGCGGCCGAAGCCTCCACATCTTCATCCAACCCATCGGTGCACGAGGGGTCACTCGGCATCGGATCTCTCAAAGGAGACCCCCGACATGAATAGTCTTTATCGCGAGCTTGCGCCTATTTCGGATGCAGCCTGGGCTCAGATCGACGAGGAAACATCGCGCACGCTCAAGCGCTACCTTGCGGGACGGCGGGTGGTGGACGTAAAGGGTCCAGCCGGCACCAGCCTTTCTGCCGTCGGAACTGGTCACCTGCGGACGATCACCGCGCCCGCGAAAGGCATTGTCGCGCGGCAGCGCGAGGTGAAGGCCCTGGTCGAACTGCGAGTTCCGTTCGAACTGGACCGCCAGGCAATTGACGACATCGAGCGCGGCGCGAACGACTCCGACTGGCAGCCCGCCAAGGACGCTGCACGACAGATTGCCTTCGCCGAGGATGCCGCGGTATTCGAGGGCTACGCTGCCGCCGGCATTGGGGGCATCCGGCAGGGCACGAGCAACCCCATCATGACTCTGCCCGCCGAGGTGCGTGACTACCCCGAGGCGATTTCCCAAGGCTTAAGCCAGTTGCGCCTGGTTGGCGTCAACGGCCCTTACGCCGTGCTGTTCGGCGCCGACGCCTACACCGCGCTCGCCGAAACCAGTGACCACGGATACCCTGTGCTGGAGCACGTCAAGCGGCTGGTGAAAGACCAGATCATCTGGGCGCCAGCAATCGGCGGCGCTTTCGTGCTGACAACGCGCGGCGGTGATTTCGAACTGCACATCGGGCAGGACGTCTCCATCGGGTATCTCAGCCATAGCGATGAAGCTGTCCGGCTTTACTTGCAGGAGACATTCACTTTTCTTCTGCTCACTACCGAGGCTGCGGTCGCTCTGGCGCCTCCCGGGAAGGCGAAGAAGTCGTAAAGCGATCGAGATCACCACGCGCCAACTTTCCATGAGGAGGGAAAGCGAGATGAGCAAGCACATCGAGTCGTTGTACCAAAATCTTCTCGACGGCAAGCTGCCCCACAACCTAAGTTGGAGCGAAGCTGTGGAGCTGGTCGAGCAACTGGGTGAGGTCCAGCCGCACGGAAACGATGAATTTGTGTTCCGCGTCGGCGGGCAGCGCGCCTTCTTTAAGCGGCCGACATCGCACGATCTCGGCCTGGAGGAAGTTTCTCGGCTCCGTAAATTCTTGAAAGAAGCCGCGGGGAGTTCAGAAATAGTAGAACCGCCCCCAACCGGCCGTATGATTGTTGTCATCGACCACCACACAGCGCATATTTACCAGGATGCCGGGGGAAGTCGCCCGTCAGATGGGCATAAGGTGGAACCTTACGATCCCTTCCATTTCCACCATCATCTGATTCATCGGAAGGAAGCGCACTATCGCGGCGAGCGCGTACCCGAAGAAGATTCCTTTTACGAGGAGGTCGCACAAGATGTCACCCCCGCCCATGAAATCGTCCTCATCGGTCACGCTACTGGAAAAAGCAACGCTGCCGATTTCCTGAAAGAATATTTGAAGACCCGTCATCCCGACATTTCTCGCCGGGTTATCGCTATGGAAAGCGCGGACCTCTCGGCGGCTACCGAACCAGAAATTGAGGCTCTGGCAAAGCGGCACATGATTCGAGCGGCCTAGTGAGTCGTTCTTATTGCGGATATCGGACCCACCTCAACCGGCGCGCTGCGGTCTCAACTCCGATCGCATGACGGTCATGAAGTTTGCCACCAGGTTCGCGATCTCATCGGCAGCCGTGTCCAGTGCGAAATGGCCACCATCAACGACGTGGATTTCGGCATTTGGAACATCCTGACGATAGCGCTCGGGCTCGCCGGGATCGAAGGACAGTTCGTATTTTCCCCAGATCACAAGCAGTCGTGGTTGTTTTTTGCGCATCCACTCCTGCCACTTTGGATAAGCGTCCACATTGGTTCGGTAGTCGTAGAAAAGGTCGCTTTGGATCTCGCTTTGACCCGGACGATTAAGAAAGTAAAACTCATCGGTCCAGAGATCCGGGTCGTGGCGCTCGACGTTTGGATCGTTTCCCACATGCCGCGCTCGCGCGGCCTCAAGCGACAAGAGATTTGTGCGCAGTGCGCTTTCGTTGGCAGCTCTATCGGCCCAGAAAGCACGGCGTGTTTTCCAATTTGCACCCAAGCCTTCATTGTGTGCGACGGCGTCCTGTACGATAAGAGCCTCGACCCGCTCGGGATGTTCCAGCGCCATGCGAAAGCCGACGGGACCACCGTAATCCTGCATGTAGAGCGTGTAGCGTGAGAGTCCAAGCGCCTCGGTGAAATGGTTCATTATCCCGGCGTAGTGGTCGAACGTGTATGCGAAATTCTCGGGATCGGGCCACTCACTGTGTCCAAAGCCCGGATAATCAGGCGCTATCAGGTGATATCGATCGGCCAAGCGTTGGAAGAGAGCCTCAAACATCCGCGACGACGACGGAAGCCCGTGCAGCAAGAGAAGCGCCGGCGCATTCTTCGGCCCACCCTCTCGGTAGAAGATCGAGAGACCGTCGACTTGTAAAGTGCGATAAAAAGTGGGGTAGTTCATTAAGCACTCCTTTCGATAGCCGAAGCACCTCGTTCATGGACTCGACTTGCCAGTCGAGCCGACGCCGCGATCGTTACCGAGCGCCAGTTCCGGGCCTCTGATCGAGGCGGGCTGTCCATAACGTCTGCCTCGTCGAGCCAGTCTTCCGCCGAAACCCTTCCCTGCTCCGGGCCATAAAGTTCCGTTACCGCCGCGATGAAGGAATGGAGCTCTCGCTCGGCCAACTGTGTTTGTTGCTCATAAACCGAATCTGAAAACGATTCGCGCTCGTTCATTTGCGTGCCATGGGCGGCCCTTTGGCTAGGCGCCAACAGGTCTTGAGTAGGCCAGAAATGCCACGACGAAATCTATTGGACCAACGTATCGGTCAATACCAAAGTCGCGGTCGGAATTTGGCGAGTTGTGCGACTTTTCGCAAGAAGCACTCGGCAACTTCGGATCCGCAGCACTCCGATTTTCTCTGCTTAGACCGATTGGCTAGCGATCAATCCGAGTTGAGGGTTACGGAAGATTCGGTGGGCGGCGATTCCCGGGAACCGCGCTCCATCTCGAACGTGGCGAAGGCATAAAACTCCAGCCAGGCCTCTTCCATTTCTGGGGTGAAGCGGTCGCCGAGAGTGCGCTG
>Ga0070733_10001826_pt1 | contig 15605 bp, 8 predicted proteins | sample Coa_R1_9_FD_66450 | JGI IMG/M metagenome (GOLD analysis project Ga0070733, IMG submission 66450) | Surface soil microbial communities from Centralia Pennsylvania, which are recovering from an underground coalmine fire - Coalmine... | ecosystem: Environmental > Terrestrial > Soil > Unclassified ... | reverse complement strand
TCGGGCACGGCGCGGGGTTTGCTTTCGCGCGCATGGATTGCGCACCGGCATCGCGCGCATGGGATTGTCACTGCGCTTTCGAGCGTCGGCGGTGGTGCTTTGTGTATGCATCATCGCTATGGGGTTTGCGGGATGCGGAGCGGGCGGCAAGTTGCCTGACAAGTCATCGAAGGAGTATGCCGAGACGGTGTCCGCGTTTTACACGGGCCTCGCGGCGCTGCAGGTTGGCGATGACGTCACAGCGGAGAGCAAGCTCGTGCAGGTGACGCAGCTGGCGCCGGGCGAGCCGGCCGGGTGGGCCAATTGGGGGGTGCTGGCGTTTCGGCAGCGCAATTTTGACGCGGCGGCGCGACGCTACGAGCGAGCGCGCGATCTGGCGGCTAAGAACGATCAAATTTATTATTTGCTGGGAATTCTGCAGAGCACGCGCGGCAATTCCAAGGACGCGATTGCGGATTGGCGCAAGGCCGTCGCAATCAATCCGCAAAACTATCGCGCGGCGTATCAGCTGGCGCAGGAAGTGGAGCGCGAGGGCGGTCCGGGCAGCGACGCGGAGTTTGAATCACTGATCCAGGATATTTTGAAGGCGCAGCCGGACAATCTGGCGGCTTGGCTGGAGCTGGCGCGCGTGTCTGCAAAATCCGGCGACGCGGCGACGCTCAAATCCGCGCTGGCGCAAATAAATGCGCGAGCTGCGCAATGGCCGCCGGAGGTTCAGCAGCAGCTTGCGGCTTTGGTTTCGGCTGCGGCGGGTCCGGATGTGCATGCGGCGGCCACGCGAACTACGTTCTTGCGCAACACGCTGATGCGAGTCCCGGAGTTTCGCGAGAGCCTTGCCGTATTGCAGGCGGCTCCTGGCGAAGAGGCCGAGCCGTTCACACATTTTCTACGATTGGAATCGCCCGTTTTTGTTCCGGCGCCGGCGGACGTGGCGCTGACGTTTGCACCCCAGTCGCTTGCGAATTCCGGTGCGAGGCGTTGGGGATGGATCGGAGCGGTACCGCTCGGCAGCGCCGGGGCCCCGGTTATTGCAGAAGCGAATGGCCGCGAGGTGCAGCTTTCGTCCGGGGCCACACTTCCCTTTCCCGGCGGAACTGCTGGCGTCGCACCGTTGCCGGAAGGCATTTTGCCGATTGATTTCAATTACGATTTTAATAACGACCTTGTGCTGGCGGGCGCGGGTGGCGTGCGGCTGATGCGGCAGGACAATCCGAAATTATTTACAGACGTGACCGCGCAAGCAAAATTGCCGAAGGGCATAACCAGCGCCAGCTACACGGGCGCATGGGCTGTGGACATCGAAGCGGACGGCGATCTGGATATTGTGCTGGGCGCGAAGGAAGGGCTGCCGCTGGTTTTGCGAAATAATGGCGACGGTACTTTCACGCCGATTCATCCGTTTCCTGGCGTTACCGGGTTGCGAGCATTTGCGTGGGCGGATTTTGATGGAGACGGGAATCCCGACGCGGCGCTGGTAGATCGCGCGGGGCATCTCCATGTTTTTCACAACGAACGGCAGGCGCAGTTTCGCGAGTTGCCGCTGCCAGCCAATTTTCCGGTGGTCAAGGCGCTCAACGTCGGGGATGTTGATGACGACGGCGTCCTCGATTTGCTGGCGGTGCAGGCGGACGGCGCGATTGTGCGAATTTCCGACAAGCATGACGGAAAAACTCTGGATGTTGCGGAGATCGCGCGCGTTCCTGGCGGCCCGAATGTTCCCGACTATCTTGCTGGCGAAGTTCGGTTAGGAGCCGCAGACCTGGATAACAATGGCGCGCTGGATTTGTTTTTGACGGGAGCGTCGCTGGATACGAGCCACAATGCGTTTGGAGCATTAATTTGGCTCGGCGACGACAAAGGCAAATTTGTATTGTTGGACCACCCGTTCGGGCAGGTGCCTGCGCCCGCGTTGGTTTCTGACGCGGCGGATCTGGGCGGAAACGGGCGGCTCGATTTGCTCGCGCTTGCCGCAGATGGACAGCCCTTGCAGGCCGTCAATCACGGAGCGAAGAATTATCACTGGCAAGTGGTGCGGCCGCACGCGAAACAAGCGGTGGGTGATCAGCGCATCAATCCCTTTGGCGTGGGTGGCGAGATAGAAATTCGGGCCGGGATGCTGGTGCAGAAGCAGCCCATCACTGGACCTCAGGTACATTTTGGCTTGGGGAATCAGACTAGCACCGACGTAGTGCGGGTGGTGTGGCCCAACGGAACGGTGCGCGCTGAGTTTGGCGTGGCGGCGGATACGGAAGTGGTGACGGAACAGCGGCTGAAGGCTTCATGCCCGTTCCTATTCGCTTACAACGGCAAGGGCATGGAGTTCATTAAGGATGCGGTGCCGTGGGGCTCGGCGATTGGGCTGCGGATCAATACGATTGGCACGGCGCGAGTGGAGACGACTGGAGAATGGTACAAGATTCGGCGCGACCAACTTGTTCCGCACGACGGCTACTACGACTTGCGTGTGACGGCGGAACTTTGGGAAGTGTATTACTACGATTATCTGGCGCTGATGACTGTGGATCATCCGGTGGGGACCGAAATTTACGTGGATGAACGTTTTTCGATTCCGCCGCCGAAATTGGGGGTCACCACCGTCGCCACGCCGCATAAGATTGCTCGCGCGACTGATGACACGGGAAGAGACGTCACGGCTATTGTGGATACGCTCGACGGAAAAGCGCTGGATGATTTTGGGCGCGGACAATATCAGGGGATTACGCGCGATCATTATCTGGAAGTGGATCTGGGAGAGGGTGCGCCGAAGAGCGGACCGCTGTATTTGATTGGGCAAGGCTCGATTCACGATACGGAGTCGTCGTTGAACGTGGCCATTACGCAGGGCCATCGCTGGCGCGCACAGGGAATGAGCATTGAAGTGCCGGACGGACGCGGTGGTTGGGTGACGGCACAATCGAATTTGGGTTTTCCCGCTGGCCGGAAGAAAACTGTGCTGTTCAATCTTACGGATGTCTTCCGGACCGGCACGCCACGGCGCGTGCGCATTCGCACCAATCTGGAAATATATTGGGATTGCATCGAGTGGGCGCAGGGGGTGCCCGACGCTCCGCTGAAGACGGTGCGCCTGGAGCCGAGCTACGCAGATCTGCATTATCGCGGATATTCCAGCATCAGCCGTCCGGATTCTGGGGCGCCGGAAGTGCCGGATTACAATAACGTGGTGACCACGAAGCAGCGCTGGCGCGATTTGATCGGGTACTACACGCGTTATGGGGATGTGCGCGAGCTGCTGACGCGGATTGACGATCGCTACGTGATCGTGAATTCGGGGGACGAGATGTCGCTGCGTTTCCCGGAGCAGCCTGCGCCGGCGGCCGGTTGGTTGCGCGACTACGTGGTGATTGGCGACGGATGGATCAAGGATGGCGACTTCAATTCCACTTTCTCGAAGACAGTGCTGCCTCTGCCCTATCACGCAAAGCAGGAGTACACGACGCGGCCGGGGAGTCTGGAGGACGAATTGCCGTATCGCCAGCATCCTGAGGACTGGCAGAACTATCACACACGCTACATGACGCCGGACGTTTTCCAGAACGCGTTGCGGAGCGACCCTCCCCGGTGAAGCAGAATCGCACCGCGCGGATCATCGTCAGCATTCTTTTTATTGCGATGCTGGCGTCGCCTTTGGTGATCAAGTGGGCGGCGGCTCGCAGGGGTGGTGGCGGCAAAGCGAAGCTCGATGCGCAAACGGCTTTGGCTCGGCACGGTTTTTATTTCGAAGAGGTGTCGCGGGCGGCCGGGGTCAACTTCGTTCATCAGGCTCCCGCGCTCGATCCTCAATTGGCGCCGATCATGCCGCAAGTGGCTTCGATGGGGGCGTCCGTCTCGATTGTGGATTTCGATCGCGACGGATGGCCGGACATTTATGTGACGAATAGCGGGGAAGGCAGCAAGAACGCGTTGTACCACAACCTGCACGACGGTACTTTCAAGGATGTGGCTGAGGAAATGGGAATTGCGGATGTGAATCAGGCCGGAACTGGCGTTTCGATGGGCGCGGTGTGGGGCGATTACGACAACGACGGTTACGAAGACCTGCTACTGATCAAGTGGGGAAGGCCAGAGCTGTTTCACAATGATGGCGGGCACGGTTTCACGCGAGTGACGGAACAGGCCGGGCTTCCGCCATGGGTGAACGCGAATACCGCGCTGTGGTTTGATTACGATGGCGACGGGTTGCTGGACTTTTTTATTGGCGGATATTATTCGGAAGATGTGGACCTGTGGCATTTGAAGACTACGCAGATCATGCCGGATAGTTTCGAGTACGCAAAAAACGGCGGCCGGAAGTACTTGTTCCACAATCTTGGGAATGGCAAATTCGAGGAAGTCAGCTCACAGGTGGGGATCAACAGCCGGCGTTGGGCGCTGGCGTCCGCAGCGGCGGATTTGCGCGGGACGGGGCACCCGGATTTGTTTATCGCGAACGATTACGGCGTATCTGAGCTTTATTTCAATGACGGTAAGCACTTTCACGACGTGAGCGCGCAGACCGGCGTGGGTTTTTCGCCGAAGAGCGGGATGAATGCTGCGTTCGGAGATATTTTGAACGATGGCCGGTATGCGGTGTACGTCTCGAACATTTCGGAAGATGGCGTGCTGATTCAGGGAAACAATTTGTGGATGCCTAAGGAAGGAACTTCGGGCGACGGATTGAAGTTTGAGAATCTGGCGCGCGATCTGGGCGTCGAACTGGGCGGCTGGAGTTTTGGGGCTCAGTTTGGGGATTTGAATAACGACGGCAATTTGGATCTGTATCTCACGAACGGATATGTTTCGCTGGACCGTGAGCGCAGCTATTGGTATGACTTTTCGAAAATTGCCGGAGGAAACAGCATCATCATTATTGACGCCAAGAACTGGCCAGCGATGGAGGGCCGCAGTTTGTCGGGATACCAGCAGAAGCGCGTGTGGGTGAACGACGGCGCCGGAAAATTCATCAACGTGGCGCAGGCGGTTGGCGTGACGGACACGTACGATGGGCGCGCGGTCGCGCTGGTGGATTTGTGGAATCGCGGAGTGCTCGATGCGGTCGTTGCGAATCAGAAAGGGCCGCTGCTGATTTACAAGAATACGGTGACGCCGGAAAACAAGTGGATTGAATTTGCGCTGGAAGGAACCGCGAGCAACCGCAGCGCGATCGGCGCGCAGGTGACTCTCTACTGGAATGGCGCGCAGCAAAAGCAGGAAGTTTCCGGAGGGAGCGGATTTGCGGCGCAGAACGATCGGCGGCTGCATTTTGGGTTGGGCAAGGACCCGCGTGTGGAGAAAGCGGTGATTCGCTGGCCGTCCGGCGAGATGCAAACGATCGATCATCCTGGGGTGGATCAAATTCTTAAGATCAAGGAGCCGGAGTGAGCGAGCAGACTACCGCTCCGGTCGCGCCAGCTGCGCGCGCTGCGGACGTAGCTCCGCGGAAACGCTGGCTGAGCCTTGATAACCGTTATGTCGCTCCGGTTTTCATTACTTGCATTCTGATCGGGGGGCACCTCTCGTTCGGAATTCTTGAGAGTTATCAGAAGACGGCGCTGGCGATTCTGGCGAGTATTGCGGCCGATTTGGTGCTCGGGCGCATTTTTTTCGGCAAGTGGCCCAACGTGGCCAGCGCTTATATTACGGGCATCAGCGTGGGCATTTTGGTGCGCTCGCCGGCGTTCTGGCCATACTTTTTGTGTAGCGTGATTTCGATTACTTCGAAATATGTGTTGCGCGTGAAGGGGCGGCACATCTGGAACCCTTCGAATTTTGGAATTTCGGCGATGCTTTTTCTCGTGCCGGAGACGGTGGCGACGTTAAGCATTCAATGGGGCAATTATCTTTTGCCGATGATGGTGATCTGGGCGCTGGGGTCGGTGATCATCTGGCGCTTGCGGCGGTTCCACATCACCGGGATCTACGTGATATCGTTCATCGCGTTCGCGTTTTTGCGGAGTTACATCACGGGAAGTCCTTGGCAGTCGGAAATTGCGCCGCTGACTGGGCCGATGTATCAGCTGTTTATTTTTTTCATGATTACGGATCCGAAGACGACGGTGCGGTCGAAGAAGGGACAATGCATCGTCGTGTTTCTGGTGGCGTTTGCGGAATTTCTGCTGCGTCTGAACCAGGTGGTTTACGCGCCGTTTTATGCGCTCTTCATCGTGGGGCCGGCTGCGATGCTGGTTGAGATGTGGATGGACTCGCGACGTGCGCCAGCGGCGAGCATGGGCGCGAGCGCCGGAGCCAGCGCGTAGCACGTGATGGTGACGGCGCGGCTTCGTGTGCGCGGCTTCGTGTGCGCTGCTTCAGCGGCTCTTCGGCCCCGATTCAATCGGGGCCTCAGGATGAACTGAAGCCACGACCTACAAAGATCGAACCTGATCCTAACGGGAGCTGACCGGGATTCAAGCGTATCGTCGGTGCAACGGCAACGTCAAAGGCGCCCGCCTCAAAGGCAAAAGCAGGCGGCCGCTACAAATTCAACGGCAACATCAAAACCGGGACTTCAGCGACGGAAGCCACGACCTACAAAGACTCTCGAGTTCTCACACAGACACTAAAGCCCATTTATTCGCTGGGCTTGGCGGCGGGGCTGAAGGCCCTCCCTTCCGGGTCCTGCAGTTATGAGATGTCTTCGAGCCGTTTCGCGAAAGGAAATCACTCATTGAGGCAAGATCGCCGGAAGATTTGCTATGCGCTCGTGGCCGCCGCCACTTTGTTGATGAGCTATATCCCTCGAGCTTCCCACGGCGCAGTAGTGTTGTCGCCACCGCGTCCGTCTGGGACCATCGAATTCCGGGACGTGACGAAGCAGGCCGGGATTCACTTCAAACACAACTCCGGGGCCTTTGGCAAAAAATATCTACCGGAAACGATGGGCAGCGGCGTTTGCGTTCTGGACTACGACAACGACGGCTGGCCGGACATACTGTTCGTCAATTCGATGGACTGGCCGGGGCACAAAGGGGCCGCGAAATCCTACCCCGCGCTGTATCACAATAATAAGGACGGCACGTTTACGGACGTGACGCGCGAGGCCGGGCTCGCGCTGGAATCGTACGGGCTGGGCTGCGCGGTGGCGGACTACGACAATGATGGCTTCGAGGACATTTACATTACGACGGTTGGATCGAACCATCTGTTCCACAATCTGGGTAACGGCAAGTTTGCGGACGTCACGGTGAAAGCCGGAGTCGCCGATCCGGGATTCAGCACGAGCGCGGTGTGGTTCGATTATGACAACGACGGCAAGCTGGATTTGTTCGTGACGCATTACATTGATTGGTCCATCGCGAAAGATCAATATTGCACGCTCGACAATAAAAATAAGTCCTACTGCACTCCGCAAACTTACAAGGGTGAAAGCTCGACGCTATTTCGCAACAAGGGCGACGGTACGTTTGAAAACGTCACCAAGCGCGCCGGATTGCATGACCCTACGAGCAAATCGCTCGGCGTCGCCATGCTGGATTATGACAACGACGGCTGGATGGATCTGTTCGTCGCGAACGACACGGAACCGAACAAGCTCTATCACAACAATCACAACGGCACTTTCACGGACGCGGCGGTGCAGGTGGGCGTGGCGTTCAGCGAATCCGGCAGAGTGCGCGCTGGAATGGGGACTGACGCGGGAGACTACGACGGGTCGGGCTGGCAGAGCCTGGTGATCGGAAATTTCACGAATGAAAGCATGTCGCTTTATCGCAATGATGGCTCCGGGTTGTTTGTGGATGAGGAGATATCGTCCGGAATTCGCCAGATGTCTTTGCAGGCGCTGACGTTTGCTTGTTTTTTCTTCGACTACGATCTGGATGGGCGCTTGGACATTTTTGCGGCGAACGGGCACGTTTCCGACGACATCAGCGTCGTGCAGCCGACGTTGAAGTATGCGCAGCCGGCGATCCTCTTTCACAATAACGGCAATCGCAAATTTGAAGATGCGTCGGCAAAAGTGGGAGCCGGGCTGCAACAGCCCGTCGTGGGCCGCGGTGCAGCGTATCTTGATTACGACAACGATGGCGATCTGGATTTGGTGATCACCTCGAACAATGGGGCGGCGCGTCTGCTCCGCAACGAGAACGGCAATCAGAATGACATGCTGCGGGTGAAGCTTGTCGGCGTGCGCTCGAATCGCGACGGGATTGGCGCGAAAGTGACGCTTACGACAAGCGCGGGCGCGCGGTTGTTCCGCATGGTGAAGACGGGGTCGAGTTATGCGTCGCAGAGCGAGCTGCCGCTGACGTTTGGATTGGGGAAACCGGAAGCGGGCAAAATGGTCAGCATTGAAATTGTGTGGCCTAGCGGGCGGAAGGATTCGCTTTCCAAAATCAGCGCAAATCAGTTCATCACGGTCAAAGAAGGTTCCGGCATCACGGTCGCTCGGCCCATCGTGTTCGGAAAGTCCGCACCTTAACCGTCGCATCTCTGGCTGCTGAGTCAGCTATATTATTTCCCGAAACCGGGCTGGCGTTGCACACGCAGGCGGTAAAAGGTAGATTGTCGGTCGGGAAGTCAAAACGGAAATACCGGTTGGGCTGCCTCGCTCTCTCAGAGACCGCGTTTGGGACAGTGAGACAAGATCGTTGGACTACGCTTCCTCTCACTGAGAACAATCACGAAGATGATGCAATCTACGAAAATAGATCGATGGACTTCAGGCGCGCACTACGACCAATGGATGGGACGCTGGAGCCGCCTGCTGGCCCAGGAATTTCTGAAGTGGCTGGACGTCTCCGCAGGTCTGCGGTGGATTGATGTGTGCTGCGGGAGCGGCATGGTCACCGAGGCCATCGTCGAACGCAGCGCACCCGCCTGCGTTATGGGAGTGGATGCTTCTGCTGACCAAATCAGCTTCGCTCGACAGCATCGAGCATATCCCAACGTCGTGTTCGAGATCGGGGACGCGACTGCCTTGGCGTTCCCAGACTCCAGTTTCGATGTTGCGGTGTGCGGCTTGGGTTTGAACTACACTCCGAATCCGAGCCGAGTGCTGGAGGAATTCCGCCGTGTCACACGTCCCGGCGGCATCATTGCGGTATACGTTTGGGACTACGCCCGGGGAGCGAGGTTCTTGCGGGAGTTCTGGGATGCCGCCATTGCAATCGACGGCGAAGCAGCCGGCTTCGATCAGGCGCAGCGTTTCCCGATGTGTACGCAAGAAGGGCTGCGCAGCCTATTTGAACAAGCGGAGCTAGCGGACTTGGCCCTCCATGCCCTCGATGTGGTGACCCGGTTCGCTGACTTTGACGATTATTGGGAACCGCTTCTGACCGGGCAAGGCTCCGCGCCGAACTATCTGGCCGCGCACGATCAACTGGTTCAAGCGGCGATTCGCGAACGACTACGAACGAAGCTGCCGACAACCGCCCAGGGGACAATTGAACTGCCGGCACGCGCGTGGGCAGTCCGCGGACGGAAGAAACTCTGATTCTCCTCGCACTCTTCACTTCCTTCTCCTGAGTTCGTAGTAGCTATCTCATAAATGTGGGGCCGCGATCGGAGAGCGCGGCTTCACGGGCTAAAGAGTCTGTGTGAGAACTGCAAAATCGGTACTTCAGCGGCTGAACAGTTTGCGGAAAAATGCGTCAAACCGTTTCCTCAGGGGCTGAAGCCCAGTGAAAGCCAAGCACTTATTGTCGGAGCTAAAGCTCCGACCCCCTAAAAAACGACTTTTTCCGCAAGCTGTGAAGCCGCGTTGACTTTGCCGTGTTCATGTCGTGGCTAAAGCCACGACCTACATAGACTCTCGAGTTCTCACACATACTCTAGAGCCCCTCGTTTCCACGGCTTCACGGCGGGGCTGAATCCCCACCCTTCCAGATCAGGTATCCACATGATGACGCCTAGTTGTTTTGTACTATTGGTGCGCTTGCGCCCGCAGTGATAGCTTCCCGCGGTGTCTTCCCCTTCCGCTGTTTACGATGTGACTGTTTTGGGTGGGGGTTTGTGTGGAAAGGCGGCTTCGATGCAGCTGGCGGCGGCCGGGCTGCGCGTGGTGTGCATCGAGCCGGACGAGGCGATACGGCGGGCGGTGGGCGAGTCGCTCGACTGGTCCGGTCCAGCTCTGCTGAGTGCTTTGGGCCTGCCGACGGAAGATTTGGTAAAGGCGGGGATGGCGACATGGAAGCGGCACGTAACCATGAAACTGCGCGACGGCACTTCCGCGCACTATGTTCCGGGAGCTTGGCTGGCTGAGGCACCATTCCGTGTGGAGCTGCGCACTTTGCACGTGGATCGGTTGCGTCTAGACGAAGAGCTGCTGAAGCGGACGCTCGCGAGCGGCGTGACTGTGGTGCAAGACACGGTGACGCGTGTGGAGCGGGATGGCGACCGACTTTCGGCTGTGCACACCGCGGGAGGCGCGCGGTTTTCTTCGCCGTGGTTCATTGATGCTTCGGGTTTCGCGACTTCCGTGCTGCCGCGCGAGTTCGAGCTTCCGGCGATTGCGTTCGGTCCGCCGAAGGTGGCGATCTGGACTTACTTTGCGATTTCCGAGATGGTGGAAGGGACGACTCTGTACATGGAACCGCAGCCGACGGAATATCTCGATTGGGTTTGGGAAATTCCGATTCGTCCGGACGTGGTTAGCGTGGGATTGGTAACCACCGGCGCGGCGATGAAGGCGTTCCGGGAACGGGGTCTGGGCGTCGAGGATATTTTTCGGCGGCAACTGATGAAGTTCCCGCGCTTTGATGCGCTGTTGCAGGGCGGACCGCTTGAGCCGTGTAACGTGACTGCGTTTCGTTCGCGTGTCTATGAAGGCGTGGCCGGGCCGAACTGGTTTGTAGCGGGCGAAGCGGCGGCCATGATGGATCCCATCACCGCGAATGGAGTGACGGCGGCGTTGCGGCATGCCGCGGAAGCTGCCGCGCTGATTTTGAAATACCGCAAACGGGGCACGTTGCCGCGACGTGCCAGGCTTTGCTACAGCCGGCGGATTGTGCAGATGGCTAAATTTTTCAATTTGGGAATCGAAAAGATTTTGTATGAGCCCGCGGTGAGAAACCGGTTGGGCGCGCGAACTTCCGGGACCGTATATACGACGCCGGCGTGGAGCATGAATCTGGTATATGCGCGCCTGAAACCGATGGGAATTCTGAAGACGTACCTGCTTGGTTTGGTTCTGGGTTTCTGGCGGGCCTGCGCGTGGATATTTTCTGAATGCTGCAAGCGGTGGCCGACTTCAGCGGAGCCGGCAGATTAATTTGCTGTGCGGCGAGCGCAGAAAGTCAGTTCTTCCCAAGTATTCATCAGCGATTGGAGTGGGCCGTCATTCCGGCGTCCAGTGGGGATGGCTGGTGAACATTCCGTTAACGTAGCCCATTTTGTAGACGATGAAGATTCCGAACGCCAGACTTATCACTCCTGAAGCGACTTGCAGAGCGCGATTGAAGCGCGCGAATCGTTGCTGCGAATATTTGAATGGCAGCGCGATCGCGGTGGTGATGATCATCATGCCTGCAATCGTGCCGACGCCGAAGACGAGAAGGTAAGCAATCGCCCAGTAGGGATCGCGAATGGTGGTTAGCACGAGCAGGGCGACTGCGGCCGAGCCGGCGAGGCCATGCACGAGGCCGACTAGCAGCGGCCGTATGGCTTGATAGAGGCCGAGTTGTCCGAAAATGCGATCCATCCAGCCGATTGGAGTGGCTTCTTCGGCGTGGCCGTGTTTTTCGGGTTCGTGCGCGTGTGCATGGGTGTGGATGTAGTCTCCGTGCACGTGGGGATGCACGTGCGCGTGTAGAGCGTCAGCTGAGGGCGTGAACATTTCCGCGATCCAGCGCGTGAAACCGGAGAGGTTCAGAATTCCTAGCAGGATTAGCATCAGACCTACGCTTAACTCCATTGTGAGGCCCAGGCGCGGCGGAATTACGACTCCGAACAGGATGATCGCCGAGCCGACCAGAAAAATTGTGATGGTGTGGCCGACGCCCCACAGCGCGCCGATCACTGCGGCGTGGCGCATGCTGCGTTGGCGGCTTACGATCGTGGTTACGGCGATGACGTGATCTGGGTCCGTGGCGTGGCGCATGCCGAGGAAGAAGCCGAGCGCGATGATGGGGATTAGCGTGATCATTTTCGGATTCGAAGGTTGCTCGCGTGGCGGCGGCCGGGAAGTTCACGAGCCAGCAACACCAGAGCAACGGCTGCCCGGTTCGATGAAGCCGAACCGGCCGCTTCAAATGCAAAGGCAAAGTCAAAGGCGCCCAGCTAACGCTGGCCGCTGCAACTTCAAAATCTTGGCCTACGTTCATTTTTTCGCGAACTTTAAAGTCACAACCTACAAAGGTTTCCGAGTTCTCACACAGGATCTGCAACCGTCCGGGCATTGTATCTAATTTTCAGCGGGATTCGCTTCACTTAAAAACTCGGTACGCCACAGCTCGAGGCTGCGGTTCGCTATCGCGCCGTAAGCAGCCGCCGGTTCCGCAGCGGGTTCTTGAACGCAGTGGCCTTCTCGTGATAGTGATGCATTCCATCAACGTTATTGATTTGACTGATGACGCGCTAGTAGGTTCCATACCTAGTTGCATACGGCGGGTTTTCGGTTCCAGAGCAAAAGGAGCGGGCACAAATGAAGCGAATTGATGCCGTTATCAGACCTTCCCAGCTGGACGAGGTGAAGCTGCGCGTCACCGCGCTGGGAGTGACCGGCCTGACCGTATCGGAAGTGCGGGGATTTGGGCGGCAGAAAGGCCACACGGAGACATACCGCGGCTCGGAATACACGGTGGATTTTCTGCCGAAGATTTTCGTGAGCATCGCGGTGGTGGAGGAGTTGGTGGATCCGGTGGTGGACGCGATTATGGAGGGAGCGCGAACGGGCGTGATCGGCGACGGGAAGATATTCGTGACGTCGCTCGACGAAGTGATCCGTATTCGAACCGGGGAGCGCGGGCCGAGCGCGATCTAAACGCTTTTTTATGGCGATCCGTCTTTACGTCAGTGCGTCAGGAGTTGGAGCGGTAACCCTAATCGGGATAGGAGTTCGAAAATGGAATGTGCATGTGCCCGGCGGACGACACGATGGATGCTGCAAATAGTTGTCGCCCTCATCTTTGCGCAAATCCTTTGTGGGCCGATGAGCGTGGCGCTGGCGGACCAGACGCAGCCGGATCCCGCCGGAACCGCGACGGGCGACCGGTCGTCGGCGGCCGATGCAGCGGGGAATCCGTTCGTGGTGCCCGAGCCGACGGATCCTAGCTCGCCCGATTATCCGAAGCTGAAGAAAGATTTCGATGAATACCAGGCGCAGGCGGCGCGGGAACCGCTGGCATTGAAGCTGGCCGACGATGTGGGCCACACGCGCATCGCGACGAACTTTTCCTGGACGCTGTTGACCGGCTATCTGGTGCTTTTTATGCAGGCGGGATTTGCCTTGCTGACTTGCGGGTTGGTGCGCAAGAAAAATGCCGGGCACTTGATGATGCTGAATTTCGCGGCGTATGTTTTTGCGTTCCTAGCGTATTACGCGATCGGGTATGCATTTCAGTTTGGCGCGGTGGCGGTGAATGCGGCGCCCGGGAATCTCGCTGGTGCTCCCACGTTGAATCACTTCCTGATTGGCAGCGGCCAGTGGGGATTCATAGGAGGCAAAGGGTTCTTTCTGAGCGGCCCCGCATATGACGTGAGCAGCAACTGTTTGACGCTTTTTCAAGTGGTGTTCATGGAGACCGCCGGGTACATCATCGTTGGCGCAATTTGCGAACGCATCACGTTCTGGGCGTTTCTGCTGTGCGAGCTCTTTATTGGCGGCATTCTGTATCCGATTTCCGGTTGTTGGGCATGGGGCGGCGGATGGCTTTCGCAGCTCGGGTCGAGCATGCATCTGGGGCATGGATATGTGGATTTCGCGGGCTCGTCGGTGGTGCACTCGATTGGAGGATTTTGCGCGATGGCGTTGGCCATTATTTTGGGGCCGCGGCTTGGCAAATATGGAGCGGATGGAAAGCCACGCGCATTTCCTGCGTCGAACATCGTGTTCGTGGTGAGCGGGACGTTTATTTTGTTGTTTGGGTGGATGGGATTTAATCCGGGCTCTACTTTGGGCGCGACCGACTTGCGGATTTCCGTGGTGGCTGTGAACACCAACCTTGCCGCAGTGGCGGGGTCAGCGGCGGCGATGTTGCTGTGGTACTTCATGTTTGGCAAGCCTGATATCACGATGGCTTGCAACGGAATGCTTGCGGGGCTGGTGGCGATTACGGCTCCTTGCGCGTTTGTATCGCCCAACTCGGCGGTGATTATCGGGGTGCTGGCTGGGGTTTTGGTTTGCCTCGGAGTGCTTTTCAATGAGCGCGTGCTGAAAATTGATGACCCGTGCGGCGCCATTTCAGTGCACGGATATTGCGGATGGTTCGGGGCCGTAGCAGTGGGAATTTTCGCCGACGGAACTTATGGCGCGGGGTGGAATGGCGTGGGCGCGGCAGCGTATCTGGGGAAGGCTGGGCAAGGCGTGACGGGCCTGTTGCACGGGGACTTTACTCAATTCTGGGTTCAGCTGGGCGGAGCTACGCTGCTGGCGGTGTACGCGCTGGGGTTTACGTACATTGTTTTTTCGTTGGTCAATGCGTGGCGCTCGATGCGCGTGACACGCGAAGTGGAGCTTTCCGGCTTGGATGTTCCGGAATTTGGGATGCTGGCGTACCCTGAAGACGCCGTCGAAATGTTGGGGCCGGGGTCGCAGGCCGCGCAGCAGCGTGGCGCGTAGGAATCTGGACTACTGGGGCTCGCATTGCACTTGTCGCGGGCCAGATGCGGTCGTGCTGGCGCGCGTTCGCGATTTTCCGACGGATCGATCGCGGCCAGGATACAAGCCTGACGATGTGGTAGCTCCGGGCGAACTTTGATGCCAACGAGTCCATCGCTTTCCTCTGAACTGCGCGAATTGTCCGCGAAGGGATCGGCGCGGATTAAGGAACAGTTCGCCGCGACCGGCGACGGCAAGGCTGCGCTGTTGGGCCGCACCGCGTTGATCGAATCCATCATCGAGCGCCTTTGGAAGCAGCACGTATTTTCCGATTCCAATGGTCCGGCGGATTTTGCAGTGGTCGCACTGGGCGGATTCGGGCGGCGCTGGCTTTTCCCCTTTTCCGATATCGATGTTTTGTTTCTGCACGCCGAGAACGGTGCGGAAGAAAAATTCAAGGAGCCGATCCGCAAATTTTCGCAGGATCTGTGGGATTTGGGACTGAAACTCAGCCCTGCTACGCGCACGCTCGCCGAATGCGGGAAGTTCGAGGCCGCGAATTCCGAATTCGCAATTTCGCTGCTCGATTGCAGATATCTCGCGGGTGATCATCGGGTGTTTGCGCGGCTACATGATGACCAAATTCCGAAATTGCTGGCGCGCGAGTCGGACCAAATCGTGAAGCGGTTGGGCGAGCTGACGCGCACGCGGCACGGGAAATTCGGAAGCACGGTCTTTCATCTCGAGCCCAATGTTAAGGATGGCCCGGGCGGTCTGCGCGATTACAACGTGGTTTGCTGGCTGTCGCTGCTGGCAGCGATCGAGCAGTATCACGTGTGGCCCAGCGACGACGCGGTCTTGCCGGTCTCTATTCAGGGATCGTTTGAGGCGGCTCTCAACGCCTTGATGTCCA
>Ga0070733_10001825_pt1 | contig 15606 bp, 15 predicted proteins | sample Coa_R1_9_FD_66450 | JGI IMG/M metagenome (GOLD analysis project Ga0070733, IMG submission 66450) | Surface soil microbial communities from Centralia Pennsylvania, which are recovering from an underground coalmine fire - Coalmine... | ecosystem: Environmental > Terrestrial > Soil > Unclassified ... | reverse complement strand
CTCCGCAAGCTCTAACCGGGTGCAATGGTACAATGCCGATTCGCGCTTGTAACTTTGCTCCGCTCGTGGAATCCAATCTTGGGGAGAAAGTGGCAAATGAGGAATGTAGTAATTATCGGGAGCGGATGCGCAGGGCTGACGGCGGCGATCTACGCCGCGCGGGCGAATTTGAAGCCGCTGGTGCTGGAAGGGCATGAACCTGGCGGGCAACTTTCCCTGACCACCCACGTGGAGAATTTCCCCGGATTTCCGGACGGAATTATGGGGCCCGAGCTGATTGAGAACATGAAAAAGCAGGCGGCGCGGTTCGGCGCGGAGTACCAGCACGGCGCGGTGACCGAAGTGGATTTGAGCCAGCGGCCGTTCAAGATTACCGTGGGCAACGAAACCATCGAAACCAAGACTTTGATTGTGGCGGCGGGAGCTTCGGCACGGCTGCTGGGTCTGAAGGGCGAAAAAGAATTGATCGGCCGCGGTCTCTCCACTTGCGCCACCTGCGATGGCTATTTTTTTCGTGGCAAGCCGATCGCGGTGGTCGGCGGCGGCGATTCCGCGATGGAAGAAGCGAATTTTCTTTCCCGGTATGCCAGCCGGGTGTACTTGATTCACCGGCGGAATGAGTTTCGCGCATCAAAAATCATGATTGACCGCGCTCGCGCGAACCAAAAAGTGGAATTCGTTACGCCGTTCGTCGTGGAAGAGATTCTTTCGCCGGACGGACTGGTGTCCGGCGTGAAGCTGCGTCATGCGGAGACCAAAGCGCCGCGCGAGATCACTCTGGACGGAGTTTTTGTGGCCATTGGGCACGACCCCAACAGCACCGTATTCAAAGGCAAACTGGACATGGACGAAAACGGCTATCTGGTGGCCAAGCACGGAGGTATTTCGAATATTCCGGGCGTGTTTATCGCTGGCGACGTGCAGGATCACCGCTACCGCCAGGCGGTGACTGCGGCAGGCTCCGGCTGCATGGCGGCCATCGACGCGGAAAAGTTCCTCGAAGGGCACAAGAACGACTGACGGCACGCGTGCGGTTCATACGAGTGGCATAATCAAAAAGGCCATGATCCGCTCGACGCTGCTGAAATTATCCGAAAGCAAATCGTTTGCGCATTGGGTGACGTCCAATCGGACGACCCGCAGGATGTCGCACCGTTTCGTCGCGGGCGAGGAGTTGGACGAAGCAATCGCCGCGGCGCGGGCGTGCAATGACCAGCGCATGCTGGTCAGCCTGGACTATCTGGGCGAGAACGTGGCCACCACTGAAGACGCGCAGCGCGCGCGCGACGCGTATCTAGAGGTCTTCGATCGGATTGCCGCGGAGAAATTGGATGCCAATGTCTCCTGCAAGCTGACCCAGCTCGGTTTGGACATGAGTAGCGAGTTCTGTGAAGGCATGGTGCTCTCAATTGTCGAGCGAGCCGCCACCTACAACAACTTTTTGCGCGTGGATATGGAAGGGTCGGCATACACGGAGCGAACCATTGACCTGGTGAAGCGAGTTCGCGCGAAAAGCCCCGCCATCGGCACGGTGATTCAGTCGTACCTGTATCGCAGCGAGCAGGATGTGCAGGATCTGCTGGAGTATGGCTGCCGGATGCGCTTGTGCAAGGGCGCGTACAAAGAGCCGCCGGAAGTGGCATTCCCGAATAAACAGGATGTGGATGCGAATTACGTAAAGCTGATGAGGCTGCTGGTGCCGAGCGGGATCTATCACGGAATCGCGACGCACGATCCAAAGATGATCGCGGCCACCATCCGCTGCGCTGCCGAGAAAAAAGTTTCCAAGGAAGAGTTCGAGTTTCAGATGTTATATGGAGTCCGCACGGATCTGCAGCGGCGGCTGGTGCGCGACGGGTTTCGCGTGCGGATTTATATTCCTTACGGGCGGGACTGGTTTCCATATTTTATGAGGCGGCTGGCGGAACGGCCCGCGAATGTGGGTTTCCTGGTGCGGAATTTCTTTCGGTAGGGAATCGGAAGCGAGCAGCGAACAGCGAACAGAAACTGCTCGCCAAATTCAGACCACGATAATCACAGCGATTCGCCGGGCTTGAGAGCGTGAACCGTGAAGCCCGGAATATCTTTCGTTTCTTGGCGCAAGGCTTCGGGCGTTCCGGTAAGCATGGGGAACGTCGCGTAGTGCATAGGGATCACGTGTTTTACCGCGAGAAAGCGGGCGGCATAAGCGGCTTCGCGCGGGCCCATGGTAAAGACATCTCCGATGGGCAGCATCGCGATTTGCGGTTGATACAATTCGGCGATCAGTTTCATGTCGCTGAATAGCGCGGTGTCTCCAGCGTGATAAATCGTGACGCCGCCGGGTAGCCGCACTATAAATCCGGCTGGTTCGCCGCCATACAGCCGCGTGCCGTTGTCGTCGATCGAATTGGAATGCATGGCGTGAGTCATGGTGATGCCGAATTCGCCGATCTGCTGGGCGCCGCCTTTGTTCATCGGAGCAATTTCTTTTTCCAAGCCCTTGCTGGCTAACCACAGACACGTTTCGAAGGTCGCTGCGATTTTCGGACGGAACTGCTTGGCCAGCGCCAGCAGGTCGCCCATGTGGTCGGTATGGGCGTGGGTCAGAAAAATGGCGTCCAGGCGTGTGAGTTTTTTCAGGGACTCGGGGCATTGTGGGTTGGTCGTGACCCAAGGATCGATGAGCGCGACTTGACCGGAAGGAGTCGTGAGAGAAAAAGTGCTGTGACCGAAATAGGTGATGCGGTTGCCTTTGAGATCAAGCATCAGAACCCTCTCGAAACGGAATGTTCACACCAAGGCTAAACGGAATCATAGCCGCGGAACAAGGCTCAGATGCGGTTCGAATCTGCGGCGGGCTGCAGCTTCGCGCGAGAGTTGAGAAACAAAAGGCTGACGGGTACACTTAATTGCAGAGTTTTCGGGCACCCGAAGACCTACGAGATTCCGCTGTGGCGATGCACAGCCCATGGCGCGTGGATTCGAATAAAGGAGAAGCTGAATGGCTTATGTGATTGCCGAGCCGTGTATCGGCACCAAGGACACCGCCTGCGTGGATGTGTGCCCGGTGGACTGCATCCACCCGCGAAAAGATGAAGCGGAGCATGAAGGCGTGACCCAGCTCTATATCAATCCGACCGAGTGTATCGATTGCGGCGCGTGCGTGCCGGTTTGTCCGGTCACCGCGATTTTCGCGCTGGAGGATCTGCCGGAAAAGTGGCAAGCCTTTACGGCCACCAACTCGGAGTGGTACGCGAAGAAGTAAGCGCAACATTGCAATAAACGAATTCAAAGACGGCACGCCACCGCGTGCCGTTTTTCTTTGCAGGAACTGGCTGCCGGTAGCGCGTGCCGCCACGCCAACCCCTCGCGCCGTTACGACATCTATGCCACAGCCGCAGGTGTTCCGGTGGAATGGAACGAAAGGGAAGTCGACTTGAAAAAATTCATATGCATCGCTGCGATGATCGGGCTGCTGGCGGGTACTGCAATTTTGCCCGCACTCGCCCAGCAGGCAGCCGCTCCACCGGCAGGCAAGAGTTCTGTTGCGTTGCGGGCGGCCTCTCTGGAAGGCGAATGGAGCGGCACGCTGCAGGTCGGCGAGACCCAGTTGCATCTGGTGCTGCATCTTTCCAAGGACGCCAACGGTGAGTGGCACGCGAAAGTGGACAGCCTGGATCAGACGGTTTTTGGAATCGAAGCGAACAAAGTGACTCGCGAAGAGGATGCGCTGCGATTCGAACTGGCCTCGGTCGGAGCGCAATTTCAGGGAAAGATTTTGCCGGATCACAAGACCATCCGCGGGGTCTGGGAGCAGGGCGGCACCGGCTTGCCGCTGAAATTCGAGAAGCGGCCCGCGGGCACGGAAGCGAAAGCAGCGGCGAATGTCGTTTCGAAGGCCGAAGGAACATGGCAGGGCGCAATCGAAACCGGCAACATGCGTCTGCGGCTGCAACTGCATCTTTCGCACGACGAGCAAGGCCAATTGCTGGCGGCGTTGGACAGTCTGGATCAGGGCATTCAAGGAATTCCGGCCTCCAAAGTGACGGAAAAAGACGGCGAAGTGAAATTCGAACTGCCGGTATTCAATGCCGTTTACACCGGAACTTTGAGCGCAACCAAGAATGAGATCGACGGGCGCTGGAATCAAAACGAAAATCTTGAAGAGCTGGATTTCGTACGCTCCGACAAAGTGCTGGAACTGCGCCGGCCGCAGACTCCCGCGAAGCCTTATCCCTACAAGGAAGAGCAGGTCACGTTTGCGTCGGGCGATGGAAAATCGACGCTGGCCGGAACCTTGACGCTGCCTCCCGGTACCGGACCGTTTGCCGCGGCGGTGCTGGTCAGCGGCTCAGGTCCCAACGATCGTGACGAGACCATCGAGGGCCACAAACCGTTTCTGGTGATCGCCGATTTCCTGACTCGCAAGGGAATCGCTGTTTTGCGGTACGACAAGCGCGGGATCGCGCAATCCACCGGCGATTACGCGGGCGCATCGATCAACGATTTTGCCCAGGACGCGCAATCAGCAGTGACCTACCTGAAATCGCGCAGCGAAGTGGACGCCAAGCGGTTGGGCATTATCGGTCACAGCGAAGGTGGAATTCTTGCCGCGCTGGTTGCCAGCCGTTCGAACGACGCAAACTGGCTGATTCTGCTGGCGACTCCCGCTACGACCGGCGAGGGGACATTGCTGCGCCAGTCGGAATTAATCGCCCGCGCCGGCGGCCTTGCCGAAGCGTCCATCACGCGAAGCCTGGAGATCGATCGCAAAGCATATTCGGCAGTGCGCCAGGAGAAAGACAGCGCCGCGCTTCAGAAACGGCTCGAATTGTTGGTTGCGCAGAGCGGACTCGGAGCGGCCATGCCGCCCGCCGCGCTGCAGGCGCAGCTTAAAGTGATGAGCACCCCGTGGTTCCGGCAGTTCTTGGACCTTGACCCCGGACCGCTGATCGAAAAAATAAGATGTCCGGTGCTGGCGCTGAACGGAGACCGCGACCTGCAAGTGGACGCATCGGAGAACGTGCCGCTGTTGCGCAAGGCGTATGAAGCCGCCGGCAATCAGGATTTCACGGTGGTCGAAGTTGCAGGCGTCAATCACCTGTTTCAGAAGGCGCAGTCCGGTTCGCCGGCTTTGTACGGAGCGATTGAAGAGACCATCGCGCCGGAAGTGCTGGACTCGATTGCAAGCTGGGTGACCGCACACACCACTCCCTGAGTTGCCAACTGGAAGCACCCGCCGCCGCCGCTCCTTGCAAAACGTACGGTCGCGGTATCATTAAGAATGGAGCCCAGAAACGTCCCCGTGCCGCCGAAATTCCATCTGTCCCTGCTGATTCACGCCCATCAGCCCGTCGGAAATTTCGAAGACGTATTGGAACGCTGCTACCAGCGCGCCTACCTTCCGTTCGTCCAACACCTCGAAAAGCACGCCAAAGTCCGCGCGGGTTTGCATTATTCGGGGCCACTGCTGGTGTGGATCGAGAAAAATCATCCGGAATATTTCGAACAGTTGCGCACGCTGGTGAAAAGCAAGCAAGTGGAAATGGTCGGCGGCGGATTCTACGAGCCGATTCTGGCGGTGATTCCGCCCGAGGACCAACACGAACAGATCGAGCGCCTCGCCGCGTACATCGAACAGCATTTTGGCCAACGGCCTTCCGGCGCGTGGCTGGCCGAGCGCATCTGGGAGCCGCAACTACCGTCGGTACTTGCTGCGGCGCAGGTAAGTTACACGTTGGTCGACGATTTCCATTTTCTCTGCGCCGGATTTGAACCCAGCGAACTTTTTGGCGCGTACCAGGCTGAAGACCGCGGTAAAGCCGTGCGGCTTTTTGCCGGGCAGAAGGCGTTGCGCTACTTGGTTCCGTTCGGGAAAGTCGAGGACGTCATTTTGCATCTGCGCGATGCCGCGGCGACCCATCCGGGCGGCGTCGCGGTGTTTGGCGACGACATGGAAAAATTTGGAGTATGGCCCGGCACCCACGAGCACTGCTACGACGATCACTGGCTGGAAGATTTTTTGACCGCGCTCGAGGAAAATTCCGATTGGCTGAGCATTACTCCGCCTGGAGATTACGCCGAGACCCACGCGCCGTTGGGCCGTGCGGACCTGCCAACCGCTTCGTACCCGGAAATGACCGAGTGGGCACTGCCGACCGGTGTGCGGCAGAGATTCCACGCAGTGCAGCTGGAATTCACCAAACGCCCGGAAGTCGCGGCTTTCTTGCGCGGCGGTTCGTGGCGCGGCTTCTTCCGCAAGTACGCTGAATCGAATTTGCTGCACAAAAAAATGCTGCGAACCGGAACCCGGCTTGCCGCGGTTCCGCAACGCCGCACCGATGCCAGGCCCGCTCAGGAGCTGGCCGAGGCACGCGACCTGCTCTTGCGCGCGCAGTGCAACGATGCTTACTGGCACGGCGTTTTCGGCGGGCTGTATGCGCCGCACCTTCGCACCGAATTGTGGCGAAGCCTGATTCGCGCCGAAGCCATTGCGGACAAGCACACTCCCGGCGGTCAAATCGCGAGAGTGGAGTTGCTCGACTACGATGCCGACGGAAAAAATGAATTGCTGTTTACCGGTGCGGAATATCAGGCGCTGTTGAAGCCCGCGGATGGCGGAACGCTTGCCGCTCTCGATTTTCGTCCGATGGCCGCGACCCTGGTGAATTCCATGCAGCGCCGGCCCGAGGCCTACCACACCCGTTTGCGCGAAGCTTCGCAACGCCCCGAAGGCGCGGTTGCGTCGATTCACGAACAGACTCGCGTCAAAGAGCCAAACCTCGAACGGTTCTTAAAATACGATCGCTGGGCGCGCCACGCCTTTCGCATTCTGGTCTTCGACCCGAAACGCACCCATTCGGACTACGAATCCCTGCAACTGATGGAAGACGCCAGCTTCGCAAGCGGCGAATTTGCCGTGCAGAATTCCGCGCCGCACCAGGCCGAGCTGTATCGCGAAACCATGATTGGTGCGAACGTACCGGGGAACGAACCGACTCCGGTGGCCGTCACCAAAATCTTTTCCTTCGCCCCGGCTCCCGGCGGTTGCGAAATTTCCTGCGAAGTGGGATTAAAGCTCAAGCAGCCGCTCGATCGCGCGGTGATGGTCGGCGTCGAGACCATTGCGAATTTGTTGGCGCCCACGCAAAGCGACCGTTTTTTCGAAACCGCCGATGGTCCACAAGGGTTGCGTTTCAGTGGGGAATTGCCGGGCCCGATTCTGCACCTGCAAGACGGCTGGCAAAAACTCCGCATCACGCTGCACGCGCCGGGCACCGACGGTTTCTGGATTGCCCCAATCGAAACCGTTTCCGAATCGGAAGAAGGATTCGAGCGCGTCTATCAGGGTTCGCAAATTCTGGCGCGCTGGCGGCTGAGCACCCAGAAAGTCTTATCGGCGCGAATCGTCTGGCGAATTGAAGCGATCTGAATAGGCAGCTGACCCGTCATTCCGAGCGAAGCGAGGAATCTCCCTTCGTCTTCATTGCACAATCCACAGATTCTGCGCGAACGGCCATTCCTCGTCGATCCACTGCGCCACTTGCAGAAATCCCGCTCGAACCGCCATTTCCGCGGGTTCTTGCGGGCGGTATTTGTGAGAACTTTCCGTCCAGATCGTTTCGCCTTCATCCATTCGAATCAGCAATCCCGCTCCCGGAATTCTCACCCGCTGCGTACGCTGCGATTGCAGATGCATTTCGATTCGGCGATCCCTGGAATTCCATATCGCTAGGTGGCGAAAATTCCGCAGGCTGAAATCCGCGCCGAGTTCGCGGTTCATTCGCGCCAGCAAATTCAGATTGAAAGCGGCGGTCACGCCAACCGGATCATCGTAGGCAAGAATCTGTGTGGCGGCGTCTTTCTCCAGGTCCGTGCCCAACAACAGCGAATCGCCGGGCTCAAGAATCGCTCGGACCTGGCTCAGAAAATCGTCCGCGGCCGGCCGGTCGAAATTCCCGATGGTGCTGCCCAAAAAAAGCACGCACAGATGTTCGCCGGCTTCGCGCCGCGCCGCAACCGCGCGCAAGCCCTCCAGGTAGGGCTTCTCGTAGCCCACCAGGCTCACAAAATCCAGCTGGCCCAGTTCCTTTTCGCAGGCCGCCAGCGCCGCCGGCGAAATTTCGATCGGATAATAGAAAGTGCGCTGCCGCTTCGCCAGCGCCTCCAGGATCAGCCGCGTTTTTTTGCCGCTGCCGCTGCCCAGTTCCGCCACGTGAGTGGGCACTGGCATCCGCGAAATAATTTCTTCGGCATGCTTTTGCAGAAGCCGGGTATCCGCGCGCGTCAATCCATATTCCGGCAGCAGGCAAATCGCTTCGAATAGTTCCGAGCCCACTTCGTCGTACAAATATTTGCTGGGCAGTTCGCGCTGGCCCGGTTTTGTGAGCCCCGCGCGCACTTCTGCGGCAAACTCCAGCGACACCATCTGCGGAATGGCTTGGGTGAGCATGTGCACTCCTGGGTTGGCTGACCTCGACTACTCTTCCACGCAACGAAACGTCGCGTAGACGTACGGGTAATGCGGCTGGAACCAGTTGCGGAACGAACGCCGCAGCATGCATGCGGCGGTGCGCGGCGATCCGCCCTTCATCACGAAATGTTGGCCGTCAAAAAAGTTTGCCGAGTACCCGGGATAAAACGCCATCGGCGCAAATCCGGGCAGCGGTGCAAAAACCGTTCGCGTCCACTCCCACCCGTTCCCCACCAGATCGTGAATGCCAAACGCGCTCGCTCCCTCGGGATGCGCTCCACACGGCGCCGGCTCAAAGTACCCAAAATCAAAATTGCCACGATTCGAACGCGGCGGCTCGTCGCCCCACGGATAGTCGCGCTGTTTCTCCGAACCGGGTTCGCCATACGCGGCGCGATGAAACTGCTCTTCCGTCGGCAATTTTCGCCCCAGCCATTTTGCATACGCGGACGCTTCCGCCAGGCTGACATACGCCGGGCGATCCAGCTGCAACGGTTGTTCGGAAAACATTCCGCGATAGGTCCAGATATTTCCGCGCTTTTGCCAGAACGCCGGATGCTCGATGCCGTTTTCTTCCCGCCAGCTCCAGTCCGCATCGCTCCACAGTTCGCGATTGCGGTATCCGCCGTTCTGCACAAAGTGCATGAACTGGCGGTTCGAAACGTTGTGATTTTCGATGCTGAACGCCGGAACATTCACCGCCAAAGCCCCGCGCTCGTTGTCCCACCCGAATCGTTCGTCGTCCGCGGGCAGGCCCAGCGTCGCCACTCCTTCTGGAACGTCCACCAGCCGGTGTTCGATGCGCCCCGTTTTCCAGTGATTCTCGATCGGCCCTGGTTTTTTCTTGTCCAGCGGCAGACGATGAAACATGTACGCCAGCGTCTCCGCGTGCATCAGCCGATGTTCGATCGCCGTCTCCAGCATCGTCAGCAATTGCGGATGACCTTCGCTGCTGTGCTCCAGCGCCTGTTCAATTGCCGCGTCCAGCGCTTCGCGAATTCGCTGGTTGTACGCCGCAATTTCCCCGCGCGGCGGCCAGTCCGCGGGCTTGTCCGTCGGCAAACCGCCGCCGACCGGATCGATGCCAAACGCAAACAGTTGATCGAACTTGGGATGAAAGCGCCGCAAACCGAACGCTCTCTGGCCTAGCAGATTCCAGTCGAACGCTTCGACGTGCCCCAGATAGAAAATCACCCGGTGGCGTTCGGCGATCGGCCGTTCGTAAAATGCGTCGTCGCGCAGAATCTGAAAAAGTTCATCAGTGGTTCGACGGGCGCGAATTAGCCGGATGTGATGATCGTGACGGGTGCGGACTGCGGTGGCGAGAGCTCCCATGGTTCTTTCCCTTCCTTTGGATGCGACTACCGGGAGAAGGATGCACTGAAAATGCGGCACCGGGAGGGCTGGCTACGTTAGGATGTTGACGCTGGGCAGGGACGCTGTCAATCGAAACGATTGCGAAAAACCCCACGTGACCGACGCTATCATCGAATTTCGCGCTGTGGAATACCGAATTAGTACTACTTCGCCCCGCGCAATTCTTTCCGGCATTTCGCTGGAAATTCATCAAGGCGAAACAATTGCCCTCCTCGGACGCAGCGGTAGCGGCAAAACTACGACGCTCAAACTCATCAATCGGTTACGCTCAGCAAGCTCAGGAGATATTTTTGTAGAAGGCCGTAGTGTGAACGATTGGGAATTGATCAAGCTGCGCCGGCACATCGGCTACGTGATTCAGGAAGTCGGATTGTTCCCCCATCTGACGGTCGAAGAAAATGTTTCGCTGGTTCCGGCGCTGGAAAAATGGCCGGCTGCGCGAACTAAGGATCGCTTTGCCGAGGTCATGCACCTGGTGGGGATGAAGCCGGAAGAATACGCTGCGCGCTATCCCCGCGAGCTTTCCGGCGGCCAGCGCCAGCGCGTAGGAGTGGCTCGCGCACTTGCCGCCGATCCCGCAATCCTGCTGATGGATGAGCCATTCGGCGCGCTCGATCCGGTCACCCGCGCGGAATTGCAGCAGGAATTTCTGGCGCTGACGCGACGTTTGTCAAAAACCATTGTCTTGGTGACCCACGACGTTCGCGAAGCTCTGCTGCTCGGGACACGCGTGGTGTTGCTCGATGCCGGACGGATCATTGCCCAGGCCGCTCCCCGCGAATTCCTGCAGTTGCAGCAACCAATTGCGCGCCAGTTCATCGCGGCTTCCGAACTCGTTGCTGGAGCCGCGCAATGAATGTCTGGCAATTTTTTGCGAGCCATCGCAGCGAAATCCTGATAGCCACCCGCGAACACCTCACGCTGGTGTTAATCTCCATGGCCATCGCGGTGGCCATCGGAGTGCCGCTCGGAATGATGCTGGTGTCTCACCCGCGCCTGCGGACCGTGGCGCTTACCGTTGCCAATATTTTCCAGACCATCCCGAGCCTCGCGCTCTTCGGCTTCCTGATTCCGTTGCCGTTCATCGGCGGCATCGGCATGCGCACCGCAATCGTCGCGCTGGTGCTGTACGCGCTGCTGCCCATTCTGCGCAATACCTTCGTCGGATTGGCCGGCGTGGATCCCGCAATTCTCGAAGCCGCTGAAGCCATGGGCATGACCGAACGGCAAATTCTGTTTCGCGTGCGACTGCCGCTGGCCACCAGCGTGATTCTTGCCGGGATCCGCACCGCGACCGTTATCACCATCGGCGTTGCCACCATCGCCGCAGCCATCGGCGCCGGCGGCCTCGGTACATTTATTTTTCGCGGGGTCGCCATGGTCAGCGACGCAGTCATCCTGGCCGGAGCGATTCCCGCCGCTTTGCTCGCGTTGCTCGCGGATTTTCTGCTCGGCATCCTCGAACGCCGGCTGCGTGTGGCTTAGCATGAAGCGGCTCTTCTTCGCTTTGTTGCTTCTCGCTTCACTGTTTTCAATCGCATGCCGAACTCCGTCCAAGCCGCAGCTTGTCGTTACCTCCAAATTTTTCACGGAACAAGTTGTCCTTGCCGAATTGCTCGCGCAACACATCGAAGCGCGCACTGGCATCACCGTTATTCGCAAGCCAAATCTCGGCGGCACGCTGCTGGTGCACAAAGCGATGCTCAGCGGTGAAGCTGATCTCTATGTGGAATACACCGGCACCGCGCTGACCGCAGTCCTCGGCGAAAATCCCTCTGGCGATTCCGCCGCTGTCTACCAGCGCGTGAAGGAAGAGTACGCACGACGTTTTGCGTTCGAAGTCGCCGAGCCGCTGGGATTTGAAAACACGTTCGCGATGGTGGTACGCGGCGACGACGCACGCAATCTGCATCTCGCGAAAATTTCCGATATCGCGCCGCTCGCTTCGAAATGGCGCGCCGGAGTTGGCTACGAATTTCTAGAACGTCCCGATGGCTATCGCGGCTGGACCGAACGCTACGGCTTGAAATTTGCCAAAGAGCCTAGCGTGCTCGATCTCGGCCTGTTGTATCGCGCGCTAGCCGAGAAAAAAGTGGACATTGTGGCAGGCAACTCCACCGACGCTCCGATTGATTCGCTCGGACTAGTCGCTTTACAAGACGATCGCCACTACTTTCCACCCTACGATGCAGTACCCATTGTCCGCCGTGCCGCCCTCGAAAAGTTTCCGCAATTGCGCGCCGCTCTCGCCGAACTCTCAGGAAAAATCTCCGCCGAAGACATGCGCCGCCTCAACCGCCAAGTCGACGCCGATCAGCGCGACGTCGCAACGGTAGTCCGCGAATTCCGCGCCTCCAAGGGCCTGTAGGCTCGCCGAATGTTCAACGACACGATTCGTTGCGGGTTGCCCGCCCCACGCGGCCTCTGCTAGAGTCCCAGAGAGAATCGCGGAAAGGGAATTCCATGGCCATTTCGCAGGATTTGCTGGAAATGCTGGTGTGTCCCATTTGCAAAGTTCCAGTGAAATTGCTGGACGATCAGAGCGGCCTCAAGTGCCCCTCTTGCCGCCGCGTCTATCCAGTGCGCGACGATATTCCCGTAATGCTCGTGGAAGAAGCTTCGATCGCCAACGAATAGCGCTGCACATAAGGAATTCTTCCAATGCCCAATCCAGTTGCGGAGTCGCTGCCTCGCCTGAAACGCCTGTTGCCTCGCCTCAAAGGCCATCGCATCGGCGTGCTCGGCGATCTCATGCTCGACCGCTATCTGTCCGGCGACGCCTCGAAGCTTTCGCCGGAAGTGCCAGTGCCCGTAGTGAATTTCAAAGAGCAAAAAGAATGCCTCGGTGGCGCGGCAAACGTCGCAGCAAACCTTGCCGCGCTCGATGCACAGGTGGAAACTTTCGGAGTCACAGGCGACGACGAAGCCGCGCTTTCCCTGCGTGCATGTCTGCGCCGCGCTGGGATCGCCGCGAAAGGAGTTGCCGCGGACAAGTCCCGCACTACGACTCTCAAGACGCGAGTGATTGCGAGGCAGCATCAGATCGTCCGGATCGATTATGAACGCCGCGATCCGATTTCCTCTGATCTCGAAGGAAAGCTCTTTCGTGCTCTGCTCAAGTCGCTCCCTAATCTCGACGGGTTGATTCTCTCTGACTACGACAAAGGCGTGCTGATGTCAGATGGGTTCGCCGACCGTGTGCTTAGCGCCGCTCATCGCGCGAAAGTACCGGTATTCGTAAAGCCGAAAACGACACGGTTGTACGCGTACCGCGGGGCCCGCGTCATCGCTTGCAACAAGAAAGAAGCGGAGTTCTTTGTTACTCGCCAACTGCACGATGAAGAATCATTCGGAGCTGCGTTGCGCGACCTCCTCGCAAGGTTCGGATGCGGCGCCGTGGTCATCACGCGCGGCGGAGACGGAATGAGCATCCTAGATGAAACGTGGCCTCGCCACATCACCATCCCGGCCACGAGTTTTGAAGTGACCTATGCACGTGTTGGGCAGCACGGCGTTGAACGGGGCTCCCTCGGACGCCAAGTATTCGACGTTACCGGCGCAGGTGATACCGTACTCAGCGTTCTTTCGCTGGCTGTCGCGGCCGGCGCCTCAGTACTCGATGCTGCAATGCTTGCCAACATCGCCGCGGGCGAAGTCGTCGGCAAACTTGGCACCGCAACCATCTCTATCGCAGATCTCGCCGCTGGCTTAGATAGTCTTCGCCGCTAAAGCGTGACTTCAAAACGACGGTGGGAAACTGAACGACTTGTCGTCGGACTTCACCCACAGGTTTAACTGTTTGGTGCGGCGACTTTTTTCGACATCATTCTTGTCCGGCATCGGCGAAAACGGACTGACCTCGATGGTCAAAATCACTCCATTCGCGCCTTTTTCCGCGTGCGCTTTCACAATCGCATAACTTTTCACTGGGCCGTAATAGCCTTCCGGTCCCCAATCCGCCATAAAGTCACCGATCGCGTAGCTTCCCGAAGGCTTCCACAGTTCGTAGGCTTGCTTTTCGTGGCCCGCGACCAGCGCGTCCAGAAAATGTTCCGCCGCTCTTTTTTCCGGATAGTAGCGGAACACGAAGTACAACAGAATCGCCAGCGCGACTGTCAGCGCGGCTAAGGTAAAGGTCAGCGCTTTGTACTTGTTGGAAGGTTCCGGCGGCGGTGAAAGAAGTGACATTGGTTTTTGGCTGCGCTTGGCGCAGCGTCATTTTATCCTAACAAATTGCATTTCACCTGCACATCGTCTGCGAGCAAAAGCAGATCCCTCGCTTCGCTCGGGATGATAACTTGAACGCCAGAAGACGCTATCACTTAGACACCGCGGTCAGGCTTCCAGTGCCCCGCCAGCACCTTCCGGCAGCTCGATTTGATATTTGGTGCGCGCCTTTTCCTGGTGAACTTCCAGCGCCAGCTCGATTAGCTGGTCAATCAATTCGCGAAATGGAATTCCTGTCGCTTCCCACAATTTGGGATACATGCTGATCGAAGTGAAGCCGGGAATGGTATTCACTTCGTTCAGATAAAGTTTGCCGCCTTTTTTCTCCAGGAAAAAATCCACCCGCGCCATGCCGGAAAGTTCCAGCGTGCGAAACGCCGCGATTGCCATCGACTGAATGTTCTTGATTTGCGCAGGCTTCAGCTTTGCGGGAATCAGCAGTGCCGTGCCTTCTTCCAGATATTTTGCGGTGTAGTCATAAAATTCGCGGTGCGGCACGATTTCGCCTGGCACGGACGCCTTCGGATCGTGATTGCCCAGCACAGACACTTCGATTTCGCGAGCGTTAACTGCCCGCTCGACCAGAATTTTCATTGCGAATTCCGAAGCCAGATCCAGTGCCGGACCGAGTTCCAATCGCGAATGTACCTTGGTCATGCCTACTGACGAGCCAAGAGTCGCCGGCTTCACAAACAGCGGATAACGAAACTTTTTTTCAATCTGCTTCTCTACCGTCTTCGGATCGCGTTCCCAGTCCGCGCGATACACCGTCACCCACGGCACCACCGGAATTTTCGCGTGCTGCAAAAGTTTCTTCGCGACATCTTTGTCCATACCGATCGCCGAGCCTAGCACTCCCGCGCCAACAAACGGCAATCCCGCCAGGTCCAGCAGCCCCTGGATGGTTCCATCTTCGCCGTAGGTTCCGTGCATCACCGGAAAAACTACATCCAAGCGCTGCCCGATGGCGCTGCGGTCGAATGGTATTAGCGCCGCGTCCGTCGGATCCGCTGACAATACGATGCGATGCCCGCTTTTCAGCACGTCCGGTAGCAGCTTCTGCGCCGCGCCGCCAATTAGCCAGTGGCCTTCTTTCGAAATTCCAATCGGCACCGCTTCATATTTGTCGGGATCGAGTCCGCGAATCACCGAGGCCGCCGACGCCAGCGACACCTCGTGCTCGCCGCTCCGCCCGCCAAACAATACTCCCACCCGCAATCGCTTCTTTTCGTTAGTCATGAAGGAGAGTCCACAGTCGACAGTTTACCGTCGAAAGGCGAGGGGGCTGTAAATAGTGGAATGGGGTGCGTACAAAAAGACAGTGGCGAGTGGTGAGTGGCGAGAAGAAGGCGCGAGGAAATGGGAATATGGCTGGGCTCCTGGAGAAAGGAAGTGCTGCTCCATTTTGGGAACGGACGGAGTAGCAGGAGGGGCGAGGCAAGGCTGTCCAAATTAGACGAGGTTGGACCGCGGGAGAGCCGAAAAGATTGGATTTTTGTGTGCTGCAAGTGTGTTTGGCGGTTCAGGTTGTGCTTGGTGCTGTCCTA
>Ga0070733_10001824_pt1 | contig 15610 bp, 14 predicted proteins | sample Coa_R1_9_FD_66450 | JGI IMG/M metagenome (GOLD analysis project Ga0070733, IMG submission 66450) | Surface soil microbial communities from Centralia Pennsylvania, which are recovering from an underground coalmine fire - Coalmine... | ecosystem: Environmental > Terrestrial > Soil > Unclassified ... | reverse complement strand
TGCTCTGCCGTCGAAGACCGTGGTCGAAGTTTATAACCAGCTGACGGGGCCGGAGCACAAGGTTTCGCGTGGTTCGATCGGCATCATGTTCGACGCAGTGGAGAATCCGGCGATTGCTCGCGTGTACGGTTCGGGTTCCGGCATTCCCATCTCGAATGTAGTGGCCGGCAGTCCGGCGGACCAGGCAGGACTGAAAGTCGGCGACACAATTACCAGCGTGGACGGCAAGAAGGTCAGCAAGGGCACCGAGCTCGTGGCCGATATCGCAGCTCGCAAGCCAGGATCGAAAGTGACGCTGAGCTTCCTGCGCAATGGCAAGTTGCAGGATGCAAGCGTGACTATCGCCGATCGCGCCAAACTGTTTGCCGCACGCCTGGGCGACGAGCAGGACAGCGAGGATGACAGCGCTCCCAAGCAGAGCAAGTTTGGAGTGACGGTCCGCAAGGTGACTCCGGAAATGGCCGACCGCCTCGACATGCCCGTCGGCAAAGGCGTGATCGTGCAGGAAGTGAAGCCGGGTTCGTTTGCCGAAGACGTAAACCTGGGACGCGGCGACATCATCCTGGAAATCAACAGACAGCCGGTGAACAGCGAAGAAGAATTCGCCCGGATCGAGTCGAGCCTGAAGAGCGGCCAGGATGTCGTGTTCCTGGTGCGCCCGCGCGGCTCAAGCCGGCAGGATGGAACCATCTTTGACGCCGGTACACTTCCGTAACCTGCAATGAGCCCAACGGGAACTGGCACTGTATCCTCGAATCGAGGATGATTACAATGCCGGCGTCCGTCGGGCTCTCTCATTTCGGAGCCAATTCTGAGAGGCGTCATCCCGAACGGAGCCGCCTTTCAGTCGTAGTCAGGGATCTCGCGCTTAGTAGTATCGGTCGCGCGACGAGTTGTTCGGCCCGGCAGAGTTCTCGGGGAGGGTTCGCTCAGATGGATCGCCGTTCGCCGGAAATCCGGAGAGCACGATGGGCTGCGGTCTCTGCCCTGACCTTGGCGTGTGTCTGGGTTCCCTCCGCAGTCGCGCGCCCACAGGATTCGACCACCAATCCCGCGGAGAAGCCCGCCACCACGGCGCCTGCGAAAGTGCCTGCCAAGACCACCCCGCTTAAGCAATCTGCCACCGCCGCGGCGAAGTCTACAAGCACGCCTCACACCGCGTCCACAGGAACGCATTCGTCGCGCAAGAAGAAATCGGTGCGCGCGCGGGGCCAACAGAAAATCGATTCTGATCGCGCCCGGTCAATCCAGGTAGCGTTGATCCGCGAACACTACATGAGCGGAGAACCCACGGGAACGTGGAACCAGGCCAGCGAAGACGCGATGCGAAAATATCAGGCGGACCACGGCTGGCAGAGCAAGACCGTGCCTGACTCTCGGGCTCTGATCAAGCTTGGGCTCGGCCCAAGCAACGATCACTTGCTGAATCCCGAAAGCGCCATGATCAGCGGGCCTGACGCTCCTCGGTCCCGGTCGACGCCCCCGACATCCCACGCCCAGCCACCGACGTCCGATCCCGCGCCCGCTTCAAAACCCAACCAGAGCGAGTCTTCCCGGCCACAGTAGAGAATCAGCATTCAGCGATCAGCAATCTGTCTTCAGCCCATCAGCCGGTGGCGTGCATTCCGCAGGCGGATTCGTCCCCGCTGCTCGTTTATGTTCGGCGTCCGACGAGACACATGCCGGGATCCGAATGCCGACTACCGGTTTCTACCTATCGCTTTTCCGGTAACTGCCGATCACCGGTCGCGGGAAGTAGGGAAGCGGCTGGTCGGTGACAATGGCCCGGGGATTCGCCTCGACCATGGCTTCGGCGACGTCTTCCCCGCAGATTTCGGCCGCGGCATCGCGCCCCCGAGAGAGAATCGGGACGCGTTTTTCGGTATCGTGCGCATCGGTGGCGAGCACGTGTACAGCCTGATGTTCGAGCAGCCGCTGTGCCGCGCGCCGCGTACGCTCGCCCCAGAATCCGGTGAGAGCGGAGCTGGTCATTTGAATGACGCACCCTTGCTCCGCCCACTCCACCACGCGCTGCGGGCTCTCGCGCAGAATCGGATTGCGCTCGGGATGCGTGATCACGACCGTCACGCCGTGGTCTCCAAGTTTGAGAAAACAATCGGTCGTTTGTGACGGCACGCTGTAGTTGCTCAACTCCACCAGCATATAGTGGGTGTCGGCGATGGCGTAGCGCGCGGGGTTGGAGAGCACGTCCTGCATGTTGTCATAGGAAAGGTGAAAGTCGCACCCCAGGCTCAATTTGGGGGAGTCGCCCACGAGGTGCTGTAGATGCGTAACCAGTCCTTGCAGATATTCGCGGTCATAGTGGTAGCGGTCGTTGGCGTGGGGCGTGGCCACCATGTGAGTGATGCCGTCCGCTGCTGCCGCCTTGCACATGGCGACCGAAATGTCCCACGATTTCGCGCCGTCGTCTACTTCGGGAAGGATGTGTGAGTGAATGTCAACCACGGCTACAGGAACACTTCGCGCGCCCCGCAGTGGCGCTGATCTGATTTAATCAGATTCGCGGGGAAAGAGAAAGTCAAGACAGACCTGTGCCCACGGGGGCAGGGAAAGAGATCACCAGATCGTCAGGACAGCTCCCGATGCCCGGATTGCCCGGTTCGCGGTCACGAGCGTGAGGCCGTTTACGACACCGTCGCGCCGATGATCTGGTCTGCCGGGTCCCGTGGATATTCGTGAGGGAAAGCCAGCGTTTGCACGCACACATCTCTCGTAATTGGCAGGATCACGAATCGCTGCTCGACTTCAAAGAGGAACGGTTCCAGGCGGATGTTGAGGCGCAATCGCTTCTTGCGGAACATCATCGCCAGCTCAAACATTGTGAAGTCAGAAATGGAAAGGGCTTGCTGGCTCTGGCGGGCTTCGTCGATGGCTGCCCGAGCGACTTTTGACAATCGCTCCTGCTCGAAAGCGAGCCATATCACCACGTGAGTGTCGAGCAGGATCAATAAAGATCGCCCCATTCTTCCGGAGTGAGTATCGGGGAGACAATGTCGCCGAGAACCGTGACCTTGCCCTTGAGGAAGCCGAAGATGTCGTCCTTTTCCTTACTTAACGGGACGAGCTTGGCCACCGGCTTGCCGCGCTTGGTAATGACTACGGGCTCGCGCTTCGACGCAACCTCGTCCATGACTTTGAGACAGTGGACTTTGAATAGACCTGCGGGCATAGTCTTCATAGGAGGTCCTTTCGATCATGGTCGTTATACCCATGGCCGTGGTGCTATCCCGCCGAATTACAGGGTCAATGATCTGAATGGCCTGTTTACATTGCCTATCGCGTACACTCGTGAGAGCACATCGTGAGCGCTGCCAAACCTATCTTGCTGGCATTCTCGCTTCTCTGCGCCGGAAAGGCCCTCGCGCAGGAGGTTGAGAAGGAGCCCGCCGCCATTGTTGAGCTGGGGGGCGCAACCGACTGGAGCATCACAGAAGGCGGATCGAGCTTCGGCCCCACGGTCGCGGTTGAAGTTACGCCGATAGAAAATTGGCTGGAGCTCGAGGCTGGAGTCACGCCGCTCTTCAGGCGTCACTCGACAGAATGGGATATCGACCTTCTGTTTAAAAAACCTTGGACGCTCTCGAAAAAGGTGGAGTTCATGGCTGGGATTGGGCCGGAGTGGGTTCACGCGACAAAATACAGCGTGACCACGAACTCCCTCAGTGGCGAAGCCGTGCTGGATTTTATGTTCTGGCCATCCGCAAAACGCAGGTTCGGTTGGTACCTCGAACCGAGCTATGAATACAACTTTGGGCGAGGGCATGAGCAATCGCTTGGCATCAGTGGCGGTCTCTTGATCTCGATCCCATGAAAGCATTGGTCAGGTTTGCCTCTGACCAAACAGGCGCAATATCGCCATACCACTCACTGACTTCAAGAGCCACGACGCGGCCCCTGTCATATCACACCTTATGGCCGCGAAGACCTAACTCCCATACCGTTCCCCGATGAACTCCGCAATCCCCGCATAGGCCTTGGTCAGCGTTGATTCATCCGGCAGGAACACGATGCGGAAATGCTGCGTCCCCGGTTTCTGGCCGAAGCCCGACCCGTGGACGACCATGACGTGCTTCTGCCGGATCAACTCTTTCACGAAGATCTCGTCACTCTCGGGAATGTCGATCTTGGGGTATGCATAAAAAGCCCCGCGAGGCGCGACGCAACTTACGCGTGGCGTGGCTTCGCACCACCGCTGCGTCAGATCGCGGCGAGAGCGCAGCTTGCGCTGCACCTCGATGAGATGATCCTGCGGGCCCTCCAGCGCGGGCTTGATCGAGTATTGCTCAGGATGGTTGGCGCAAAGACGCGCGCGCAGCAGGCGGTGCACGCCTTCGGTATAGGCCTTCACCGCCGACGCCTCGCCGGAAACGATGCCCCATCCGATACGCCATCCCGGTACCAGATAATTCTTCGACATGCCGCCGAACGTCACGCAGGGCACGTCGGGCGCAACCGAGGCGAAGGCGATGTGCGGCGTGACCTCTCCATTCGCATCGGCCAGAATCAGTTTGTCGTAGATCTCGTCCGAGAAAACAATCAGATTATGCCGGCGCGCCAGTTCCGCGACCTGCTCCAGCATCTGCCGCGTGCACAGCGATCCTGTCGGATTATTGGGATTGATCAGCACAATCCCGCGCGTGCGCGGCGTGAGCTTGCGCTCGATGTCGGCCAACTCGGGCTGCCAGGCATCCTGTTCGTTCAGATCGTACGCGTTGAGTCCGATTCCGAGTTTGCAGAGAACGGCCGAATACAGCGGATAGTCGGGGCAGGGAGTCAGAACATCTTCGCCAGGATTGACCAGCGCTGACAGGCAGAGATCTACGGTCTCACTTACGCCCGAGGTCACGAAAACATCGCGCACCGTCGTGATGCCCTTGCGCGCGGCCTCGCCGCGAATGGCATCCAGCGCTTCGGGAACGCCAGGTGACGGCGCGTACCCATTCTTTCCGTCGCGCATAGCTTTGTAGACGGCCTCGATGATGTGCGGCGGCGTCTGGAAGTCGAAGTTGAGCGGGTCGCCCACATTTAGCGGCAACACTTTGCGTCCCTGCTTGATCACCTCGTCAGCCACGCACGCCAGGTCACGGATGGCATAGCGGACGTTTTCGAGCCGGGAAGCGGCGGCGATCTCTTGCATCTGGCTGATGGGAGTCATGCTAGTGAGAGTCATGAAGGCCTCGCCGCGGCGGAAGTTCCGCGCCGCGGCTCAACCGAAATTCTAAATGCAGGGGATGGAGAGCGGGTAGAAATCTGCGGCCTGGCGAATCATTCAGGAACCTAGCGGCCGGAATTCTTCAGCGCGCTCCGGGGCCAAAGACCTACCGATCGTTAGCATTGAAGACGAAGACGACTTCTTCGACGGTTTGGGCGGGGCCGGGCGCGTATTTCCACTTCATCACGGCCTGCGAGGCATACTGCGAGAGCATGGGATTGCCGCCCTTGATGTCCACCTTCGAAACCACTCCCGTCGGAAGCACGGTCGCCTGCAGGCGGACTTGTCCCTCAAAGTGACCATTCTTCAGGACAGCAGGATACTCTGGCTCGAACATCATCAGAACTTTTCGCCGAACCTTGGCGGTACTCGGGGCGTTGGTAGCGGCCTGAGCCTGGACGCGAGGGGCGGGGAAGGCGATAAGACAAAACAACAGCGCCATTGCGGCGAGCCAGAGCTTCCCCGTCACACCACTTCGATTCGAGATATTGAGAAATGCAAGATCTGACACAAGACGGCCCCAAAGGCGAGAATTGAGACCCGGGGAAGCCTCATTCGAGTAGCCTAGGCCGCGCGTAACGGGTGGGCAAGATTACCAATGTACCTGGTATATGCGACCGGGAACGGGGCCGAGAAATGAAATCAGCCGCCGAATTCTCTGGCCGCTGATCACCGATGGCTAAGTCCTGAGAGCCGAGATTAATCCGCTCTTACTAATCCACTCTGTCGATCTGCGCCTTCTGCAACTTGTCGGAATAATCGACATACACCGACTTCCATTCAGTGTAGAAATCGATGGCGCCAATCCCGCCTTCGCGATGGCCATTGCCCGTGGCCTTGGTTCCGCCGAACGGCAGATGCACCTCGGCGCCGATTGTGGGCGCATTAATGTAGGTGATGCCGGCGTACAGGTCGCGGATCGCCGAGAACGCCTTGTTCACGTCCTTCGTGTAGAGCGCCGACGACAGGCCGTACTCGATGCCGTTGGCGATCTCGATTGCGCCTTCCAGGTCGTCGCAGGGAATGATCGAAACCACCGGGCCGAAGACTTCTTCCTGTGCGATGCGCATCTTGGGGTCAACGTCAGTGAATACAGTCGGCTCCATGAACCAGCCATACTGATAGTCGCCGTGGGTGAGGCGATTGCCGCCGCAGACTAGCTTGGCACCCTCGTTCTTGGCGATCTCGACGTAGCTGAGATCGGTCTGCAATTGCTTCTCGTTGATAGCCGGACCCATCTGCACGGTTTCATCGAGGCCGTTGCCAACTTTCAGTTGCTTGGCGCGGTCGACGTAGCGCTCGATGAATTCACGGTACACGCCCTTCTGCACGATGATGCGGCTGGTCGCGGTACAACGCTGGCCGGTCGTGCCGAATCCACCCCAGAGGCCGCCTTCACTGGCGAGGTCGAGGTTGGCGTCGTCAAGAACAATCATGGGATTCTTCCCGCCAAGTTCGAGCGAACAGTGTTTGAAACTCTGCGCCGCGATGCCTCCGATGATGCGACCTACCGCCGATGACCCGGTCAGCGAGACCGCGCGCACGTCGGCGTGCTCGGCCAGCGGAGTGCCGACTTCGGGGCCGTAACCGGCGACGATGTTGATCACACCCTTGGGCAGTCCCGCGTCAGTCAAAGCGCGAACGAGGTTGAACGTCGAAAGCGGCGTGTCCTGCGCGGGCTTAATGACGCAGGTGTTACCGCAGACGATGGCCGGGAGCAGCTTCCACGAAGAAATGGCCATGGGGAAGTTCCACGGCGTGATCATGCCGCATACGCCGATGGGCTGGCGCACGGCCATGGCGAACTTGTTGGGCATCTCCGACGGCACGGTTGGCCCGAAGAGGCGGCGGCCTTCGCCGGCGTTGTAGTAAGCCGCGTCGATGGCCTCCTGCACGTCACCGCGAGTCTCGGCCAGCACCTTGCCCATTTCGCGGGTCATCTCGCGGGCATATTCTTCCTTGCGCTCGATCAGAATCTCGGCAGCACGAAAGACAATCTCCGCCCGCCGTGGGGCCGGGACAAGCCGCCACTTGGCGAAGGCACGCTTGGCGGCATCGACGGCGGCGTCCACGTCGGCCTTCGCCGATTTCTGGAAGATGCCAACTAAGTCGCGGGTGTCGGCGGGATTGCGATTCTCAAACGTTTCGCCGGTCGAGGATTCAACCCACTCCCCGTCAATGAAATTCTTGAAAACTCGCGTCTTACTGTCGCTAAGAATGGCCGGGGCGGCCAAAGTATCGGTTGCCATAATGTCTCCTATTGAATGCCCGGATATTGATGCTACAGGGCGCGGGAGAGATGCGGCAAGGGAGGGGCGGAATGGGAACAGACTATGGAGCTTGCCGCGGGAGAAGAAATTTGCTCATTGCGGTGTCGCGATGAAGCCATGCCATGTTGCTTGCGTGTCTTCGTAATAGCCGACCATCTGCCCGGAGTCGTTAATTCCGGTTAGCTGGATGTTGTACCACCCTGGGTTGGAGATCGTTGTGTAGGTGTTGGTATTCGAGTCGTAGAGGAAGCCGAAAGGACCGCTGCCGCTGAGATCGTACGATCCGACCACCTGGCCGTTGTTATTGTTGCCCATGGCGTAGACGATGCTGGAGCCGGGATAGCTCGGCAGGGGTGGCAACCGGAGAAGGTTCAGTCCTGCCCTGCGACTTTAGCCCTCTCGCTCACACTAAGGTAACCTGCCAAACGGTTTAGGTCGTATCTCCTCAGTTTTGCTTGTGCTACCGTTTTCTTTTACCGATATTCACTAAGGTTAAGAAGGTTTCTCGGCCCAAAGTGTCTTCCGCCAATCGCAAACCGGGAATCCACGTTGCGTGGACGACGGTCACGTACCGCAGTGTGGCGCTGCTGATTCTGGCAGTCGCGGTCGTGTTTTTCATCGCGATGCGAGTGGCGTTTCCGCAATTTACCCAGAACGGCGTCAAGGCGGTCGACAACGTCGCCGGCAAGCTGCTGGAGCGGGTCGCGGGCATGAGCACGCCCACCAGCACGGGAGTATCGACGGCGCAACAGGCGCACATCACGGCGCTCGATGGCACGGTGCGAGTGAAGAAGGGCAATGGCAATACCTGGATCACCGCCGACTACAACATTCCGCTCGAAAAAGGGGACGTGGTTCAGACCGGCTCGGAAGGCATGGCCAAGGTTGTTTTCAATGACGGTACCAGTTATACCGTGAAACAGGATTCGCTCATCGTGATCGAAGAGAACTCGGCGAACGACCAGCAGCAGACCAACGTCGCTGTGGCGGTGAGCACCGGAACGGTGGATCTTTCCACCGCCACCTACAGCCAGGGGTCGAAGTCCCAGGTGATCGTCGCAGGCGCAATCGCTTCGCTGGCTCCGGAATCGGCAGCGCAGGTGCACAACGATCCCAAGGCCGACCAGCACGAGATCCTGATGAAAAAAGGAACGGGCGAGGTCACGCGCAACGGAGAAACCGTGCAACTGGCCAACTGGGAAAAAGTGAGCTTCCAGGGGCAGCAGTCACACCTGGAAAAGGCCAAGGAGATTGGGCCGCCCACGCCGATCGCTCCAGCCAACATGGCGCCACTGTTTTCCGCGGGCCAATCCACCAAGGACGTGGAATTTACCTGGACGGCAATGGCGAATGCAGTTGGTTACCGTCTGCGCATATCCCGCAATCCTTATTTTTCTTCTACACTGGTTGACAAGAAGGTTAATACGGCAGCGGTAACCGTCACTGGACTGGGTGAGGGCGTTTATTACTGGATGGTGCAGTCCTACGACACGGCCGGAAAGGAATCGGTGGAGAGCGAGAAGAACCGATTCAACATCATTTCCACCGGCAAGCAGACCGAAGCCATCGACCTGGAGCTCGATCCCTTCATTCAGCATGGGCACGTGATTGAAGTGACCGGCAAGACGCAGACGGGAGCGCGGGTGATGGTGAATGGCAGCGAGGTGCCGATGCTCGGCACCGACGGCTCGTTCCATTACTTCACGCCTCCCCTGCCGCCCGGAGAAGCGGTGATTACGGTAACGGCGCAGACGGCACAGGGTGGCGTGAATACGCAGCAGAAGAAGATCATTATTCAGTAGCAGCGCGTGTCGGCGTGCGCTGCGACAAGATTAGAACTGGTTTACTCAGCCGCGCGGTTTGCAGGCTGACGGGGGCTTTCGATTTGCGGCAAGGTTGCTAAGCATCCCGTAGAATATAGATAGCCAGCAACCGCCGAAAAATTTATCCGGATTCTTCCGGGAAGAGCAGCGTTTCGCAAGGACGCAGGAAAAATTTCGTCATGTCAAACAACGGATACTCCAACGGATCACGCACCCATAACCTCCGGTCGCTGTTCAGCATTTTCTCCAGCGATCTGGCCATCGATCTCGGCACCGCCAACACCTTGGTTTATGCGCGCGGCAAAGGCATCGTGGTGAACGAACCCTCCATCGTCGCCATCAACAAGAACACGGGCGAAGTGGAAGCGGTGGGCAAGGAAGCGAAAGAAATGCTGGGCCGCACGCCGGGCAACATCGTCGCCATCAAGCCCATGAAAGACGGCGTGATCGCCGACTTCAAAGTCACCGAGAAAATGCTGAACTATTTCATTCAGAAGGCGCACAACCGCAAGATGCTGGTGCATCCGCGCATCGTGATCGGTGTGCCTTCGGAGATCACGCAGGTGGAAAAGCGCGCGGTTATGGACTCGGCCTATCGCGCCAAAGCCAGCGAAGTTCATCTTGTCGAACAAGCGATGGTGGCCGCGATCGGCGCTGGACTTCCCATCACCGAACCCAGCGGCAACATGGTGGTCGACATCGGCGGCGGTACGACTGACATTGCGGTGATTTCGTTGAGTGGCATCGTCTACTCGCGTTCCGTGCGCATGGCCGGCAATCAGATGGACGAAGCGGTCATGAACTATCTGAAGCGGAAATACAACCTGCTGATCGGCGAACGCACCGCCGAGCAGATCAAGATGGAAATCGGCTCCGCGCACCAGCTTGACAAGCCCATGACCATGGAGATCAAAGGCCGCAACCTGATCGAGGGCGTACCGAAAACAATCACGGTCGATGACGGCGAAATTCGCGAGGCGCTCAGCGAATGCGTTTCGACCATTATGAACGCGATCCGCGTTGCGCTTGAACGCACGCCTCCCGAGCTTTCCGCCGATATCAGCGATCGTGGCATCGTGCTTACTGGCGGCGGCGCCCTCCTGAAGAACCTCGACAAACGCATCCGCGAAGAAACCGGTTTGCCGGTTTCCATCGCCGACGATCCACTGTGCAGCGTTGTGCTGGGAACGGGCAAAATGCTTAGCGACTTCAAGCTGCTGAGAAAAATCTCGATCGAATAGAAGAGCGGGGGTCAGGGGCCAGAGGTCAGGGGCTAGAAAACTGACCCCTCCCTGAGCCCTGACCCCTGACTGTTATGGAATCCGTACTCGGCCGCTACCGCAACCTGATCATTCTGGTAGGCGTGTTGTTTCTGCAGGTGCTCGGGTTGGCTACGCAAGTCAAGCGCGGCGGCAACAACGATCTGGAAAGCACGCGCCTGATCCGCATCTGGGTAGTGGGCGCGATTACTCCCTTCGAGCGCGGGCTGATCTGGATCGAGAACGGCACCGGCAATCTCTGGCACAACTATTTTTATCTGCGCGGTGTGCGGGCCGAAAACCGCCAGCTCAAAGAACAGATTGAGCAGATGCGCATCGAGCAGGTGCGGCTTAGCGAAGACGCCGCCCAGGCGCATCGCTTGCAAGCCCTGCTGACCTTCAAGGAACAATTCATCTCCCGCACCGTGGCCGCGCAGGTGATCGGATCGAGCGGCAGCGACTTATCCCGCATCGTCTACATTGATAAAGGCGAAAACGCAGGCATTAAAAAAGATATGGCGGTGATTACCGCCGACGGCATCGTCGGCAAAGTCCTGGTCGTTTACTCATCCGTTGCGCAGGTGCTGGTGATCAACGATCAAACCAGTGGCGTGGGAGCGATCCTGGAGAAATCGCGGCTGCAGGGATATCTCAAGGGCAAGGCGGATGGCGAAATCGGAATGGTGGGAGTGATGAGCGACGAGCAGGTCGCTCCCGGCGAAAGAGTACTGACCAGCGGTGGTGACCAGATTTTTCCCAAAGGGTTGCCGGTGGGCACGGTGACGAAAGTGGCCAACGGCAAGGACTTGTTTCTGAACATCAGCGTGAAACCTGCCGCCGACCTGAATAAGCTGGAAGAAGTGCTGGTGCTGGTCGAGAAGCAGGAGAGACAAACCTCGGCGGAAGACACGGGCCACGTGCGCGCGGCCGATATTCTCGCGCAACGCTTGCCGTCCGTGCCCGACAAGCCAGCCACCGATCCGAAGGCCGCAGGAACCGCTCCCGCGGGATCGGCTCAGCAGCCGGCTGCTAGTGGCGGACCCAAGCCCGCCGTAACCGGGGCACCACCAGTCGTTAAGAAATCGGCGAGTGCTGCGGGTAGCGTTGCGACGGAACCGAAGCCGGATTCTGTAAAGCCCGCGCCTGCAGGCACGAGCGTGAAACCGGCAAAGCCGGTGCCAGCCGTACCGCAATCCGTACCGCAATCTGCACCCCAATCCCCTCCGCCGGTTTCGCCCCCGCCCGGCGACCAGACCAACCCACACTAGCGTGCCCATTACATACACATCTGGAGAGCAGGTTGAAGTCTACCGGTTCAGTATCCCGGTAACTATCGGTGTTCCGTTGCTGGCGCTGTTTCTGCAGGCTTTTGTGCCGCTGCGCTTTCCCCGCTTCGCGGTCTATTTCGACCTGCCGCTGCTGGTCACGATTTTCTTTGCCATGGCGCGGCGCAATCCGATCTCCGGATTGCTCACGGGATCTGTCATCGGTTTAGCGCAGGACATGCTGGGCCACAATCCCATCGGAATCTACGGAATCGCGAAGACCGTGGTCGGTTACGGAGCCTCGTCTCTCGGCGTGAAGCTCGACGTGGAGAACGCCGGAGCCCGCTTCCTGGTGACTCTGGGGTTCTACCTGGTGCACTCGGCAGTCTATTTCACCGTGGCCCGCGACCTGGTCAACATGACGCAGACCTGGAGTTGGCTCTACGGCATGTTGGCCGCGTTGGCGAATTCCTTTGTAGGAGTCGGGCTGTACTTCGTGCTCGACAAGTTTAAGCAGAGAACGTGAGAACGGTCGTTGGTCGCTGGTCTTTTGTCGTTGGCCATCGCGATCGATGATTCCGGCGAGGGATAGTGACCTCAGTTACCTCGTTGAACACCTCAGCGAATTAGTTCCGGCTTACAATGAAGAGAACACACTTGGCCATCGACTAACGACCAACGACTAACGACTGACTATGTTCGGCCGCGACGAAAAAGTTTCCGCCATCCGCCTGACGGCGGCGCAGTACATCATCCTGGGTATCTTCCTGATTCTTGCTTACGGATTGTGGAAGTTGCAGGTGATGCAGAGCGACTACTACTCGCTCGCCGCGGAAAAAAACCGTATTCGCAACGTCCCCGTGCTCGCGCCCCGCGGCAAGATTCTCGATCGCGAGGGGCGCACCATTGTCGACAACTATCCGTCATTCTCCGCGCTGCTCCTGCGCGATTCCTCCCGCGACCTCGCCGCCGACGCCGACTTGATTGGCCAGGGTCTGCACATCGATCCCAATGAAGTTCGGACGCGCATCCGGCGCTTTGCCTCCATGCCGCAGTACCAGCCGATCTTTCTGAAAGAGGACATCACTCCCGACGAACTGCAGTTCATCGAAGCGCATCGCAACGAATTGCCGGAACTCGACACCATCATGGTCCATCGCCGCTTGTATCCACGCAACGGATTCATGGCGCACCTGATCGGCTACGTTGGCGAAGTCAGCGAAGACATGCTCAACCAGCCGCAGTTCGAGCTGTACAGCTCGGGAGACGTCGTTGGCATCTCCGGAGTCGAGCGCCAGTACAACACGCTGCTGATGGGCCAAAACGGATCGCGCCAGGCCCTGGTCGATAGCCATGGCCGCGAAGTAGGGCGCCTCGGTGAGACCGAAGCCGTGCCCGGCAAACCGCTCAAGCTGACCGTGGATATCGATCTGCAGATTGCCGCTGAACAGGCTCTTGAAGGCAAAAACGGCGCCATCGTTGCCATGGATCCGCGCACGGGCGAAATTCTCGCCATGGTCAGTGGGCCCACGTTCGATCCAAACGATTTCGCGGTCCACGTCTCCCGCGACGAATGGAACAAGCTGGTTACCGATCCCGACAAGCCGCTGCTGAACAAGGCCATTCAGGCACAGCTGGCGCCCGGATCGACTTTCAAGATCATCATGGCGACTGCCGGGTTGCAGGAAGGCATTGCCCAGGACATGCACGTCATCTGTAATGGCGGGGCCGAGTTTTATGGCCGCTACTTCAAGTGCTGGATTTCAGCGCGCCACCAAACCCATGGAGCAGTCGATCTCGCCAAAGGGGTTTACCAGTCTTGTGACGTATTTTTCTATACTCTCGCGGAAAAGCTGGGCATTGACCGCATTGCGAAATATGCGACCATGCTCGGACTGGGGCAAAAGACGGGAATTGATCTGCCACAGGAAGCCAGTGGCGTAATGCCATCAGAGGAATGGAAGCTCCGAAATTTCAAGCAGAAGTGGTTTGCCGGCGAAACCATTTCGGTTGGCATTGGACAGGGCGCGGTCGCAGTTACGCCGATTCAGATGGCCCGCGCTTTTGCCGCCATCGCCAGCGGCGGACACATGGTTCGGCCCCACGTTACGAATCCAACAGATTTACCGCCCGGGGTCGTGCAGGCTTCCAATGTGCCGGATGAAGTAACAATCCCGCTCGACCCTAAGAATTGGGAAATCGTTACCGACGCGATGGCGCAAGTGGTCAGTCCGGTGGGCACGGCGGCGTTGTCTCAAATTAAGGGAGTTGACATGGCGGGCAAGACGGGAAGCGCCCAGACCATCAGCAACATGTTGAAGGCCAAGATGAGCGCCAGTGAGAAGTTGCTGCACAAAGATAACGGTTGGTTCGTCGGGGTCGAGCCCCGGCGGAATCCGGAGATTGTCGTTTGCGGGTTGTATGAGGAAGGCGAGCACGGAGACAAAACCGCGCGCGTGGTCGCCCAAGTGATCAAGGCCTTCGTCGATAAACAGCGGCGCAATCCGCCGAAGTTGGCGGGAAAGACGCAACCAGCCGGAAAGGTCGAGATCGGCGCTGTGTGGACGGCGCCAGATCCGGATGGTGATAAGAACAAACTGCAGGGCGGGCATTTCTTCCTGGACGTGAGCAAACAGCCGATCATTGCGGCATCTGCGGCGCCGGGGATACGGTGAGAGCCTCGTCGCATCGATACGGTGAGAACTCCTGATAAGGCCGGCGATGGGTGCGATCGCGGGGTCCTTTCGGGAAGCTCAGGGCAGGCTCTTCGACTGGGCCAACAACTAACGACTGACGACTAACGACCGATGGCACGCTACGTCTCATACCGCGATTTCGACTGGATCCTTCTGGGATTCGTGCTGGCCATTTGTGCCCTGGGTGTGATGGAGATACGCAGCGCCACCATGCACACTAAGTTTGCCGGCGCGCATGTGCGGCAAATGTACTGGGTGGCGGCAGGCGTGGGCGCGATGTTTCTGCTCAGCCTGGTGAACTACCAGGCGCTGCTCGACCAGATTCACTGGTTCTATATCGCGTCGGTCGCCTCGCTGGTGGCCGTGCTCGTATTCGGGACCAAGGCTCTAGGTGCGCGGCGCTGGATCAAGATGCCCGGCGGCAACCACTTCCAGCCTTCCGAATGGGTGAAGTTGATCCTCATTCTCGCGGTCGCGAAGTTTTTTGCCGACATGCGGCAGCGCGAACTCTCCTGGCCAGATTTCATGAAAGCCGGTGCAATTGTCGGCATTCCGATGTTGATGGTTCTGAAACAGCCTGACCTTGGCACCGCTCTTACTTACATTCCCATCGCGGCTATGGGCATGTTTCTGGGTGGTTTGCAGTTGAAGCAGGGACTATCCGTGGTTCTGCTCGCCGCCGTAGGCATAGGGGTCGTATTTTATGTTCCGCGGGTTCACATCCTCAAGTCCTATCAAAAGCAGCGACTAACCAGTTATCAGGATCCCGATTCTGATCCGCAGGGCTCGGGGTACCAAGTTAAACAATCCATGATTGCCGTGGGTTCGGGGGGCCTTTGGGGTGGTAAAGGCTCGCAAACACACGGCGCTTTCCTCCCAGTTCCGCAAACGGATTTCATTTTCGCGGCTTTTGCCGAAGAACATGGATTCGTCGGCGCTCTCGCGGTTCTGCTGTTATACTTCATTGTGCTGATGCGTTTGACCCAGAACGCGCAAACAGCGCCCGACCGCGCTGGCACGTTCGTGGTGATGGGTGTGGTGGCTGTGCTTAGCTTCCATATCCT
>Ga0070733_10001823_pt1 | contig 15614 bp, 18 predicted proteins | sample Coa_R1_9_FD_66450 | JGI IMG/M metagenome (GOLD analysis project Ga0070733, IMG submission 66450) | Surface soil microbial communities from Centralia Pennsylvania, which are recovering from an underground coalmine fire - Coalmine... | ecosystem: Environmental > Terrestrial > Soil > Unclassified ... | reverse complement strand
CTGGCCGCGCACACCGGATGACCATGGCGGCCCCGATACGAAGGGATCACCAGCAGCGTGGCCGGATCGCGGCGCTTGAATCGAGTCATGATTTGCGTCAAGGTCTCAGGCGCCACCGCTGGACAGTCGACGGTTGTAAACAGGAACCCGTCCGCTTTGGGAGGCAGGGCCGCCAGCGCCGTCTGCAAGGAGCTCAACTGGCCGCGGTCGGGGTCGGGATTGATGACGATCTCGGCGCGTCCTTCGACGCGCGCCCGAATGGGCTCAGGATGCTCCCCCAACACCACGATCACCGGGTTGCACACGCGCGAAAACAAGCGCACCAGCCGTTCCACGAATGTTTCGCCGCGATAATCGAGCAGGGCTTTGGGGCTGCCCATGCGAATGGACGCCCCTGCGGCAAGGATAATTCCCGCGATCACTTCAATAGCGCACGCAGATTCTGGTGCGCGAAGACCGACTTCGAGAGCGCCCGCCACTCGACGTCCGGAGTCCGCCGCATGGCGATCATCTCCGCCACTACGGAAATGGCGATCTCCTCCGGTGTCTCAGCGCCGATCTCCAGCCCCATCGGCGCGAAAATCTTCTCGAAGGCCTGGCGCGGGAAGCCTTCCTTTTCGAGCTCCTTGACCACCGCGATGGTTTTGCGCTTACTGCCGATCATGGCGATGTAGCGCGCCGGCGTGCCCACCGCCCAGCGCAGCACGCGCATGTCGTCGCGATGGCCGCGCGTCACGATGATCAGGTAGCTGGAGGACGTGACGGGGAGTTTCGGAAAGACCGACTCGTATTCTTCTGCGTAGGTTTCGTCGGCTTCCGGAAAACGCTCTTTGTTGGCGAAGGCCTCGCGGTCATCGACAATCACGGTCGCGAAGCCCGCCAGGTGCGCGACCTTGGAGATGCTCTTGGACACGTGCCCGCCGCCGAAGATGAAGGCGCGCGGCTGGGGCGTCACGGCCTCGATGAAGATGTTCAATTGTCCCCCGCAGATCAGGCCGTTGTCGTAAGCAGCGTCCTCGCCCAGGCTGAAGGTCATGTGACGCGGCTTATCGGTTTCGAGCACCTCGCGCGCGGCGTTCCACACTTCCGCTTCGACACAGCCTCCGCCGACGGTGCCCATCATCGATCCGTCTTCGCGGACCAGCAGTTTGGCCGATTCGTAACTCGGAATCGAGCCATTCACCTCCACGATGGTGGCCAGGGCGCACTTCTGCCCTAGCTTCCGAAGACGCACAATCTCGTCGTAGATGTCCACTAGATTCGATTATATCTGGCCGCGAATGGACGCGAATGGCGGAACTGTGGATGAATGCGAGTGCGAGCGACCGTGGCGAACGGGCGGCGCGGGTAACAACTGCTAAAATAAACGTATGGTAGCTGGTATATGGTAAAGACAAACAATTTACCTCGACAAGGATTTGGTGGTTTCGCTCCGCGACCTCGCGCAGCGCAAGCGTAAGCCGCAGGCGCAGCTCATTCGCGAGGCGATCCGCAAGTATGCCACTTCGAATCCTCCGCCGCTTCCGGCGGGGATGGGAATGTTCGACAGCGGGCGGACGAACACCTCCTCGCGACGCAAGGAGCTTATAGGCAAGGCGATTGGCTCCAGAAAATGGCGTTGATCGCCGACTCCGCGGGCATCTACGCGCTGTATGACCGGCGCCATGCCCATTACGCGCGCGTGCGTACCGCCGTGGTGCAGGAGAAGGACGAGATCATCATCCCGTCGGTAGTGCTGACGGAGATCGATCACCTGCTTCGCATGCGAGTAGGGAATCGCGCCATGCTTCAGGTTCTCGCGGATATCGACAAGGGGGCCTTCCAAATTGGAGCCGTCACCCCCGATGACTTACGCCGCTGTGCGGCGCTAATACAGAACTATGCGGACCTCGAACTGGACCTATGCGACGCCGCGGTGGTGGCGACGGCGGAGCGCCTGGGAACGAACCGCATCCTCACCGTGGATGAGCGCGATTTCCGGGTGATCCGATCGCGGGCGGGTGAGCCGTTCGTTCTGCTGCCAGCCGACCTATCGAAGGGTAAGCGCCGTGGCTGAGACGTTCAACGCCATCATCGTCGGCGCCGGCCACAATGGGCTGGTCACCGCGGCTTACCTCGCCGGGGCCGGGCTCCGCGTGCTGGTGCTTGAGGCGCACGAGCTGGTGGGGGGGTGCGCCGTCACTGAGGAAATCTGGCCCGGATACCGCGTCTCGACCGCGGCGTATCTATCCAGCCTGCTGCAGGAAAAAGTCGTGCGCGATCTGCGGCTGGAGCATTTCGGCTACCGCGTGGATGCCAAGGACCCCGCCTTCTTCTCCCCGTTCCCCGACGGCCGGCATCTGTTCATGTGGCAGGATCGGGCGAAGACGCTGGCCGAGATCGCGAAATTTTCCACGCACGATGCCGAGGCGTTTCCCCGCTACGAAGATCACCTGGAAAAACTCGCGGTCGTCGCCGAGTCACTGCTTCTCACCACTCCTCCCGATTTCCCTCCACGCTCCATCGGCGACTTCATTGAATATCTGAGGCTCGCAGGGCGCCTGCGCGGTCTTTCGCGAACAGAGGTGGTTGGCCTCGTGAAAGTATTTACGCAGAGCGCGGCGGATTTTCTCGATGAATGGTTCGACTCGGAAGAGGTCAAGGTCACCCTGGCCACCGACGGCGTGATCGGAGCCAACGGCGGCCCGCGCTCGCCTGGAACCGCCTACATCCTGCTGCACCATTGCATGGGCGGCGTGGGCGGGCATCGCGGCTTGTGGGGATTCGTGCGCGGAGGAATGGGCGCGATCTCAAACGCCATCGCCGATTCGGCGCGCAGCTTGGGCGCCGTCATTCGCACGAGTGCGCCGGTCGCAAAAATCCTAGTCCGCGATGGCCGCGTGCGCGCCGTGGCCCTGGCCAGCGGCGAGGAGATCGCAGCGCCGATCATCGCCAGCAACCTGGATCCCAAACACACATTTCTTCAGCTCGTGGAGACGGATGATCTGGACGCCGATTTCCTCGAGGGCATCCGCAAGTTCCGTTCGGAGGGAACCTCCCTCAAAATGAATCTGGCGCTGAGCGGGCTGCCCGAGTTCACCGCGCTGGCGGGTGCGCCCGGTCCGCAGCATAGAGCCACGATGCACTTCTGCCCCTCGATCGAGTACGTCGAGCGCGCCTGGGACGATGCCAAGTATGGACGGCCTTCGCGGTCGCCACTCATCGAAATGACCATCCCCACCATGTACGACCCTTCGCTTGCTCCCGAAGGCCGCCACATCATGGGTATTTTTTTGCAGTACGCGCCGTACACGCTGAAGGAATCCGATTGGAACGCCGAGCGCGAGCCTTACGCCGAGCGAGTTCTGGACGTGATCGAAGAGTACTGCCCCAACATCCGCCGGATTGTGGTGGAACGACAGACGCTGACACCGCTCGATCTCGAGCGCCGCTTCGGCCTCACGGGCGGCAACATTTTTCACGGCGAAATGTCGCTGGACCAGATGTTCGTGCTGCGCCCGTTGGCCGGCTGGGCCCGCTACCGGAGCCCGATCAGGGGCCTGTATTTATGCGGAGCCGGCGCGCATCCTGGCGGAGGAGTCATGGGCGCCGCCGGTCATAATGCCGCCCGGGAAATCCGAAGGGACCAGTGAATCTTGGCGGAAAACTTTCATACTGCCACATGTAAAGGTCATCTCTAAGATGTCGCCAACCCGAGCCGCCCGGAAGGCCGCCGCCGTTTCTGGTGCGTTCTTGAGCACTGCGTTTTCGATTTTTCACGATTATCGGTCCAGTGGAAGTGGAAGCAAAAACGCCCAAACATCTTTAGAATCTAATTCTTTGAGGCGCTGATAGAGCGGTTCATAGGCTCCGTGCTTGTGCACTCCTACAGATCGTCTCCACCGCGGCGGCGGACAAACGGTTCGGATCGGCCAGCGTCCAGATGACCGTGCTGGTATCGAGCAGGTACGGCCCCCCGCTCAACGCCCCTCCCAGAAGGCGTCTGTTTCCTCAGGGGTCATCGGTTTCTCCCGCCCCTCCTGCCACTCGATCTCACCTAGCATAGTTCCGAATTGTGGCTGGCCGCGGATTTCGCCCGTACCGGGTGAGCGGATGACGATATCCTCGCCCCGTTCCAGCAGGTCGAGGAGCTTGGAGAGTTGCGTCTTGGCCTCGTGAATGCTGACCGTCATCAACTCTAATTTAGTTTATTTTTTAGTCCGATCAACCACCTGACCGCCTGACCAGGACAGCCTTTACACGCTCAACGGAACAGGTTGCGCAACCGGGTTTTCCAGGCGGGCCGCGCGTCAGGCCGGCGTAGGCAGAACTCCGGGCTGAGCGGCTCGGTAAACAACGTGGGTTGCTCTCGATCGTTCCCGACCACGGCAAACATATGGGTAGGTTGGATACGGCCGGCCGCCATTTCCTGCTCATCGCGCAGGTGCACGCGGTCGATGAACTCCCGATCCCAGGCTTCCTGGGGATCAAAATTATGTCCGAAGGCCCTGCCGACAAAGGGGTCGATCACATTGCCGCAGCCGAAGAAGAACTCGAAGTGGAAGTACTCGAGCAGCAGCGGCAAGATATCCTGAGCCCGGATTCCCTCGAAGCTCTCGCGCGAGCAGTCCCAGTTTTCGTAAAGCTTTTCATATCGCTTGAGAGCGCGATTGTAGCGATAGCGATCCGGGAGCTGCCGCCAGAATTCATGAACGATTTCGAGTGCTTCGGGCCATAACTGGTGACCGTTCCGGCCGATCATGTCGGAGATGATGAAGCGGCCTCGCGGAGCCAGCGCGCTTCTGATTCGGCCGAACAGCCCTTCCAGGTTCACCACGTGGTGCAGGGCCTGATTGGCGACGACCGCGTCGTACTCGCGCGACGGTTGCCACTCATTAAAATCCGCCTCAACGAAGCACAGGCGGTCCGCGAGTCCGTTTTCGGTCGCCGCGGCGCGGCCGCGCTCCAACATCGCCGGATTCAGGTCCAGACAATCGATGACAAAGTTTTGGTGTCCTTTGCCGATCAGCGATCGCGCCATTCCGATCTCGAGATCGCAATTGCCCGAGCCCACGCTCACGAAGCGCGCGGCATGGCCCGGGTTGGATGCGCAGTGTTCCCCGAGATATTTATCGAACATCCCGAGGGGACCGCTGAAACCGAATACTTCGAGCTGCGGGCGAATCTTTCCGTCGGACCAGTAATGAAAAATGTCCGGGAGATCGTGAACATTTACTTGATCCTCGTAGAAGCCCTTTTCCCAGGCCAGGCGAGCGTCGTAACTCTTGTTCGAGCCGAATTTCACGTCCTAAATTCCACCCTGATTTTCGAGGCTTCGCCATAAATACCAGCTCGCGACCGAGCAGTAGGGATGCCACGCTTCGGCCAGCCGCTCGATCTCGGCTGGCTTGGGCAACTCGGCCAGCCCATAGGCTTTCTTGATGGCCGCGCGCACTCCCAGATCTCCCACGGGCAGCACGTTGGGACGCCGCAGTGCGAAAATCAGGAACATGTGGGCGGTCCAGGCGCCGACGCCTTTTACGCGCGTCAGGCGCTCGATCACCTCTGCGTCTTCGAGCGCCGGGAGGTGCTCAAATACCAAGTCACCGGCGCGCGTCAGCCGCGCCAACTCGCGGATATAGCTGGTTTTTTGCTGGGAAAGCCCCAGCGCCCGCATCTTCGCCGGGCGCAACTTCAAAATCGATTCGGGAGTCAGCGGGTCGGCTTTGGCGGCAGCCCTTAAGCGCGTGAAGATCGTCATGGCGGCCTTTCCCGAGAGCTGCTGGTTGACGATGGACCGCACCAGGACCTGAAAATTGGGCTCGCGGTACTCCATCTGAAAGGGCCCAACCCGTTCGATAATGGCTGCCAGGACCCCGTCGGCCTTCTTAAGATGATGAATTGCTTTTCTCATGTAACTGACTCGGGAATCGAAGCATCCATTGTAAGTATGAAGTACCTAGCTGTGCTGGCGATCGGTGTGTCTGCGGTCGTGGCCCAGGTCCAGGACCAGGAGCCGATTAAAGTCGACGTCAACCTGGTAAGCGTTCTGTGCACGGTGCGAAATAAGAGCAACGGACTGGTCGGCAATCTTGAAAAATCCGACTTCAAGATTTTCGAAGACGGCAAGGAGCAGGAGATCAAGAATTTCACGCGCGAAACCGATCTGCCGCTCACGATCGGGCTGCTGGTGGACACCAGCAAGAGCCAGGAGCGGCTGATCGAAATCGAGAAGCGCGCCGCATACCAATTCTTCTCCAAGGTTCTGCGCCAGAAGGACGAGGCGTTTCTGATGCAGTTCGGCGCCGAAGCGGAGCTGCTTCAGGACTCCACCAATTCCCCCAAGATCCTTCAAAGAGGTCTCGATGAATTGCGCCTGAGCGTGCCATTGGGCGGGCTGCATCCCGGTCCCGTGCCGACGATGCAGAACCAGGCCGGCACCATTCTCTATGACGCCACCTATCTGGCCGCGAACGAAAAGCTGCGCGGCGAAGTCGGGCGCAAGGCCATCGTGCTGATCACCGACGGCGTCGACACCGGAAGCAAAATCTCGCGCGATAAGTCCATCGAGGCCGCGCAGAAAGCCGATTCGATCATCTACAGCATCTACTACGTCGATAGGGCGGCTTACGGCGGCGGCTTCGGCACCCTTACCTTCGGCGGCGGCGGAGGCGAAGGCGAATTGCGGCGCATGTCGTCTGAAACCGGCGGCCAGGTGTTTAAGGTCGAAAAGAACCACACGCTGGACGACATTTTCCAGGAGATCCAGGAAGAGATGCGCTCGCAGTACGCCATCACGTACGCGCCACCCAACCCGAAACGCGACGGGTCCTACCATAAGATCGACATCAGAGTGGCCGGCAAGGATTATAAGGTCCAGGCCCGCAAGGGCTACTACGCGATCGCGCCTGAAAACTGACCGGCGACGCGCCTGTCCTACCTCTACATTACGTCCGCGAAACTTTTGCGCAACCTGTGAAACCAGGCGTGGCCGGCCATGGCCAGGGCGGCACCAAGGAGCATCAGCGCCGCCAGGGACCGCCGGTCCGGAGCGTGGTTTTCCAAAAAAATCGAGCGGTAGCCGCGCACCAGCGCATACATGGGATTCAGCCTCAGCAGCCACCCGGCGGCGGGCGGAATCGAGGCTTCCGGATAGCAGATCGGCGTCACAAAAAACCACAAGGTCAGCACGAAAGTCATGATCTGGCCGAGGTCGCGCAGAAAGACGCCGGCGGCAGCCAGCAACCAGCACACGCCCACGGTGATCAGAACCTGCGCCATCAACAGCAGCGGCAGCCACACGATCGAAGCCGGGATGCCTCGGCGCGCGGCCAATAATGCGCACAGAAAAATCACCAGCGCGAATAGCTCGGTCACCGCGCCTGAGACCACCAGATTGACCGGTAATGTTTCGAGCGGAAAGACCAGCTTCTTGACGAACGTCCGGTATTCAAGAATCACTGAAGATGAGCGCCCGACGGCTTCTGAAAACGCCAGCCACGGCAACATGCCCGCCAAGAAATAGAGCACGAACCCACTCCGGCTGGTGTCGGCGCCAAAGCGAGTCCGCAACACAATGCCGAAGACGAAAACATACGTCGCCATCAGCAGCAGAGGATTAAGAAATGTCCACAGCACCCCGCCCAAGCTGCCCCTATAGCGCGCCAAAATATCGCGCCGCACCATCGAGATCATCAGGCCGCGATGACGCCAGATGCCGTGCATATTAGTTGTACAGCCAGGCCGGATAGCGCTCCCGCGCTGGGCCCGACTTCCGGCCCACGGCATAGATCCCGTCTCCACGCAGCTCTTTCGCGAGCATGTAGCGGTCAAGCAGATGCTCGACCCAGGCGAGTTGCGGCTTCGGTTCTTCGCGAAATGGCCCGCTCTCAAGCAGCGTGACATCGAAGCCTGAATCTTCGAGCAGCGTCCGGATCTCGCGCGGCGCGTACTCGCGGGCGTGCCGTGCTTGCGCCTCGCCGCTCTCCCTTGGACGGATGTACGCCGGGAACAGCAGCGGATTGTATCCGCCCAAAATTCCCGCGATGGCGCGCAGCGAGACAATGTTGGGGGTCGTCAGAACCAGGTGGCCTCCCGGCTTGAGGATGCGGTTGATCTCGATCATCATATGCATCGGGTCGGCGGCCAGATGCTCGATCAGTTCGCAGCACAATACCGTCGAGAAATGGCCGCTCGGGTACGGGAAACAGTCCTTCTCGGCGTCAAACAGGTCGATCGCGCATGTGAATTCCTCGCCTTCGGCGGACCTGACGGCGCGGTCCTCCATGATGCCCCGTGATCCGTAGTAGCAGCCGCGGACCTCGCCATAGCCCAGGCGCGTTTTGAGCGCGGGCGTGATGTGCAGGTAGGCTCCCATTTCGAGCACGCGGTCCGCGGGGCCCCCCGGCGGCGTGATGGCGAGCGTTTTTTCCAGGCGCGTAAGGTGGGTCTCGATATAGGCGCGCGATTCGTTTTCGCGCGGAGTCCATCCAGCGATGTATTCGGCTGGAACGGGGATAAGTTCACTGACGGCTTTCGCGACGGCTTCCTTCGGCTCCGTGGCCTGCCATTTTTTTTCTATCACGACCGCTTCCAAAAAAACCGCGTAGCGCTCGGCCACCATTTGCCAGGTGCATTCGCGTGCCACCCACTCCCGCGCTTTCGCGCCCAGTACTTGTCCGACCTCAGGCCGCGAGGCGAGCAGATTCATGTACTCGAACAAGTGTCGCTCCTCGCTCGAATCCACGGGAGCTTTCAGGCAGATCTCATCGGGATACTCGCGAAACGATCCGACATCTGAAACCACCACCGCCTTGCCCATGCCGAACGCGCGCAGCAGCGTGCCTGAGCTTTCTCCAACGGTCGGATAGCGCAAGTTGAGGACGGCGTCGCAGGCGCCCAGATAGCCGTTGAAATCCTCGATGGGAGCGAACTCGATGTGACGCGCCTGCGGTGGCAGATCGAGCGGAAGGTCGGGGTGGCGCTCGCCTACCAGAATCATGCGGGCGTCAGGGTGCACCCGCACCAGCCGACGGAACGCGTGCAGTGATTCCGCCACCCGCTTGTAGGGTTTCAGGAATCCGAAGATGCCGAACAGCGGGGCGCGCTCATGGACCCCCAGCCGAGCACGATACTGCATTCGATCGGCGTCGGCAATCCAGCCTCCGTGCGGGATGCGGGCAATCGGCCGGGTGAAACCGTGGGCGCGCAACTGCTCTTCGACCACCACACTGTGGACAATGGCCGCGCGCGAGTGATCGAGCACCGCGCCGAGCATCGGCAGATCGTAATCGGGACCGCGCTCGCCCGTCCGCACATAGCGCCGTGCGTAATCGAGCGCGCCTGCGCCCCCGTTGCGCTCCACTTCTCGCAGGTAGCCATCCCAGTCGCCACGCCCGATGGTCAGGTCCACGATCAGATGGTGCAGGTTCGCTTCGTGCAGCACCACCACGCCGGGATGCTCCATCGCCGCTTCATAGGCGAACGTGTGGTAAGGGTTATTGCCAAGCTGATACACGGCCGCGTCGCAGGCCGAGTCATCGAAACGCGCGGGCATCGCGGTGAACGTCCCCACCTGGGCTAAACGGCCCAGCGGGTCGAGCAGCGCGGCGGAATAATCAGCGATCCCGCTTTTGGCGGGAGGCAGGGGCGAGAAAAACGCGATCCGCATTTTTAGCGGATCAGTTCCAATGAAAACGTGCCGAGCGGCGTCGGAATCTTCGCGAGGACCGGCGTGCGTGCCGCGTCGCGTGCGAAGAACACTTCGAATGTGTGGTCCGAGGCGGGACCCGTCATAGCCGCCACCAGGTGATCGACGTCCACCATGGCGTCGGCCACTCGGATGGATTCGGCACCCTTGAAGTTAAGCCGGAGCTGGTAGATCGCGCCGAACACAATCGATTGCTGCGCGGCCAGCCGTCCCTGCGCCAGCTCTTTTCGGACGAATTCCAGCAATGCCAGCGGATCGCGCGCGCAAAGTGAAGCCTGCATCTCCGACCTGCCGCCACCATGGAGCGTTTCGCGGATCACGGTATGATTTCCCAGGTCAAACGTGACGCGTTCCTCCGTATGCCGCGCGCCATGCCGGGTGATCTTATCGAGTTGCGTCGAGCATAAATCGGCGGTGGCCATCGATTGTTCGTGATCGCGAAGGGGGAAGCCCGGGAAACTGGCATCGATGTTCATCTCAAAGGCCCAATGGCCGGCGCCTTTTTCGGCGGCCGGGTCGCGCGCGAAATCGGAGCGCACGGTCACCTCGCCCAGACTCAAACCGCTCGGCCAATTGATGGTGTAGCGCAACGACTCCGCCGGTAAAGGAAGAGCCAGAAGAACGACGAGAAAAATCTTCATGATGCCGCGCGGGCATGCTGCGCAAGCTCCCATCGGGGCGCCACGCCCGCTACTTCATAGTATGCATCCAGGGTCAGCCGCCCCGCCCGTTCCCAACTGTACAACTTCGCGCGCCGCAGTCCTGCGCGCTCGAGGCGCAGCCGCAATTGGGAATCGACCAGCACGTCGGCCAACGTCCGCCCCATCTGCTCGCCGGAATGCGGATCGACTAGCAGAGCCGCTCCGCTCGCCACCTCCGGCATGGCGGTGGTATCGGAGCAAATGACCGCGCGTCCGCACGCCATCGCCTCCAGAATAGGAAGGCCGAAGCCCTCGTAAAAAGATGGAAGAGCAAAGACGTCGCAGGCCCCGTAGAACTCGACCAAATCCTCGTCGCTGACGAACCCGGTGAAGTGCACGCGATCGGACACCGAGCTTCGCTCCACTGCGCGATGCACCGCGCGTGAATACCAGGTCTCCTGGCCAATAAACACCAGGTGCTGGCGCAGATCCGGCCGCGCACGGACCACACTCTCAAATGCCCGCAGCAACCCCAGATGGTTTTTGCGAGGCTGCAAGTCCCCAACCGACAGCACAAACGGATCGCGAATGCTGAACCTGTCGGCGATATGGCGGGCCGCTGCCTCGCGATCCACCGGGCGGAAAGCGGCGGAAACCCCGTTGGGGATAGCCATTACCATGTCGGGGTTGATCTGATAATGCTTCAGAATCGCCCGGCGCGAAAATTCGCTAGGCGTCAGAACGCAGGCGGCCGCTTCCGCAGTCCGCCCCACCGTAAGACGCAATTGCAGCGCCCTGGCCGGCGTAAAATACTGCGGGCATTCCAGGAAGCTCATGTCGTGAATAGTGACGATCACCGGCACTCGGCAGCCGAGCGGCGCCGTGTATTGAACATGAACCAGCGCCGGACGGTGCCCCCGCAAACGCGCCGGCAGATCGAATCCCAATCTCCGATAGGGGTTTGGCGAAACCCAGCTCTTTTCAAACTCGGACGGCACCTGGTGATAAGCATCCGGCTCGGAAATATAGGCGATGAACTCGCTCTCGTCGTCGAGTTTCGCGAATTCTGTCAATAGGTTACGGATGTAAACTTCATTCCCTGTAAGCCGCCTGCCTAGCGCGTGCGCATCGATCACAAAGGCACGACGAGCACCATTCCATTTTGAAACAGCCACTTCTGGTTTAGTGCATCCACGCGATTAAAAATCGCAGACCGAATGCAATCAAAACGCCGAAATCAGAAGGCCGCTTGATAGATCTCCAGTGCGGCGGCGGCGTCAAAATGGCGGGGGCTGAAGCGGCCGGTCCACTGGGTTGACGCTTCCTCGGCCAAGCGGGGCAGAGCCTCCTCGGGAACCGGCACGTCGCGCAAGCAGCGCGGCAGGTCGGCCACGGCGGTGAGGTCGCGCAACCTCTCGACCAGATCGCCGGCGTAGAGGCCGTCATAGGCCGCCGCGCTCGCCGCCCGGTTCCATTCCACGACGCGCGCCAGCAGGAGCGCGATCGCCGCGCCGTGCGGAATCTTGTAATCCGCAGTGAGAGGATGCGCGCACGCATGGGCCGCGCCGAGCATGGCGTTCTCGACGGACATTCCCGCCAGGTGCGAGCCCAGCAGCATGGCCCCGCGCGCCTCGAGATCGTCGGGGCGGAACAGCACGCGCTCGAAGCTCGAGTTCAGCAATCTCCACGCCTCCCGCGAAAGACATTCCGACATGGGAGTGCGCCGTGTCGAGGTCAGCGTTTCAAGGGCGTGTGAGATAGCGTCGTAGCCGCTGGCGGCCGTGATACGCCGCGACTGTGTCAGCGTCAGTTTGGGATCCAGAATCGCCACGCGAAAGGCGATCTTAGGATCGCCGCAGGCCATTCGTACGTGCGTTTCGGGATCGACGATCCAGGTGTCGCTTTGCGTCTCGCTGCCGGGGCCCGCCGTGGTGGGGATCGCGATCATGGGTAACAGCGGCCGCTGGGCCTTCCCGTATCCCCAGTAATCGCGCATCGCGCCCCCGTTGGTGAGCAGCAGGTTGACGGCCTTGGCGCAGTCGAGCGAGCTGCCGCCGCCCAGACCGACCACCAGGTCGACGTTCAGCGGAGCGGCATAGTCACGAGCCGCTTCGATCATCGTGGTGGTTGGGTTCGCGGTGAATTCATGGAAGGCGAAAACCTCCATGCGGCGGGCCTTCAGCGCGCGCGTCGCCTCGTTCACATAGCCCGCCTCGACCATTCCGGAGTCCGCGATCACCAGACAGCGCGTGCCGCCCTGCTCTCGGGCCAACTCGCCCAGGCGCGTGAATTCACCGGCGCCGAAAAGAATGCGGGTGCGGGGACGAAAGTCGAAAGAAGTCACTGGCTTCTATTCTGACTCAGATGGTTGGCGGCGAGCAGAGCCTTAACCGCATCCACGCACAACACCGCGGCGTGCTTTGAGGCAGGCTCTAGACCGCCCACGGCTTCTTCGATCACGGCCGGCGTGAGCGCGGCCAACTCGGCCGGCGGTTTACCGATCATCCACTCGGTAAGCGCTGAACTGGCGGCGATCGAGGCCGTGCATCCGCGGGTCAGAAACCGCGCCTCCGCTACCCGCCCGTCTTCAAAGCGAGCCGAGAGCCGCATCATGTCGCCGCAAGCCGGATTGGTGACGTCCACTTTGATGGCGGGCGGCGCAAGCTCACCGGGGTTGCGAGGGGCGCGGAAGTGGTCGAGCAAACGCTCGCTGTGCATTCGTGTTTCAATTATCGCTAAGTGGATAGTGAGCGGGCAGTGGTGGAAGTGGTGGCTGCGGTGATCGAGCGCGACGACCCGGAAGGAAAAATGATTCTGATCGGCCAGCGCCTGCCGGGTGGGCGCCATCCCGGCAAGTGGGAATTTCCGGGTGGAAAGGTCGAGCCCGGCGAGGAGCCTCGCGCCGCCCTGGCCCGCGAGCTGCGCGAGGAGCTTGGCATCGAGGCTCGCATCGGCCCCGAGATTGAGCGCTACGATTTTCGCTATGGCGAGGGTGCGCCGCTCCGTCTGATCTTTTTCCGCGTGAGCGAATTCACGGGCGAGATGATCAACCTCGATTTCGCACAGATCGTGTGGGCGCGCAGCGAAAAGCTGCCGGAGTACGATTTCCTGGCCGGAGACGTGGAGTTCGTGAGGAGATTGGCAGCTCCTGAGAAAGGTTAGAAACCCCCGCGCGTTCTTGTGAGAGACAACCTTGCTGTGAATCCTTATTTTTCCGCAACCTGTTAAGGATTGGGGAAGTCCTCCCTCATGGGCATCACTCCCGGCTTCGACGGAAGATTCAAGATCGGAACCGGCGTGATCTTTTCGGGCAGAGTAGTGAGGAAAGTCGTTTCCGCCGCAATGCGCTCCTTGACGAGCTGGTCCACTGCAGTCGCTTGAATCATTTTTAACAGGGCCAAGGATTTTTCGGGTTTCCTGTCCGCGTGGCTCTGGATAAAGGCTGGCATCTTGAACGAGTTATGAATGATGTCCAGCACGGTTAGCGTCTGCGCCGGCGTCAGAGCGGGCCTTGTGATCATGATGCTGTACACATAGAAGGCCGCTTCGTCGCCCATCATGCCGAGGGTCAGATCCCCGATGGGTGATATGGGGCTCGGATAGCGCATATACTCCTTTACTGCCAGGCATCTCCCTTGCATCGCCGCCGGGGGAGGAAACGCCGGATCCACCTCACATCCCTTGTCGACAGCCTTAGCAGGTCGGTGAAATGGCTCCTCGATCTGGCCGTAGGCCCCGCCGCAAGCCAGGATGAGAAGAACGCCGCTCGAAAGAATTGGCTGTTTCATTTGATCACCTTTCTTCATACTTCTATAGCCCAGCTAAGGTTTTGCACACCGAACCCGTAGGGTTGGTAATTGTAAGAGGGGCAGGAGATGCCAGACGGAAGTGTCCCACCAGCGCCGAGACCAGTGGGAACTGCTATAACCTCCGTACCGAACGGATCGCCGACTGATAGACCGCCCACCATCCCTTGACCTGTCCATCTCCCAATGCTCCCCGACACAACAGCCAAGGACTTATAGAAATTGCCACTCGTGTCGGTGCTGCCACCCGTGTAGGTTGACGAGCCGCCCCCGATGGTACTGGTCCACTGTATTTGGACCAGCGCGTTCGACGGTGCGCCAGCTACGCGGAGGGCGAAATAGTCCCCTACCACAAAATTCGAACCGACGCTTGGCCGCGTCGGGTTGGTAAACGTCAGGGTGACCCCGTACATGCCGGTAACAGTTTTGCTGGCGAGCAGCGCGCCGCGACTTCCGCTGGAGTAATCATACAGGTTGAAAACATATGAGTTCGGAGGGCCTTGGATCCAAGGTGCATCTTCGTAATACGTTCCTCCGGCACTCGTAAGCGCGAATTCGCTTTCCGGCGCTCCATTTAATGAAACCCAGACTTCAACTTGGGAAACTCCCTGGGAGTACCAGGAAATCGTCGTTGTACACACGGATTGGCCGCCAGCGATCGTGCACGGATTCGGGTTTGCCGAAATTGCTCCACTCTGGGCTGCGCAAGCGGTGCAGACATAAGCCCGCCCAAGAGGAAAACCAGCAACGCGTGTTTCATTTGGAAAAGTAGTCGCCTGCTCATGGAACATTTATAACCGCGCTACCCGATCCTGTCACCGTCCGAAAGGACTGTACTTTCGGGCAATCATGCCTCGCGCCTACCCTGCGGTGCCGTCGTTCCAACGAGTTCGGTGCGGTTGGTCACGTCGAAAATCAGGAAAAGCTGGCTGACATACCACTTGATAGTGCGCTCAGACAGGCGCAACTGTCGTGCGATTCGGCATTGCGCAAGCCCTTGCACATGAGGTACAGAACATCGCGCTGCCGTTCATTCAGGCGACCCTCGTCGGTGTCGCACGGCGCGCTCAAATCAACGCTCTCCAGCGAAGCCAAGCGGGCCGCGTCAAATCGAGGCATCGCACCTCCACTGAGGGCACATTACGAAAACCATCTTCTGCAATCGTTTTCGGATTACGATTTTCTTATTGGGGTAATTCTTTTGAGAACATCGGAAAACTACAAGGCATTCGACGACGCTTCCGCGGGAAAATTGGAGTATACGCGAGGCTCCCCTGAGTTGTCAAGACCGAAATCGACATATAATACTTAGCACATACGCTGCCACTCTCCGGGCCAGCCCTTCAAAACCGTGGAAAGTCTCTGTCAGTCCCCTCCTTTCCTTCGCGTCTTTCTGGTTTCGTTCTCACGGTTTGCCATGTCCACGCGAACCCTCGCGGCGCGGCTTGCCGGTATTCTTTGATCAAGAGTTCGGGTTCT
>Ga0070733_10001822_pt1 | contig 15632 bp, 10 predicted proteins | sample Coa_R1_9_FD_66450 | JGI IMG/M metagenome (GOLD analysis project Ga0070733, IMG submission 66450) | Surface soil microbial communities from Centralia Pennsylvania, which are recovering from an underground coalmine fire - Coalmine... | ecosystem: Environmental > Terrestrial > Soil > Unclassified ... | reverse complement strand
CAAGTCTAGAGCGGGGTCGGCCAAGAAGCAGTTGTCGAAATCAATGAACACTAGACCTGTTGGGGTGGCCCAAATATGTTCGGAAATGAAATCTCCATGCGTGAAAGTAGGCTGTTCGCCAGGAAGCCTCTCATTGATTTCCTTCGCCCGGTCGAGCATGGCCGCGACGATGGAACCCGACTCCGGCAGCAGTGTCGGAAGGTGAAAGATTGACCTGTTGATTTGCTTTGTTTCCGAAGCGAGGTCATGCAATTTCAGCGGTGCAACGGCTTGCGGAGGCAAGTCGTGAATGGCGCGGAGGGCCACGCCGATGGATTTCAATTTCTGCCCGGAATCCCGGTGCGGACTTTGTAGATACTGGGATAGCGACTCACCCAACAGGCGCGGATAAAGAACAACGGAATCCTCATGCAGATACGCAAGAGGCTCCAACGATTTCACACCCCTCCCATTGAGCGTCAGCCAAGCTGCGACTGTTTTGGCAATGCGAAATGCCCGCTCAGCATTTTCACCCGCATAAACTTTGGCGAATACGGTCCCACGCTCAGGGTCCTGGACGGCGTCGTAACGCAGCACATGTCGCCTGCCTGGACGGTAGCGGATACACTGAACTTCGTAACCCGTTGCCGGGGCTCCTGGCTGTGGCGCAAAACCGCTCGAATATACTCTCGCCAATAATTCATGGACGTAGATGGGATCCGACAACCGCACCAATTGAGGAAAGCCCGCATCCAGCGGAGAGATTTGAACTTGAACTCCAAGGCCGGGAAAGTCGGCACTCAGTTGTTCAAATGGCGCGGCAACGCCACGCTGTTTTGCCTCCTCCAATATTTCGCCAATATCTACCAACTTCTTCGCGCGCTTCTTCACCCGTGGAGGTCTCCAAGTTGCCTCCATGGCGCGAACGAAGACCTTGGAGCCATCCCCTGTGCGAATGTGAGCGTCGAAGTTTGCGCGGAGTTTGTGGCCAGGCCGGAAACGCGCGTGCTTGACGACACATTGTTCCAGAGTGTTTTGGCGAAGGAGCAACGCGCCAAGTTCGCGGCGTAATGCGCTGTGCGAATTTCCCGCAAGCAACATTTCCTTGATGCCGTCGAGTGTGCCGCGCTCCGAAAGCATATCGCCGGTGTTCATCGTAGTCCTTCTCCCTCGCTCTTCAGATAGGGCTGCTCAAGTATGGAGTCCACTTTTTCCCCTCCATTGGAAGAACAAGATGGAAGGTGTTGGTGAATCAGCGGCTGGACCCAACGAATCACTTTTTCTGCATTCCGGTTCCAGGTGTGCTCCGAACCTACCGCGGTCGCCCTCCTCCCCAATTCCGCACGCAACGCGGAGTCCTTACGAATTCTCTGGAGGCAGTGGAGCAGACTCGCGCGGTCTCCCGGCTCAAAGAGCAAGCTATCTTCCCCGTCGGTTAATAATTCCGCGACCTGACCCACACGGCTTGCAACCACTGCTCGCCCAGCGGCCATGTATTCAAAGAGCTTGAGCGGCGAGTAGTAAAACTCCTCAAGTGCCGGATACGGTGCAACGGCGACGTCCATGGCGGCCAAAAATTGAGGCACAATATTATGGGACACTCTCCCGGCAAAGGTTACGGCGGCGTGCAAGCCGGCATTTCGGACTTGTTCCTCGAATCGCGGCCGCAATGGCCCATCTCCCACCAGAAGGAGATGGGTCAAGGGATCGGCCTGGTGAAGATCCTGAAATGTGTCGAGAAGCAATTCAACGCCATGCCAAGGTCGAAACGTGCCAACGAAACCGACGGTGAAGTGACCATTGAGTTTCAGGCGTTTTCGAAGCTCCTTACCGCTCGAGCCCAAATGGAATAATTCAGGATTGACGCCATTTGGCAGGACTTGAATCCGTCCGGGGTCTACTCCAGAGCGCTCCATTTGGCTGCGCAGTGAACCAGAAACCGCAATGAGCAGGTCGGCTTTTTTCCAAATACTTTGTTCAACCCGACGGGCCAGAGGCGGGAAAGCAAAGCCCGCACGGTACTGCTGCTGTTCATAAACCAGTGGCGCATTGACTTCGAGCACATGCGGTATTCCCAGCTCACTGGCGAGCCGCCGACCGGACATTCCCCATAAGCTGTAGCGTTCATAAATGAAATCTGGCGTGCGTTCTCTTGCCGCAGCCTTCGCGCTTCGAGCGAAACGAAGATTGTGGAGAGCCCGGACGGAATCGGGGTGCCCGCGCTTCGGTCCACCAGAGATTTTGCCGGTCAAGCGGAGGGAATGAGCCAAAGCACGATTCCAACTCGCGAGGGGCACAAGGCGAACGGTTGCGCCCAAATCCTGGTCGGATGTCTTTCTATCTTTGGCGGCACTGCACACCAAGGTCACGCTATGGCCCAGATCCGTCAGGGCTCGAACGAACGACCGAATATGAATAGATCCGCCGCCCTGGCCGGCCGGATCAATGCCCGGATCCGCGGAAAGGTAGAGGATATTCATCGGCTGGCTCCAGTGGGGAAAAGGCTGAGCAATTGGCTGGAGCTGTGTTCCACGCGAAACCGCGACTCTATTTTGGTTCGGGCTTCCCGGGCGAGAGCGTCCCGGAGGTGTGGATCCGCAAAAAGTGAATCCAAGGCATCGGCAAGCTTCGAAGGGTCATTTGGGGGAACCAGCACGCCATCTCGAGAAGAATCAATCAATTCTGGGATTCCGGAGACGGGTGTGGAAACCACCGGTAAGCCGCTGGCCATGGCTTCCAATACAGCGGTAGGAATACCATCGCGATCGCCTTCCTCGGTAACAATGCATGGGAGGGCAAAAATAGACGCTCGCCGGTATGCCGCGGAGACACTCTCCTGAGGTTGCGCTCCTCGGAACACTACATAGTCCTCAAGACCGAGTTGCGAAGTGAGAACTTCCATAGCTTTACGTAGTGGCCCACTGCCGATGATTACAACCTCGAAGAGGCGGCCACGTCCCTTCAGAATCGCGGCAGCTTTAATCAGATCCTCGAGTCCTTTCTTGGGAATGAGCCTGGCAACAAAAAGAATTACGGGCCGTCCAGAATCCGCAAAGCGTGGCCAGCGGAAATTGAAATCAGAGAGGTCTAGCCCGTTGTAAATGCAATGGATCTTGCCATTGGAATCGGGACTGATCCTGTTCTTCAGATAGTGCCTGTTGTATTCACTCACGGTCACCACGGCACTGGCGCGTTCGATTTGCTTGCGCAAGAGCTTGGGCTGTGTATCCACATAGATGTCCTTGGCGTGCGCGGTAAACGTAAACGGAATACCGGTCAATTCCGATGCGAACATGGCGAGAAGCGTCGGCGCGGTAGCGAAGTGCGCATGCAAGTGACTGACGGGATCGCGGCGCAACAAATCCGCCAAATATCCAGCCTGAAAAAATCGCCGTAAAACTCCCACCCTGCCGTAGCGTGCGGCGTGGACCATCGCGGTGGCATAGCGCACGGGGAGCTGCCGCGCCAATCGCAGATTTGCGCGTGCGATCCGCCGCCAGCCACGCTTGAACGAAAGGTAGGTCACCTGGGCGCGAACCTTTGCGACCTTCGCATGGACCGGTTCCCCACCCGGGTCCTTCACGGAAAAAATCCGTAGTGGCACGCCGGAATTCTCCAAGGCGACCACCTCAGTCAGGACAAAGGTCTGTGACAACCGCGGCCAAGTGCTGACGACATACCCGATTGTAGGAGTGGAATCTATATGGCCCTCCGATGACTCAATCCAGAAGCTCAAGCAGCCGACCGGCGGCTCTTCCGGCGCCATTCATTTCGATAGCCTGGCCGCGAACGGAAGGGTCTTCATTTTGCAGGGCCAACTTCAATCGTTTCGCCAATACTTCGGGAGTCAGGTCCCGGGGGTCGAGCATCTCCAACAGACCTCTCCTGGCAAAGAGTCCAGCCCGCATTCTTTGTTCCTCACTTGGGCCATTGCGTGGCACGACTAAAGCTCTTTTCCTTAGCGACAACACTTCTGACAAAGTGTTATATCCGGCCATGCACACCACCAAATCGGCGGCGGCGATATGGCTCAGGCTGTCATCGACGTGGGGCAAGACTTGAACCGGCAGCCCCTGGGCTTCGCGCACCAATTCCTGCAGCATTTCCATGGGCAGATTCACCCCGACAGCCATCAGCGTCAGGATTCCGGTGCAGTCATCCATAAGTCGAAGAGCCTGAAGATAGGTCTTCATCAAGAGATAGCCGTCATGGCCACCTCCAGCAGAAACGAACACCATTTTGCGGTTGCCTGCCAACAGAGTCTGGCGGATTTGACTCGCGGGCTTCACGGGCCCTGGATTTACAACGTATCCGCAGTAATGAATGCCTTTCGAGGGGACCGGAAGATGGTAAGACTGCAAGGAATCAAAAACTTGGCTGCTGCCGTAAATGAGGACGCGGTCGTAGTAATTTCGAAGTGCTTCGTAGGCCCCTTCCTTCTGCCAAACGCGTGCGATGACTTCCCGCGCATCCAAAATATCTCTTAGACCAAGAACTACGACGCAACCGGGATGAGCTTTTCTAAGTGTCTCCAGAGCAGGGGTCAATTCCCCTTTGGCACCCACCGGCATGTGATCTACCAGCAAAAGATCGGGGCGATAGACCTTGAGGACGTCGGACAATAGGAGGGAGCGCAATTCCTGCACGTCATCTACTTTTGATTGCAGAAGGGCCGGCTGCCACTGGCCGGGACCGATCTTCTGTATGGACGGCAACTTGATGAAGTCCATGCCCGCCGGCAATCTGAAGAATGGAGCCACCGGTGAATCAGCGATCAAGAGGATATTGCTACCTGGTGCGGCTTCAAGGATCTTCTGCCCGATCAGCGTATTTCTCCGCAGGTGACCCAGGCCCATGCCGTCCTGAGAATAAATTGCGAACCGATAGGCACGTGTCATGAAATTCCTCACCCTTCCTTTGACAACCCGTCCTCGCAACCTGACTAATTTCCCGACCCGGTGGATGCCCCCGCAACTGCCGGGGGCGCGAGCTGTAAAGCAAAGCGATTCTGTCCAAAAGCGGCCTGTTCCCCGGCTGCATTCACCGCAATCGCTCGCACTTCATATTGGCCGACGGGAAATTTCTCGAGGGGCAGCTCGACGCGGAATGAGGCGACGCGGGTTTTCAAATCCACGTCGGTTGCAGTAGCGAGTGGCGTCTCACTAACCCACTCCCCGTTGCAATAGAAAACGAGCCCTGCTCGCAGGTTGGAGCTGTCCAGTTTGTCCGGCAAATATGCCTGGAAGTAAACCAGAAGCTTTTGTTGGGGGGTGAATACTCGCGTGACGTTTGGGATGATTCGCCCGCCAGAAACGTCGAGCGGAGTAGTTTTCAGTTTCGCGTCGGGTCCGAGCGCACTGCGCTTTACCTCTGAGGACGTTTTTGCGGTATCCAACTGGTTTGAAAGGAGAACAGAACTCAACTCAAGCTGCCCCATTTGCGGGATGGGAAGATTCAAATCCTCTTCGAATGATCCGATTCGGCCTGAACTGTCCTCCCGTGCCAGGAACTTAAGCCGGTATTGGCCCGGCGGAAGGATCACGCCACCCTGATAAACCAGTGGGCGGCGTTGGACTTGCTTGAAGCGGTCGTCCGCCAAGTTGACAGTAATCGAATCCTGTAATGCCGAAACGATTTTGTGAGTTTTTTCATCGCGAACCTCGGCGGCGAACTGGAATTGGGCTTCGCGGTTGCCCTTCTTTTCCGCCCATTCCAGCGCGCTGGAGTCCAGCTTGGCGTCCAGCGGCACGAAGTATTCACGATCGCTCAACCTGAAGTACGAGGTAGAAAGCGCAACGGGCAATTCCACTCTCGGCGATTCGCTCCGCATCGCCACACCCAGTTGCTCTTGACGGTCCTTGGCGGTTGCGAGCCGGGTATCCCGATCCGCGTAATACCCTTGGCGGGATTGCACGTGCGCCCCTGGCACGTTCACCTTCACCAAGGACCGGCGCCACCTTCCATCTGTTTTGGGATCCGTGCTGTAGTAGCCCAAAAGATAGTAGCCGGTGCCTTCATCCTGGACCGTTTGATAGACTTCGTGGAAATCGCCCCGATCGAAAAAGGCTTTCCCGCCGGTATCGACCGCCAGGGTAACCAGGGTATCGCGGGAAAGATGGCGCATCTCTGTCTGGTGGAGGACCGCGGCGCCGTTGTAGAGTTCAATTTTTTGGGGTGCACCTATGGACGCATCACCTCCGGGGATCGTCGCGTATAGTCCGCGCATATCCACCGTGTAAATCGATACGTTGGACCGGTTCGATGCGTCCGTAGTGGCGATAAGCTGTGAGCGGTTTTCTTCGCCGGTTTGCGAAATTCCACCGGTGTAGTGAATTACCGATTTCTTGCCTGGGATCTCGCGCAGTAGCTGGGCGAGTGATTCCAGCGCCATCAGCTTTCGGTCGGTATTGAAGATGTTGAACTCCGTTTCATCCGACTCAAATGCAGCGCTGGTATCCTCGCGAGCGGAGACTTGGCCTGCGACAGTAGCCGCATTGTCCAAGGTCGCCAGCTCCGCATCCTTGCCAAGGCGGATGCTGCGAACGGCGCGTAACAATGTGGCCCGGTTGTCGATGAAACTGGTCAGAACACTTAATTGATTTCCGAACGTTACGACGGAAACCAGATCGGCCGGGGAGAGTTGCTCCTGCAAAAACTCCTCGCCAGAGCTTACGGCCCGGAGTAGTTGATCCGGCTGCATCGAGGTAAGGTCATAAAAAAGCACGATGAGCCGGCGCTTTGGGAGCTCCCGTTGAACATCTTGCGTTGGCTTAAGCCCCGAAAGCGGGAGGATCAGCTGTTTGTGCTCCCCCGCGCTTGCAGTCTCGGTTGCGGAGGCGTCGAAGTATTCGAATGACGAAATGCGCTGAGGTTTGTCGTTTTCAAGGACTGTGAATTGTTCGGGCTTCAGGCCGCGAATCGGCTTGCCATTGCGATCCGTGACACGGGCATCGACTAATACCAGGTTTACGGTCACACTGATCTTTCCTCTCGGCGGGTTCTGAGAATTTTGGTTAGCCGTAGGAGGTGGCAGTGGCGGATTTTGAAGGCTGACGGGCGGAGCCTGGCTCTGTTGCCCGAAACCGACAGCAACAGTTAGAACGATGATGGAGATAACGCCAAGTAGTTTTCGCATTAGAAATTCACCTTGATGTAGAAATCCATGGAGCGCATAGGGGCAACCCTCTGTACACTCCCGTAAGTGTCGGAATTCACGACGTTATCCAGACCCTGGAAAGCCGGCGTGTTGAAAACATTTCTGATTTCCCATCGAAGTTCGAGCTCGCGCCGCGCCCCCTCACCAAACTTGAATTTCCTCGCGATCGAGAAATCAACATTCGACACACCCGGTCCAGGAATCGTATTTCTGGGAGCATCTCCAAACAGTCCGGAAGCAGGGACGACAAACGCGGCAGTATTAAAGTACCGCAACGGCGTGCGCTGACTTGCCGGCAACCAAGGATTCCCAACCTGATCGGCGCGTTGAGACAGTTCCACGCCCGTTCCTGTGTTATCCGCGACATTGCCCAAGACGCGGGCCGTAAACGGCGTCCCGGACGTAATGGTGGTCACTTCGCTCAATTTAAAATCACGGAGGATTTGGCATATCCAGCCATCGTGCAACCACCGCCTGGAGGGCCCGAACGGAACGTCATAGGAAAGCGTGTTACCAAACTGGTGGCGAACGTCGAAATCGGAGTGTCCCCATTCGGCGGCCAGATTATTTTCGTCCTGGACAACCATGGGCACGCCGAGGATTATCGAGCTGGCGTTATCCAAGGATTTTGAATACGAATAGTTCCCCTGGATAATCAGGCCATGCGATGCTTGCCGGCGAACAATCAATTGCACACCCTGATAGATGGAGGAAGCACCGGAGGTATCGTAAATAAACCCTGGTGCATTGGGGATGCGGCGATCCAGTTCCGTGGTAAAGGGGCTGCCGTTCGGCGCGCGGTTAGGGGCATGCAGCATGTCGAGGTGCGTGCCCTTCGTTCCGTTATAGTTCACCTCTATCAGCAGGTTTGGTTTGACTTGTGATTCCAGGGAAACGTTCCAGAGTTGGGCGGAGCCTACATGGTAATTCGGGTCCACAGCCACGGTGTTAGTAAAGAACCCGGATCCGGGAGTCGTAAAGCTATTTTCGATGGTTAGGACCTTGGCGGTAGAAGTCTCCCAGGTTTGTGCGTTGGCGAAAGGAGGCTGAAGCGCCATCGAATTGGCAAGCTGGTTATAAATTGACTCGTTGTAAAAGATCCCGTATCCGGCACGAAGTACGAGTGGAAACTTGATGTTTGGCCGCCAGGCAATTCCAAGCCGCGGACCCCAGTTATTTGGGCTGGTGTTGACCAGCGAACGCGGCATGGTTTGGCCAGTGAAAGGATTTACTTGCCCCGGCAAAACGTTTTCCACAGCGGTAATGCTGTTGTTTATTACGAGATCAGCCATGCGGTTGAACTTCTCAATTGGGGCAGTCTGAATTTCGTACCGGACACCAAAATTAATCGAGAAGCTTGGACGAATTCGCCAGTCATCCTGCGCGTAGACGTTGTACGCATTGCTGCGAAGGTAGGTATAAGTACCACCCAGTGCGTAGCCCAAGTTCGCGGTTTGGGGCAAGCCGAGAAGGAAGTCGGCAAGATCGTATCCTGTGCCGTCAACCGGGATACCATTCGCATCCAGTTGACTGGTCATAATTCCGGTAAATTCGAACTCGCCACGAGGGGCAGGATTGGCATCCGCATTGATGTCGATCCAGCGAACCTCACCGCCGAGCTGGATGGTATGTTTCGGAAGAACGTAAGTTAAATTGTCCGTAACACGAAGGGTCTGGTTTTTTTGCAGGGATGGCGCGAGGTCGTGGAGTTCATTGTAGTTGGTGAAATGCGAAAACGGCAGTCCCCAGTCAACCGGGGCCTGGGAAACACCTTGAATCCCCAGTTGGTTTGCAAGGTTATTATTAAATGCGAACCCGTTAATGTTGTCCAACGAGTTGCGAGTCCAATAAACCTTTGTCGAGTTGCTCAGCCGGGGAGACCAGTTTTGATTCAAACTAAGCGTGACCCCCTGGGCGAGTCCCGTCGAAGTGTTGGTCAACTGTGGAAAGTTCCGCAGATTGTCTTGATTCGTAATGGCGGCACTGTAGTGGGCCGAGGCACTAAATCTTGAAGAAATCTCATGCAGGACTCTGAAGCTCACCAGATTATTGTCTAGAGGCAACTGGGCCTGGAGATGAAAGTTGTCCACGAACCCGGGCAAGTTGGGCAGGGGAAAATAGGCGAGCATGGCTTCGGCATTCTTGTCGATCCGGTTTTGTGGAATCGAAGTCCCAAGAAGCGTTCGCGGCCCCGTCATGCTGGACGCCGGGTCGTACAACAACACGCCGCGTGCCGAAAAATCCCCATTTCGTTCAGCCAAGGTTGGAACGGAGGAGAAGGTATCCCAGAGCTGCATGGCACGATTGAGTTGAGTGCTTAGGAAAAAGAAAGTTCGCTGGCGGCCGTTATACACGTGCGGGATGACGAGTGGCCCGCCGAGCCTCAAGCTAAATACGTCCCCGAAACTGGGAAATGGGACCGAAGGTATGCCGACCAATGAATACGGGTGCGCATCCCAAACTCCATTGTCGTAGCGATTGGTGAGGCTTAGGTGCACCTGATTCGCGGAGAGGTTGGAAACGGTTTTTTGCGTCCACAGGTCTTCGATACCTTGGCCAAATTCGGTGGCATCACCGGTACTCTGGGCCTGCTTTGATTTCTTGGATTTCTTCGAGCCCCCGACTTTGCTTGCCTTGGGGCTAGCCGCGGTTTCGCCTCCACTCTGTCCGGGAAGCGGGAAGTTCCCCACACTGGAGGTGGGAGCACCGTTCGAGTTCGAGGTCGCTGCGAAAACGACGGCGCTGCTGAAACTACCGGTGCCACCAAGGGTAGCGGCCCTATTCACGGTTCCACTTATGGAGACCGCATCCGAGGATGAGGCGTCACCTAAAGTCGAGGAAATGTCGCTTCCACCGGGGACCGCGGCAGAAGCGTCGAGCGTCTCGACTTTCTTGTTCTTCTTGGAATTCTTTGCGCTCTTTGTGGCATTTGCCGGATTCGTCGCGACAACTGCGTCATGCGCAGCCTCCGCGCCTTTGGCATTTGCTGCCGGGGGCGTGGATTCTGCGGCGGTTTTATTTTCCGCCGTGCTCTCCGTGGATTTGTCAGGTGGCGGCGCGCCGGCGAGCGGAGGCTTTGCATCCGCTGAAGATTTCGTTATTTCCTCAACTGAAGGGGAAGTCCCAACGTGGAGCGTGAACTTCGCCGGTACATTGGCGCCACCTGCAAAATCCATTTCTGTCTGACTCTTGCTGAAGCCCAGCTGCCGAACTTCCAGGCGGTAGCGGCCGACAGGCAATCCTCGAAAGGAGAAATTCCCGTCGTCATCGGTCCAGCCGACCCAGGAGTGACCCGTAGGAAGATGGACGATGTGTACGGTCGCTCCGGGGACGGGAGCGTCAAGGGTCGTTCGAACGGCACCAGAAACGTTTGTGGTCGAAGGCGCAGAATCGGCTTCGATGACGGGGACCGATCCCGTCACTGGAATTGACTGGCAGAGAACATTGCCCGGTAGAAGAACAAGCGCAGCTAACGCCGCGAAACAGAGCCCGCATTTTTTCACAGTATCCCTCCCGCAACTTAAAACGCCCGCATCGGCGGCACGAGTCCATCAAGACAGAGAACAACCTTTGCTTAAATTGGGTGGATAGCTGCTGCGAGATCTTCTAGGCGCCGATAATTGAATTACAACAATTTCGGTGAAATACACGCCATTGAAATACCGTGCCGCACGAGGCCGGGTTAATCGTGCAGACAGCTTCCATGGGAAACACCCATGGTCGCGCATAGTGCTCGATGCGAAAAATTAAGTCAATATAAATATCAGGTAAAAATGCGGTTTGAGAGTACTAGGCCTACCATACTTCTCAGCTCTCGACTCTGAGCACGAATTTCAATTTTTTTCGGCTGTCAGAAACATTTTGTAGCATTATCTCGCTCCTTGACGGCATTAGCGCAACGCTGTTCACATTCTTTCTGCTCCGGCGATATTTGTGAATCCGAAATATTCAGCGTCGCGATCAAATCTGACCGAGTGAGAATCCATCGAAGCAGTTCTGCTATTCTATAATTCGTTGCAAAAACAAATTCTGGCCCGGGCATTTGGATTTATTGGGAGGACTGGCGATGGGGAAAACTATGCGGGGTATTTCGCTGGCGGTGATTAGTGTTATCGCGCTGCTGCCGCAAGCTCGGAGGTTTTCCGGCCTAAGAATTGAGAACGTCGCGAGTAAATCGAATTTCGGAGCGGTCAACTTAACGCGGCCCAGCTCCTTACGGCCCAGCGGTTCGATTGCGACTGCGCCCAACTTAAAGATCGCATTCATTGGTGACACCGGGAAAGGGTCAAATCAGCAAGCGGTTTTGAAGCTCATCAAGTCTGAGAGCGCACAGGCCGTGTTGCATCAAGGTGACTTCGACTATGCGAACGACCCCGCAGGATTTTGGACCTCGGTTGACGGGGTATTGGGGCCGAACTTTCCGTATTTCGCGTCTGTTGGTAATCATGATGCAAGGAGCTGGCCGACCACCGTCCACCCCTCCTACGCTCAGTTCCTTAAGGATCGCATGGCACGAATTGGGGTGACACCCGATCCCCCAGACCTGAACCATGAAATGTACTCGATAGAATTCAAGGGACTTAAGGTTGTTTTTGTGGGACAGGAGAGAATAGGAGATCGCACCTACGCCCCTTATATTCAATCCCAACTCAACGCAGACGACCACATCTGGAAAATCTGCAGTTGGCACAAGAACATGACGGCGATGCAGGTTGGGGGCAAAACCGACGAAATGGGTTGGGGGGTCTATGAGGCATGCAAAAACGCTGGGGCCATTATTGCGACGGGTCACGAACACAGCTACGAGCGCACCAAGACGCTTCTCAGTATTCAGAATCAAATTGCGGATCCGGATTCACCTGACCCCAATCGCCTGACCGTCTCGCCCGGAAGAACCTTTGTGTTCGTTTCAGGTCTCGGAGGAGAGAGCATTCGCATCCAGAGACGGTGCCTGCCAACCACCGCTCCCTACGGCTGCAAAGGGGAATGGGCGAAAATCTATACTTCAAACCAGCATGCGCAGTTCGGGGCTCTGTTCATTACGTTCAATGTGGATGGTAACCCGAATAAAGCACACGGCTACTTCAAAAATATCTCCGGCCAGATTGTAGATGAGTTTGACATCACTAAGGAAACTAAACCGGCGCAGACACCCTCGCCTTCTCCCGCCGGCAATTAGCTGATCGAAGATTGGCAAATCGCGGCAAATTGAATCTGGGGGATTTGGAATCTTGGGCGAGGCATTCGTTATTGGGAGGATCGGTGAGATCTTAAATCAGATACTTTCCCGGCGAGAGCCGAAGCAATTTGTTTTCCGTGAAATCGCCCATTTTCGATAAATATTTCGCTGGTGGCATTTCCACCGATCACTACCCCAGCGAGATAGATCCCCGGGACATTGCTTTCAAGAGTTTCTGAATTGATTGAAGGTTTATTCGTTTGAGCATCCAGCGAGATCCCAAGCCGGCGCAAAAAATCGAAATCGGGATGATATCCGGTCATTGCGAAAACCTGTCGGGCTGGAAGCGCCCGGTCTCCGTCCTTTCCGCGAATCCAGACGCACCCCGGCTCAAAGCGAATTACGTGGGTTTCAAACAACCCGTGCACTTGATTAGCGCGAACCCGGTTTTCGATATCCGGTCGAACCCAATATTTGATGTTCATACCGAGTTCAGCGCGCCGATGGACGAGCGTGACGCGCGCACCGCTTCGGAAGAGTTCTAGAGCGGCCTCCGCAGCGGAGTTTTTCCCACCGATAACCACTACCTCCTGATCCCAAAAGCTGTGCGCTTCGGTGTAGTAATGGGAGACGTGCGGCAGATCCTCACCAGGGACACCGAGTCGATTCGGAAGATCGTAATAGCCAGTGGCGACGACGATATTCCGCGTGTGATACGTGCCCCGCGAGCCGCCGCCGTCACGAGTGTGGAGGACAAAACTGCCATCGTGGCCTTCGACCCTTTCAACCGTCTCAAAAAGCCGCAAATCAAGTTGATAGTGCTCCGTCGTCTTGCGGTAATACTTTAAAGCATCGACACGGGTGGGCTTTTCGGTCGCGCAGGTCATCGGCAAGTCGCCAATTTCCAGCAATTCCGGAGTGGTAAAGAAAGTCATATTGACCGGGTAATGAAAAAGAGAATTGCACAGGCAGCCCTTGTCAATCACCAGAGGGCGCATCCCCGCGCGTTTTGCCTCGATGGCGCTGGCCAGCCCCGTTGGACCGGCGCCAATGCAAATCAGATCGTAAGACGAGCTCATGGGTTGAGTTTCCTACGAAGGTTAGACTGAATGCAAATAGGCGCTCTTGACTGCGATTGGCAATCGCGATTCAAACGGATGATGCGAGCCGCGCGCGGATAGCCCGACTCATGGTCAGGACATCCGCGGGCCATGCCTGGAGCGACTCTAAACGTTCGAGAGTTGAGGCGACGCGAGATGCCTCTTCTGCGTTCAATTCAAATGACCCTGATTCTGCTTCCGCTGCGCTCCGCAATTTGACCAGCAACTGTTCGTCGGGGGTGAGCGATTCCTTGCCAATAAGAGGAGTGAAATCCAGCGTGAATCCCTCGCCATCGGCAATCAGCATCGTGGGATTGACGGCGCGTACGACTGCGACGATCGCAAGAATCAATTCATCGCTGGTGAGTTCGATCTTCAATTCCCTTCCTCACGTAAGAGGCGCAAGTAACTTCTCCAAATCGCGGCGAAAATCAGCAAGCGCGGCCAATCGTTCCGCCGTCGCTTCGACTTCCTGCTTCTTCCAGACAAAAAGGTCGCGCGAATCCCTGCGCACACGGACACTCAAGTTGTCACCCACCATCCAGCAAGGCTCCCCGAAGAACCGCATACCGCCCTGTGGGACCGGAGCCAGTAATGCGGCGCAATTACCCCGACGCACCCCGGCCGAGGAAGCATACAGAGGAAACGCAACAATCGTAAATCCACTCCTGGCTATGCGCTCGAGGATCGTTATCTGTTGAGGGGAAAGGTCAAGCATGAATTTGAATTTAAGGGGGGATCATTTCGACGCCGTCGCAAATGGACAATCGCCCGGGCAAAAAGCACAAAAGCCAAGAATGCAGACGCAAATCAGGCGACGGCTGGGCCGGCGCCAATGTGCGTCTCTTCCACTTCAGCAAGTACCGCGCGAAGCGAGGATGCGAGTTCCTCGCGGGAAACGTGGCTCTTGCGAAATTGAATACGAATGCGGAATGCGCCGCTTTCCGGTTCGTAGTTGAAGATAAACGGTTGTGGGCGGGGGCCAATCTCGCTTTCCTCGCGCCGTTCACGACGAGCTTCATCACGCGTGAGGCCGCCTTGAATGATACGCTGTACCGCCTCAAGCATCTTCTTCTCGTTTGGCTGACGAGCCACCTGCAACAGCAGCGATTTGGAGACGATGCCGCGGTCAACGCAGCGCTTCCGGATGGCGTCCGGAATATTCCGCAGCGAGAGCGTTTCGGTGACGGATGACCGCGCGCGGCCAATTTTCTTGGCGATGTCATCGTGAGTGTAATCGAAACTCTCGGCAAGCCGATAAAGACCGTCGGCTTCCTCAAAGGGGGTCAAATCCTTGCGTTGAATATTCTCGATGAGCGCCAATTCCAGTGTTTCCGCATCATCGGCAATTTTCTCGATGCAGGGCACTTCACGCAAGCCAGCCGCGCGAGAAGCATGGTAACGCCGCTCGCCGGAAATAATGTGGTAGGAATCCTCGCGAGGAACATAGCGCACCAGCAGCGGTTCAAGCACGCCCTTCTGCTTGACAGATTCAATTAGCTCGCTCAAATCGCCCAGCATCTTGCGGGGCTGATCCGGATTCGGGCGAATCTTATCCACCGGAATCATCCGCCCGATTGCTGCGCCGCTAAAAGTTGTTAGTTGTTCGACGTAATGCGCGTCATGCCGCATCTTGAGAGTGACGGGCAATCCGATCCTCTTCGACACGTTGGATGACCTCCAAGGCCAGCTTGCGATATTCGAGCGCGCCCGGTGATTTCGGGGCAAAGCTGAAAATAGTTTCTTTATAGGCGGGGCTTTCTTCTAGACGCACGTTTTTAGAGATGCGCGTCTTGAAGAGCACCGAGCCGAACACGGAACGTATCTGCTCATCCGTGTCGCGCGAAATATTGGTGCGCTTATCAAATAGAGTGATGACCACTCCCAAAACCTTTAGCGCAGGGTTGGGCCGGGCGCGAATGCGTTCATACGTCTCCAGCAAATCGTCGGTGCCCTCAATCGCAAAGTATGCGGCCTGGATCGGCACCAGTAAGTGGGACGAAGCCACCATCGAATTCACGGTCAAAATGCCGAGTGCGGGCGGGGTGTCAATGATCACGTACTCGTAATCCTTCAGGATGGGCGCAAGGGAATCCTTCAATTTATAAGGCGCGTCGAATTGTCCCGCAAGTTGCTGCTCGAGCTTGGCGAGCGCGAGTCTCGCGGGCGCAACCGATAACATCGGATCCTTTGTGGGCTTGATGACACTGGCGAGGTC
>Ga0070733_10001821_pt1 | contig 15639 bp, 11 predicted proteins | sample Coa_R1_9_FD_66450 | JGI IMG/M metagenome (GOLD analysis project Ga0070733, IMG submission 66450) | Surface soil microbial communities from Centralia Pennsylvania, which are recovering from an underground coalmine fire - Coalmine... | ecosystem: Environmental > Terrestrial > Soil > Unclassified ... | reverse complement strand
GCCGGCTTTTATCTTGCGCCTACAATCTGCGCCGTGCCCACCCCGGCCAGCGCCTGCTCCAAGTCGGCGATCAGATCGTCGGCGTTCTCGATTCCCACGGAAAGCCGCAGCAGTTGATCGGTCACGCCCATCTTCTCGCGGTGTTCGGGCGAAATCATCAGGTGCGACGTCAGCACCGGAAGGCACACCAGCGATTCGACTCCGCCCAGGCTCGGAGCCAGCGTGAACATGCGCAGGGCTTCGCTGACGCGCCGTGCATCTTCCGCCGATCCTTCGACCTCGAAACTGACCATGCCCCCGCCTCCGCTCATCTGCGCCCGCGCCACCGCGTATTCCGGATGGCTCTTCAGAAACGGATAGTACACGCGCCGCACCTTGGCGTGTTGCTGCAGATATTCGGCCACGCGCAGCGCATTCTCGTTCTGCCGCGCGACCCGCACCGCCAGCGTTTTCATGCCGCGCACCAGCATCCACGAGGCATGGGGATCCATGCAATTGCCCAGCGTCGTGCGCGTGGAAAAAATCTTTTCGATCAGTTCCGCGCGCCCGGCCACCACGCCGCAGATCAGATCGGTATGGCCGCCCAGATATTTCGTCCCCGAGTGCATGATCAGATCAATTCCCAGTTCCGCCGGATGCTGGTTGATGGGCGTGCCGAAAGTCGCGTCAATCATGGTAAGCAGGCCGTGGGCGCGGGCCATCGCCGCGATCTTCTTCATGTCCACTACGCGCAGCGTAGGGTTGGTCGGCGATTCAATGTGGATGAGCCGCGTATTCGGACGGATGGCGCGCTCATACTGGGCGTAATCCGTTGTGTCCACAAACGTAGTTTCGATTCCCAGCTTCGGCAGCCACTGCGCCAGAAATTTGATCACGCCGCCGTAGATGTCGCGCTGCGCCACGACATGATCGCCGGACTTCAGCAGAGCCAGCATCGTCGTGGTGATCGCTCCCATGCCGGATGCGAACGTGAGCGCGCGGTCAACGTTCTCCAGTTGCGCAATGGTCTGCTCCGCCGCCGTATTCGTGGGATTGCCGTAGCGCGTGTAGTAGCGGTCGCTGTTGGTGACGCGCAATTGCTCGTCGTTGTCGGCAACCTGAAATGTCGAGGTCTGAAAGATCGGCAGGGCCATCGGCCCGTGCTCGCGAACAGTTTCATGCGTCTGGTCACCGTGGAGTTTGGCGCCGTGCACGGCGGTGGTCTCGAGTTTCTGGCGTTTCATCGCAGCCCTCTTGCCCACCAGACTACTTGCCGCGCCTTCGTCGAGGCAAGGGACATCGCCGCGCGAGCGTTTATAATGCCCTCTTTCCGTCGCGTTTCCATCGGGCGCGGTCAGCTCCACCCATGAATCTGGGAATCGAAAATCGGGTCGCCCTGGTGGCCGCATCCAGTCAGGGATTGGGCCTCGCCACAGCCGAAGCCTTTGCCGCCGAAGGCTGCCGGGTCGCCATGTGTGCCCGCAATCCGGCAACGCTCACTGCCGCCGCCGAAAAAATTCGTAGCCGGTATGGCCGCGAGGTCCTCGCTTCGCCCGTGGACGTGACCGATCCCGCGGCCGTCAGCCGCTTCGTGGCCGAAGTCGCCGCGAAATTCGGCAGCGTGGATATCTGCGTGACCAACGCCGGCGGCCCTCCGGCTAAGGGATTTCTCGCCGCCAGCCTTGACGATTGGCAGCATGCCCTCGCGGCCAACTTTCTCAGCACGGTATATTTCGCCCGCGAAGTCATTCCGCATATGCAGCGCCGCCGCTGGGGACGCTTCATCACGATCACCTCAATCACTACCAAGCAGCCGGTCGCCGATCTGGTCCTGTCGAATGCGGTGCGTGCGGCCGTAGTCGGCCTGGTCAAGAGCCTGGCCAACGAATTCGGCAAGGATGGAATCCTCGTCAACAATGTCGGCCCCGGATTCACCGCGACCGACCGCCTGAAGGAACTGGCTCGCTCGCGCTCGGCTTTGACGGGAAAGAGCGAGCAGGAGATTATGGAGGGCTGGGCCGCGGACGCGCCTTTGAAGCGGGTCGGCGACCCGCGCGAACTGGCCGAAGCCGTGGTCTGGCTCGCGTCCGAGCGAGCTTCTTATGTCACCGGCCAGACGCTGTTGGTGGATGGCGGCATGTATAAAGGATTGTGAAGCTCCCGCGGGAGATTGCACTCATGGCAAAAAGCAGATCGAAAACGAAAAGATCGAAAACAAAAGCGGCCGCGCGCTCCGGGAGAAGTTCGCGCAAACCCGCAGCCCGCGCCAAGTCTGCCCTTTCCGGCACCGTGGCCAGGCGTGCGGGCGAACGCGCAGGGAAGAGCAGCAAATCGGCGCCCGCGGCCATGCAGTACATCCCCTGGAGTTCCGTTCCCGTCGAGGATCTCAACCCTCTACTGCAGCGGCATTTCGTGGTCGGCCAGGAGATCATGCTGGCCCGCGTGCTGCTGAAGAAAGGTTGCATCGTCCCGGAGCACAGCCACCCCAACGAGCAGCTCACCTACATTCTCGAGGGCGCGCTCAAGTTCTGGATTGACGGCAAAGAGATCGTCGTCCACGCCGGTGAGACGCTCTGCATCCCGTCCAACATGCCGCACAAAGCCGAGGCTGTCGAAGACACCGTGGATCTCGACGTCTTCGCGCCGCCGCGCGCCGACTGGATCAACCGTACGGATCAATATCTGCGGGAGAAGAAGTAAGCCACCCGATGGCGCTTGACTCCACTTCCCACGCCGCACCCGAGGTGGCGGAATTCCGTTTTCGCTGCATCGCCTGCGGCGCGATCTCCTCCTCCGCCGGCCAGGACTTCCGCTGCGCTAGCTGCCGCGATCTGCTCGATATCGTTTACCCCACGTGGAAACAGGCTTCGCCCGATCCCGCGCGTTTGAAATCCTTGTGGCGGCAGCGCCGCATGTCGCTCGACACCGCGGATCTCAGCGGAGTCTGGCGCTTTCGTGAATTGTTGCCGAACGCGCACGCGAACGAGATCGTTACCCTCCGCGAGGGCAACACGCCGCTCTACGAATTGCCGCAGTGCGCCCGCAGCACTGGGGTCCCGCGTCTTTTCGCGAAACATCAAGGCATGAATCCCACCGGCTCGTTCAAAGATACCGGCATGACGGTGGCCGCAACCTTCGCCCGCCAGGCCGGATTTCGCTGGGTCGCGTGCGCCTCCACCGGCAACACCTCGGCTTCCATGGCGGCGTATGCCGCGCGCGGCGGACTGCGCAGCCTGGTGCTTGTGCCTGAAGGAAAAATTTCGTGGAGCAAACTTTCCCAGGCGCTCGACTACGGCGCCGTCACTTGCCAGTTGCGCACCGATTTTGACGGCTGCCTGCGCCTGCTCCAGGAACTGGTTCTCCGCGCGCCCGTCTACCAGTTGAACTCCATCAATCCTTTTCGTCTCGAGGGCCAGAAGACCCTTGCCATCGAATTGCTCGAGCAAATGGATTGGCAGCCGCCCGACCACATCATCGTCCCCGGCGGAAATTTGGGAAACAGTTCCGCCATCGGCAAGGCGCTGCTCGAACTAAGAGATCTCGGCCTGATCGCACGGCTGCCGAGACTTTCTGTCATTCAGGCCGAAGGCGCCAATGCGCTGGTCCGCACCCTGCGCGAAACTGCCGGCCAGAAGCTGGTCAGCGTATCACCGGAGACTCGCGCCACGGCTATTCGAATCGGCAATCCGGCGTCGTGGAAAAAAGCCGCGCATGTCATCGAAGCCACGCACGGCGCCTGCGAGCAGGTGAGCGAAATCGAAATCGCCCAGGCGAAGGCCGAGATTGGAGCCGAAGGCATCGGCTGCGAGCCGGCTTCGGCAGTTACGCTGGCCGGGCTGAAGAAGTTGATCCAGCGGGGATTCGTGAAGCGCGACGAATCCGTCGTCCTGGTGCTTACCGGGAATCTGCTAAAAGATCCCGACTACACCATTGAGTTTCATCGCGGCGAATTGTTCCCCTCATCGGATGAACGCTCGTCCGATTCGCGCTCGCTCGATTCCTTGCGCCGTCCACCTATCGTTCTCGATGCCGCCCTGGATGCGATTCTGCGGACGCTCGACAAGGCGGAAAAGCCATGAGGAGATCCGCAAAGAAACCTTCCACAGCGCGAAAATCACGGCGCAGCCAGCCGGTGCTGCGGTTGCGGCTTCCGGCGACGTCCGCTAATCTCGGACCTGCATTCGACGCCGCCGCGCTGGCCATGGATTTCTACATCGAGATCGAAGCCCGGCCGGCTCAGACGAATGAATTTTCCATCGTCGCCACCGGCCGCGACCCGGAGATCTGCGGCCAGCTCGAAAACCATCTCATTCTCAATATTTACCGTGAAATTCTCGCGTCGGCACAAAAGAGGATTGTGCCGTTGTCATTACGCATCGAAAACGACATTCCCATCGGCAAAGGCTGCGGCTCGTCGGCCGCGGCGCGCCTCGCCGGGATTGCGCTGGCGGTGCATTTCGGACACCTGCATTGGAGTGATGCCCAGATCATCGCCGAAGCTTCGCATCGCGAGCATCATCCGGATAATGCTTCCGCCTGCTGGATGGGCGGCCTCACCGTGGCTCGCATGTCGGATTCGAGTCATTCACCAGACATTGCCCCGAACGCCGCTCCCCGAGCGGACATTGTCTGCATTCGGCCCAAAGGGAAGTGGCCGCTCCTGCTTGCTGTTCCCGAGCAGGCGCTTTCGACGGAGGAGGCGCGGCGCGTGCTCCCGGCGCGTTACTCGCGGGCCGACGTCGTTTCGAACGTGCAGAACTCCATGCTTCTGCTCGCCGCATTCTCCGAGGGCCGGCCCGATCTGCTTTCCACGGCGCTCGATGACCGCATTCATCAGCCTTATCGCGCGGCGCTGTGTCCGCTGCTGCCCGCTTTGCAGGAATTGAAAGGAACGAATGGAATTCTCGGGGCCGTGCTCAGCGGGGCTGGACCTTCGGTCTTGATCTTTCTCGATCCCCGCGCCTCGGTGCAGCGGGCAAGCGCTCTGGTTGCGGATCATCTCCGCCACGCGCTTCTGATCGCGGAACTGCTTCCCACCTCGATTACGTTGCGCGGAGGCAATACTGGCCTGCCGCGGCGCTGACCCGCACAACCCGCGCCGTCAGTTGCGGCTGGCCGGAGGCACGATGCCGTTCATTCGCAGATACTCGACCATCTGCCCGTAGTGGTCGTAGCCGTGCGACGCCACGCTCGCCGCCAGGCCCAGCCGCGACACTCTGCTCTCGCCAAATGGGCTTCTCACCGTCTCGACCACATTCTTCTCGTTGATCGTCGCAATCGCTTTGTGCACGTAGGTAAATGAATCTTTCAGATATTTCAGGATGTCCGCTTTCGCGGTCAGTCCCGCCGGGCCCGATTCGTCTCCGATATCGGCAGGCGGCTTTTCCTCGAGAATCGCTCCGCCCAGTTCATAGTTCACCGCCGCCACATGCTTGATCTGCTGCGCGAACGTGCGCACGCCTTTGAATTCGCCGTTCGTCGGAGCAAAGTTGAATTTGTCTTCCGGCATCGCCTCCGCCGCCGGAACGAATTCTGATTCCAGATTCAGCACCGTGTGATCCAGAATCATGGTGACGGTGCGATGCTCATCGTGCGCCTTCGGCATTTGCGCCAATGCTGGGGCCGCGAGCAGCAACCCGCACATCGTCACGCCCAAACTTCGTCTGATCAAATTCCCGCGCATCAAGCTCTCCCTCATCAATGTCCCCCCTTGTTGGTCATAGTGTCTCCCGCCGTTGCCGTCGCCGCGGCAAACGGCCAGGCCCGGTCCTTCCTGGCGCGAATCATATATATCAAAACGCCGGTCAGCAGAATAACTACGGCATATCGTACTTCCTTCTGCCAGTTCTCGCGATTGAAAAGAATGAACAGAAATCCTGCGCTCGCCAGCACGGCCGGCATGGGATAGAACCACATGCGGAACGGCCGGGGCAAGTCCGGACGCCGGATGCGCAGCACAATCACTCCGATCGCCTGCACCAGGAACTGCAGCACCAGCCGGATCACCACCAGCGCCGCGATTGCATCCTTCAGCCGCAGAAAGCAGAACGCCGCCGCCACCGCTCCCAGCGCCAACAGCGACACGTGCGGAAACCTGTAGACCGGATGCACCTTCGCGAACGCTTTGAAAAAATTTCCATCCTGCGCCGCCGCGTAGGGCACCCGCGAATACCCCAGCGTCAGCGAGAATACCGAGGCAAACGCCGTTATGATGACCAGTCCCGTAACCAGACGCGCCGCCCACGCCCCGTAAATCCGCTGCATAAACAGAGACACCACATATAACCCGCTGTTGTTCTGCCCGGCATGCAGCATCTCGCGCCACGGCACCACGGCCAGAATGCAGACATTCATCAATAGGTATAGACAGGCCACCAGCAGAATGGAAAGCAGCAGCGCCCGCGGAATGTTCTTGCCCGGATCCTTGATTTCATCGCCAATAAAAGCGACGTTGTAATAGCCCCAGTAATCGTAGGTGGCGACCAGCATAGCGCCGCCCAGCCCCGTCCAGAATGGCCGCGACAGCGTGAACGCGCCGGGAGGAAAATCGAACGCCAGCCTCGAGTCAAAGTGCGTGAGTCCGGCGTAGACAATCCACCCGATCGTGCCCATTACGCCAAACCACAATATCGTGGAGAGCCGTCCGATCGCCGTGATGCGCCGGTAGAGCAGCAGTACGGTGAAGAAGCAGATCCCGACCGCCAGTCCCGTGCCCGGTGTGACGATCCATCCCGCCTGCAGCGTGCCGACCCACGGAATGTGCGCCGCGGCATCGTGCCGCGCGATGACCGTCTCGAGGCCGGGCCAGTAATACGCGGCGTATCCCGCGAGACCGATGCAGCCGGTCGCGATGGAAAGCGGCGCGCTGAAGGTCAGTTGCCAGATGAAGAGAAACGAAATCAGCCGGCCCCACTTCTGCGGCCCGTAGATTTCCCGCAGATAGCGGTATGATCCGCCCGAACCCGGCAGCGCCGCTCCCAGTTCCGCCGAAACCAGCCCGTCGCAGACCGCCAGCAGCGCGCCTGCGATCCAGCCCAGCATCGCCTGCGGCCCGCCCATCGCGCTCAGCACCAGTGGCATGGTGATGAACGGGCCCACGCCGATCATGTCAATCATGTTCAGCGCGGTGGCGCTGCCCAGGCCCATGCCCCGGATCAGCCCCGGAGAACTCGGATCGGTTTTAGGAGCGTCTTGCATTTCTTGGTGGGCTGCATGCGGTTACCGCAATCTAAGGAATGAGCAGCAACCTCCCGCTTACCTGTCGCCCTTCAAATGCCGCATGCGCTTTGGCGGCATCCGCCATCGCATAAGTGCGGTCAACGCGGATGGAAAGTTTCCCCTGCTTCACCCAGTCAACGAATTGCTTCAGGTAGCGCGGATGTTCCTTGTAGTAAGGGCTCCCATTCGTGCGGGTCAGAAAAAGCGATCCCTTTTCCTGCAGCTTCATGAGATCAAATGGAGGCACATATCCGCTGGATTGGCCGTAAATAACCAGATATCCCCCGGGAGTGAGACTATCGAGACTCGCCTCGAACGTGTCTTTGCCGACGCCGTCGTAAACCACGTTGACGCCTTGCCCTCCGGTGATTCGCCTCGCTTCCTTCGCAATATCAGATTGTTTCGAAATGATGATCTCGTCGGCGCCGGCGCTCTTCACAAATTCTGATTTGTCCACGATCGAGGTGACCCCGATCACGCGGCCGCCGCGAATCTTTGCCATCTGACAAAGCAAAAGCCCGAGTCCACCGGCTGCGGCGTGGACCAGACACCAGTCACCAGGCTCTACCGGATAGGCAAAGTGGGTGAATACGTACGCCAGGAAGCCCTGATTCATGCCTGCCGCCGCCTGCTCAACGCTGATGCCATCGGGTACTGGGATCAGCCATGCGGCCGGAGCCAGCGCGTGCGTAGCATAGGAATCCCCAACAAAGACGACGCGATCTCCCACTCGAACATTTTCAACCCCCGGACCAATCTCCTCGACAACTCCGACTCCCTGGCTGCCCAAGGTTGCTGGAAGGTCCGGTTCATTGTTGCCCGCGCGGCGGTAGAAAGCCTGGCCCGCCAGTTCGCCGCGCCGCTTTTGCACATCCAGAAAATTAACGCTCGCAGCCTCAACGCGTACCCGCGCCTGTCCTGGACCAGGAACCGGCATGGGAAGCTCTTCCCACCGCATCACCTCCGGACCGCCGTAGGAATGTATGCGAATGGCATGCATTGAGTTTCTGTACTCTTCTCGGTCGCGCGCGTACTGCAGCGTTTACTGGCAACTGCGTACCCGCAACTGGCTACTGTTTTCCGGCGCTCAACAGATTCACATACAGCCGCACCGCTCCGGGCACGCCCGCCGGCAGTTGGCGGAAGAAGGCGTAGCCGGTGTAGATGTAAATTCCCTTGCCATATTTCGCCCGCAGCAACCCGCCTTTCTGCGGATCTTCTCCCGGATCGTGGCAGCTGAGCAACGGCGTAAAGTGATCGTCCCACTTGCTCATGAAGTACAAACCGCGTTCCTGCACCCATCCGTCGAAGTCGCGGGCCGTAATCTGGTTCGGAGAATGAAAGATCGGATCGTCGGGAGCCAGAATATCCACCGGCGCCTCCTCCACCGAAACTCGGGCCCGGCTCAACTCCGCCGGATAGGGCGTGAATTTTCCCGCGTTAAAGTCGGCCGCGCCCGCGTTGTACTGCACGACCAGCGTTCCGCCGGCCGAAACGAAGTCCAGCAGCCGGGAGTTATTGGCCGCGACATCCTTCTGCGTGTCGTAGGCGCGGATGCCCAGCACGATCGTCCCGTACTTGCTTAAGTCTTCTGTCGCCAGCTTTTCGGCCGGAATCAGGGTCACGTTCATTCCTACCTGTTTGAGGATGGTCGGAATATCGTCGCCCGCGCCCATGATGTAGCCGATCTTCAAGTCGTGCGAAGCCCGCACGTCTACGATGCTCACCCGCTGCCGCGCCGGCTGGTAGTAATAAAAGCTGCCGATGTCTTCGCGCGCCACCAGCGTGTAGCCTTCGCTGAATTTCTCGCCTTCCGACTCGAGCACGGCGCGTATCGTAGTCCGGCTCTCCTGCAGATTGGACGGCACCACCTTAAACTCGAAATCCTGCTTCTCTCCGCGATGGGTGAAACGAACCGCCTGCTGCACCGGATCCGATCGCCATCCCCCCGGCAACTCCAGCCGCAGCTCGCCGTGCACTTCGTGCGTCACATTGCTGGTTACGCCCACCATCACCGTAGTCGTCGAGCCATTGTGCGTCGAAATCACCTGAGTTCCAGGCTCCAGCGCGACCGAGAAAGAGGGCACAATCGCCAGCGGCCGCGTCAGTTCCTTGCCCGCATCGTCTACAAACGGAGTGACCACCACGGTGCTGATGCCATTGCGCGCTTTCGCGTTCGCATCGCCGGCCGCGTACTCCACCCGCGCGGTCAGCGCCGGAGGCGGAAAGGGAAGCGTCACGTACGCCGCATTATCAATGTGGTGGATCGCGTCTACGTCCGGATCGTCGCGATGCCAGTAGGGCCGGGTGTAGCCCGAATCTTTGGGCACGCGCAGCCGGAAATCCGCGTGCAGATCGTCTCCCGGCTTCACCGTTTCCGGCCTCGTCTTTCCGCTGATCGTGTTCCATCCCGCCGGCACTTCCAGCTTGAGCCCGTCAACCACCAGCGGTTGCTTCGAGCCATTGTGAAATTTCACCGCGATCAGGAACTCCTGTCCCGGAGAAACCGTGGTCAGCGCATCGGCCTCTTTAACGGAGACCGCCTTCACTTCGGGCCTTCCGTCGGAAGAAACCTGCGCCGTCAACGTGACCCCCAGCGAGATGTTCAGCGCATGCTCGGCTTCGCGCCGCTTTTCCGCCAGACGAAGCTCCAGATCCCGTTTTTCCTGCTCGCCGAGCGAACTCTCGCGCACCTGCCGGCTGACTCGCTCGAGCGCCCCAACTATCTTCAGCAGCGGATCGGTCGCCGCCGCAGCGTCTTTTCCCCGGGCCGCGTCCGCCGCGGTCGAGACTTCACGCGCAATCTCTGTCAACTCCTGCCGCAGTCCGGGCAGGGCCTTGGCCGTCTGCGCGTCGGCGAGCGCGGCCAGGCTGGTGTCTATGCCGTCGAAGAAATCTTTTTCATGGCCACTCTTGTCGGTCGTGCCCGGCGGCGCCGAATCCACCAGCCGATAAAACGAGAACCGGTCGCCGGGATCCACGGTCCAACCCGCCGCGCCTTGCGATAGCTGGTGCCGCAGTCCCTGCATGGCAAACTGGATATACGACATGCCCAGGTCCGGATTCTGCTGGCCGGTGTTGAGCCGCAGAGTCCAATCCGCGTCCGGACACGTCATCGCCATAAAGCCGCAGACGTTGCCGATGTAAAGCTTCTTCGCCTGCCACGGTTCGAGGCCCTCAGCAATCTGCTCCGGAAACCGCTTGGGATCGGCCGCCGCCCGAAAAGCTTCTTTCGTCAGAATTCCCGAGGCCTGATGATTGCCGTGCCCATCGCGCGGCGTGCCCGAAAACCGCGCTACCAGCACATCCGGACGGAACGTGCGAATCACCCGCACCATGTCCCCGAGCGCGACGTCATGCCCGCCCCATTTTTGAAAAGTTTCGTCGGCCGTCTTGGAGAATCCGAAATCGGCGACATGAGAAAAACGGTCCTGAATGCCGTAATACTGATCTGAAGCCAGCAGTTCGAGCGAGCGCAGTATGCCGAGCACGTCGGAGAGATTGCTGCCGACCTTGTTCTGACCGCCCTCGCCGCGATTCAACGTCATCAGCAGCGTATTCACACCATGGCCGCGCGCCTCCAGGGTCAGCACGCCTCCATCTTCATCATCCGGATGCGCCACTACCTGCATCAGCCGCGCGGTCGTGCCCAGCCGCAATAATTCCAGGCGCAATCCCGCCATACCCTGGTCTTCGGGAATGTCTGCCGGCATGCCCTGATAGAGCAGCCCCGGCGGAGCGACTAAAGCATTCGCGTCCCCATCACGGCCCGCTTCCGCAGCCCGCGCCGCTGCGCCGGCCCTGGCGGAGTGAGATTGTCCGCTCGCCGGAGCTTGCGCCCGCGCCCCCAGCGCGAGAGAAAAAATCGCGGCGCAGCCGGCCAGCCTCAGCCAGGACAATCGCGGCGAAAGGAATCGCTTGGAAGAAAGACGACGGTTGAGATAAAGCCTGAAGTTGGTGCCGCGCCGTCCAGGCTGCGGCCCTTGCACCGGTCCGGGATTATTCACGCTACAAGGATGGGGCCTGACCCCGTTTTGACGCAAATTCTTTATAAATCAGCCCTTCGCGGAGGTACCGTCCGCGCTTCACACGTCGCACCGCTCCACCGCCTTACGCAGCCCGGCCAGCGGATCGCCCGCCGGCTCGAATTCATGGGCCACGTACCCCTCGAACCCCGTATCGGCGATGGCACGCATCACCGCGTCCCACTGGATTTCCTGCGTGTCGTCGAGTTCATGCCGCCCCGGCACGCCTCCGGTGTGGAAATGCCCGATCCACTGGATATTCCGCCGGATGGTTTCGATCAGATCGCCTTCCATGATCTGCATGTGGTAGATGTCGTAGAGCAGCCGGACCCGTGGCGAGTTCACTTCCTCCATCACGCGCACGCCCCACGCCGTGTGATCGGCCATGTAGTCGGGATGGTCGCGCTTGCTGTTGAGCAGTTCCAGGCAGATGGTCACGCCGTTGTCTTCGGCAATTTTCTTTACCCGGTTCAGTCCGGCAATCGTGTTTTTCGCGCCTTCGTCGTCAGACATCCCAGCACGGTTGCCGGAAAACGTGATCACGTTCGGAACTCCTGCTTTCGCCGCGCGCGGAATGCCGGCGCGGAATCCCGCTTCGATGGCCGCGTGATTTTCCACCCGGTTCAGCGCCTGCTTGATTTCTCCTCCTCCGGCGTAACCCATGGTGCAGATCAGCCCGTAGCGGCGTGGAATTTCGTACTCCTCGGGCTGCAGCAGATCCACTCCGCGCAGTCCGATCTGCGCCCCATACTCGGCCAGTTGCGCAACCGACATCTTCGGATAGCACCACTGGCTCACCGACTGGCGAATCCGTCCCTTGCGCTTCACCGGCTCGTCGCCCGCCGCGAGAGACGGCAACGCCATCGCCGCCGCGCCCGCCATCGAGGACTTGAGCAGTGCACGCCGCGAGAGCTTTTCCATAAAAGAAAGAAGAAAGATGAAAAGAGAATTAGTGGAGTGAAACCTTACTGCCGGCCTTCCTTCAGTACCGCCTGGCAGTTGCTCGCCGCCGTCAGGACTTCGTCAAAGGCGGTTTCCTTGCGCAGGTCCTTGAGCAGGGGATCGTCGAGCAGGGCCGTGTACGCGCAGTAGTTCTGCTGCACCGCCGCCTTCAGCAGCCGCAACGCCGGATCGCTCTGGCCGCACCACCCCAGCAAAGCCCCGACGTGATACCACGCTTCCGGATCCGGTTCCATCATCACCGAGGATTCTGCCTCGCGCACGATCTTGGCGAAGTCCGCGGGCTTCTGCACGGCCGTGCAGGCTTCCATGATGTCGCGGTGATAGTAGGTCGCCTTGCCCATATTTTTCGCCGCCGCGCGCGCCTCGGCCACGTTGCCCTGGGCCAGATAAACGTAGGGAGTGATCCAATTCGCCCATTCCGACCCGGCGTCGAGATGGACGAAATCGTTGGCCCGGTCGGTCTGGCCCATCTCCACGAATCCCCACGCGCACGACCGGAAGAAGAAGTTCCCCGGATCCAGTTGCCGCGCCTCGTTGCATTCCGCGGTGGAGCGCTCCAGCATGCCGGCATAACGCAAGACATAACTCAGCGCGAAGTGTGCGTCCGCGCTCTGTGGACGCCGCTTCACCAGATCCGTCGCCTGATCGTAGGCCGGGCCGAGGGCTCCGCGCTCCACCCGCATCGTGATCAGTTGGCTGGCGGCCAGCATGCGGTTGGGATCGAGCGAGAGCGCGCGCTCATAGCTCGAGTTGGCGCGCTGGAACATTTCTTCTCCGCCGCCGCCATACATCGAGTCGAAATAATACCGCTGCGCCAGCGCTTCCCAGGCCGGAGCGTACGTCGGATCAATGCCGACCGCCCACTCCAGCATCTTGATGGCCTCCTTGTTCGGCGCCGGATCGTGCGGCACGGCCACGCTGCGCAGATAGAAATCGTATGCCTGCTGATTTTTGGGCCGCGAGGCCTCGGACTCGACCGCTCCGCCGCCGCCCAGCACCGGCAGAAGTCCCTTTTGCACCTGCGCGGTAAGTTGCTCCTGCAACCCGATCAGATTCTCGGCCTTTTCCACGACCGTGGTCTGCCACAGCAGCCGGTCAGTGGGCACATCAATCGCTTCCAGCGTGACCAGCAACTGATCGCCCTGCTTGCGGAACGATCCGGAAACCAGCCGCCCCACCCGCAACTCCTGACCCACTTTGTGCGGATCCAGATCCAGGGCAATGTATTTCCGCGTCACCGACGAAGGCCGCACTTCGAGCGATCGCGCGTAAGTCAGCACGCTGGTCAGTTCGTCCGACAGCGCGAAGCGCAGGTAGTCAATGTTGAAGTCGCCGTTCAGATTCTGCAGCGGCAACACCGCGATCGCGTTGCGCTGTTCGGCGGCGGTCGCTTCCCGATGCTTGTACCACCACGCTCCCACCGCCGCCAGCACCGTCAGCAGCAGTCCCGCCATCCCGAGCAGGAGATACGTTTGAAAACGCGACGCCGTGCGTCCGAAAGTCTGCGTGCCCATCCGCAGCTTCGTGGCTGTCCCGCTCTTGAGCTGGCCGGACTCGCTCTCGCGCTTGAGCAGAGCCAGGTCCGAACGCATCTCCGCCGCCGTCTGGTAACGGTGCGCCCGGTCCTTCTCCATCGCTTTGCCGATAATGCCTTCGAGCTCGACCGGGACTTTCGGATTCAACTCCCGCGGCGGAATCGGCTTCTGATGCAGCACCGCGTCCAGGGTCATCAGCGAGTTGCTCCCCGAAAACGGCTTCTTTCCCGTGGACATCTCATACAACACCACGCCAAGCGAGAACAGATCGCTGCGCCCGTCCACGGTTTCGCTGCGCGCCTGTTCCGGCGACATGTACACAGCCGTCCCCGGAATCACGCCGACCGCAGTCAGCGAATTATCCGCGGCCGCATCCTCTTGCGTGTGCACCAGTTTGGCCAGTCCGAAGTCGAGCACCTTGACCTGCCCGCCCGGCACCACAAAAATATTGGCCGGCTTGATGTCGCGGTGCACGATGCCCTTGGCATGCGACGCCACCAGCGCATCGGCCACTTGCACGCCCACGTCGAGAACTTTGTCCACTTCCATGATGTGGCCGGCAATGGCCTGCTTCAGACTCTCGCCCTCCAGCTTCTCCATCACAATGAAAGGGTGGTGGCCGTTGTCCTCAATGCCGTGGATGGTGCAGATGTTGGGGTGGTTCAGTTGCGACGCCGCCCGCGCCTCGCGGGTAAAACGCTCCAGCGTTTTCGGGTCGCCGGTGAGGTTTTCCGGCAGGAATTTCAGCGCGACATGGCGGCCGAGTTTCAGGTCCTCGGCTTCGTACACCACACCCATGCCACCGCCACCGAGTTTCCCCAGAACGCGGTAGTGGGAGATTGTTTGGCCAATCATCGGCGGCTAAACCCTGCCCGGCGCTAATGTTAGGCTCCGGCCCGCCTCCGGTCAACCCCTGGCCGGCGGCCGGTGGCGAGCCTCAGTGACCCGACGGCTTCCGTTAGCTGGAGGTCATCCTGAGCGAAGCCGTTCTTCCGGCGGAGCGAAGGACCTCCCCGCGAAACCGCCCGTCCTCCCTATTCGGGAGGTCCCTCGGCCGGCGAAGAAAAACGCGGGCTCTCGGGATGACCTCAGCGTCGCATGAGGGAGTCGGCAGCCCTACAATCCCACCGGTGTGACCGATGCCGCCGCCCACTGGCTCATTGGCCGGGCCTCGCCGCAGTCCAGGCACTTGGTCACGGGATATTGCGTCCCGCAGTTCGGACACGTGGCCTGCGTCTGGAAGGTATCAAACGAATGGCGGCACCGCATGCATCTCCACAATTCGCCCACCGGAGGAGGATTCTTGCACGACGGGCAGGCATAGCCATCGCGCCGCGGCAGCCGGGCAAAGCGCAGCAGCGCCCGCGCGTGCTGCAACCCGCCCCAGCAGTTCATCAGGATGAAGATGGCAAGAATTCCATACCACTCGTTTCGCTCGACGACCGCAACCAGGATGATGATCGGTACCCCGACAAACCCGAATACTGTAGCGACCAGCAGGCTGCGCCCTCGTCCCAGCACAAACCAGAGCAGGGAACGAAGAATCTGCCCGCCATCCAGGGGATAGATGGGCAAGATATTGAAAACCAGCACCCAGCGATTGATCCAGCCCACCCAGTACACGAGCCGGAATGCATCCGGCATGGACGTCGCCCAGCCCAGCGAATGGCTCACGGACGCAGCCAGCGCGAAAACCGGCACCAGCGCCACATTCACCAGCGGCCCGGCCGCCAGACTCCACAGCGTCGCGCCCGGCCGCGGCGGCGGATCTACATACGCCACACCGCCCAGCGGCCACAGCACGATCCTGTCCACCCGCCCGCCCACCTGCCGGCAGGCCAGCGCGTGTCCGAACTCATGCAGTGTGACGATCACGAACAGCGCCAGGTATTCGGCGATGTTCCAGCCGATCGAGGAAT
>Ga0070733_10001820_pt1 | contig 15640 bp, 11 predicted proteins | sample Coa_R1_9_FD_66450 | JGI IMG/M metagenome (GOLD analysis project Ga0070733, IMG submission 66450) | Surface soil microbial communities from Centralia Pennsylvania, which are recovering from an underground coalmine fire - Coalmine... | ecosystem: Environmental > Terrestrial > Soil > Unclassified ... | reverse complement strand
GTCAAGTCGATCCTCCTCGACGTGACCGCCGAGAAGGGTGGCGGAAAGTTTGTCATGGCGCACCTGAAAGACAATCCGCAGAACGATGCAAGAATCAAGGAATTCAAGGCCAGCGTGAGGAACATTCCCTCGGTGGATGTGCACGATGGACCGGGCAAGTGCATTTTGACCGGTGAGACCGTGGATCGGCGTGTAGTGATCGCCAAGGCATACTAGAAGCTGAACAGGGACCGCCGCTTTGTCCTAGTTACTTCGTTGAAGTACACCAGTGATCGTAAGGTCTTCCCGCGTTGAAGTGCGTCGGGATGAACACCGATAGCGGTTAGAGGTATCTGAGAATTTTGATTTGTAAGGAGTAGCCATGCAAAAACGCAAACTTGGAAAAAGCAATCTTGAAGTCTCGGCCATCGGCCTCGGGTGTATGGGAATGAGCTTTGGTTATGGTCCGCCAGCGGACAAAGCCGAGATGATCTCTCTGATTCGGTCGGCCGTCGAACGCGGTGTCACTTTTTTTGACACGGCCGAGGTTTACGGCCCTTTCACCAACGAAGAACTGGTTGGCGAAGCCCTCGCTCCCTTCCGTGAGCGGGTGGTGATCGCCACCAAATTCGGGTTCAAACTTGATCCGGTCACCGGCAAGCAGGTTGGGCTCGACAGTCGCCCGGAGCACATCAAGGAGGTCGCCGAGGCCTCGCTCCAGCGCCTCAAAACTGATGTCATCGACTTGTTCTATCAGCACCGCGTCGATGCAGATGTGCCCATCGAAGACACTGCGGGCGCCGTAAAAGACCTGATTCAGCAAGGTAAGGTCAAGCACTTCGGCCTTTCCGAAGCCGGAGTCGGAACCATCCGTCGCGCACACAAGGTTCAGCCCGTCGCGGCACTCCAGAGCGAATACTCACTTTGGTGGAGAGAACCTGAGGCCGAAGTCATACCGGTACTCGAAGAACTCGGCATCGGGTTGGTTCCCTTCAGCCCGTTGGGCAAGGGCTTCCTCACTGGCAAAATCAACCAAGACACGCAGTTCGAGAAGACCGACTTCCGTAACATTGTTCCTCGCTTCACGCCGGAGAACCGTAAAACGAATCAAGCCCTGGTTGATCTGATCGGCCGGTTCGCGCAACAGAAAAAGGCAACTCCTGCTCAGATCGCCCTCGCCTGGCTGCTTGCACAGAAGCCGTGGATTGTTCCGATCCCGGGTACCACGAAGCTGCATCGGCTCGAAGAGAACATCGGAGCCGTTGCTGTCGAACTTACGCGCGAAGATCTCCGGCAGCTGGAAGCCGCAGCCTCAAAGATTCCGTTGCAGGGCGCTCGTTACCCGGAAGAACTGCAGAAATTGGTGGGCCGCTGATTTCGTGGTCGAGGCTGACGCCTCCATCAGGGCAAAGCGTACCGCGCGATTCCCTGCATTCATCTAGTCTTCAGGTAGGAACCTGTATCTTGGCCCTGTGTTTATCGCAGGATGATCCAGTTGTTTAGCCGCCAACGCAGCTGTATAGGTGTGGTGTAGCTTTATCTGGATCCTTTGTTGCCCACAAGCGGGGGGGGCGGGTTTGTGAACTACGCAGCTCTGTTTCGATCCGCATTAGTGACGTTGCTCAGAAATAAGATGCGAAGCGTCCTCACAGTGCTGGGGATCACTATTGGGATCGCCGCTGTGATCTGCGTAGTTGCCATCGGCAACGCAGGACAAGCGCGAGTGCAACAGCAACTCAACAACCTGGGAGACAACTTCGTCTGGATCGAGGCCGGCGGGCGGGCAGTCAATGGTGTCCGCACCGGCACACATGATACGAGCACATTGGTGATGGCCGATGCCATAGCCATCAAGAACCAGATTTCTCTCATCAAGAGCGTTTCGCCAAATGTGGATGATCCGGTGCAGGTCATCTATGGCAATCAGAATTGGCATACCTCTTACCGTGGAGTTTCGCCGGAATATTTCGACATCAAGCGCTGGTACGTGGATCAGGGCGCAATCTTCTCGCAGGATGACGTGGATCGGGCGGCCGACGTCTGCGTGATTGGGCGGACGGTCCGGGAGCAGTTATTCGGAGTTGAAAATCCCGTGGGCAAAGTCATTAGGGTGAGTGGCCTCCCATGCAAGGTAGTGGCTACGCTACATCCCAAGGGGCTCTCGCTTTCCGGACAAGACCAGGACGATACCATCATCCTGCCCTACACAACCGCACAGAAGAAGATCAAGGGCATTACGTGGCTCGACGATATCTTGTGCTCGGCTGTGTCGCCGGATGTGGTCAAAATGGCTGGACAGGAAGCAACCGCAATTTTGCGCGACCGCCATCATCTCCGGCCGGAAGAAGAAGATGACTTTAATATCCGCAATCCCGAGGACATCATTCAAGCCCAACTCGACGCCAGCAAGACTTTGACGGTGCTCCTGATCGCCATCGCATCTGTTTCCCTGGTTGTGGGAGGGATTGGGATCATGAACGTGATGCTGGTTTCCGTAACTGAGCGCACGCGGGAGATCGGAGTGCGAGTCGCGGTGGGAGCAACCGAAGAAGCCATTCAGCTCCAGTTTCTGGGAGAATCGATCATGCTTAGCCTGGTGGGAGGGGCTGCGGGTGTGCTGGCGGGAATATTCGGCTCCTACCTGGTGGGCCAGACGCTGGGTTGGCCGATCGAGATGTCGATTGGGGCGGTGGTGGTGGCGGCTCTGTTTTCGGTTGCGGTGGGGGTGTTTTTCGGATTTTACCCGGCGCGGAAGGCGTCTTTGCTTGATCCCATCGAGGCCCTGCGATACGAGTGAACCGTCCCAGGCATTTTGATTCTTGAAATCGAAAATGAAAACAAAACAAAAATGGCTGGTGCTGGTGGGAGTGATGATCGTGGCTGGATTATTGGTCACCCTGGGCTTAAACAACGGTGCTCAAGCGCAACACTTTACCGCCAGGGTAGAACGAGGAGCCATCAACGATGTTGTGGAAGCCACGGGAACCATCAACTCCGTAATCACCGTCCAGGTGGGATCGCAAGTTTCCGGAAGCATTGCGAAACTAAATGCCGATTTCAATTCTCGTGTACATAAGGGGGACATCGTCGCCCTCATTGATCCTGCATTGTTCAAGGGCGCCCTGTTGCAGGCGACCGCTGATTTAAGAAACTCGCAGGCCAATGTGGAGTCGGCCCGAGCCAATGTCGAAAAAGCCAAGGCCGCATTAGTGCAGACCAAGGCTGACTACGATCGTGCCATTGGATTGACGAAAGAAGAAGTGATGAGCAAGCAGCAACTGGATCTTGCGAAAGCGAACTACGATGCGGCGGTCGCGTCAGTGGATGCAGCCGCGGCCAATGTTACGCAGGCCGACGCTCAGGTCAGTCTTAAAGAAGCCGCTGTCGATGTGGCCCAGACCAATCTCGACTACACCGTGATTCGTTCTCCCATCGACGGTACCGTCGTCGCTCGCAACGTCGATGTGGGACAAACCGTGGCGGCATCGCTGCAAGCGCCAACCATTTTCACGATTGCCCAAGACCTCACCAAAATGTGGGTCTACGCGAAAACCGACGAATCGGATGTCGACAATATTAAGGTGGGGAAGACAGTCACCTTTAAGGTAGACGCCTTGCCCAAGCAGACCTTTCAGGGGGTAGTCAGTCAGATCCGGATGAACCCGACCACGGTGCAAAGCGTGGTGACCTACGACACCATCATCGAGTTCGCGAACCCTGAGTTAAAACTGTTTCCCGGCATGACCGCATACGTCACCATTCCTGTGGCCACAGTGCAGGACGTTATGAAAGTGCCAAATACCGCCCTGCGGTACAAGCCGCCGATGGCGGCCGAAGAGGTTTTGGCTCTGTATAAACGCTACGGGATCGAAGGAGTTGAGGGCCAGCCGGCTGGCGACAACGCCGAAGCCGGGAAAGCGACCGCCGACAGCGCTCAGAATCTGCCCCGCGCGCCCAGGGCAGAGACTGCCGTGGTGTGGAAGCTGCATTCCGACAACGCCATGGAGCCGGTCAAAATTTCTCTCGGAATCACCGACCATGCGTACACAGAGGTCAGCGCAGTGCTTAGAGGGGAACTGAAGGAAGGCGACGAAGTGATCATCCGATCTGTGGCACCCAAGGCACAAGCGCTCGGCGGTTTGCACCGCTAAGGATTGACCAGTTCGAACTACCCCTGATGGAAACCAACCCGGCGATCAACGAAACCGGAGCCGCGCATGCCCCTCCTGCGGCGAGCGCGGTCATTCGCGTAGAGGATGCGCACAAATATTACGAGTTGGGCGAGACCAGAGTGCATGCCCTGCGTGGGGTCAGTATTGCTGTTCACCGCGGCGAATTCGTGGCCATCATGGGAGCGAGCGGAAGTGGCAAGTCCACTTTCATGAACATACTCGGCTGCCTCGATATTCTCAGCTCCGGCAGCTACTTTCTTGAAGGGACGGATGTTTGCGAGCATGACAAGAAGGCATTGGCGATGATTCGAAATCAGAAGATTGGATTTGTTTTTCAGGGGTTCAATCTGCTGGCCCGGACCACGGCGCTTGAAAATACGGAATTGCCGACTCTGTATACCAGGATCGACAAGGCCGAGCGCCGTAAACGTGCGGCTGACGCGTTGGCCATGGTCGGCCTTGCCGAGCGGTCGGAGCATTTTCCATCGCAGATGTCCGGAGGGCAACAACAACGGGTGGCCATAGCACGGGCACTGGTGAACCGCCCCTCCATTCTTCTGGCGGACGAACCGACCGGGAACCTCGACAGCCGCACTTCGGTCGAGATCATGGATATCTTCCAAAACCTGAACGACAAGGGACTAACGATCGTGCTGGTCACTCACGAACTCGACATCGCACAATTCGCCAAGCGGGTGCTGGTCTTCCGCGATGGAAAAATTCGCAAGGACGATCCAGTGGTTGGGCGTCCCCGTGCCCGTGAAGTGCTAATGACCCTCCCCACCCTCGAAGATTGAGGCCAGTCCATCTCCGCCTCCATACGTCACTGGAGATATAGGTGAGATGACCCCGAAAACAGCTGAAAATGGCCGAATGGCATAAAAAGTGACATGGATTTGACAAATTCGTGACAGTGTCCCGTGCCGCTCCCCATAGCATCGGTGGTCGATAAGCGGCGAGGATCGCCGGACCTAGGAGGTCAAATCGAAATGGCAGCGAATGATTTGCAATACAACGCGGCTGGCCGCAGCGCTCGGCTGGCGGCCTTAATCCTGACTGTGATCGTGGCTGTAGCCGGCGCCCACGCGCATTCCATCACCGAAGTTGCGTCAACCATTCCCAGCAACGGCGACATCAATCCTTATGGGATTGCGGTTGTGCCCACCACCACGGGATCGCTGGTACAGGGAAACATTCTGGTCAGCAATTTCAACAACAGCAATAACCTGCAAGGCACCGGCACCACCATTGTGCAGATTTCGCCCAGCGGCAATTTCAGCCTGTTCGCGCAAATTGATGCCAACAATCTGCCGGGATCATGTCCGGGCGGAATCGGCCTGACTACTGCATTGGTTGCGCTGAAGAGCGGATGGGTGGTCGTGGGCAGCCTGCCCACAACCGATGGAACCGCTGCAACCGCCCAGGCTGGATGTCTCCTGGTCCTGGACAGTTCGGGCAATGTGGCGGAGACGTTCTTTGGCTCGCTGATCAACGGGCCGTGGGACATGGCGGCGGCTGACGGCGGCAACAACGTCGCTCTGTTCGTTAGCAATGTGCTCAACGGCACGGTTGCAGGCGGGGGCAGCATCGTTAACCAGGGAACGGTCGTACGGCTCAACCTGGTCGTTCCCAAAGGCTCCATGCCGAGTTTGCAGTCGATGACTGTGATTGGCTCGGGGTTCCCTGAACGCACTGACCCAGCGGCGTTGGTGATTGGGCCTACAGGTGTGGGACTCAGCACTGGTGACGGCGGCAGGGATGGCGGTGGGCATCAGGTCCTTTATGTAGCTGACAGTCTTAACAATCGCATCGCTGCCATCTCGAATCCGCTGACCCGCAATTCATCCGGGGGAACGGGAACGACTGTGACCAAGGGTGGGAGTCTTAACGATCCGCTGGGACTGATCTTCGCCAACGGGAACATCGTTACCGTGAACGGAGACGACGGCTACGCGGTGGAAACCACTCCCGACGGCCATCAAATCGGCAAGGTGCTGTTGGACAGCAGTGGCAACCCGCCGGGAGCCGGGGCCCTGTTCGGGCTGGTGGCGGTGGGGCAGAAGCTCTACTTCGTGGATGATGCTGAGAATGATTTAAAACTCTTCCAGTAGAGCGTGCGCATTCAATCCGGGCGCGCCGTCCGGTAAAACGGATGGCGCGCCCGTGCAATTGCGTCGAATCTCGGCGTTCGGTGCTGGTCAGGACGGATGTGTTCCCGGAGTGCGGGAATTCGTCAGGCTGGCGCGGATCACATCCAGCAATTCGGCATTGTCCACGGGCTTCTGGAAGAAGGCGGCGGCCCCGCTTTTCAGAGCGCGTTCTTCGTTGTTCTGCGGGTCGCGCGCCGTCAATACCACCACGGGAACGCCAGCCATGGTGTCGATGTTCTGTAAGCGTTCGAGGACCACGAAGCCGTCACCGGCGGGCAGACCGAGATCGAGCACGATGAGGTCGGGCTGCTCTTTTCGCGCCACCGCGACGGCGGTATAGCCATCCTGGGCGTGAACGGTTTCGTAGTTGTTGGCTCGCAGTCGCAACCGCAGGGCACGCCGCAGATCAGGATCATCATCGACAATCAAGATTTTCGGTTTGGACATTTGGAACTCTCCTTAGTGGTTGGATTGAATTTTCCGGAAATTTGAGGCCGCCCGGCCGTTGCCGGCGTTGGCCGGTTCCGCCGCCATGCTGGACATGATCATTTCCGTAATGCGGCTGGAGACGGTCTGGACTTGTTTGTCGAGCGAGGTACCTGCCGGCGGCGAAGCGAACTCCACGGGCACGGCGGAAATCAACAGGGTCGCACCCGCCAGCAGTTCTTCATTGCGCTCGAGTTGGCCGCGAATGCGAGCCATCATGACCCCGCAGCGTTGCAGATCAGTGGACGCGACCACGAAAAAGGTTTGCGCTGCGGCCGAACCGCCGACCGGGGGCAGGACGAGATCTTTGTCGGGATAGACGCAGCGCCGCAGAGTGTCGAGCGACTGTTGCCAGACTTCCCGCCAGTTACCGCGCGGGCTCTTGGACAATGGAGTCAGCTCCACTTTCACCAGTACGATGTGTTCCCGAAGCTGCTGCTCATGCACGATGACTGGAGATAGAAGTTTCGCCAATGAGTACACCGGCAGAGTGAAAGTGAAGGTGCTTCCCTGACCGGGCTCGCTGGCCACCCAGATCTTTCCGCCGTGCAGCTTTACTAATTCCCTGCAGATGAAAAGACCAAGCCCCAAGCCGGTGCGGTTATTGTCGATTAGTTCGGGGTCCTGGTACAGGCGTTCAAAGATCAGCGCCTTGGCCTCTGGACTAATGCCACGGCCGGTATCGGTGACGGAGACGTAGACCGCATCTTCGTCAGCCTCCACCATGCAGGCCTTGACCATCACCGAGCCTTCCGTTGACGTGAATTTGATGGCGTTGTCGGTGAGGTTGATCAGCACTTCGAGAATGCGGTCGGGATCGGCATGCACCAGGGGGATGCGGTTGTCGAGGCCGATTTCGAGGCCGACCTGGCGTTCGCCGGCGATCGGCCGCATCATGGTGACCGCCTGCTGCACCAATTCGCCGATCGAGATGCAGCGTGGCTCCACGCGGATCTTGCCGCTCTCAGCCCGCGTCGCCTCCAGCAGGTCGCGGATCATGGCGTGCAACTGGTTCACACTTTTCAGCACTGTCTTCAGGTGGTCGCTTTGTTCCGGAGCCATGGGCCCGGCGAGCCCATCGAGCAAAATGGTGACGTACTGGTGAATGCAGGTCAGGGGAGTGCGAAGCTCGTGCGAAACGTGGGAAAGAAACTGGTTCTTGAATTCCAGTTGCTGCTTGCGTGTGATCTCGAGGGAACGCAGCAACGCCTGCCGTTCGACGGCGTAACGCATGGCTCGTTCCAGCTGCTTGCTGGTGATATCGCCTTTGATCAGGTAATCCTGGACTCCCTGATGGACCGCTTTGAGTGCCAGCGCCTCATCGTCTTGCCCGGAGAGGATCACCACTGGCACGCCGGGCGCCTGCGCCATCACCGCGCGAAAGGTTTCCGCGCCGTGGCTGTCAGGAAGGTTCAAATCGAGCAGGACCACCGAGGGTGGATGCAGATCGAGAGAGGCGATGCCATCCGCCAGGCGATCCACGCAGGTCACTTCCACCAGAGATTTGCCTTCGACCAGGCGAAGCCGCACCAGATCGGCATCGCCCGGGTTGTCTTCAATCAGCAGCACGCGTGTGGCTTGATCGCTCATCGCTTCTCCCTAATGCGGCAGGCTGGTAAAACCAAACCAAAATTCTTCAATCGATTGCACGGCGGAGAAAAAGTCTCCCAAATTGCCGGGCTTGCTGATGTAGCAGTTCGCCCCCAACTCGTAACTGTGGATGATGTCTTTGTCAGCGTGAGAAGTGGTGAACACTACGATAGGAATGGTGCGCAACCCAGGATCGGTTTTTACCTCCGCCAGCACCGCACGGCCGCCCTTGCGGGGCATATTCAGGTCAAGCATGACCAGGTCGGGCCGCACCGCGTCGGTGTACTTGCCACGCCGGTGTAGAAAGGCGATGGCTTCTTCGCCATCGGGAACATTGTGAATGTTGGCGTGGTGTGTACTCGCGGCCAGCACCTCGCGGGTCAATCCCACGTCGGCCGGGTTGTCGTCCACCAGCAGAATGTCGGGCGATTCCTTCATTGAGTGTGGTCTTTATCTCCATCGACAGGATTGGCGAGTAACGTGAATCTGATGCTGGCGCCTTCTCCGGCCTTTGATTCCACCCAGATACGGCCGCCGTGCTGCTCCACGATCTTCTTGCAGATCGCCAGACCTACGCCGTTACCGGGGTATTCCGCACGAGTGTGCAGGCGCTGGAAAATGACAAAAATGGCTTCGACATGTTCGGGAGCGATGCCGATTCCGTTGTCGCTGACCGAGAACACCCATTCGGCTTCGATCGTTTCCGCTCCGTTTCTGTCCGCGCTTACCGTAATCACCGGGGATTTCTCGCCGCGAAATTTGATGGCATTGCCGATCAGGTTCTGAAAGAGCTGCACCAATTGCGTGTGATCTCCGCTGACCGTGGGGAGCGTGTTACGGTGGACAATTGCGCCACTCTCCTGCACTGCCGCCTGCAGGTTCTGCAGCGCTTCCTGCACCACCACATCGCAGGCGACGGCAGCGCGTTTGCGATCGCGGCCCACGCGGGAGAACGTCAGCAGGTCCTGCACCAGCGTCTGCATGCGCAGCGCGCCTTCCAAGGCGTACTGAATATATTTGTGAGCGTTTTCATCGAGCTTGTCGCCGTAGCGCTCCGCCAGTAATTGGGTGTAGGCGGCCACCATACGCAGCGGTTCCTGGAGATCATGCGAGGCCACGTAGGCGAACTGCTCGAGATCGCGGTTGGAGCGCGCCAGTTCCTCGGCTTTCCTGGCCAGATCGGCTTCTGCCTGCCGCCGTTCTTTCCGCACCTGCTTTTCTTCCAAGGCGCGGCGAACCGAAGCGGGCAGCCGGGTCAGCGAGTCTTTGAGCACGTAGTCGGTGGCGCCCTGCTTGATGCATTCGACCGCGGTCACATCGCCCATCGCGCCCGATACCAGGATCAGGGGAATGTCGAGGCCAGCGCTGCGCAGAATCTCCAACGCCTCCATGCCTCGCCATGACCCCAGGTTGTAGTCGGCGAGAACCACATCGGGGGTGGTGGTCTGCAACTTCTGCCGGAACTGGTCGGCGGTCTGGACTACGTCGCAAGTGACCTCAAATCCGCCACGCCGCAGTTCACGCATCACCAGTTCGCTGTCGGCCAGGTTGTCCTCCACCAGCAGGGCGGAAAAGCGCACTATGGCGCGGACCTCCTGCGGTTCAACCCGATCCAGGGTGACGGTCTCGCTCATGACTTCACCTGATCTGCGGGCTTCTTGGCAGCATGATTCTGGGGACGCTGATTGATCAACAGCCAGTACAAGCCGATGGCCTTCACCGTTTGGCGGAACTGCTCGAAATCTACCGGCTTCTGGATGAAGCTATTCACCCGCAGGTGATAACCATTGGCCACGTCTTTTTCCTCTTTTGAGGAAGTCATGATGACGACGGGAAGATTGGTGCTGCGGGGGTCGTTGCGCAGCCGTTCCAGCACCTCCATGCCATCTACCTTAGGCAATTTCAGGTCGAGCAGGACTAGCTTGGGCATGTGCGCAGGATTGCGGTCGGCATAGGGACCCGTACAGAACAGAAAGTCCAGCGCTTCCTCGCCATCCCGCACCACAAAGATATGGTTGGCCAGGTTCTCCCGCCGTAAGGTGTGCAGAGCCAGGTCAATGTCGTCCTGGCTGTCTTCCACCAACAGAATGTCCACTTCAATATCATTCATCGGTTTTCTCCCTCCCAAACCCGCAACAGATTTCCACGAATTATCAGAGATCAACCATGAAGATTCATCCGTGCTGATCCTTGTAGATCCGTGGTGTTCTTGATTTTTGTTGCCATTGCTATGCACCCGCCCCTTGGCTGACCGTCTTCATAGCGGCCGCGGAACCGAGCGTGAAGTAAAACGTCGCGCCCTTATCCACTTCAGCTTCGGCCCAGGCCCGCCCACCGTGTTTCTGCACGATGCGCTGTACCGTGGCCAGGCCGACGCCTGTGCCTTCGAATTCCTCGGCGCGATGCAGGCGCTGGAACACACCGAAAAGTTTGTCGGCGTACTTCATGCTGAAACCCGCTCCGTTGTCGCGGACGAAGATGGTGGGAATCCCGTTTTCCTCCAGGTGTCCGATCTCGATGATTGCGGGGGTTCGTTCGCGCGAGTATTTGAGAGCGTTCGAAATCAGGTTCTGAAAGACCTGCCGCAGAAGCGTGGGATCGCAGTCGATTTGCGGGAGTTCGGCAATTTTCCATTCCACTTGCCGGCCTTCAGTATCGGGTTTGAGCATGGTGATGACATCGTCCACCAGCGAGTTCAGCACCGTCGGTTGATAAGTGAGCGCCTGGCGGCCGATCCGGGCCAGGGCCAGCAACTCATCGACTAAAACGCCCATACGCCGCGTGCCTTCCTGGATGCGCCCCAGATGGCGTTTGGCCTCGGCGTCGAGTTGGGGCGCGCAGTCTTCCATAAGGATTCCGACGAAGCCCGCGATGTGGCGCAAGGGGGCGCGCAGATCGTGGGAGACCGAGTAAGTAAACGCTTCCAGTTCGTTCTTGGCTGCTTCCAATTGCGCGGTGCGCTCCTTGACTCGCTGTTCCGGCCCCTGGTTCAGTTTCCGGATTTCGCGTTCCGCCGCTTTTTTCCCGGTGATGTCACGGAAGGCGACCACCCCGCCATGCAACCCGCCGTCCTTATCTTTCAGCGGACTGGCGCTGACCTCGATCCAAACCCCCTCGGCGAGCGCGTGGTTGCGCAGAAACATTTCCGCCGTGCCGGCCTCTCCGCGAATGGCCCGCGCCAGGGGATTCTGTTCCGGCGGGAAAGGCGTCACCATATCAGGCAGGTACACGCCATAGTGTTCGGACCATTGCTCGGGCGGCACATTGGCTTGGCCGAGCCCCACGATTCTTTGTGCGGCCGGATTCCAGACAGTGAATTTCCCGTGCTCGTCGACTGCCACCAGGCCCTCGGCCATGCTGTCAAGCACCGACCGCAGCATGAGGGTCTGGGCTTCCAGCGCGTGCCGGGAGCGCAGCAATTCCTCGGCTTGCCGGGACAATTCTTGGGCTTGCGTGGCCAGGGCCGTTTCCGCCAGCTTGTGCTCGGTGATGTCGCGGGCGATTTTGGAGGCACCAATGATCGCGCCACCGTTGTCTCGAATCGGCGAAATGGTCACCGAAACGTCAATCTTCGCGCCATCTTTCCGGATGCGCACAGTTTCAAAGTGTTCTACGCTTTCGCCATGCCGGATGCGGGCCAGAATGTCAGACTCCTCGTTGGGGCGGTCGGCCGGGAAGAGCATCAGAGCGGGCAGGCCCACGACTTCCGATGCGGAGTAGCCGAATAGCTTCTCCGCGCCACGATTCCAGGCGGTGATCTTCCCGTCCAGCGTCTTGCTGATGATGGCGTCATCGGAGGAATCCACGATGGCCGCCAGGCGCGAGTTGCGCTCCTCCACGTGCTTGCGCTCGGTAATGTCAGCCCGGATGGCGACGTACTGCCGCGGCTTTCCATCGGCGCCGACGAACGGGACGATGGTGGTATCCACCCAGTAGATAGAGCCATCTTTCGCCCGGTTCTTAATTTCGCCATGCCAAACTTCACCATTCGCAATGGCGTGGTACATCTGTTGGAAAAACTCTTTGGGATGGTGGCCGGAATTGAGAATGCGGTGATTCTTGCCGATCAGTTCCTCCTCGGAATATTGGCTGATGATGCAGAACTTGGTGTTGACATAAGTAATGGTGCCGTGAACATCGGTCACCGCCACGATGGCATGTTGGTCGAGAGCGAACTTTTGGTCGGCTAGCTCTTTCAGGGCAGCCTCGCTAGTAATCAGGCTTTCGTTCAAAGCTTGTTCCGCCCGCTTGCGTTCGGTGATGTCTGCTCGGATGGCGACGTACTGCCGCGGCTTTCCATCGGCGTCTACGTACGGGACGATAGTCGTGTCCACCCAGTAGATGGAGCCGTCTTTGGCCCGGTTCTTAATCTCGCCATGCCAAACCTGGCCATTGGCGATGGTGTGGTACATCTGCTGGAAGAATTCTTTGGGATGGTGGCCGGAATTGAGAATACGGTGATTCCGGCCAATCAGTTCATTCTTGGAATATTGACTAATAGTGCAGAACTTGTCGTTCACATAAGTAATGGTGCCTTGAACATCGGTTACCGCAACGATGGCATGTTGGTCGAGAGCGAACTTTTGGTCAGCTAGCTCTTTCAGCGCGGCTTGGCTAGTAATGAGGCTTTCGTTCAAAGCTTGTTCCGCCCGTTTGCGCTCGGTGATGTCGGCGCGGATGGCGACGTACTGCCGCGGCTTTCCATCGGCGCCGACGAACGGGACGATGGTCGTATCCACCCAGTAAATGGAACCGTTTTTGGCCCGGTTCTTGATTTCGCCGTGCCAAACCTGGCCGTTGGCGATGGCGTGGTACATCTGCTGGAAAAACTCTTTGGGATGGTGGCCGGAGTTGAGGATGCGGTGATTCTTGCCGATCAGTTCATCCTCTGAATATTGGCTGATGGTGCAGAACTTGGCGTTGACGTAGGTAATCGTGCCCTGGACGTCGGTTACCGCCACGATGGCATGTTGATCGAGTGCGAACTTTTGATCGGCCAACTCCCGGAGCGCCTGTTCATTGGCTTGTTGGGCTCGCGTGCGCTCGGTGATCTCGGATTCCAGGGCCGCGGTCCGTTGCTTTACCCGCTGTTCCAACTCGGCGTTCAAGGTACTGACTTGTGCCCGGGCACGGGCACTGATGTCGATCTCGCGATTAACCGCTATCCAGCCGAGCCCCCACAAGCCCAGCAGTAAAACGGCACCGACCATGCCGATGACCCTTGCCAGCCGCTGCCCGGCCTGGATTCGGGGAATGCGCTGGGTCAACAAACGGCTTTCTTCGGCGTACATGTCTCGCGTACTTCCGCGCACCACATCCATGAGTCTCTCGGTCTCTAGCGCGTCGTCACCACCCGCGTAGCCACGGGTGTTCCGGCGTTTGGCGATGATACTTTCGGAGAATGCGATTGCCGTGTTCACCTTCGGATCGAGGTCGTCCAATCGTCTTTGCTGACTGATATTGTCTGCCGTCAAATGACGCAATGTGTCCTCGTCCCTGTACACGGCCTCACGCGCCGTCTGGTAGTGCGCCAGCAGCGGCTCTTGTCCGCTCAAAGCAAAAGCCCGGGCACTGGTTTCGGCTTCGACCACATGTCTGGAGGTGCGCTGGATCGCCTCCATCACTTCGTGAGTGTGGGAGACCCAGTACGCATCTTGTTCGGCCCGCAAGGTGCCCCGCCAGGACGAAACGCTGATGAAAAGCGTCAACGACAAGGCCACAATGAAGCCAACGATAAGCCGGCGCCGCATCGGCCCCTCGATCGGGGCATCGGACTGCCTGCGTTGGGCGACCTCCTGTTGCAGCTTTCGGTTCGCCTCCTGTAAATGCATGCGGGCGGGGAGCGAGATAACTTTCGGAACCAAAGGAATGAGCATGGCGGCGGTGACCACGGACACAGCCGCAGTGATTGCTTTAAGAACTCCCGCAACCAGATAACTGGCGTGCCAGATGTTCCAGATCTCCATCAGGTGAGTGGTGCCACAGGCCAGGATGAAGGTTCCGAACATCCAGAAAATACGATTGAACGGGATATCACGATTCTTGCGGATGAAGTAAATGAGAACCACAGGAATGCAGTAGTAGGAGAGCGTGATCAGGCCGTCGGCGATAACGTGCAGCCAGACCATCCGCGGATCCCAGAGGTAGCAGTATCCGTGCGGCATGAAATCCGGTGATAGCAGTTGACGAATCGGCGGCAAACTTCTCCTTCGGTCCTCAGGCGGGGAACATGACTCATTGCAGCACAGATAGAAGGAGAGTCAGCACTCCCGGAGGTGCTATTACGAAGCGGAGCGGCCTGTTGTGGGATGGAGTCTCAGATCGGGAAACCCTGCCGGACTCTGTGCTACGCTGACGCCAATGAGGGTTTTTCGGGTTCTGTTCTTATTATGCGGTTTGGCGACGGCGGCTCAAGCCGGGCCGGTTACCAAGAAAGCGCAACCGCCCGACGTTTTTCTGGTGACGATTGATACCCTGCGCGCCGACCACCTCCGTTGTTATGGTGATCCCGACATACAGACGCCGGCCCTGGACAGTCTGGCTGCGGACGGTGTCCGCTTCTCGCAGGCGTTTACTCCCAGTCCGATTACGAATACATCCCACGCGTCGATCCTGACGGGGTTGTTGCCGAGTTCCCACGGTGTAACCGACTTTGCCGTGCCGCTATCGAGCGATCACCCCACTTGGGCGGAACTTCTCCAGCCGCAGGGTTATCACGCCGCAGCCTTCATCGGGGCAGTGATTCTAGATAGCAAACAGCTCGCACCCGGATTCGATCGCGGATTCGATTTCTACGACAATTTTCCCGAGCGCCCGGCCACCAAGTCCCGATGGGGGCGGGTAGAGCGCCGCGGCATGGAGGTAGTGGAGCACGCGGAAGCCTGGCTCAATAATCATCGGTCCGGACCGCGCTTCGTTTGGTTGCATTTGTATGACCCGCACGATCCCTATGAGCCTCCAGAGCCGTACGCGTCTATATATAAGGAGAGGCTCTACGATGGCGAGATTGCCTATGCGGATTCCGCTCTCGGTGTTTTCCTGGCCTATCTGAAAAAACAGGGATGGTACGAAGGCGCGCTGTTAATCGTAGTGGGCGACCATGGTGAAGGCTTGGGCGAACACAACGAAGATACTCACGGAATTTTCCTGTACGATTCCACCACGCACGTGCCGCTCTTGGTGAAGTTGCCCGGCCAGGATGCAAAGGGAAGGGAAGTCCCCGCGCAAGTACGCACAACCGACATCCTGCCCACGGTTCTGGAT
>Ga0070733_10001818_pt1 | contig 15643 bp, 17 predicted proteins | sample Coa_R1_9_FD_66450 | JGI IMG/M metagenome (GOLD analysis project Ga0070733, IMG submission 66450) | Surface soil microbial communities from Centralia Pennsylvania, which are recovering from an underground coalmine fire - Coalmine... | ecosystem: Environmental > Terrestrial > Soil > Unclassified ... | reverse complement strand
CGGAGGAAAGGCGGAGAAAAATCTGAGAAAGACGGAGCACCGCAGAGGCGCAGAGGACGCAGAGAAAACCAACCGAGAAAACCAGCGGCAAGAACGCCCGCCTGGAAAGCAGGCGGCCGCTGCAACTTCAACGGTGCGGTGCTCACAGCGTGGCAAGCTGGGGCGCAGCCCTTCGAACCGGCACTGCCGGTCCTCAGGATGAATCGCCCTGCGGGGCGATTCACAAGAGCGCCCCTACCGAACTTGGACGAACGCGGCTTCGCGGCAGAAGGATAGGAGCCGGCGAGACGCCGGCGCTACGATTTCGCGGCTGCGGCGGCTTGCTCGGCGTCGAGCTTGGGTTGGATCCAGTGGAAGACCGCGCGGACGATTAGAACATTCAGGAAAATTGAGATCAGGGATGCGGCCAGGGTGGCCGCAAAAATTTCCTCGCCTACCAGGCCGGATTTTCTGGCGACTTCCACCAGGATGAACGAAAGCTCGCCGATTTGCGTCAGCCCGGCGGCCACGGCGATGGCCGTCCAGAGGGAATAGCGAAACAGCTTCATCACCGCCAGCCATACTACGAATTTTCCGAAGATGATCAGCAGCAGCATCACGCCCAGGAGCCCAAGATTGTGCAGAACCACCGAGGGCACGACGAGCGTACCGAGTGAAACGAAAAATAGCGCAACGAAGGCGTCACGCAACGGGATCAGCGAATTATGGGCCTGATGCAAGTCTTCGGCGCCGCTGATGGAGAGGCCGGCGAGGAATGCGCCGAGCGCGACGGAAAAGCCGGCGGCTTGGGCGGTCGCCGCGGAAACCAGGCAGATGGCGATTGCGACTAGCAGGAAAAGTTCGGGATCTTTGGTGCGCGCGACCAGGCGGAAGAGGCGTGGGACGAGCGTCATGGCGAGCAGCGCCAAGGGGATCAGAAGGAGCGTGGCTTTGCCGAGCGTCCAGGCGGCTTTGGCGAAGCGGCCTTCGGCGGGGCCGTTGAAGATCGGGATGATGATGGTCATGAAGACGACGGCGATGTCTTCGACCAGCGTGATGCCTATCATCACGCGTCCGTAAGTGGTGCCCATGGCGTTGCGGTCGGCGAGCAGGCGCGCGAGCACCATAGTGCTGGCGACGGAGATGGTAGCGCCGACGACGAAGCCTTGAATCATGCTCCATCCGACGAGCCAGGCGGTGCCGAGCGCGAACGACATCGAGAGCAGAATGCCGAGCGTGCCGCCCCCCAGGGCGATCCATTTCACGCGCATCAGATCCGGGATGGAAAATTCCACGCCGATCGAAAACATCAGCAGCACGACGCCGACTTCCGCGAAAACTTCGAAAGCGTGGAGGTCGGAGATGTGCACGCCGGGAGTGAAGGGGCTGATGACGATGCCGCCGAGCACGAAGCCGAGGATGAGGGGGAGTTTCAGGCGCCAGGCGAGGAGGCCGCCGAGGACTGCGGCGAGGAAGATATAGGTTAGATCGCGGAAGAGAACTGGGCTGGCTTCCATGCGGCCTCGTTGTTTGGCACGGCGGCAACAATTTACTGTGGGGCGTGGTGGGTGGCAACGCAAAAAGCGGCGATCTTGGGTGGAGTTCGTGCAGCCACGGAGGGCGGGTCTGAGACCCGCCCCTACAGAGTCGACTTCGACGAGCCAGTGCGGCTGACATTGTGGCAAGTAGGGGCGCAGCAAGCAGCGCCCCTACCTCTTGAGAATAGCGCGGGACGCATTGGCCGCTACAAATTCCAAGGCAACGGAGTCGGAGAGATGCTGGCGATACGGACGGCGGGCGGGTCTGAGACCCGCCGCTACAGAGTCAACTTCGACGAGCCAGTGCGGCTGACACTGTGGCAAGTAGGGGCGCAGCCCTTCGAACCGGCACTGCCGGTTCTCAGGATGAATCGCCCTGCGGGGCGATTCACAAGACCGCCCCTAGCGAGTATTAGGGGGGCACGGCATCGTGTGGGCAGGCGTATTGGCGCGAACGCGACAACACCAACGCAACGTCTTCCCGGTTCGATGAATCTCAACCGGCCGCTACAAATTAAAATGCAAATTCAAAAGCAAAAGAGCCGGCGGGACGCCGGCGCTACCAAAGGCAACGGCGCACAGACAAGATTGTCTATGCTACCGGAGCCGACCGTAGATTGGGAACATCGCGCGAGGTAGGGTCCGGCCAGGCGCGTGAGTATGCGATAGAATGTTGGAGCGATGGAACGATTTTACCGGGCTACGATGAAGATTACCGGCGACACGGTTTTTGGCCGGCTGGCGTTTACATTTCTGGTTTTGTGCGCGATCGGGTTTGGCGCGGCCGTGGGTCTGCTGTTCGTGTATTCGGGGGATTTGCCGGAAATTCATGCGCTGCAGGATTACCGGCCTAACGTGGTGACCGAGCTGTACGCGGATGACGGGCAATCCATTGGCACCTTCGCGCTGCAGCGGCGGATTCTGATCACCTACGGCCAGATTCCCAAAGTTCTGAAGGACGCGATCCTCACCACCGAAGACCAGCATTTCGAAGAGCACTGGGGCGTGGACATTCCGCGCGTGCTGCAGGCCGCCTGGCACGATATCGCGAAGCACCGGCTGGCGGAGGGCGCCAGCACGCTGACGATGCAGCTGGCTGGCGGGCTTTTCCTGAATCGTTCAGACCGCAGCGCGCGGCGCAAGATTGAGGAAACGATTCTGGCGATCCAGATCGAGCGGCATTACACGAAGGAACAGATCTTCACGATGTACTGCAACCAGATTTATCTGGGCTCGGGGAATTACGGTTTCGAGGCGGCTTCGGAATATTATTTCAGCAAGCCGGTTGGCCAGTTGACGCTGGCGGAAGCGGCGACGCTGGCGGCCATCATTCGCGGCCCGATTTATGCGCCGATCAACCATCCGGACCGCGCGCTGGCGCGGCGCAATCTGGTGCTGGAGTTGATGGCGCACGACCGCAAAATTACGCAGGCGCAAGCCGACGCCGCTTTGAAGGAGCCGCTGGGGCTGCACCTGGAATCGTTGCGCAATGATCTGGCGCCGTATTTTGTGGAAGAAGTGCGGCAGTATCTGGAGCACACCTACGGCACGGCGGCGGTACACGAACAGGGGTTGCGCGTGTACACGTCGTTGAATGTGGCGATGCAAAAAGCCGCGGACCAGGCCGTGCGCGACGGTTTGCACGCTTACGATCGCCGCCACGGTTGGCGCGGAAAGTTGCCGAACATCCTCGACCAAAATTTGAGCCCGCTGGAAAAATATCAGGATGAGGATTGGCGCAACACGCCGCGCAAGGGCGACTACGTGAACGGTTTGGTGACGGCAGTGGAACCCACATTCGCAACTCTCAAAATCGGAACCTATCACGCGATGCTTACGCCGGCGGATTTTGCGTGGACAGGCAGCAAATCACCCAAGCAACTGCTGAAGGTAGGCGATCTGGTGTGTGTTTCGGTGAAGGACGTATCGGGATTGACGGTGCGCGCGCAGCTGGAACAAGTGCCGGCGGCGCAGGCCGCTTTGCTGGCCATTGACAATCCAACCGGCGAGATCAAGGCGATGGTGGGCGGCTACGACTTCGAGGAATCGAAATTCGATCGCGCGACGCAAGCGGTGCGGCAGACGGGCAGTTCGTTCAAGGTTTACGTGTACGCCGAAGCGCTGCAGATGGGGATGAATCCGTTTGATACCGTGGTGGACGAGCCGGTGACGTTTCGCAGCGGCGGGCAAAATTATTCGCCGAAGAATTACGACGAGAAATTCGAAGGGCGCATCACGCTGCGGCGCGCGCTGGCGGATTCGCGCAACGTTCCGGCGGTGCGATTGTTGGATCATGTAGGCGTGCTGAATGTGATTGAGCTGGCGCGCAAATTCGGGATTACCAGTCCCTTGCCGCCGTATCTGCCGCTGGCGCTGGGCGCGGCGGACTTATCGTTGATGGAACATACTTCCGCGTTCACTGTGTTTCCCGACGATGGTATTCACATCGAGCCGCACTACATCCGGCGCGTGACTTCTTATGATGGCGCGGTTTTGGAAGAGCCTCGGCCGAAAGTGAATGATGTGATTCCGCCGGACGTGGCGCGCACGATGGTGGCGATGCTGGAGGAAGTGGTGCAGTTCGGCACCGGCGTGCGCGCGAAGGAATTGGGCAGGCCGTCGGCAGGGAAGACGGGCACGACGAACGATTTCACGGATGCGTGGTACATCGGATTCACGCCGCAGATCACGGCGGGCGTGTGGGTGGGGAACGACGACAAGCGCATTTCGCTGGGGAAGAAGGAAACGGGAGCGCGAGCGGCTTTGCCGATTTGGTTGGAGTTCATGCAGCAGGGTATGCAGGGCGTGCCGGTGGAAAATTTCCCGAACGTGGTGCCGCTGGAAAAGCTTGCCCCCACGAGGCCGGTACAAGTGGATGTGCCGGACACGGCGCCTCCGGCTGACGCTGCGGAGCAAGGGTTGACGGAAACATCAGTGCCGCGTACAGCGCCCGCGCAGCCAAAGCCTACGCCAAAACTCCCGGCACCGACACCTGCGCCTGCGAATGCGAATCCCGCCTCGGCGTCGTCAACGCCACCGCATTCATAGCGCCGACGTCTCGCATGGTGTTTCGGGCCCCAATTTGATCTTGATCTGTGGCGCATCCGAAGCTTCTGTTTAACGATTCCGAGTAATTATCGAATTCTTGCGCCCGTCGCCCCGGAGGACTATATTTTGGTTATGTGGCGTCGGAGATACCTGCTGCTCGCCTTCACATGCACCACGTGTGCGCTGTTTTGTAGTCCGCCGACTTTTGCTCAAATTTCACGCGGACTAGACCGGTGTCTCCCGTACCCCACGCTTGCCGACGAGATCGATGACATGCGCGAAGAGGTGCGCGCGAAGATCGCTGCGACGGAAGGAGTGCCTGCACCGGGGCAAACAGTTGTTATTGATGAAGTCAAATTTGATGGGCCGACACGCATGCCGGATTCTGTTCGAGAGCGAGTTGTCGCCGAGCTGAAGCAGCGCAGCTTCGAAGCGAATTCTGACTGGTTGCCAGAAATAGAAAGCGTGTCGATTCGAGGTGCCTGGTTAGACGAGGGATTCTTCAAGGTAGCACCAACTGCGACGGTGCAGGTTATAAGCACCGATCGGGCCGTTCAGCATGTCTCATTGACGGTTCATCTTGATGAGGGTCTGCAGTATAGGCTGGGCGATGTTGGGTTTCGATCTTCTGACCCTACAGCTCTGCTGGTTTTTTCGAATGATGAATTGCGGAAACTGATCCAGATGCGTGAGGGAGATCTCCTCAGTGCTGAGAAGATCAGAGAAGGGATACATGCAATCACGGAATTGTACAGGTCTGATGGATATATTGATTTTGTGCTGACACCGCTAATCGACATAGACGATCAACGTCAACGCGTCTCGTTTGTGATGGAGGTGGATCAGCAAAAGCAATTTCGGTTCGGAAAAATCGAGGTTTTTGGCCTCGACCCGCAGACGGAGAACGTGTTGAAGTCAACCCTGAAGCCCGGCGACATCTACAGTGATCGCGTCGTTCAGAACTTCCTGAAGGAACAGAAGTTGTTTCTGCCGCCGGATGCCTCATTTGAGGATATCGATTTCCATCGCAACATAAAAAGCGGCACAGTGGATATACGATTTAATTTTCAAACCTGCGATCAACTACGACAGTAAGTCTTCTCCCTCAGCCTAGCGAAGTCAACGAAATGGATCCCAGCCTTGAGATTTCAGCGGCTTCTCGCGTCCGTCGTTGGCTACGAGGATCAGTTGGTGACCGCGGGTGATTTCGCCGATTGGGGTTAGGGCTGCGGCGCCGGGGGCTTGGCTGAGTTTCTTTACGTGCCGCGCTGGGACGGTGAAGAGGAGCTCGTAGTCTTCGCCGCCGTGCAGCGCTAGCTGCAGGGGATCGAGCTTGCGTTTGCCGAGTATGCGCGCGGCGGCTGGCGGGATTGCTACGGTGGGAACTGTGCTCGCGTAGATTTTTGCGCCGACTTGGCTGGGAGCGCAGAGGCGCGTGAGGTCGGTCGAAAGGCCGTCGGAAAGATCCATTGCGGATGAGGCTATGCGCTGGCGCGCCAGCCAGGAACCGAGTTCGATGCGGATCTTGGGATACAAGTGCGGCTGGACTAGGGCGCGCAGGTGACGGTCGCGGGCGTGGCCGCGCAGGACCAGTTCGAGGCCGAGTTGGGCGCGGCCGAGTTTGCCGCTTACGTAAATGATGTCGCCGGGGCGCGCGCCGAAGCGGGTAAGCGCTCGGCCGGGGGCGATGTCGCCGAGCACGGTAATGCTGACGAACACGGTGCGACTTCGCGTGGTATCGCCGCCTATGGCGCTGATGCCCAGTTCGTGAGCGGCGTGGCCCATCCCTTTCAGGAATGCATCAAGCCACGTGCCGGTCCGCGAGGAAGGCAGCGCAAGAGTCAAAAGGAAGAATCGCGGAGTAGCGCCCATCGCGGCTAAGTCGCTCGCGGCGCGAGCGAGAGCCTTATACCCGACTGAATCTGGCGGGTGCGTTTTGACCCGGAAATGCACGCCTTCCAGGAAAGTATCGCAACTGAGCACCCATTCGGTGCGGCCGCCAGGCGAAAGGACCGCGGCGTCATCTCCAATGCCGAGGCGCAGACGGGAAGCGCCGCGTTTGCCCGAAGATAGCGCGTGGGTGATTTTTTCGACGAGTTGGCGTTCTGGCATCATCCTGAACTTCCGTACAGTTGTGGTGCGGTTCCAGAATAAGGTAAGGTTTCTGCGAGGGGAACTATAATCAAAGTTAGGGACGTGCCGATAAGTCCTTTGCATAGATGGTGAGACTGTGGAAAACTTAAGATTGAGGTTGACCGCGATGGGTGCGCTGACTACAATTCACCGGGTTTTGTATCCGTCTTGCCCGATTGGACTTAGTCACGAACCGCAGGGCCGCGATTGGGGAATCGCGGTTTCCGATCAACCGACTCAAACTTACAGCGGAAAAAATTAACATTATGAAGGGAAAGTATTACACGTTTTTTATTGCTTCGAGCGCTTCCGGCGGGATGCGGCGCGTTCGTGTGCCCTTCTATGTGCTGCATGCGCTGGCGATTCTGGCGGCGGTGGGTGGGGTCACGGTGCTGGCGGGGATGGGGTCGTACTCCCGCATGTTGTGGAAGGCTACCAATTACAATTCTTTGCGGCGCGAGCAGGACACCCTGAAGCAACAATATAAGGTGCTGCAGACGGAAGTGAAGGATACCAACCAGCGGCTGGATTCCTTGCAATCGCTGGCCAGCGAAGTGGCTATCGCTTATGGGATCACCCGTTTCAAGCAGACGCCTTTTGCGTTTGGCGATGATGCAGTGGGCGGCGCTGCAGACGTCGACTACCAGGAATCTGTGGACGAATTCAGCTACCTGCAGCGCAATGCTTCGGCGGTGACGATGTCTGACGGCGGGTTGCGGCTGCTGCCGGCTTCGCAGCTCAGCAGCCTGGGAATTGTGCCGACACTTTGGCCGGTGGTGGGTGAAATCACCGGGCATTTTGGCGAGCGGCTGGATCCGTTCAGTGGTGAAGGCGCGTTCCATGCCGGGATGGACATTGCTTCACATTACGGCGATTCAGTGCACGCGACGGCAGATGGAATTGTCGCGGTGGTGGAACAGCGCGCCGGATACGGCAAGCTGGTGGTAATTGACCATGGATTCGGAGTTAGCACCTGGTACGGGCATCTCTCGGCATTCAGCACGCACGTGGGAACGCATGTGAAGCGCGGCGACATTATTGGACTGGAAGGCGCGAGCGGGCGTTCGACGGGGCCGCATCTGCATTACGAAGTGAGAATTTACAATACGCCTGTGAATCCTTGGCGTTACCTCAGTACGGCTGCTACGGCAGCTTCCGCAGCGGATTAAGATCCGGCTTCCACTGCTTACAGTCTCGGTATCCCTCGGAAAGTAGTTCGTCTGCAATCGATCACGTAGTCGTACCGTCCAAAGCTGTGTCGCACCTACGGCGCTCCGGATTCTCCTTTCGATTTTTCCCAGGCCCTCCGGCCTGGGCTAACTTGTACCGCGCCTACGGCGCTCGGCCGAGGCTGTCGAGGGAATGGGAAGCGGCGAAACGTGGGGATCGTTCTCCGAGCCGGATTGCGTATGTTCATGCCATCGAGTTATTTCTTCAAGCTGTAACGTCATTGTGAAGTGTGCGGATATGCTGCCGGCGGCGGCGCGGCAGCGCGGGGCGTCGCGGGAGCGTGGCTTGCGGCGGGTCTTGGTGGGGCTGGCGCGGTGGTGAGCATGTCGGGGGTTATTTCCAGCGTGATACGCACTAACCTGTTCTGGTGATTGATGGTGGCGCGGGCTAGGAGCGCTTGCAGAAACACATACTGTTCCGGGGTCATTTGGCGGCGGGTGTGAGGATCAGAGAGCGCCATGGAGCCGGCCATTTTGCCGGTTTCGAGCAGGAAGGCGAGTTGCACTGCGTTCTTCAGGGCGTCGCATTCGGCGTCGATTGTGATTTTCAGGTTGTTGCGGTCGGGCTGGCCTGCCAGGGTGATGGCTTGCACGCTGCGCGCGATCTGTTCGAGTTGCGGCGAGTTGTGTAAAGGCGCGTAGATGCTCTGTGGCAGGCGATCGGTTCGAGCAACGGCAAACATGGGCGCGCCGGCTACGCGTTGAATCCGCGATTGCATGGCGGAATCGCGGGTGCCGTAGCGTTTGACGGAAATGTCGGCAAGCTTTCGCGCCATATCGTCGCCGCTGGCAAGCGCAATCCTCGTTGGCAAGAGGAACTCATATGAAATCGTCGGATCCCCGGGTATCGTCCTAACTGAAGCGGGCGAGTCCGAACCGGTCGTCACGACCGGGCGGCCTTTGCTACTGTATTCGATGATTTTTTGTTCATCGAAGCGGCCGTCGGCGATGACGAGCGCGCGGTTCGCATCGATGTCTCTGGGTGAATTTCCGAAGCTGGCGGGCCACACGGCGATAGCGGCGTGATCGAGGTCGCGCGTGTAATCGAAGCCTGTGTCGCGGACGAAATTAGCGTAATCGCGATCGGCTTGCGGGCCGGGTGTTGCCAGGCCCAGAGCGGCGGCGAGCGGCGAATTCTGTAACGTGCGCAAACTTGCTGCGTCTATATAGGCGACGACCGGCGCATCGGCCGGAAGCTGGCTGAGAATGTCCGGCGGCGGGCCCGCTGCCGGCACACCTGGAACAGTGGTGACGATGGGCGGGAGGGGACGAGCTTGCCAGAAATAGTAAGCCACGCCCGCGCCGATGAGGCAGAGCAGCACGACGGCGATTACGATCAGGGCGCGTTTGGCGGAAGAGAGCGGCACGTTAAATGAATGTTCGGCGCTACGAACTTAGTGTAATGTTTTTATTCCCGGCTGCGTAAAATATTCAGCGCGGCAGATGTGCGCGGCTTTGGCGCAGCGAGGTATGGCATATGAAATCTACATGGCAGAAAGCGCTGGGCATCGGCATCCTTGCATCGCTTTGCGTTTTTACCGCGCGAGCGCAGGATGCGGCAAATCCCCCGGCGGCTCCAACGACGCCATCCAAGACGCAAGCAGCTGCGGCCATGCCCACGGCGGATCAGGTTCTCGATCACTACGTGCAAGCCATCGGTGGGCGAGCTGCATGGCTGAAGCTGAATTCGCGCGTTTCCAAGGGCACTATCGAAATTCCGGCGATGAATAATCTCAGCGGCACCGTGGAAATTCACGAGAAGGCGCCGAATTTTATGCTGGCAGTGATTAATTTGGGCGGGGCCGCGTTCGAGCAGGGATTTGATGGAAATGTTGGCTGGTCCAACAATCCGCAGAATGGGTTGCGCGAGCTTTCCGGCGGGGAACTCGACGACGCGCGGCGCGAAGCGAATTTTTATCACGCGTTGGACTTGCGCAAGAATTACACCAAGATCACGGTGACAGGAATCGAGAGAGTGGACGAGCATGACACCTACGCGCTGGAGGCCACGCGTGCGCAAGGCGCGCCGGACAGAATGTATTTCGACATGCAAACCGGGGTGTTGGTGCGAAGCGTCAACCAACGTTATACTCCGGACGGCGTCACGGAATTTACGGCGGACGTGGACGATTACACCGAAGTGGACGGAGTGAAATTGCCGTTCACCGTGCGGCAGACGGGCGCGAGCGCGACGTTCATCATACATTTCACCGAGGTACATCATAACTTGCAGCTGACGGACGCCCAATTTGCGAAGCCGCCTGCGGAACCTCCGGCGGAAACACCGGCTGCTCCGGCGGAGAAACAGCCCGAATGAGGAAACTGGATTCGACGAAAAGTGAGAATAGCTGTATAATAGGGCACGGCTAGTACTTGGAGAAACCAGGTAAGTGGCGATCTGGCAATGGTTTTGCGGCGAACAGAAAGTTGCTTGCAATTTGATTGCCTGTGTGATAATTTCGCTCGGTTTGCCAGTGCTGGCGTAGCTCAGTTGGTAGAGCATCTGATTTGTAATCAGAGGGTCGGGGGTTCAACTCCCTCCGCCAGCTGAGTTCGAAGTACCGGGAATATTTTGGCAAGGGTTGCGGACGAAACTCCTCGCGACAAAAGCGCTAGGGCTGGTGTCTTTGGACACGAGCCCTTTCTGCATTGCGGAGTGCCCCGTACAACGTAGTTGTTCAATCAGGTAGCGTGAGAGATGCGGGATGCAGTTGTGTCCCGGAGGATTTCACGGAACGCGGCTTTAGCGTTTCGAAAAGTTTTGCGGGACGGGTGGGTGAGTGGCTAAAACCAGCAGACTGTAAATCTGCCGCTCCTTGCGGGCTACGAAGGTTCGAATCCTTCCCCGTCCACCAGTAACCCGCGTTACCCCGCGCATGGTCGGACAGTCTGGCGAGATTTTTTTCGCGGGCTTGAAGAAATTCAGAAACGCGGCGGCCCCGGCGGCGATTCTGATGGTGACGCGGAGGGAATTGGGGCGACCGGTACGAGCCTGGGTAGCTCAGTTGGTAGAGCGCGTCCTTGGTAAGGACGAGGTCACCGGTTCAATCCCGGTCCCAGGCTCCAGATCGCAGTCAGCGCAGCGCAGCGCGGCGCGGCGTGGGGGAATCAGGAATGCGGTTTCGCGTGGCGCGAGCGAAAAGTTTGCAGGGCATGAGCGGGGGTAACTCAGTGGTAGAGTCTCTGCCTTCCAAGCAGATGGTCGCGGGTTCGAGTCCCGTCCCCCGCTCCATGACGCGGCCGGAGAGTTACGCGCTTGGTGTCTGTCTCAAAGCGGGGCGGCTAGATGAGCGCGAGGCGCTTAGGCCGGCGGCAGGTCAAGGCCTTTCGTTTTCGTGACGCCGCCGAGGAACGCTGGAGGGACGCGCAGTGCCTTCATGCGGCGGCGAGATTTGACGGCGCGATTTATCTGTGTGGGTACGTTTTGGAATGTTTTTTGAAGTTTGTAATTTGCGGGCGAAGACGGCAGCGGTCGATCGAGTTGCAGGAAGTTAAGAGTCACAATCTGGTGGAACTGCTCGGTCGCAGTCATCTGGCAGTTAGGCTGCGCCAGGAACAAATGGAGCTGTTCTTGGCGTTTCAAAGAGTTAACGCCGAGTGGTCGGTTGAGCTGAGGTATGAGGCCAAACGAAAGAGCAAGGCGGCTTCGGCTCAGTTTTTGCGGGATACAAAGGATCTCAGGAATTGGCTACAAGCGCGATTGCGACCGTGACGAAAGCCTTACAGAAGGGCTTTTCTGAAAAGGGCGCCAAAGTTTACGTGGTTGCCGAGAAAAGCGACTACAAGGATTTCATTAGGCTGTATGTGGTGTCAGACTACTTCCGCGGCATGGGTGAAAAGCGCCGATTGGATGAAGTTTTTTCTGTTTTGGAATCCTTTGGAGCCAAACGCGTGATTGCTAAGGTCTCGTTGTGCATCGCGATGACGAAGCGAGAGTACGAGCGGGACTTTGGAGCTGGCACTTGGATCCGGATATCCGGCGAAACGCGTCGGGCGATCAAGAGCGGTCCCAGAACGCAGCGATTGGCTAAGGCCGGCAGCAGAAATTAATTTGACGGGGAGCAAGGCGAACGATGGCGAAAGAGAAATTCGAACGGAATAAGCCGCACGTGAATATTGGGACGATTGGTCACATTGACCATGGCAAGACGACTTCGACGGCGGCGATTACGAAAGTGTTGTCGAAGAACAATCCGAAGGTGGCTTTTCGCGCGTTCGATTCGATTGACAACGCGCCGGAAGAGCGCGAGCGCGGCATCACGATCGCGGTTTCGCACGTGGAGTACGAGACGGCGAACCGGCACTACGCGCACATTGATTGCCCGGGGCACGCGGATTATGTGAAGAACATGATTACGGGCGCCGCGCAGATGGATGGCGCGATTCTGGTGGTGGCGGCGACGGATGGTCCGATGCCGCAGACGCGCGAGCACATTTTGCTGGCGCGGCAAGTGGGCGTGCCGTACATCGTGGTGTTTTTGAACAAGTGCGACATGGTGGACGATCCGGAGTTGCTGGAATTGGTGGAACTGGAAGTGCGCGAATTGCTGAAGAGCTATCAATATCCTGGCGACACTTTGCCGGTGATTCGCGGTTCGGCTCTCAAGGCGCTTGAGGGTGATGCGAAGTGGGAGAAGTCGATTCTGGAATTGATGGAAGCGGTGGACAAGAGCATCCCGCAGCCGGTGAGAGATATTGATAAGCCGTTCGCGATGCCGATCGAAGATATTTTTTCGATTTCTGGCCGTGGCACGGTGGTGACGGGCAGAATCGAGCGCGGCAAGGTGAAAGTGGGCGAGGAAGTGGAGATTGTGGGCTTCCGTCCGACGATGAAGAAGACGGTGACGGGGATTGAAATGTTCCGCAAGCTGCTGGACGAGGGCATGGCGGGAGACAACGTTGGGCTGCTGCTGCGCGGCACGGAAAAAGATGAAGTGGAGCGCGGGCAGGTGCTGGCGAAGCCGGGATCGATCACGCCGCACACGAAATTTAAGGCGGAAGCGTACGTTTTGACGAAGGAAGAGGGTGGGCGGCACACGCCGTTTTTCACGGGGTACCGGCCGCAGTTTTATTTTCGGACCACGGACGTGACGGGAGATGTGAAGTTGCCGGCGGGAGTGGAGATGGTGATGCCGGGGGACAACATATCCTGTGAGATTACGCTGATAACACCGGTAGCCTTGGAGAAGGGCTTGCGCTTCGCGATTCGCGAAGGCGGGCACACCGTGGGCGCCGGAGCGGTTGCCGAGATCATCGAGTAAATATGCCAAACGGAGAAAAAATTCGGATTCGTTTGAAGGCTTACGATCACCGCATTCTCGATCAATCGACGAAGGAAATTGTGGACACCGCGAAGCGCACCGGAGCAGACGTGGCCGGGCCGATTCCTCTGCCTACCGTCATCAATCGCTGGACGGTGTTGCGATCGCCGCACGTGGACAAGAAGTCGCGCGAGCAGTTTGAGATGCGCACGCACAAGAGGCTGATTGACATCCTCGAGCCTACGCCGGACACGGTGGACGCGTTAATGAAACTCGATCTGCCGCCTGGCGTGGATGTTGAGATCAAGGCTTTTGGACGCGAGCATACTGGGAAGTAGCTAGAGGAACTTCAGGGGCTAAAGCCCGGTTTTCTTTAGGCGATGAATGTCGCGGCTAAAGCCGCGACCCACAAAGAAGACCAAGGAACGAGAGAGCGAGATGGCAGTCAACGGCATATTGGGAATCAAGCTGGGGATGACGCAAGTTTTTGCGGACGACGGTACGGCGGTTCCGTGCACGGTGCTGCAGGCTGGGCCGTGCGTGGTGGTGCAGCGCCGGTCGAAGACCACGGATGGATACGAAGCGGTGCAACTGGGTTTGGTGGAATTCATCAAGCCGCAGCGGGTGAACAAGGCACGCACGGGGCACTTCAAGAAGGCGAATGTGGCGCCGCTGCGTTATTTGAAGGAGATTCGCCTGGACGATGCGAAGGATGAAGTGAAGTCCGGGGATCGCGTACTGGTGGAGAGTTTCAAGGTGGGCGAGTTGGTGGATGTGACCGGCGTGAGCAAAGGCAAAGGATTTCAGGGCGGCGTGAAGCGCTGGCATTTCCGCGGCGGCGACGCGAGCCATGGCTCGATGTTTCACCGGGCGCCGGGTGGAATCGGAGCGAGCTCGTTTCCATCGCGCGTGTGGAAGGGGCAGCATTTTCCCGGCCACATGGGGAACGAGCGCAAGACTTCGAAGAATTTGCGGGTGGTGAGAGTGGATTCCGAAGAGAACTTGATGCTGGTGCGCGGCGCGGTGGCGGGGCCGCAGGGCAGTTACATTTTTATTCGCAAGGTTAAGGCGCATCTGTAAGCGAAATTTGTAAGCGAGAGAGACGATACGATGCCTGTTGTGGACGTAAAGAACCTGGAAGGAAAAAAAGTCGGGCAGATTGATCTGGCCGACGATGTGTTTGCCGCGAAGGTGAACGCGCACCTGCTGCACGAGGCAGTGCGGCATCATCTGCGGGGCGAGCGGGCGGGAACGCATAAGACGAAGGACAAGAGCGAGGTTTCCGGCTCGGGCAAGAAGCTGTGGAAGCAGAAGGGCACGGGGCGCGCGCGGGTGGGATCGATCCGGTCGCCTTTGTGGCGGCATGGCGGCACGGTGCACGGCCCGGTGCCGCGCAGTTACGACTACGCGCTGCCGAAGAAAATGATTCTGGGTGCGCTGCGTTCGGCGCTGTCCGCGAAAGTGGCGGAGCAGAAACTAACCGTGGTGGATGGCTGGGAGCTGGAATCGCACAAGACGAAAGCGTTCCGCGCGATGCTGGATAAATTGCACGAGCAGACCGAAACGTGCTTGTTGGTGGAAAGTGGCGCGAACGTGAATTTGGAACGCGCGAGCCGCAACATCGCGGGCGTGACGCTGGTGCCGCCGACGGGTCTGGAGCCTTACGACTTGCTGCGGCACGAGCGTGTGGTGTTGTCGCGCGAAGCGGTGGCGAAATTGAGCCGTTCGCTCTCGGCGACGCGGCCGGAAGTGCCGGTACAGATCGAGCCGGCTCCGGCGCCTGCTGCGAAAAAGGCCACGAGCGAGAAGCACGCGGAGGCGAAAGCTCCTGCGAAGCACGCTGCTGCGAAAACGGAAAAGACGGCGAAGAAGCCGGCGGCGAAAAAAGAAGCCAAGGCCAAAGCCAAGCCCAAAGGGAAGAAGGGATAAGCGATGGAGAACAGGGTTTATCAGATTATCCGGCGTCCCATCATCACCGAGAAGGGTTTGGGCGTGAAGGAAACGCAGCACACGGTGGTGTTCGAGGTGGCGAAGGACGCGACCAAGACGGAGATCAAGGAAGCGGTGCAGCGCGTTTTCAAGGTGAAAGTGGATCACGTGCGCACGGCAATTTTTCACGGCAAGTTCCGCAGGCGGGGACGCGCCGAGGGTTTTCGTAGCGATTGGAAGAAGGCGTACGTGCGGCTGAAAGAAGGCGAAAAGATGATCGAGTACGCCGAGAACATCTAGTTTTGAAGTGGGCCCGGGTTGGCGGCAGGGAAGAGCAACTGAGCAAGTGAGCGAGCAAGAAGCAACAGAGTTCGAGGGGAACCGGTAAGAGGCAACAATGGCAATAAAAACATTTAAACCATACACACCGTCACGACGCTTTCTGACCATGCTCGATAAGAGCGAGATCACCAAGCAAACACCGGAAAAATCGCTGGTGGAAGTGCAGAAGCGCACCGGCGGACGC
>Ga0070733_10001817_pt1 | contig 15654 bp, 14 predicted proteins | sample Coa_R1_9_FD_66450 | JGI IMG/M metagenome (GOLD analysis project Ga0070733, IMG submission 66450) | Surface soil microbial communities from Centralia Pennsylvania, which are recovering from an underground coalmine fire - Coalmine... | ecosystem: Environmental > Terrestrial > Soil > Unclassified ... | reverse complement strand
GGCGCCGCGGAGGTTGGCGCCGCGGAGGTCGGCGTCGCGGAGGTCGGCGTCGCGGAGGTTGGCGCCGCGGAGGTCGGCGCCGCTGAGGTCGGCGCCGCTGAGGTTGGCGCCGCTGAGGTTGGCGCCGCGGAGGTCGGCGCCGCTGAGGTCGGCGCCGCTGAGGTTGGCGCCGCTGAGGTCGGCGCCGCTGAGGTCGGCGCCGCTGAGGTTGGCGCCGCTGAGGTCGGCGCCGCTGAGGTTGGCGCCGCTGAGGTTGGCGCTCGCCTTGACCGCTGCCTCGACGCAGATTTTCAGCGAGCCGCATTCGAGCGAGAACAACACTTTGCCATCGAACCGAGATTTGATTTCATAGAGCATGATTTCTCCTTACGTCAGCCGGCGTCATCCTTTCCGCCGGCCAGCTTCCGTCAAAAGTGCGTTTCTTCCCTCACTCGCCGGTCCCCGGCTCCTTCGCCTACGCTCCGAGCGAGGGCGTCCTGGTCTATGTTCTCGGCAACGAGCCGAAAGACGCTGAACTTTGGAGTGACCTGCCGGCGGCGAATTCCGGTTACGCATTCAAGTCAGCACGGATTCTAATCGCCTTAAGCGATAAGTCAACAGAAAAAATCTCCCTCAACAAAAATAGTTGTATCAGTTTGGAAACAATGCCTTTACGGTTACGCCTAATGCCTTTGCAATCTTCTCAAGAGAAGAAATCGACGGTTCGGTTTCGCCGTTTTCAATCTCCCAAAGATATGGCTGCGAGATTTCCGCTTTCCTGGCGAGTGCATTGCCGCTGATATTGGCCTTTTCTCGCAAGGCTTTGATCCGCTGTCCGATTCGGTCGGTGGTGCTAGACACGTGCATCGCTCCTTACTATAATCGCTCCGTCCAATAGCGTCAAAGACGAAAACGGCTGCGGTGTTTCCAGGCGTTCAGCGATTGAGCAAAAGCCTTGCCTGCCTTACGGTTGAGGCACACCGCAGCCTACAGCGAGCGGCCGGAATCGAACCGGCGACCACTTGCTTGGGAAGATAATCAACCCCCCAACAATCGTTACAAACGGAATGATCGGGACCGCCAGCTTGGCGTGGCGAAAAGGAGCTACATTTCCCCGAAAGGGGTAAGCTCAGTGAACGCTGGAGAATTACTGGGGCTCTACGCTCGTGAGCGTGGCATCGGCTCGGGCACGCTGGTCTGGTTTCAATGCGTTGTCGCCCGCTGGTCCCGGTTCTTGGGTCGGGAGTCGTGCGTCGATGACTTCACCGACGCCGCTGTAAACGCCTGGCTGGCAACTCTACTTGACGAGGGTTTGCTTTCGAGGCAAACCGTCCGCGGCTATCGTCGTTGCCTCTTGATGCTTTGGCGGTTCGGCTTCGCCGAAGGTCATACCGACGTGGCGCCGCGCAAGGTTCGAGCCATCAAGGTGCCGACGACCATTCCCGTGGCGTGGTCAGCCGCCGAAGTCGACCAACTCGTCACGGCGGCGTCGAAGCTTACCGGCTGCTTCCAGCGGTCGATGATTCTCGTTGTCTGGGATAGCGGACTTCGCTTGGGCGATGTGTTGAGATTGAAGCGAAGCGACTTCGACGGCGAAGGGCGTGGTACGCTCCTTCAAGGCAAGACTGGCTGGCCGGTTTACTTCAGGCTGCGACCGGCGACACTGGCGACGATTGCCAAGACGTTCGGCGACGGTATCCCAGAGCGGGATCGAATCTTCGGCGATGCGCTCTGCCGGCGTGGAGTGTTCGTCGGGATGAAGCGACTAGCGACAGCCGCCGGTCTTTGCGGTGGCACAAAGAAAATCCGCAAGAGCGGAGCATCGGCTGTCGAGCGACAGCAGCCAGGTGCCGCACAGCGATACCTCGGGCATCGAACGCCGGGGCTCGCCGCTCGATTTTACTTGGACCCTCGCATCGTCGGCAGCGACCCGCCGAGACCGCCGGAACTACCCGGATAGCAGCGTGACGTTCGGCAGATTCGGCACGGGTCGGTTTTCCCAGTCGGGCGGCAACATCGTTCCTTCGCCAACGGAAATCTGCCGGTAGAGTGCGAACAGAAAGCGGCTTTCGGAGATTCGAAATCTGCCGCTTCCGACTGGACCACCATTTCCGCCTTCCGTGTTTTTCATCTCGAACAGATGTCTGGCAACGTCCTGTATCGTCCTCATTTCTACACGGCTGATCTGCTGCGTCGGCACCAACGACCCGTTGCGGACCAGTCCTATTTGGCACACCCAGGTCAACGCTCCATCGACGACGCCGATGTGCAAACTCGTCGAAAACTTGTCGTCTTTCTTCGGTGCGTCGATGACACGGAAGAACGCCCTGTCGTCGGCGTGCCTAGGCGTCGGACAGGGCATCGCAAGAGCCTGTTGCTGACGATTGGTTAACTGGCCTGCCATGTTATTTCTTCACGAGGATTTCCTTGTCGTGTACCGTCGTCGCACCGCTGCTCCAGTCGATCGTTACGTGAACCGGTCCATCTACGATCCGAACCGGCTTGCCGAGGCTTACTGGCAGGGAAAGCGAGTTGGCGCCGATCGCCACGGAGATTGCACCGGCGACGAGAGCGGTCGCAAGGAAGATATCCCGAAGCGTGAATCGTGGTCGTCTCATGGCTGATTTTGGGTTGCTGGAAACAGCGCCCTTACGCTCACGCCTAATGCCGTTGCAATCTTCTCCAGTGACGAGATCGAAGGCTCTGCCTCGCCATTTTCAATCTGCCAAATGAACGGCTGCGAGACGCCAGCCATTTTAGCTAGCGCGCATCCGCTGATGGATTTACGTTCTCTGAGCCTTTTGATCTGTTGGCCAACGGATTCGGTGGTTGCTGAAACACCCATAGCCGCGTATTATAACTGCGGGCGATCGTTTGCACAAGGAGAAAACGCCATGAAGAAGCTTCTGTTGGCAATCGTGATCCTCGCCGGCTTGGCCGGCACCGCATCGGCCGGCAACCCGCATCGAGCCGATGCCTACTATCGGATGTACGGCCATCGAAGCCAGGGATTCTCGACGACCTACCGGGAGAGCTACAGCACGCCTTGGACCTCGGCGACCTACAGCTATCGGGCTCGGTCGCCGTATTTCCCTGTCTATCCGGTGTATCCTGTTTACCCGGTTTACGTGGCACCGCAGCCGTATTACTGGTACATTACGTGGTGAATGCCGCTGGCTAGAGCGACGAGGCTCCGACGGGAATCCGTTGGAGCCTTTCTTTTGCTCGCTCCCTGGCACGACGGTCGAGTTGACTCAGAACGGCTCGAGCGGCGAGAGCCCGCTGTTGTTGAGCTGGCGGCATTTGTGCCAAGATGTCCTTCGGCACGTAAACGTCGAGGAACTGCCGTGAGTTCGGCAACTCCCTGAGCTTCTGCTGCATCAACGCCCTGAGCAGAGCATCCTGCGTCTTCTCGGGAACGTCGGTGATCCGCAGACCGCTCAAGAGGTTTGCGGCCTTGGCGGCGATTCCCTTGCGTGGGTCCGTCAACGTCCGCAGCGAGGTCAATGCTCGAGATGCCGGCGAGTTCGTCAGGAGCGGATCGATTACTCGTTCGCCTGGAAATTCGAACGCCGTTTCCCTGCCGGCCAGGTTCGCCGCCAGTCGTCCGATCACCGGATCGAGGTCTTCGAGCGGCCGAGGTCCGACAGCCGAACGTTGAAACAAACTCTGGCCCATCGCCGCTTCGAGCGCTCCCTTGAGCGGCGGATTCAGTCGGCTCAGAAGTTCGAGAGCAATCGCCTGCGGGCCCCCAGAGCCGGGAATCGGATTGGCTGCGAATTGCAACGGGTCTTCGTGCATGAGGCCCAGGCTGGTCAAGTAGCGTGGCTGACCGCTGGCACCTGGCGGGATTCGAATCGCTGACGATCCGCTGACGGCCTCGGGAACCAACTCGCCTCGGTCGTGGCCGGCGTTCGTGGCCCGTACCGCCTGAGCGAGTCGGCCGCCAGGATGCTCGGTCAGTTCCTTGAAGACGTACTTGGCTTGACCCTTCTGGAATTTGTAGAACGGAAACAGCCGCTGCATGACGGCATTTTCGAACGGCGTGAAGTGTCGGGCTCCATACGAGACGTGTGCCGCATTGATGAGCTTCGACGCCTCTTGCGGATCGACGCCACGCTTGAGCATCGTCAAGAACGGCGAAGCCCGGTTTAGCGTCTCGACCAAATATCCTAAGTCTTCGCCCGCCGCGGCAGGTCCAAAGGCACTTTCAGTCCGGGTTCCGACGCCCCGGACCTGCCACGGGCGTAACGACGTTCCTTCGGCTTGACCGATGGCACGCTTGCCGACTTCCTTGTATCGAATTGGATTCGATCCGCCGAGTCCGCCCGGAAACTCTTGAGCCAGGTCGGCGGCGGTTTTCTGTTTCAGCATCGAGCCCGGTTCATTGCGGCCCAGCACATTCGCCCATTCGCCTTGGTACTTACCGACCAGTTCGTGCGAGCGGAGTATTTGGCGGAACACATCCGTTCCAGCTTCGTCGCCTTGTAGACCACGCTTGGCGAGTTCGGCACGAATCGCTGGCACGTCGGCAATGCCTTTGATCGAGCCCCCCTTGAGCATTCCGTGAACGGCTGCCACGTCGTTTGGCGAGAAGCTGCCGTTGAGGATATTCTGAACCTGGCCGCTCGCCAGATTGCGAACGTGAAACGCCGGCCATACACCGGTGAGCATCGACTTGATGAGGTTGCTGGCGGTGTCGAACGCTCCGAGTGCCGTACCGGCCGCCTCGGGCATGTTCACTCGTTCGAACGGCCGCATGAGGTCACGGGCCAAGCCGGGCTCGACACGGCGATTGGCGAACGCCTTGTATGCTTTCGCCGCCTCCTTTGGCTTCATGGCCGCAAAGTCGATGCCCAGACGAGAAGCAACTTCGTCGACGCCGCCACGTGTTTTGATGCCGAGCGTCTTCAGCACCTTCCACAACTTCTCGCCTTCGAAGTGCCGGGCTCCTCCAGGATCGAGCAAGGCGCCGGGCTGCACGATGGCGTTGATGGCGCCCTTCTTGTTCTCGATCGCTCGAATCCCTTGCCGAAAGTGCTGTGCCAGATCAGCCAGCGGAGTGTTGCCGAAGATGCCGGCCTGTCGAACCTCCGGGTAGATGTCCGCTAGCACCTTGGCGAATTCGGTGGCGTGGTGTTCGGCCGGCGTCCCCAGCTTCTTGATGATGGCGAGCGACTTTGCCGGGTCGGGTTCGAGCATCGCCCGGCCCATTGCGTTGTCGAGCTTGGCGTTGAAGAATTTCTGATTCTCAAAGACGCCAGGAAACTTGTTCGCCAGAATCTTGCCGACGTTCTTGGGCGTGAAACCCTTCATCCCGGCGTTCATCGCCTCGATCGCATCGTTCACGATCGGGTCTTTGGCCATCGCCTGAATCTGCTGCGTCGAGCCTACGACGCCCTTGAGGGATTCCAACCGCTGAATCTGAGCACCGTGTCTGGTCGATAGAGCTATCGGAGAGACGTTCAGGCGAGCCGAGATGGCTTCTTGCTGATTCGGGGCAATCGACATCTTGCGTGGGAAATAGGCACCGAGTTCGTCTTCGAGCGAGCTGATCGGGATGTGGTGTTGCTGCTTCTCCGTGAGCATCGTTTGCAGTTGCGGGTTGATGAGCTGCGATAGTTCCTTGTGGCCTTGGTTTCCAACCTCGGCCTGCGTCTCGAAGATTCTCCGCAGTTCTTCGTCGCTGATGCCGTGCCGTCTTTGCAGTTCAGCCGCACGCCCAACAAGGCTTTCGGCTTCACGGGACCGTGGCTCGGTCGCATGGCTGATAGCTTCGAATGCCTGCTGACCACGCTTCGACGTGGCACCCTGAAGTTCGCTGTTGAAAAGCGATGATGCGATCCGTCCGGGAGCCGAGTAGCGGGCCGCAGCCCCGATCTTGTCGAGAGCCCCGGCAATCTTCTGCGATACCGGCCCGTGGCCGACTGTGAAGGCAGCGTCCTGAAATGGAAGACCAATGCCGACGAGCGAACCGATCGGTTCTTCCATCCGCTTCGTGATGTCGATGCCCATCTTCCCGGCACGCTCGGAAACCTTCGCCGCTTGCTCGGGAGCCAGCTTTGAAAACACATCGCCGGCCTTGGTCGTCATCCTGGCAACGCGTGTCTTTGGAAGGGCCACGCCAGCGGTTTTCATCGCCTTGGCGAATTTCCCCACGGCACTCCCGCCGAGGCTCAGATACGTCAGCGGGTCGAGTGCGATTTCTGCCGCCAAGCCGCCCACGTCGCCCGTGTCGAGTCCTGGCCGGTTCGCACTAACGATGCCGGCTTTCTGCAAAAGCTCACGGCCGGTTGTTCGGCCCTCCGGGTTGAAGATGTTCGGCAACGGGTTCTTGCCGGCGAGAATGTCGCGGGCGATGCCGCCTGGCGTATCGAGAACGTTCCCGGCGAACGCGAGTCCTGAGAGTGCCTTGCGGCCGAGGGACGCGACCAGAGCTTCTTCGTCTGCCGGCGAGAGTTCAAGGGAGCGAGCCGCCCTGCCGCCGTAAGGAATGTAGGCTTCATAGGCCATTTAGAACATTCCCGAACCGAGAATTTTAAGGAGTTGTTTTTTTGCCTGATGAGCTGCGACCTGGGCCTTGGTCGGACGCTCTGAGCCAAGCGGATTTTTCTTTCCCTGCATCAGATCGGCAATTCGATTCGCGGTGTGCTGAAGAAATTCTCGTTTGTCCCTGCCCATCTCAAGATAACCGGCTCCTTGTAGACCACGCCCTCCTTCACCTGCCAGGAGCGGTCTGAAGCCACTGTATGCACGCAAATGATTCGGTGAAATGCCTTGCTCCACCATGTACCGAAGCGCCCCAGGAACGTTACCTGCTTCGAGCATTCTCCATCCGGCACGAAGGTGTGGCTCAAGCAACGGCTGCATTTCGGAAGGTTCGGCTGCGTCAAGCTCACTGGCGGTCTTTTTGCCTTCCGGCGAAACGATCCTTGGGAAAAGCTCGTTGGTCGATGCCGGTTCGGGAGGGCCGCCGTTTTGCGGAACCCTCGCTCCACGTGGCGCAGCTCCAAATCCAGCAGCTTCCGCCGAGGCGTTCGCAATGGCAGCCGCCTCTTCCGGCGTGGCCCCATTGGCACGCTCCGCAGATTCGATTTTTGCGTAATGCTCGGCACGCATTGCCTCTCGCTGGCGTTCGGCTGCACTCATGCCAGCCATCTTCGCTTCATCAAGGCGGTTGGCCGCCAAGGCGCTTGCTGCCGCAGCGTTGGCCTTTGCCTCTTTCTCGGCAAGCAATACCTTCGAGTTGTGGGCCGCCGCCCCCGGCTGATCCTGTTGAATGAATCCACGGGCGATCTCGTCAGGCGTCAGCTCGCCGGGCAGCGTGTTCCGCTTTTCCATCATCTTTGACAGTGCAGCTTCCCGTGCCGTCGGGCCACGCTCACCACCTGGAGTTGTCGGCGGCGCCCCGATGCGTTTGTTGCGGGCGGCCGTCATGGCGTTCGCATACCGTTCCTTTGGCTCAAGCCCGGTTCTTTGGTCGGCGGCTACTCCAGCTTTTTTGAGGTTGTACGCCATGGCGCTCTTGCCGCCGCGTTGCTCGGCATCCGCTTCATTCATCCGCCGCACACCCTCGGACTCGGCATCTTGCTCGTTGCCACCAGGCGCCGGTCCAGCGCTGGCGATGTCTCGGCGATACTTCCATTTGTTGAACGTCAAATCGGGATGCGGCCCTTCCGTCGGTTCCGAACCAAGGTAACGCCCAGCCTGCCCGACCGGGTTAATCTCCGGGCCTCGCTGCGTCGTCATGCGGCGTGCAAGGTCGGGGTTAGCGAACGATGGTCCTCGGCCGATGATCGCAGCCAGTTTGGCGTCCGCTTGCTCTGGCGTATGTGCCGGTCCATGAGCCATTGTCGAATACGCCTGATTCAACGGCAGCTCGCGGGTCTCATGGTATGTAGGCAGACCGCGGCTCTTGAGGTCGGCGAGGGCTTGATTCAGGTGGCCCATGTGCGTCTCGTGAGCCGCCTGGGCGGCATGTGATGCACCGATTGCTTGATGCAGACGGTCGACCGCCGACGGCGGCTGCGGCGCCGCCGGCTTCATCATCTCCTGAAGCCGCCCGAACGTATCGTTCGCCGGTGCAGCCAAGTCCTCGGCGTTGTGCATCCGGCGAGTGGCGTCAGAGCGGGGAAAGTTCTCGGGCAGCGGGAAGTCATTCGGGCTCGCATACTGAGGCGACTTTGACTGGCCGACGCGTGCCGCCCTGGCTGCCTCATGCTCACGACGACGTTGTTCAGTGAGGGTTTCCATGTTCTATCCGAGGCTCCCAAGACCACCCAATAGACCGCCGAACAATCCGTTCTGGCCCATCATCCCGCCCAGCACGTTCTGCAAAATACCGGTCTTAGCTGCGGCGCCTCCGTATTGCTGGTCAAGCTGTGCAAGGACGCTCGCCAGATTGTAATCACCGTAGGCGTTGGCCACGCCCAGCAAGTTCTGCCCCTGGTTCACCACATCGTTGCCTTGCCCGGTCCTCCACTGATTCATGGCCTGAGCATTTCCGAGATTCTGGCCGTAAGGCACGTTCGTCAGAGCGCCGGCCCCCGCCGCCGTCCGTTGTGCAAGTTGCCCGTTGATCGCCTGAGCATCGCCGGCAGTTCGAAGCAAGCCGCTGCCGTCCGGTCGGATCGAGTTCATCATTTGCTGCCGAGACGGGCCACCCATCGCCGACTCGAAGGCTCGATTGCGAGTCTGAGCGTTCAGGTTGGCGTTGCCGTAGGGTAGCACCGGCTGGCCGAAAGCCGAGTGAATCGTCATCATCCCGGAGTTGATCCCCGGAAAACTCGGAAGGCCGCCGGTCCCCATTCCTGTCGTGTCCGCTGGCATGTTTTACCCCAGAAGCGTGCCCGGCTGAGCGCCGCCCAGCGAGCCCAAGATGTTGTTGAAACTCGGCGACGAACCGCTGCCGCCGCCACTTGATCCACCTCCGAGTCCACCGATCAAGTTGCCGAGTCCGCCGCCGAGCGACCCAAGCATCCCGCCGAAAAGACCGCCGTAGAGTTGTGCCAGGAGCCGCTGGTTGCGGACCTGGTTCTCGACGATCGCCGTGTTGAGCTCAGACTGCCGACCGAGGTAATCGCTGTACTGCTGCCCCAGGAGTCCCTGCATCTTGTTGCCCACGTCGGCATTCGATTGGGCTTGCTGGTAGGCAAGGTCGGCCTCATTCTTGTTCGCCATGTTCTGAAACTGGGCGCTTCCCTGCGTGCCGGCCTGCCGCTGGAGCATTTGCAGCGAATCGTTGATCGACTTCTGCTGTGCTGGATTGGTCTGACCAGCCAGCGACGGAGCGTAGGGCGTGTTTACCTGCGGGCCGACGCCCAAGCCGCTCCATACAGCATTGAGCTGCTTCATTTGATCCGGCGAGGTCGACGGGCCCTGCGGGATGCCAGTCGTGTACTGGGCCGTTCCCATCGAGGGAGCCGTGCCGAACGCACCGAACTGCTGCGTGGCTGCCATCAGGCGACGACTCCCGATCCCGGAAACGCACCGGCCGCATTCGGACCAGCGATGCCACGGGCCAAGGCGTAGGCCACCTTGGCTGGGCCACGCAGATTAGGCGGCAGGCTCGCCATGTTGGCGAGTGCGGCCGGATTGCCAGACATCGGCACCGGCGACCCGGCCGACGACTGCGAGCCGGGAACCGAGCTTGGTCCCATCGTCGAGATCGCATTCGGCGTGATCCCGGTCGACGCCAAGGCTGGACCAGACTGTGCCGGAAGGCCCATCGGCACCGGGGACGACGACATGGCAGGCGCCGAGGCGACAGGGGCCGGAGCAGCCGCACCGCCGATCGAACCACCTTGCGGGCCGTTCGTGGCCTGGAAGCCCATCTGTGGCATCGAGCCCCCGCCCGAGCCGAGACCAAGCCCTCCAAGGCCACCCAGGCCCTGCCCAATCGCTCCCGGCAGGTTCCCGAGTCCGCCGAGGTTGTTGCCGAACATCCCTTGCAGCGTGTGAGCCAGCGTGTCCTGGCCGTGAATCGCCGCCTGCATTGGGTCGCCGTACTGCTGCTGGGCGATGTTCTGGGCGGTCTGGGCTGCGAGTTGTGACATTGCCCATTGGAGATTCTGCTGATTCATCGCAGAATACTGCTGGCTCATCATGTCGTAGACGGAGTTGCCTCCGTACATGCCGGCGTTCGCCATCGCCCCGGCGCCCAGCATCGCAGCCCACGGACCCCAGGCTTGAGCGGCAAGACTTGGGTCGCCGCCGAACTGCCACCACCAGTTGTTGTTGGGCGGCTGCTGGTTCTGGGCGCCCTGGTTGCCGCCGCCCTTCATCTGGGCGAGAATCGCCGCTATTCCAGGAGGGATGTTAACGTTCGCTGGGCCGCCCATGGCGCCGAGGGCTGCGTCGCCCTGAAACTGGTCGGGGGCCATGAAGTTGCCGAAGGGATTGGCTGGCTGCGTCATTGAGCAGGCTCCTCAAAGAAAGCGGGGAGCGGCTGGCCTCGGCCGATTATACCCGACAGTGCTGACGAAAGCTATTCAGAATTTCCATGCACTCCCCAGGCCGGGGAGCAAACTGGGCGTGGCAGCGTGGCAGCGTACCTGGCGAATCGAACATCTGCTCCCTCGCTGGGGCGTAGTAAAACACCTGAAGACTCGTCCGCCTGCCGCCCAGGCCGCACTCAATCGGGTCGGGGATGCCGTGCCAGCCGGCCGGATCGAACAGGATCACTCGCCCGAAGCTGTGCCGAATCCGCCGCACGCACTTCCCCGGCTGACCGTTGTCATCGGACCAGAGTTCAAGGTGGCCGCCGAATTCCTCGGGCCAATCCTTGTTCATGCAGATCACGAGATTCAGCCGCCGTTCGAGGCCGGTCCTCTCATTGAGTTGCATGTCTCGGTGAAGTTTCAGGAAATCTCCAGGCCCCATGACGCTGATGCCTCCGCCGTAGAGCGTGGCGTCGGGAATCAGCCGCTTGATGCCGGTCAGTTCCGACAACTCATCGACGAACTGTTGGTTCGAAAGAGCTCCGAAAACGTCGGCAATCTTGGTTCCAGCGACCTTGTTGCAGACCCGCTTGTGTTCGAGAGGGTTGCTGTACGTGAACCAATGCTCGTCGTCGTCGGGCGGCAAGTTGCTCGCCGCCTGCTCAAGCAGGTCGAGGTCAACGAGGCCGCCGTCAAGCACCATGTACGGGAACGGCTTCGCCGAAGCGTAGTCCTTGGCGACGATCGTCTGCATCAGTCGTTCCCCCGCACGGTAAAGGCGTAAAGAACTTCGTGGCACGCATCCGGGCAGAACTTCAAGATGTCCTGATGGTCGGCGTTCGGAAATTGGCTGTACCAGAAAAAGTACGCCGCACCGGGCCTGAATTCGGTGTGCTGAAGCAACAGCCGCTTGGCGGAACCTTTCCACCAGTAATCCCGGTTGGTCTGGTGCGTGGCGTCGTCGGACCAGTGTGCAACTTGCTCAGGGGAGATCGTCTGTTTGTGGTCGTGGCACATCGCCATCGACGACGCCCAATGTGGCACGGTAATCTCAACCCTGGCACCGATGGCACAAACCCGAACCAACTCCCACAACAGCGGCTTGAGGTTTTTGATGTGTTCGAAGAGGTGTGCCGAGCAAACGTGCTGCACTGAATCCGTCTCGTAGGGCAACTTCACATCGGGCGTGTCGAGTTCCATTCGCACGTCGGCCGTATCGCAATGGTCGATGTTCACGAAGCCATCGCCCCGAGGGTTCTTTCCGCCGCCAAGCTCGATCTTCTGGGCGGCACTGGGCGATGGACCAGCTTCGTCCCTGATTTCCTTGCCAGCGTAGATGCCTGGGTTGTACGGATTGATCGGGTTATCGTAGGCCATGCAGTGCGAATCCTCATACTTGAAGGTCAGCCCAGGAAACGCCTCCATGCCCCATCCGGTTTGCTGAATCAACTCTCGCCAGTCCTTACGTCCGAACACGTCGGCATTTCTGAGCCAGAAAAACGTTCCGGCGAAATGCCACTCGCCGCTTTTGCTGCCGTCTGGAAAATTGGCGACCTTGTGAACCCGGTGCGTGCCGACAACCGGCTTGTGGCTCAGGGCAAGCTCGACTTCCTGCATGTTGTCGAGCAGGGCGTGGTACATCGAGTTTCTCCAGAGCATGACGCCTTCGGAGCTTCCCGGCGTCGAGACTCCCTTCGTGTGAGCAAAGAATGTAATCTCACCTTGGTCCTCGGATTCGATCCGCTCAAGCATCGCCTTGCTGTTCACGTTCTCTCTGAGCGTGCGTGAATTCGCCACTTCGTAGAATTCGACATCCGACCAGCCCGCGAAGGCGTTCTTGACAGCCTGCGGGTTTTCAAGCGATTCCCCAGTGGCGATCGTCACCTGCTTTCGGCCAGTGAAGACATGCTTTCGCTTCGAGAGTTGTTCGATGTTTCGCTTCCAGTTGTCGGTCGTCTTGAATGCCGCCACGTGGTAGACGAGATTCCGCTTCGTGAATTCCCTCGGCAACTCGATCGCGTTCGCCAGGTTCTTGAAGCCATCGCCCCACTTCTTTCGCATCCCCTCCTGGGCTTCGGCGATCGCACCTTCAACGTACTTTTCGACGCCGCCGTAAACCTCCTTGGCGGTCTGCATGTTCAGGTGGTAGACGTAGCTTGCCTCAGTAATGGCGATGCGGTAGCCCAGTTTCTTCGCCCGGATGCACCAGTCCGCTTCGAGGTTCCAGTTGAACGTCGGCGAGACGCTTTCGTCGAAATGACCGACTGCACGAACGGCGTCCATCGTCATCAAGACGGCGGTCCCGTCACAGTATCCGCTCCAGAAGTGAAACGGCTTTGGCTTGTAGTCGGCAGCCGGCCCGTTGTACTGGTCACGGGTACGCTGGTTGTGCCAGCCGACGTTGTAGCTCGCAGCCACAGCAGCAGCTTTCGTCGCACGCTGGGCGACAATCAGGCCGGCAAAGAAATTCGGCGATAGGCGGGTGTCGTTGTTCAATATCACGCAGTACGTCATGGCGTCGGCCGAGACGAACCCCAGATTGCAGGCATCGCCCCATCCGCCTCGCCGGGTCCGCACGACATCCTCGTTGCCGACCGCTTCGTAATCGCCTTCGTTATCGACGACCAGAACCCGAACGCGTTCCTTGAAGCAGTCCCGCACGCAGTTCTGGGTCATCGCCACCTTGCCACGGCAGGGAACGACGACCAACGTCCTTGCCAGCAGGTTCGCATGAACGGCCGGCGTCCAGTCGGCGTCGTCGCCGGGCCACTTGGCGAGCGGGCAATGCCACGCCGCCGCACGTGCCTTGATCGGCAGGTAGCAGCCGCAGACTTTGCAGGTGTGACCATCTCGCTCGTCGCACGTTTCGCAGATCGCCAGCCGTGCGTTCGCGTCGGCGAGCCTGGGATCGGTGGCGAAATCGAGCATGGCGCCCGCAAACGTACCGGCTTTTTCGCCCAGAGTCAAAGCCGGCGATTCGACGATGGACGGCGTTGCCGGAGAGTTCCACGATCCTCCGCAACCACCGCAGCCGGCAGCCGCCGGCTGGACCTGATAGCGAACGATCGTTTCGCATCTCCGTGGCGTGATTTCATCAGCCGATAGCGACATGGCAGTTCCGCCGCAGTGCGGGCACTGGAAGATGCCGGTGCCGATTTCCTTCCAGTCCCGGCAGTTCACGGTTTTCAAGCGTGCATCCCACATGGCACGGTAGTCTTCTCGGGTGCGGCACAGCTCGAACTGACGAGCTCCCTTGTCGATCTGGTGCCGCTCGCACCAGCCGGCCGCAGAGCAAATGCAAGGCTCGGTCATTCCGTCACCGTGATCGTAAAGGTGAAGAAATTGGCCGCACCGCACTGGCACGGATTGGCGCCTGCGAGCAAGTCGAAATCAAGAAACAACGGTGAACAGGTCGAATCGTTCTTTGCCTGGGCATTGCACGCCGCCACCAGGCCGCTTGCTGCGATGATGTTCATGCACTGCGGGAACGGTGCGTTGCAAATGCACCCCATCTGAACATTCATCGTGCAGGCCGGGCAGGTGGCCGTAGCGTCGAAACTGAGTGTGCCGGTCCAGACCGCACCGCCAGGGTGAGATTCGTCGCAAGAGTGACCTTGCGTTTGCGTGAGTGTGAAGTCGGCATCGACGGTGCGAAGGCAATCGGTCGAGAAGAACTGAACGATATGGGCGTGAGCGTGGATCGTGACCGGGATGGGGCAGTTCGGGACGCAGCACTGAATCGTTGGAGTGCAACAGCAGCCTGGGTCTACGACGTATCCCATTACGTGCAGGTATCCGATCCGCCGCAGTCTAGGGCTCCAAGCGGCGAGGCGGCCCCCTGGCAGACCCGCAGCGTAAGCCGCTGCGTGCAGACGATGATCTTGCCGTTCACGCAGCAGATTTTCACCGGCACGTCGAGGTTAATCGTTTGGCTTACGTCCGCCTTCGTCGTATCGAGCATGGCGACCGCCCAGTTGCCGATGTTCGGGCGAATCGCACAATCGGCCGCCGCAGCCGCAGCACCGCCGCCGGCTCCCAGGTTGGCACCGTCAGAGAAATAGATCGCATAGCCCACCATCCCTTTCGTGCCGCAGGAGAACTGGCTGTCAGACGATCCGAACATATCGTAGACCGTGAAGGCGTTACCGCACTGGGCACCCAACCAGTCGATCGGAATCGCCACTGCCTTGCCGCCGCTCATGTTGGCCGTGAGCTTGAAGCGTCGAATCGACGATCCGTAACTCGGCGTCGAATACTTGAAGATCAAATCCTGGCCCATGCGGATGTCGTCGTTGATGTGAACCGGCCAGTTGAACCACGAATAGTGATTCACCAACATCGGCATCCGCACGTTTACCCTGTCGCCCGTCCCCAGCGACGGCACGCCCGGAGCGCCTGCGAACTTCGGGTCGACCACTTGGCCGTCGAAAATCACGTGACCGGCCTGCGTATGCAAGGCCCGGCCACCGTAGTTGAAAAGAGCCAAGGCGGGAGCCGTGAGCGTGGCATCGGCAGGCGGAGCCTGCTTCGCCCGTGCCGCCGCCGTGAGCGTGCCGCTGCCCTGGACGGTCTTGATCGTCACCGGGCCATGATGCTCGAGCGGCTGGGTAGCGTTGGTCAGCAACGCACGAAGGGCCCGAGTCCAGAGTTCCGGGAATCCGACCTGGGCCAGTCGATCGAGCTTGCCGCCGTGAAGGCCGAACACGTCAGCCTCCCCTGCCGCCCGATTCCGGCTTGGCCCCTTCAATATCCACGTCGAAGATTTTCACCGGATCGAGCGATTGAAAGCCCGTCAAGTAGATAGACAGCCAGCGGTCGGGATTGATCTTGTCGTCCGATGAGCTGTCGAACTGGAAGCGGGTGAATCCGACCGACTGCGGAATGAATCCTTCCTCGGAGAGCCGGTTCGTGTTCATGTCCTGCACGGCACCTAGATCGCCGTCGGCCACCGTCAGGCCGTCGTTCTGATCGTAGTTGCCGTAGAACGTATCGGCGACCGATGCGTTGTTCGTGAACCGACGGATGTCCATCAAGCACTGATGAGCAGTTGGCTTCCACGCTACACGGGCAGCACGGGCGAGGTCGACCGGCTGCTCGAGCAATCCGGCGGGAACTTCCAGAAGGTATTTCAAGAGCCCGGTCTTGTAGCTCCACAGTACCGAGCCGACAAGATAAACGCTCGTCGTGTCGGGCTGCGTCGTCCAGTTCGTCGTGAACGTCAGTTGCGTTCCGGTCT
>Ga0070733_10001816_pt1 | contig 15658 bp, 16 predicted proteins | sample Coa_R1_9_FD_66450 | JGI IMG/M metagenome (GOLD analysis project Ga0070733, IMG submission 66450) | Surface soil microbial communities from Centralia Pennsylvania, which are recovering from an underground coalmine fire - Coalmine... | ecosystem: Environmental > Terrestrial > Soil > Unclassified ... | reverse complement strand
CTTTTCAATACGACTTCCAGAAGAAGTACACCGTCATCACCGCGCCCACCAGCACGACGAACACGCGAATCCACAGTTGCGGCATTTTCTGCGCGTAGTGCGCGCCGATGTATCCGCCTGCGATCCCGCCGACAATCATGATGACTCCGTGCTTCCAATACACCGCGCGAGCCAGAATGAACGTCACCACCGCCACTCCGTTGATCACAAACGCCATCACGCTTTTCAGCGCGTTCATGGCGTGGATGTTGGTCATGCCCAGCACGGCCATCATGGCCAGCATCACAATCCCCATGCCTCCACCGAAGTAGCCGCCATAGACGGCAACCATCAACTGGAACAGCGTGGCCCCAACCAGGGCTGCACCGCTCGCCTCATGCTCGAGAACGGATCCGCGTCGACCCGCCAGTTTCTTACCAAACGCAAAAAGCAGCGTCGCTCCCAGCGTCAGCCACGGCAGCACGCGCATGAAAGTGTGCGCGGGCGTCTTCAACAGCAGCAGCGCTCCGGCCAGCCCGCCGATCAGGCTCACAGTAAGAAGCGGAATCATCACTCGCCGCGGAATGTCCAGCCGCTTGCGATACGCGCCGCCGCTGGCCGCCGCCGCAGTCCAGAGCGCGATCGTGTTCGTGGCATTCGCCGGGATCGGAGGCACGCCCGTGAACAGCAGCGCAGGAAACGCGATGAAGCTACCTCCTCCGGCTACCGAGTTCAACGCCCCGCCCAGCGCTCCCGCGAAAAAAAGAAAGATGATGGTATCCAGAGTCAAGGTGTTAGGTGTACCAGAAACCGCGGCACGCCGCCAATCAAGGGTTCTTCGTCTTCCTTGCGATCTTCGCGGCCTTCCTTAGCGATCTTCCCGGTAAAACGCTTTTCTGTTCGATCGCGCAAAGAGCCTGAACCGCGAAGTTCGCGAAGAAATAGCCCCGAAAGGCGCGAAGAAAAGCCGTGCGCGCTCTCCACGGCACGATTACCTCTGTAATCGCAGGTAACCTGCGATTCCTTGCAGAAACATTCACTCTGCGGCAGGGTTATTATCATCTGAGATCGTGGGGGACTTTCTATGCGCAATCGAATTGCTTTCCTCGCCGCCGTCCTGACTTGCAGCATCGCCTGGGGACAAACGCAAAGCGCTCCGTCAAGCAGCGTTGCTCCGTCTAGCACCCCGGCCAACAGCCAGCAGTCCATGCCGGGCATGGACATGTCAGGCAAATCGGGTCACGACATGTCGAACATGCAAATGCCGATGAAAGACATAAATATGGGCAACGACAAAGACGCCGACAGCGACGCCAGCACGCACGTCATGAGCTCCATGGAGGGCCACATGGACATGGGCCCGCACATGAAGATGACGGCTCTGCGCCCGGCCAAACCGGGCGACGCCGCCCGCGCTCAGCAAGTCGTCGATGAAGCACGCATGGCTGCAGAGAGGTACACCGACTTCCATGTCGCGCTGGCCGACGGCTTCAAAATTTTCCATCCCGAAGTTCCGCAGAAAATGTATCACTTCACTAATTACGGCTACGCCATGGAAGCGGCGCTCCGCTTCAATCCCGAGCACCCGACGTCGCTGCTCTACGAAAAGCACGGCGACGACTACAAACTCATCGGCGTGATGTACACCGCGCCCAAGCGCTTCGGTGAAGATCAGCTCGACGAGCGCGTCCCTCTCAGTGTGGCGCAGTGGCACGAGCACGTAAACTTCTGCACGGCTCCTGCCAGCATGACGCCGGCTCAGAAGAAAGATGCGTATCTGGGCCACAACGCGCAGTTTGGCCTGCGGGGGTCGATCAACACGCAGGAAGCCTGCGACGCAGCTGGCGGAACATTTCATCCCGTAGTCTTCAACTGGATGGTGCACGTCTATCCCTTCGAGAAAGACCAAGCCAGCATCTGGTCGGTCAGCCGCCAGCACGGCGACGCGGACTGAAGTAACGCTCTATTAATGTGACGCGGGCACTCCCTTCGACAAGCTCAGGGCAGGCTGTGCCCGCGTCACTCGACTCCATTCGGCAGTCAAAAGTCTCTGCAAAGAAATCTTCACTTCTTCTCAGGTCGTATTTCCCACAAAACATACACTTGTTGTTCCTTCTCCAAGAGCGACTTCGCTGGAGTTTTTCCTGCTACCGGAAAGGCGCGCCCAGCGTCCAAGAAAGTGTGATCGCAATCGCCGTGGAAGGGAACTTTCAGCGCGGCATCTGCGTAGCTAACCAGAGTGAGAAATTTGCCCAGTGCCAGAGGTGACACTGGTTCGTCATTAAAGCGACATTTTTTGCGGGGGTTGGGGATTCTCTCACGCTCGGTTTGGCGGCCCAGGTGAGAAAACCCCCATCGCGGCAGCGCAAGCATTGTGGCTTGTGGGTCACAACTTGTCTGCACAACCCCGGCGGCAGCATTGTAGGCGATTCGCGGGGAAACACAAGTTGTTTTTTCGCCGGTTCGCGAGCCGGGCCGCCCTAACCGTTTCCCGACGTATTTTCGGGAAAGAAAATCAAGGAGCAGCCAATGAAGTTCGCGACAGTTTCGAAAAGTCTCGTCATGGGGTTGGCTTTACTGCTGGCCTCGAGCGCCTTTGCGGCCACCAAAGCCAATCTGCATCTGAACGATTCCACCAGCATCAACGGTACCAAGCTGAAACCCGGCGACTACAAGCTGGTATGGGACGGCGCCGGTCCCGACGTGGAAGTCAGCTTCATGCAAGGCAAGACCGTGATCGCCAAGGCACCTGCAAAAGTTGTTGACCTGAACTCCCCGGCCCAGAACAACGCCGCCGTAGTTCGACGCAACGACGACGGCAGCACCGTCCTGTCCGGCGCGCGTTTCGAAGGCAAAAAGTTCGCCATCGAACTCGCCGCTTCCAGCGACGGCATGCAGGCCGGATCGAGCAAGTAGCATTCGACTCGGTTACAAACACCAAGGGGAGCGCGCGAGCGCTCCCCCGTTAATCTATCCCCTGACCTCTAGCCCCTGGCCTTTGCTCTAATACTTCGGCACCTTCGGATCCACGCGCTCCGACCACGCCGTAATTCCTCCGGTCAGGTTGTGTACCTTGGTGAATCCGGACTGTTGCAGGAATGCAACCGCTTTCGCGCTGCGTCCGCCCATCTTGCAATGGACCACGATTTCGCGGCTCGAATCGAGTTCGTTCACGCGCTTCGGAAGATCGTTCAGCGGAATCAGATATCCGCCAAGGTTGCAGATCTGGTATTCGTGCGGTTCGCGCACATCGAGCACAAACACATCGTCTTTCGCGTCCAGCCGCCGCTTCAACTCTTCTACTTGAATCTCCGGAACTCCGCTGCTCACAGGTTTTTCCTCTCCACGAACGCCGCAAAACTCGTTGTAGTCTATCAGCTTCGTGACCGTCGGATGGGTGCCGCACACCGGGCAATCCGGATTCTTGCGCAGCTTGAGTTCGCGGAACTTCATGCCGAGCGCGTCAATCAGCAGCAGCCGCCCGATCAGCGGATCGCCGATCCCGAGAATCAGCTTGACGACTTCCGTCGCCTGCATCACGCCCACGAGTCCGGGTAAAATTCCCAGCACTCCGCCCTCGGCGCAAGATGGCACCAGCCCCGGCGGTGGCGGTTCGGGATACAGGCAGCGATAGCATGGCCCATCTTTGGTCGCGAACACGCTCGCTTGTCCTTCAAATCTAAAAATCGATCCGTACACATTCGGCTTGCCAGTCAGCACGCACGCGTCGTTCACCAGATAGCGCGTGGGAAAGTTGTCGGTGCCGTCAGCGATGACGTCGAAATCGCGAAACAGTTCCATGGCGTTCGAACTGTTCAGCATGGTGTCAAACAACCGCAGATTCAGAAACGGATTGATCCCCTTCAGCTTGTCCGCCGCCGAATCGAGCTTCTTGCGCCCCACGTCGGCGGTCGAATGAATGATCTGCCGTTGCAGATTGGTGTAATCCACCACGTCAAAATCGACCAGGCCCAGCGTGCCCACGCCCGCTGCCGCTAAGTACAGCGCCAGCGGCGATCCCAACCCGCCCGTGCCAATACACAGCACCCGCGCCGCTTTCAGCTTCTGCTGCCCCTCCATGCCCACCTCGGGCATAATCAAATGGCGTGAGTAGCGCAGGATTTCGTCTTTACTGAGCGTGGTGGAAAGGTCGGCGGTGATGGTTGCCATGGAATCCTCGTGACGAGTGGTCTTAGGTGTTAGGTCGTGGGTGTTTGGTTTGGGGCATTCGCCTTAGGGATTATGTGTCTTGAAAGTCCAGGCCAAACACCTAAGACCTAACACCTGAATCCCGCGATTCGCCCAACGTCCCTCCCGCAATCGACGGCACGATAGAGATATTATCCCCATCGTTCAGCGCGGTCGCCTCTTTCTGCAGATAACGAATGTCTTCATCGTTGATGTAGAGGTTGACGAAGGCCCGCAGTTTCCCGTCGTCAGTATAGAGGTGCTTGCGCAGGTCCGGATGCTGCGCCACCAGCGCGCTCATCGCCTCGCCCACGGTAGCCGCCTTCACGTCCACCGAGGTCTGTTTGCCCACATACTGCCGCAACGGCGTAGGAATATGAATCTTGCTCATAGATGTACTGTAAGAGATGCGCCAGCCGGAGGGCAAGATTCAGGATGGCGGGCTTCGGGCTTGGGGCTTAGGCGTAGGGCGCAGGACCTGCGATCCAAGGCCTATCGCCGACTCCCGGAAGCCACTTATCTGCCCCGTCCCACCGCCCTAGAATCTCTCAGGGAGAATAACGATGACGATTTTCGATCCAGCTCGCGGCAGAATCATTGATGGGGGCGGCGGACACGGCAGCGGCGGCCTGCTTCGCCTTATCGGCCTGGGAATTGTGGCATTCCTGCTGGTGATCCTCTTCTTCAGTTCCGTAACCCGCGTCGGCACCGGCCACGTCGGCGTGCTCACGCTCTTCGGTAGGGTAACCGGCGAGACTCTGGGCGAAGGAATTCATCTCATCAATCCTCTGAAAACCAACAACGAATTATCGATCCAGACCCAGACCATCAAAGAATCGGCCAGCGTTCCGTCGAGTGAAGGTCTGATGATGAGCCTCGACACTTCGCTTATTTATCATCTCAACCCCGACCGCGCCGCCGAAGTGTTCCAGAAAATCGGAGCCGATTATGAGAATGTCGTGGTCGAGCCGACTCTGCGTTCCGCCATCCGCGAAGCTACCGCGTCTCACACCGCCAACGCGCTCTACACCGGCGAGCGCGAAATGGTGGCGAAACAAATCACAGATCAGATCAGCGTCGAACTCACCAAACGCGGCCTTACGGTCGAGAATGTTCTCCTGCGCGACATCCAGTTGCCGGCCACGCTCAAGGCTGCGATTGAAGCCAAACAGCAGGCCGAGCAGGAATCGCTGGCCATGAACTTCCGCCTGCAAAAAGAGACGCAGGAAGCGCAGCGCAAACGCATCGAAGCCGCCGGCGTGCGCGACTTTCAGCAGATCGTGGCGCAAGGCATCACCCCGTCGCTGCTCGAGTGGAAGGGAATCGAAGCCACCGAGAATCTGGCCAAGAGCCCCAACTCAAAGGTAGTCGTGATCGGCAACAACAAGAACGGCCTGCCACTGATTTTGGGACAGTAGTTGCGTGGACGATAGAAGAAACTGACGAGGCAAAAATTCTGTCATTCCGACCGGAACCGGAGCGCAGGCGACGTTTTGACCGCGCTGCTACCATGACACCGTGCCCCCGCTGCTCGACATCCGTAATCTAAACATTGCATTCCCCGCTCAGTCCGGGCAGTCGGAGCCTGCTCTGAGCCTTCCGGCGGGGACGGCTGTCCGCACAAAACCATCAACCCTCCCCGCCGTCCGCGACCTCAGTTTCTCCATCGCAACCGGCGAAGTGTTGGGATTGGTTGGCGAATCCGGCTCCGGCAAATCGATTACATCCCTCGCGATCATGCGCCTGCTGCCTCCACAGGCCCGCGTCTCCGGCGAAATGCTCTTTACCGAGGACGGAACCGCGCGCAATCTGCCTACGCTCGCCGACGATTCCATGCGCCAGCTTCGCGGCTCGCGCATCGCCATGATTTTTCAAGAACCCATGACTGCGCTTAACCCGGTCATGCGCGTCGGCGATCAGATTGCCGAGGCGGTGCTCGCGCACAGTCACATCTCGAAGCATGACGCGTGGCAACGTGCCATCGACGCCATGAACGACGTGGCTATCCCCGACCCCGCACACCGCGCCCGCGACTATCCTCATCAACTTTCCGGCGGCATGCGCCAGCGCATCATGATCGCCATGGCCATTGCCAACCATCCGCAATTGCTCATCGCCGACGAGCCCACCACCGCGCTCGACGTCACCATCCAAGCGCAGATTCTCGACTTGCTCGCCGAACTCAGAGCGAAGTTCGGCCTGGCCATGCTTTTCATTTCGCACGACCTGGCCGTGGTCTCGCGCGTCGCCGATCGCGTTGCTGTGATGTACGCCGGCAGCATGGTCGAACTGGGCGCCAAGCGCGACATCTTTCAGGCGCCCGCGCATCCCTACACCCGCGGCCTGCTCCACGCCGTCCCCGATCTCAAAACCGATCGCGACCGCCCGCTGCAGACCATCGATGGAACCGTCCCCGCCCTGCAGTCCATGCCCCCGGGCTGCGCCTTCGAACCGCGCTGCGAATTCCGCGTCCCCGATTGCACGCGCGCACTCCCGCCGCTGGTCGAAGTTGCGGCCGGACACTGGGCTCGCTGCCCGGTGGTAAATGCGTAGTTGTTGGTAACCCGTCAAGTGATCGTCTGATGAAGATGAGGATCAACTCAGCCGTTCCAGTTTGTCGCGATGCACAAGAAAGAGCACGGCGGATGCCGCTCCCAGACCGAACGCCAGCCAGTCGGCATCATGCGTCGCCCGCGCCAGAAACGGCTGAACAAAATATGTGACGCCCCCTCTATATCGGATCGGAACCGAGTGTGCCGCGTCAGGCGCCGTGGGTGACCACTCCGGAATGCCCCACGCCGCGGCAATGTCGAGCCACAAAACCACAAGGAACAGCACCATGACAATCCTTACCGACAAAGGTGGCTTTTCTTTGAATTGCCATCGGGCCATCGGCTCACCCCAGGCGCATTTTGCGCAATCGTTCTACAACATCCCAGAGCGCTTTCCATGACGAATCAGCCAATCAGACACTGCGCTCCAGTTGATCCCGCTTGAGAAAAAGCAGCACCCCTAATAGCACCAGCAGCCCAATCCCAATCCACCACGTATCCAGATACCGTCCCAGCCACGGCTGCACGAAATAAATCACGCCATCCCTGAACGGCACGCGATAAAAATGCTCAGCGTCCCGCGACGCGTGCGCCCAGGTCGAAACCGTCATGAGCAGGCCGAAATGCACCACGGAATCGATCATGAGAAGTCCCACGATCACCAGAAACCATAATGGCGTTCCGCGCTTAAACCGCCATCCCAGCCCTCCGCGTCCTGTCATGATGTTCCACTCCTAACTCTTCCGCTCACAATGTCCGCCTCGGCCGCAGAACCCTGTGCAAGACATCTTAGCGCCAAGCCTTGTTCTATAATCGGCAGTTTGTCCGGTGATCCGTGCGTATATTGGTTCTTAGCGACATCCACGCCAACCTCGAAGCCCTCGACGCCTGCCTGTCCGGTGCTCCCTCGTTCGACACAGTGGTGAACCTGGGCGACATAGTTGGCTACGGCGCCAGCCCCAACGAAGTCACCGACCGCTCCCGCGATCTAGGAAAAATCTTCGTCCGCGGCAATCATGACAAAGCCGCCACCGGACTCATCGACCTCGACGAGTTCAATCCCATGGCCGGCGCCGCCGCCATCTGGACGCGCAACGAACTCACCCCAGAAAATTTGAATTGGCTGCGCGCCCTGCCGCACGGCCCGCTTTTTCCTGTGGATATTCCTCCCATACAACTCGTGCACGGCTCGCCCAACGACGAAGACGAATACGTCGTCTCCCTCGGCGACGCCCTCGCCCCTCTCATCGCTCTCACTGTGCCCATAACTTTCTTCGGCCACACTCACCTACAAGGTGGGTTCTTCGCCAACGGCTCCGTCGCCGACGGTTTCCGTCCCGAGTACCGCAGCGTAGGCCAACCGGAATCAGTCCCGCTGCAACTGAAATCGTCCACCCGCTACCTGATCAATCCCGGCTCTGTCGGCCAGCCCCGCGATGGCGACTGGCGCGCCGCTTTCGCTCTCTACGACACCGACGCCCAAGTCATCCATTTCCACCGGACTCCCTACAATCTAAAATCCGCCCAGGACCGCATCTTCGCCGCCAAACTCCCTCCGCGCCTCGCCACTCGCTTGGCCGCCGGAAGGTAGCGGGGTGTTGGGTCTTAGGCCTTGGGTCTTCGGAAATTGACTCGCGGAGGTCAACTGTGGGTGCCCCATTTCTCGCATCCTTTGCGAGGAGTAGGTCTTTTGACTTTCTTGTTGCGGGGAAGTGAGACTCGCGGTCTTGTCAATGTGGGGACAGCCGCTGTGGATCGCAAGCCAGCGCCGCTCGGTCACGGCGGGTTCTTTGGGTGTTATTTAGGCGTTGGAACTCCTGAACCCAAGGCCCAAGACCCACGACCCAAGACCCGCCGTTGTAAACTCGATTCATGTACTCCTCCCGCACTGCTGGAACGAAACCCCTCTTCGAGGTCCGTGAAACTCCTCCCCCTCACTACCTGATCGCCCACAGCGACGGCGGCGCCCGCGGCAACCCCGGCCCCGCAGGTTACGGCGTAGTTATCCAGGACGAATCTGGAAAAAAGGTCGCTGCTCTCAGCGAATACCTCGGCCACCAGACCAACAACTTCGCCGAATATCAAGGCCTGATCGCTGCCCTCGAATACGCCGTCAAGCACGGCCCGAAGGCGCTGAAGCTGATCAGCGATTCGGAGCTGCTGGTGCGCCAGATCAAAGGCATCTACAAAGTGAAGAACGCGGTGCTGCAAGACCTGCACGGCCGCGCCAAAGAACTGATCGCCCAACTCGACTGGTTCTCCATTGGCCACGCGCTCCGCGAACACAATCAGGAAGCCGACCGCCTGGCCAACGAAGCCATGGACAACGGAATGGGCCGCGCAAGTGCGGCGCGGGCGAGAACGGTCAAGTAACCTCGATTGTTCAGCGCCCAAAGAATCCTTTGTCAGCGACCATCGGCTGTGCCACAATCCAGCAGCAGTCCAAGTCGAACTGTGGAGTCCGGGCCGAACTCATGGACAAACTGAACGTAGTTGTGGCTCTCACCACCAGAGAGAACGACTACCAGGCAGAACAGGCAGTCGCAGTAGCCGACGTTGCCGCCCGCCTAGGCGTCAGAATTCAGATCATCTACGCCGAGAACGATGCCGTTAACCAGACCCAGCAACTCATCAAGATCATTCAGGATCCCATTCAGCGCCCCAGCGCCATTCTTGTGGAGCCGGTAGGCACTGGTATGCCTCAGGTCGCGAAAGCCGCGGTGGGCGCGGGAATTGGCTGGGGCATCATCAACAGCGATCCCGACTACATCCCTGAGCTTCGCCGCAGCGGCGAGGTCCCCGTCTTTTCGGTAAGCACCGACCAGACGGAAGTCGGCCGCATTCAGGGTAAACAAATCGGCGTGCTCGTTCCCGAAGGCAACGTTCTCTATATCGAGGGTCCCTTCAACAGCACCGCGACTCAACATCGCACAAAAGGAATGCTTTCCACCAAGCCGACTGCCGTCGAACTGAAGATGCTCAAAGGCGACTGGACCGAACGCAGCGCCCATCAGGCGGCCAGATCCTGGCTCTCGCTCGGTTCCTCGCGCCAGCTTCAGATTCGCGCCGTCATCTGCCAGAACGACGCCATGGCCATGGGAGCCAGAAAAGCGTTCGTGGGTTTGACCGAGAAGGACCGCGAGCAGTGGCTGAACACGCCGTTCACCGGCTGCGACGGCGTAACCAAGACCGGTCAGGACTGGGTACGCCGCGGTCTGCTGAAAGCCACCATCATCACCGCCGCCGCCGCCGGCATTGCACTCGAAATACTGGTCAAGGCGGTCAACGCTGGTTCCATGCCTACAGACCGTACCCTGATTCCGCCCAAGTCGTTCCCCGCAATCGAAGAACTGGCGAGCAAATCCAAGAAGGCCAGTGGTTAGGGATGAAGTGGTTAGGGATGAAAAGGTGGGAGCAGAACTGACCCCTGATCCCTAGCCCCTGAGCCCTGATTTTCTACTCCGCCATCTTCGCTACGTGCACATCGAACCCCGTTTTCGGCAGCAGTGAAGTAATGGAAAAGGCCTTGAATCCGTCGCCATTCACTTCCGTGTGCCGATACACTCCCGGCTCGCTCTCGATCGTCTCCCGGCGGCCTTCCATGTTCTCCAGGAACGCCTGTGCGCTGCTCACTCCCACTTCAACATCCTTAGCCCGCGTGACCACCGCTTCCGATGCGTAGGAGCGCACCAGCTTGGGCCAGTATTTTTCCAACAGGTCCGTGCTGGCGAATACGTCGGCCCAAATGATGCGCCCGTTCACCGCCACTACCACCCCGACCGCGTTGCGATCCCGCAGCTGATGGATCAAGCTCTGATAGTTCGCCTCGATCGGCTTGGCTACCGCATCCACCTGTTTTCGAACTTCTGCGTTCTCGTTCACCTTGGCGTATGAAGTCGTGCGCGAAATCTCATCTGCGACGGCGGGCGCTCCACCGGCCACCGCGACCGTCTCGCTCACCTCCGAGCGCTGCTTCCGCACTTCCGCCCAAACCTCGTTCTGGTCTTTATCGCCCATGGCTTTTGCCCGGACCGAGGGCTGCGCCATCATCGCCATCGGCGGAGTCCCCTTCGCGACCCCGTTGCTCCAGGCGGCAGCTCCGCCGCCGTACACCGCCTCCGACGCACCGAAATGTTCGCTAGTCGCGACCCAGCGTCCCGGCTCAACGCAGAACACGCTCAGGTCCACCGGATCGCTCTCCGGCGGTACGATGCGATCCTTACCAATTACACGGTCCTGCCGACCCCCGCTGACAATTTCGCCGGCCAGCAACAGCAGCGGCCGCTTGGAATTGTTCACCAGCACAAGCCGGTTTACCTGCGCCCCGTCATGCCGTATTGCCGGCGCCGGATTCCTCCGGATCAACCCCTGCACGCTGCCCGCCTCGGTTACCACCACTTCTCCGGACCGCAACCCTTCATCCAGGGTTAGAAACTCTCCGGTTGGATAGCTTTTCGCCGCGACTACCGGAAACACCGTCAAATTCCCATGCCGGATCGGCTCCAGCACTCTATATCCCGACGCCGCAGTCACTTCTCCTGCCCGCGCCTGTCGCTGTCCCGTGACCACCAACCCGCCCACGATCACCAGCACCGCAAAAGCCAAAAATGTCTTCGGACTCATAATGCACGCTCCCCCGAAGCAATCTGGGTGCCCCATGTCTCGCGTCATTTGCGAGACGTGAGGATTTTCGTCGATCACGCCGCCCATCCTGCTTCCCTGGAAGAACGAATCCCCCTGCGTCTCTTGCGCCTAAAATTCACGTTCCAGGCGTCTAATAAGTTGGTAGCATCAGGAGCAAGGTCCTTAGCCTTTGGGTGGCAGTTTCGGGGTGGCGCAGCGCTTCCAGCGCTGCGATAAGAACGCTGATTGAAGTTGGGGCTTTAGCCCCGGAGTATTGCAAGCCGCGCCCGCGCATGAGCACCACCAAACCCATCTCCGCCGTGCAGTCCATCGTCAACGACCTGCTGGCGGATCTTCATACAAGAGGCGCCTGCGACAAGATCGGCCTCACCCGCGAATCTTTCGCAGCGATTCTCTGCGAAGTCGGCACGAAACACGGAGCTACCGGCGAAACTGAAATCCGCACCTTCTTCCTCAGCCTCCGCATCGACGAACTTGCTCTGGCCCGTGCCTGCGCCGCCGGCAACAATTCTGCCTGGGAAATTTTCCTCACGCGTTACCGCGAGAAACTTTATCTCTCCGCCCTGCGCATCGCCCGCGAAGACTCGGCCGCGCGCGAACTGGCCGACACCCTCTACGCCGACCTTTACGGCACCAACACGCGCGACGGCCAGCGCGTCTCCAAACTCTCTTCCTATACCGGCCGCGGATCGCTCGAAGGCTGGCTGCGCACCGTGTTGGCGCAGGAATACGTCAATCGTTACCGGCGCACCAAACGTCTGGTCAGTCTCGACGAAGAATCGGAAGAGGGAGTCCAGTTCAGCGCTCCCGATCCCGAGCCACTTCCGCCTGCCGACGCGCGCCTGGCGCAGGCCACCGACGAAGCCCTGGCCTTTCTTTCCGCCGAAGACCGCACTATCCTGAGCGCATATTATCTCGACGGCCGAACGCTCGCCGAGATCGCGCACATGCTGGGTGTGCACGAGTCCACCATCAGCCGCAAGCTCGACAAGCTGGCCAAAGGTTTGAGAAAACAAATTGTCGCTAATCTGGGGCGCCGCGGCATGTCGCGCCGCCAGGCCGAAGAGGCGCTGGAAGTGGACGTTCGCGATCTGCAGGTGAATATCCGCCGCACTTTGGCGCAAGATTCTTCACCTCCGGCGTTCTCTGAGAAGCGAGCAGAAGCCCGAGTCCGCGAGGGCGAGGGATGAGGTTTCGTGTCAGGGCATGCCTTCAGGCATGCCGTAAAGGTGGCAAGAATTTGCGCCTTCAGGCGCCGGGTCTCGGATCGGCTAGTAGCTAGAAGCTTAAATGCAAAGCATGCCCAATATCGTGCGCGATCGGCTGAAGGCCGCCCAGCCTGTCGCCAATCATCCGGATGCGAACCTGCTGACCGCCTTCGCGGAGCAGTCGCTGCCCGCGCCAGAACGCGCCGCCGTGCTTGAGCACATCTCCCGCTGCGGCGATTGCCGCGAAGTAGTTGCCCTTGCCCTGCCCGCGACCGAAGTCGTTGCGCCTGCACCCTCCACCCGTCCCGCCCGCACCGCATGGCTGACCTGGCCGGTCCTTCGCTGGGGATTCGTCGCCGCCGGAGTCGTGACCATCGCATCGCTCGGAATCCTGCAAGTTCAGCGGCGATCGACACCGCAAATGATGGCCTTCAAGAGCCCTGGGGTCGCAGTTCCGGAATCGCGCGCTCAGGCGTCCGCGCCCCCGGCTTCAGCCGCGCTGCAAGCCGGGAAGGATGACAAAACCGCGCCGACGCCCGCCGCGGCCGATTCTGTGAGCAGCACAAACGCACCTGTCAGAGCGCCCAGGCCGATGGCCAGCGTCCTAAGTCCGCCCGCATCCGTTCGCGAACACGCTTTTGACGTCCTCTCCGGTACCGGCGGGAATCAGGCGCGCGGCGGCCCCAAGATGCCAGCGCAATGGCAGCAGAACAATAACAACAACGCCCAGCAGCAGGTGTCCAACAATGGTGTGCCGGTCCCGACCTTGAATCAGCCGGCTGGTCAGGCGTTTTCAGCTCTGAAGATTCCCAGCGCTTCTCAGAACGTCGCAGTAAGCGGCGCGGCGCCTACGGCTGATACCGAGGCGGCGATCGACACCGGAGCCCGCGATCAAACCGATTCGCAGTTACAGGCGTACGCAATGGCTCCCGACATGATCAAGAAGGCCAAGCCGCCAGTGGCAGCCGCGGGGCAGATCGGCGGATATGTGGTTGATCCCAGCGGCGCCGTGGTACCCAACGCGCGCATTACGATCACTCCTACCAGCACGGGCGGCATTGCCACCGCTGTGACCAACGCCCAGGGCGCCTGGTTAATTCCAGGCCTTCCTGCGGGAAACTACAAAGCACAGGCAGAGGCGCCGGGCTTCAAAACCAGCGTTCTCGCCTTTAACTACGATGCCAATCGTCCCGCCATCCACAATTTCACACTGAGCCCGGGCAGTGTCTCAGAGACGGTTGAGGTTTCTGCAGAAAACGCACAGGTCCAAGCTGATACCGCGAGCGCAGGAAACATGATTACTAACAGCCAGGTCAGTGAAGTGCCGTTAAACGGACGTAACTTCACTCAGATTGCCGAATTGGCTCCTGGAGTCGTCCCCACACCGCGCTGGACGATCAACTCCGCCGGCAATCTGCAGCGCTCCCTCGATCAGGGGAAGACCTGGAACATGGTCAATGTGAACGCAGCGCCGGCAGGTGCCTCGAGTCTGGCAGTCGTAGCCAAAGCTTCACGGGTGAAACAAAAGGACGCCGACGCGAGAGGCCTCAAGAAGGAAATCGCAAGTCCCGTCTTCCGGGCGGTCACCTCGACCGGTTCGGAAGTATGGGCCGGCGGCTCCGGCGGCGCGCTTTATCATTCGCTCGACGCCGGCAACACTTGGGCCCGTGTAGTGCCTTCCTCAGCGGGTTCTATCCTGACCGGCGACGTCGTCCGCTTGAACTTCTCCGATCCTCAGCACGGCACGATCACCACTTCGACCCCGGAAGTGTGGACCACCAGCGACGCCGGCCAAACCTGGCAGAAACAGTAGAGCCGTTCGCGCACTCCGCTTAAAACGAGATCAGCTTAGTTACTTCAGTTAGCGCCAACTTAGCTCTGCGCTAATCGAGTTACCAAAGTGACGTTTACACCAAAGCAAGCGGATTCTAATATCCATTTCGTGGTTTGGCAGTTCTGGGGGAGGGCTGCCGAGGCGTCCTGGACTGAAAAGTCGAGGACGCTTTCTTTTTGTCCCGGAACCCACTCACTGCGATCCGCGGCAAGTCGCACAATATCCGCCAATCTCCAGCCTTGAAACCAATACTCGGAACCGGCAATCCTTTTCCACTTGCCGCTTCAGCCGTTCAAAACCGTCGCTCACGAATTCGGAGATCTTGCCACAACGCAGGCAAGCCATGTGGATGTGGTCGCGATCCAGCTTGCGCTCATAGTAGTGGCCCTCACCGTTGATGTGCATCAAGTCGAGTTCGTCGATCAACCCGTGCCGCTTCAGCAGGCGTAACGTGCGGTAGACGGTGCTGCGGTCGACGCTGGCATCCAGTTTCTGTGCCTTCCGCAGAATCTGGCTTGCATCGAGATGCTTGCTCGCGGTCTCCATCACGCTCAGGATGGCGCGGCGTTGCTGGGTCATACGGATTCCTCGCTCGGCGAAATGCGCCTGCAGTCGACCCGGCATTTCGGTCTGGGGTAGTGGCATTGCAATCTTCGTTTGTCGCAACTAGTCGCAACCAGAGTGCGACGGATTCTTCCGCTGGCGCTTGACGGTCCGAGAAGCGCTCCGGCAATATCGAAGTGTACTCTAGATGCGACTCAGTTGCAACTAGAGAAGATAGTAGTAGGAGCCGGAACCGAAAGGAAGCTAATCACTCCGCTTGCCTCAAATCAATCTTCAGATCCGATTACTCTTCGCCGTTCTGGTGGCGCTCTGTCTCTTCGCGGCAGAGCTCCCGGCTCATTCCCAAGAGAGCCCCTACATCGTGGCCTACGACCACTATCTCGAAGAGCCCGGCAGCCTCGATGTTGAGTACTTCTCCACCTTCGGCACCCAGCGCGGAGGAAACGACTTCCACGCCTTCTGGACCGAGTTCGAGTACGGCGCCACCGCCTGGTGGACCACCGAGGTTTACGTCGACGGCCAAACTACATTCGGCGACAGCACCATCTTCACCGGCTTCCGCTGGGAGAACCGCTTCCGCCTTCTCCAACGCGAGCACTTCGTCAATCCCGTCCTCTATATCGAATACGAGCAAACCAGCGGCGCCGACAAGATCCTGAAGGAAGTCGAAGGCCACGACGTCGAATCCG
>Ga0070733_10001815_pt1 | contig 15659 bp, 14 predicted proteins | sample Coa_R1_9_FD_66450 | JGI IMG/M metagenome (GOLD analysis project Ga0070733, IMG submission 66450) | Surface soil microbial communities from Centralia Pennsylvania, which are recovering from an underground coalmine fire - Coalmine... | ecosystem: Environmental > Terrestrial > Soil > Unclassified ... | reverse complement strand
GTGAGGAGGTTGAGGTTAGCTTGCTCCGTCGGACAGTGTGAGCCTTAAAAAAGCCGCATTGCCCTCCAAAACTTGTCTACGAACAGCCGCAGTAACTCATGTTTTCCATCCCGGTGGGCCTGACCGCATGTGGCCGGGCCCACCGCGTAACGATTCTCTACAGCCGTAGTGTCTCCATTCCTGGTGTTACAATCCGGGTTTGTCAAAGCGCCTGCCGATCATGCTTCTGCTCGCCGCCGGCAGCGGCGTAGCGGCGCTGATCTACGAAATAGTTTGGTTCCAACTCCTGGAATTGGTGATCGGCTCGACCGCCGTTTCGCTGGGCCTGCTGCTCGCCACCTTCATGGGAGGAATGTGTCTCGGCAGCCTGGCGCTGCCCCGTTTCGTCCCTTCGCGATTCCATCCCTTGCGCGTCTACGCCGCAATCGAGCTCGCTATCGGCGTCCTCGGAATCCTGGTATTGCGCCTGATGCCCTTCGTGAGCGGATTCCCGCTTCGAGGTATCGCGGCCGCCCTCTGCCTTCTGCCGCCCACTTTGCTGATGGGCGCGACGCTCCCAGCCCTCGCGCGTAGTATCGATCAGATTTCGCACCTCGGCTATCTCTACGCCGCGAACATCGGCGGAGGCGTTTACGGATGCCTGCTCGCCGGCTTCTATCTACTGCGCGAATACGATGTCGCCACCGCGACCTACACCGCCGTTGCCATCAACGCCGCGGTAGCAGCAATCGCCCTGACTCGCTCCCACCCTGTGACCGAGCCGCGCGATACTGAGCCGCGACTGTCAAGGAGCGGTACGAAAATCTACCTGTCCATCGCCCTCTCCGGCCTCTGCGCACTCGCCTCCGAAGCCATCTGGACCCGCATGCTTGGCCTGCTCCTCGGCGCATCCGTCTACACGCTCTCTATCGTCGTGGCCGTCTTTCTCACCGGTCTCGGAATCGGCAGCAGTGCCGGATCGCTGCTCTGCCGGACCATCGCGAGCCCGCGCCAAGCCCTCGCGTGGTGCCAGTTATTGCTTGCCGGCGCGATCGCCTGGACCGCCTACACCCTGGCCGCGTCGCTCCCTTACTGGCCCATCAATCCGCAAATCTCCTCGAACATCTGGTTCAACTTCGAGCTCGACCTCGCCCGCGCCTTCTGGGCGCTCTTGCCGCCGACGCTGCTCTGGGGCGCGAGCTTCCCCTTGGCCGTCGCGGCCGCATCGCCCAAGCAGGATGCCGCCAGACTATTCGCCGGCATCTACGCCGCCAACACGCTGGGATCGATTGTCGGAGCCCTCGGCGCGAGCCTGCTCCTGGTCCCTCGAATCGGATCGCAGCACGCCGAGCAATTACTCATCGCGGTGTCGGCGCTCTCCGGTCTCCTGCTACTGCCGCGGCGCTGGACCGTTGCGTTGCTCGCAGTAGCATCCAGCCTCCTGTTGATGCACACCGTCCCGCCCATCCCGAAACTGCTCGTCGCCTACGGCCGCTATGCTGCCACTTGGGTCGGCAAAGGCGACGTCGTCTACGCCGGCGAAGGCATCAATTCGTCCGTGGCGGTCTCGAAGTTTCCGAACGGAGCCCTCACCTTTCACGTCGCCGGGAAGATCCAGGCATCCAGCGTCCCGCGCGACATGCGGCTTCAGCGCATGCTGGGACACCTCACCACTCTGACGGTTTCGAGCCCTCGCTCCGTGCTGGTCATCGGCTGCGGCGCCGGAATCACGGCCGGAGCGGTGTCCCTCGATCCACGAGTCGAACGCGAGACCATCGTGGAGATCGAACCCTTGGTCCCGCGCGCCGCCGCTGCCTACTTTGGCGAACCCAACGTCGACGTGCTCCACAACTCCAAGGTGCAAGTGCGCATCGACGATGGCCGTCACTACCTTCTGACAACGCCGGAACATTTTGACGGCATTACGGTGGACCCGCTCGACCCCTGGGTGAAGGGCGCGGCCAACCTGTACACCAGGGAATTTATCGAGGCGATGAAGCAGCGCCTCAACCCCGGCGGCGCCGTCACCATGTACGTCCAGCTCTTCGAGACCAACCTCGAAGCGGTCAAGAGCACCGTCGCCACTTTCTTTGACGTCTTTCCGAACGGCACCATCTGGGGCAACCCGTACCAGGGGCAAGGCCACGACATGGTGCTGCTGGGCCAGGCCGAACCCGGCCAATTGCCGCCGCCAATCGATCTCGATGAGATGGAGGGCCGCTTCGGCTATCGCGATCCTTCGAGCCGCGTCCCGCAATCGCTGGCCGAAGTTGGCTTCAACTCGCCCGTGGACCTGTTCGCAACCTACGCCGGACGCGCCTCTGATCTAAAGGAGTGGCTGCGCGGCGCCGCCATCAATCATGACCGGAACCTGCGCATGCAGTACCTCGCCGGCCTCGGCCTGAACCTCGACGATAGCGCCGCAATCTACGCCGGTATTCTTGCCTACCGCCGCTTTCCCGAGGATCTCTTCACCAGCGCCGCAGGGCGAGTCTACTCGCTGCGCGAAGCGATTCGCCGGGAGCAATGAGCGTTTCCGAGGGAAATACCTTAGGACGGTGGGGGGAACCGCCTCGCTCTTCCCTTTAATCCTACTTCTGTGACGCACACTGGCATCTAAAGGGCCGATAGGTAATTGAGTGTGGATACTCTCGTTGGCCATTTTCCTCGTTGCAACCACCCTCTGCGCGCTGGGCTGGCAGCGAACGCGGCGGCAACTGGCCGCACTTGAGCGCGAACGGGAAGCCCAGGATCATTCCTCCCACTTCATCGAAGAGGAACGCCACGTTCTGAAGTTGATCGCGGAAGGCGCGTCTCTCAAGAAGGTCCTGGATGCGCTCACGGCCGCTATTGAACGTATTTCACCAGGTTGCCTTTGTTCCATTTTGCTGCTGGACGATGCCGGGAAGCAGTTACGGGAAGGATCGTCCGGAAGCCTCCCTCCCGAGTACATGAAACAGGTAGACGGCATCCCCATCGGACCTGAGGTGGGATCGTGCGGCTCCGCCGCGTTTCTGAATCAGACAATCATCGTGACGGACATCGCGACGGACTACCGCTGGGCAACGGCAAAGGACTTGCCCCTGGGCTTCGGCCTGCGTGCCTGTTGGAGCGTGCCTATCCGCGATCCCAAGAATGATGTGCTGGGCACATTCGCTATGTATCATCAGCAGATCGTGGCGCCGGACTCGCGCGCGCTGCGGGTTGTGGAAGCCGGGGCTCACCTTGCCGGCAACGCCATCGTGCGGCTCACCAACGAAAAGAAACTGCGCGACAGCGCCGAACGCCTCAAATTAGCCGAAGAAGCCGCTGGCTTCGGAGTCTGGGAACTCGAAGCCGCGACTCACTTGGTCACTTTATCGGAAGGAGCCGCGGCTACGTACGGTTTCACGGGCGGGGCGCAGCGCCGCAGTGCGGAAGAAGTGAAAGCTCTGATTCATCCCGACGATTGGGAGGCTGTCAGGACGGCCGCCCAAACCGGGATCGCGGAGAAGGGAACCTTTCGCACCGAATTTCGCACCATACGGCCCGACGGAACGTTCCGATGGTGCCGCATCGAAGGACGCGGGAGAGGCGTGGAGCAACCTCCTCTGCGAGTCATCGGAGCCATTATCGATATCACCGAAGAGAAGGTGATGCTGGAGAAGTTGCAAGAGAGCGCGACGCGCCTCGATCTGGCCGAGGAGGTTGCTGGATTCGGAGTCTGGGAAGTGGATCATATCGCCGGCAGCATGACCATTTCGCGCGGAATGGCCCGCTTGACGGGCCGGCCCGAAGGAGCGCCCCTGCTCATGAGCCTGGAGGAGTGGCGCAGCTCCGACGACCCGGAACATCGGGCGGCCGTTAGCGCAGCGGTGGCCAAGTGCCGTGCGAGCAACGAGGATTTGCACGGTGAGTTCCGTGTGACCTTGCAGGACGGCTCGATCCGCTGGCATCGCGCCCAGGCGCACGACCAGGTTGTCGACGGGCGGCTGCTCCGAACCACCGGAGCCATCATCGATATCACGGAACACAAGAGGATCCTGCGTTCCCTGGAACAGGCTCTGATCGAGGCCCAGGCGGCAGCGCAGGCCAAGAGCGAATTTTTGGCCAACATGAGCCATGAAATCCGCACTCCCATGAACGGTGTGATTGGAATGACGGACGTGCTTCTGGACACCGAGCTGACATTGGAGCAGCGGGAGTTTGCCGAGACGGTCAAGAAATCCGGCGAGGCCTTGCTCGACATCATCAACGATATTCTCGACTTCTCCAAAATTGAAGCCGGGAAAATGGACATCGAGGCGTTGTCGTTTGACCTTCGCCAGGTGCTCGAAGAAGTGGCGGAAATGGTGGCGCCCCGAGCCGCGGAAAAGGGGCTGGACCTGGTTGTGGATTATCCCGCAGGATCTCCCCAGGCCTTCCTGGGCGACAGCGACAGAATCCGGCAGGTGGTGACGAACCTGATGGGCAATGCCATCAAGTTCACGAGCAAGGGCCATGTCCTGGTGGCGGCGGAGTGCGCGCTCGAGGGCGCAGCCGCACGGGTGAAGGTTTCGATTACCGATACAGGGATCGGCATCGCGCCCGAAAAGATCAATTTGGTGTTCCAACAGTTCAGCCAGGCCGACGCCTCCACCACCCGGCGTTACGGGGGCACCGGACTGGGATTGACCATCTCCAAGAAACTGGTGGAGCTGATGGGCGGATCGATGCATGTCGAAAGCCGGGAGGCCGTGGGGTCCACCTTCGGGTTCTCTCTGCGCTTGCCGCTGGCGGAGCCTTCCGCCGTACGCCCAGCCCCCGCCGCCAGCCTGCACGGATTGCGGGTTTTGATCGTCGACGACATTGAAGTAAACCGGCGCGTGTTGCATGAGCAAATCTCCAGTTGGGGTATGCGCAATGGAAGCTATGCCTCGGCCGAAGAATCGCTGCACGCAATTCGCGAGGCTCAGGCCGCCGGAGATCCTTTCGATCTGGTGATCGCGGATTACCAGATGCCCGGAATCGACGGCGCCACCCTGGCGGCGGCCATCAAAGCCGACGCCGCATTGAGCGGCATGGTCTTCATCCTGTTGTCGTCCATCAGCCATTGGCGAGAGCTCCGCGGCCTGGAAGGATCGAGCGTGGATGCGTGCCTGCTAAAGCCGGTCCGCCAGGCGAAGCTGATGGAAACGATGACGGCGGCGTTGGCCAAAAAGTCCTCCAAGCGAACGCACCCGGCGCGTGTCGAGGCGCCGCGACTTTCCGACGCGCGCACCTCCGACGCTCGTACCTCCATGGACGCACTCAGCCGGCGCCTGCAACAATCGAACGATGATTGTCGCGTCCGCGTCTTGGTGGTCGAAGATAATCACGTCAACCAAAAAGTCGCACTGACAATCCTTGAAAAATTGGGCATCCGCGCGGATGTGGCGGGCGACGGGCGGGAAGGGGTGGAGATGCTGAGGCAGCTGCCCTACGACCTCGTTTTCATCGATTGCCAGATGCCGGTCATGAACGGCTACGAGGCGGTTGAGGAAATCCGCAAAATGGCGGGTCCCAATCAGCGCGTTGCCATCGTGGCCCTGACCGCCGATGTCTTGCAACACAGCCGGGAGCGATGCCTGGCGGCCGGCATGGACGACTTCATCACCAAGCCGGTGAAGCCTGCGGACTTCGCCGGCGCTCTGGAACGCTGGCTTCCGCATCATGCCAAAGCCGGGCTTTCGGCCGACCTCGCAGCCGAGCGCCGATAGCCGGGTGCTATACTCGCGCCGCCAGCGCTGCACGCACCGCCGACGCTACGCGTTCCACCTCCGCTTCGGGCAACTCCGGATAAATCGGCAAGGATAGAATCCCGCCCGCCGCCCGCTCGGCGTGCGGCAGACTTCCAGGCGGAAATGCGGGATCGCGATAAGGCGTCATCAAATGAATCGGCTCGGGGTAGTGAATCGCCGTCTGAATCCCCTCGGCGGCGAGCTCACGCTGAATTTCGTCGCGAAATTCGCTGTGGATCGCGTGGACGTGATAGACGTGCCGAGCCCAGGGCAACTCGCGCGGCAGCCGCACGCCTGCTCCCTCCAGCGTCTTCGCGTACCACCGGGCCCGGCTCCTGCGCGCCTCGGTCCATGCCTCCAGATGCCGCAGCTTGACGCGCAGAATCGCGCCTTGCAGACCTTCCATGCGATAGTTGTAGCCGCGCAGAACGTGATGGTAGCGGGACTCCTCGCCCCAATTCCGCAGCAGCCGCACGGTGCGCGCGAGCTCCGGATTGTTGGTCGTCACGCAGCCGGCCTCGCCATAAGCTCCCAGGTTCTTGCCGGGATAAAAACTGAAGCAGGCGATGTCGCCGATGCCGCCCACGCGCCGCCCCTTGTACTCCGCCGCATGCGCCTGACAGGCGTCCTCGATCACCACGATCCCGCGCCTGCGCGCGACTTCCAGGATCGGGTCCATATCCGCGGGATGACCGAACAGATGCACCGGCACGATCGCCTTGGTGCGAGGAGTAATCGCCGCGGCGATGCGCGCAGGGTCCAGATTGTAGGTCTCCGGGTCGATGTCCACGTATACGGGCCGCGCGCCGGTGTACAAAATCGCGGCCGCCGTGGCGACGAACGTGAACGGAGTTGTGACCACTTCATCGCCCGCGCCCACGCCCGCCGCCAGCAAGGCCAGATGCAAAGCGCTGGTCCCGGAATTGGTTCCGATACAATGTGACGCGCCTTGAAACGCCGCGAACTCTTCTTCAAACGCGGCGACTTCCTTGCCGAGAATGAACTGGCTCGATTCCAGCGTGGCGGCGATAGCCGCGTCGATCTCCGGTTTGATGGAGTGATATTGCGCCTTCAGATCGCCGAACGGGATCATCGGCGGGCTCCTTCCCCGAAGCAGTTATCAATAAAAGTATGGCTATAATGAAAGTCTTTGCCTGTCCTGCCCAGTTTATCCATCGTTATTCCAGCGTACAACGAAGAGCGCAGGCTCCCGCCCACGCTCGCCGCGATCCGTGCGTATCTTGACGCCCACGCCTATCCCGATGCGGAAATTATCGTCGTCGACGATGGCTCGCGCGATGGTACCGTTGCGCTGGTCGAAGGTGTCGCGCGCGAGGATTCGCGCGTGCGCGTCCTGCGCAACCCCGGCAATCGGGGCAAGGGATATTCGATCCGCCACGGCATGCTCGAAGCGCGCTGCGAATGGATCCTGTTCTCCGATGCCGACCTCTCCGCTCCCATCGAGGAACTGGGCAAACTGCTGCACGCGGCCTCCGAGCGCGGCGCTCAGGTCGCCATCGGCTCCCGCGCCTTGGACCGCTCTCTCATCGGCGTGCACCAGGGCCGTTTGCGCGAGCTCATCGGCATCCTCCTCAATCGCGTCATGCGCGTGATTACGGGTCTCCCTTTCGCCGACACGCAATGCGGCTTCAAGCTCTTCGGCCGCGACGCCGCGCGCCGCATCTTCACGCGCCAGCAACTCGACGGCTTCACCTTCGACGTGGAGGACCTCTTCATCGCCCGCGTTCTGGGAATCCCCACGGTGGAAGTCGCGGTGCGCTGGAACAACGTGGAAGGCACCAAGGTCGGGCTCATGGTGGGTCCGCAATTTTTTCTCGATCTGCTGATGATTCAGTATTACCGGCTGGCCGGCCGCTATCGCCGTTAGGGGTGTGTCAGGATGTTAGTGCATGCCCGACGACACTCAGAAACGCCTGCGCGACCTGGTCCAGAAGGTCGCCGGGAAACCGCTCCCCCAAGACTCCGAAGAATCGTTATTCGAGAGCGGAGTATTGGATTCCTTCGCCCTGGCCGACGTGGTCGCCGCGATTGAGGAGGAGTTCGCCATCAAGGTCCCGGACAAGGACCTGACGCCTCGCAAATTCGATTCCATCGCGCGCATGGAAGCCTACGTCGCCGATCACGGCGCATGAGCGCGTACCTGCATGCCTTCGGAGCGCACCTTCCCCAGCGGGTGGTTTCAAACGCCGAATTAGCCGCGCGCCTGGGCGGCACAACGGAATGCACTCCTGAGTGGATCGAAAGCGTCTCCGGCATTCGCGAGCGCCGCTGGGCTGCGGACGACACGACCGTCGCCGATCTGGCCGTGGCGGCCGCGGAAGATTGTTTAAAACGCGCTGATGCCGATCGATCCAAATTGGGCATGCTGATCCTGGCCTCCGGCAGCGCGCCGCCTGGATTTCCTGGGCCGGCCGCCGAAGTAGCCGACCGCATTTGCCTTGCAACCACGCCTGTCCTGGACCTGCCCATCGCCAGTGCCGGGAGCCTCTTCGGCATGGCGATCGCGTCGCGCCTGGCCGATTCCCTCGGCGACATTCTGGTCGTCGGCGCGGAGAAAATGTCGGCCGTCATTCAAGCCCATCCCCTCGACCGCAACACGGCGATCCTCTTCGGCGACGGCGCGGGAGCGGTGCTCGTTAGTAGCCGTCCGGGCCCCCGGCGTGTGTTGCACAGCGTGCTCCACACCAGCGGCGAGCTTCGCCAGCAGCTTTCCTTCGATTGGAAATCGCCGCTCCAGATGAACGGAGGCAGCGTGATTCTGCACGCCTCGCGCAAGATCCCCGCGGGCATCCGCGAAGTTCTGGAGCATGAATCCATCGCTCCCGCCGACGTGTCCGCGTTTCTGGTGCACCAGGCCAACCAGAACCTTCTGGCGCGAGTCGCGAAAGCGCTCGCGGTTCCCGCCGAGCGCGTGTTCTCGAATATCGCCCGGTACGGGAACACCTCCTCGGCGTCTCTCTTGATCGCCGCGTCGGAGTGGGCGAATCAAAGTGTCCCAGCGCCGGGCCCGGTGGTCTTCGCCGCCTTCGGAGCAGGCTTTCACTGGGGCGCGCTGGTGGCGGTTTAGTTAGCCGCCTAATTTCCATTGAGGTATAATTCGTCTTCCGGGAGGGAATTATGAAATTCTGGATTCTCGCGCTCACGTTAGCCGGCGGTCTGTTCGCCAATGACCTGGACGATCGTTATGCGCAGTTGAAGGACGCCCAAACCAAAAAGGATCCCGACGCAGTAAAGAAACTGGCACTCGAATCTTCCAAACTGGCGAAAGCCGAAGCAGCCTTGCCTCAGCCCTCCGATGCCTCGGCCGTCGCCGACTGGAAGCAGCGCGTGGAGTTCGCCAAGCAGGTGGATCTCTTCGCCGAGTACTCGCTGGCCTCGACCGCCATCAGCATTACCGACCAGGCCAAGATGGAGGAGCTCGTCGATGCATTGCTCGAGCTCAGCCCCAAGAGCCAGTACTTGACCCTGTGTTCGTCCACCTATCTGGCGGCGCTGGCCAAGCAGGGACCGGAAAAGCAATTGGCCGCGGCTCAAAAACTTCTGAACGCCAACGCCAATAATGAGGACGCATTGGACGCGCTGGCCAATGGCTACATCAGCAGCAGTCCCGACCGCGCCAGCGGCTTCGCCACTCGCTTGCTGACGGTGATGAAAGCCAAGGCCAAGCCCGACGGCGTTGCGGAAGCGGATTGGGAAAAGAAGAAATCCATCATGCTCGGCGACGGTTACTACATCTCCGGCACCACCGCGTGCGCCAAATCCGGATGGATTGAGTGCGACCGCAATTTGAAATTGGCCGTCCCCTACGTGAGCAGGGATCAACGGACCTTGGGCATCACGTATTATTACCTGGGCTTGGCGGATTATCAGATCGGCAAAGCGACCGGCGACCGGACCAGGATCCAGGAGGGCGCGAAATACAGCGACCAGTCCTCTGCGATTCCCGGACCGATGCAAGGCCAGGCGTTCAAGAACGCCCAGGCGATGAAGCAGGAGCTGAACGCTCCGCGTCGATAATCGCCCCCTCGCCGGCACGTACGGAGCCAGTACTCCGAGCCTTCATCTCCTATCGACAGGTTATCCCCTCCCGCCAAATTGTCACGCCTCGAATGGGACAGAATGTCGCTGTGACTCAGTAGCCGCGACAGCCGAGCTAAGGCTGTCAACACCTACCCTGCGAGCAACCGTTGGAACGTGGCTTGCACATATATGAGTCGCAATGGAAGTCACAAAGCGAAAATCGCAGTTTCCAACCGGTCCGGACGAGCCGGAGGCGTCCGGGCAGGTGTATGCTATCGTGCCAGCACATGGCGGATCCAACGCGGACAAGGTTGCGAGACAACTGAGCCGCGAGCTTTCGGAGGGCTACCGGCTCTCCGTGTTGCTGGCCGATTTTTGTGCACATGGCTTCCCCCTCTGGGGCACGCCGGAGGCGCCGCAGCGCCTGGACGGCCGAACCTGGGGAGCGTTCCTGAGGAGTCACGGCCAGGGCTTCGATACGCTCGAAGCGCGGGAAGCGCATCCGCGCAACATCCAGCGTTTGCTGGATCACGCTCGCGCGCACTACCACGCTACCTGCGCCGATCTCTCAGAAGCCAGGGAGTCCTCGGCGCTGGAAGTGCTGCGCCATTCCGACTCGATTTTTCTGGTTGCGAACTCAGACCCGTCTTCTATCGAATTGGCGCGATACCGGGCCGCTTGGCTCCGCTCCATGGATCTTGAAGATCGTTCCGCCCTGCTTCTGCACCGCGTCCCTGCGGGCGTCAGTGGCGCGGAGGCGGAGGATCGGATCGGACTCCCGGTCTGCGCCACGGTGGACAATCCCAAGGAGCTGCGCAACCTGGCCGGGTGGCTGGCCGCGCCCGTGCTTCCCAAGCGGGTTGAGCCGCTTCCCATCCGCCTGGTTGGCTGAAGTCATCCGGCTCAGTTTTCCGACGGTTTTTCCGCGTGGTCGATCACAAGCACTTCGACCGGCACTTTCTCGGCGTGCAACCGTAATCCCAGTTGCTCCTGAATCGCGGTGAATATAGACGGCCCGTCGAGCGCCGCGCTGTCTGCCGCTTTTGCGAGCCTGGCGTTCTCGGGAGTCCACTGCAACTTCACGTTAAAAACGCCGTCCAACCCCGTATGGTTCACGACCGGCAGATCCATTTGCCGAGAAAGAATTTCAGCGAAGCGATCCATCGTGGCGTTGGTGGCGACGATGTCGCCCCGGCCGTTGCTGGTTTTGGCGCCTTGGCCGTCGCCTTTCTCCAGTTTCGGTCCGTTCTTTGTTACTTCCAGAACGTAAGCCTCAATCGGCTTGCCCTCGCGGTGCAGCGCCAGTTTGAAGCGGTCGGCCAGCAGCGTTTGCAGCAGCGTCATCAGAGCCCGGTCACCAAGTGGTTGCTCCGCTCTGGCGGTGATGTCAAAGCGGTCCGAATCCAGCCAGTCCGGACCGCCGAGGACCTGGTTCGGACCCACCGCGTAGGCGCCCATAATGCACCGCTTGAGGGTGACGTTGACCGCGTTCAGCCGCCCGTTACCGGTGTTGATGCCGGAAGAATTCGGATCGGCGTTGCTCGGCCGGATCGCGGCTACCTCGAACTGCGAGGCGACCGGAGCCTGTGCGTAAACCGCTCCCGAGACGCATACCGGCACAATCGCGAAGGCCCGAATGATTCGGAGCATGGCATCCCTCTCCTTTTCAGGTTAGACGAATGTCCCGGCTCAAGCGTTTGAAGAAATCAATCCGGAGACGACGAGTCCTTACGCGCCAGCTCCTCCGCCAGAATAATCGCGTCCGCCAGCTCCTTCATGGGACGCCGCAGGCGGCGGCTCTCGTTGCGCATGCGCAGGTAGGCTTCTTCCTCGGTCAGGCTGTGGCGGCGTTGCAGGATGCCCTTGGCGCGCTCCACTGCCTTGCGCGTCTCCAGCTGCCGTTTCATCTCCTCGGTTTCGGCAGACAGCCGCGCGTTCTCTTCCTCCAGCAGGCTCTTGGCGATGGCGTTGCCCATCTGCTCCCCGATGAATTGGATTGTGCTGATCTCCTCAACCGAGTGTTCGTGCCTTTCGCGATGATGCACGTTGATGACGCCGATGGCTCTGCCTTTGTTGATCAGCGGCACCGAGAGAAAGGCTTCGTAGGTGTCTTCCACCAGGGCGGGGAACATCTTGAATCGCGAATCCTGCGACGCTCGCGACGCCAGCGCCACCGGCGACTGGTGCTCCGCCACCCAGCCCGTCACGCCCTCGCCGATCTTCATGCGCAGCATGCCCAGGTCGGCCGCGTGCGGCACCAACGAGGCGCGCATCACAAATTCGCCGGTCTCCGTCTCCACCAGATACACCAGGCATGCGTCGCAGCCTGCCACCCGCGCCGCCAGTCCTACGATCTCTCCGAGCATCTCATCCAGAGACAATTCCGAGCTCACAATCCGGCTCACTCTGTGCAGTACGGATATGTCGTCGGGTCCCGTTATGTTCATAATTTCAGTAGCCACCATACAACGAGCGTAAGACGCCCAACGGCCTGGGTCCAATCAAAACTTTCTATCAACCGAATCACCGCTCCGCCTCAGTATAAACAGGTATAATGTTGGAGATATGCGAGACGAATGGGTAGCGCGGCGCGCGGGCGACCGCATCCGCACGCAGATGCACTATGCCCGTCAAGGGCGTACCACCGAGGAGATGGAGTACGTAGCTCGCCGCGAGCGCCTCTCTTCGGAGACCATCCGCGACGAGGTTGCGCGCGGGCGCATGATCATCCCCGCCAATATCCATCACACGAATCTGGAGCCGATGTGCATCGGCGTGGCCTCCACTTGCAAGATTAACGCGAACATCGGCAACTCCTCCACCACCTCCAACATCGAGGAAGAGCTCGAGAAACTGCGCTATTCCGTCAAGTACGGCGGCGACACCGTCATGGATCTGTCCACCGGCGGCGACATCCCGCGCATCCGCAGGGCCATCATCGAAGCCTCGCCCGTGCCCATCGGCACCGTCCCCATCTACGAAGCCCTGACGCGCGTCCGCCGCGTCGAAGATCTCAACATCAACGTCATGCTCGAGGTCATCGAGGAGCAGGCCGAGCAGGGCGTCGACTACATGACCATCCACGCCGGAGTACTAGTCCAATACATTCCGTATACGACCCGTCGCGTGACGGGAATCGTCAGCCGGGGCGGGGCAATCCTGGCCGAATGGATGGTCAAAAATCATCGCCAGAATCTCCTCTACGAGCATTTTGAGGACATCTGTAAAATCTTTCAGAAGCACGACGTCAGCTTTTCGCTGGGCGACGGCCTGCGTCCCGGCTCGCTCGCCGATGCCAGCGACCGCGCCCAGTTCGCCGAATTGGAGACTCTGGGCGAGCTCACCAAGATCGCTTGGAAGCACGACGTGCAGGTGATGATCGAAGGTCCCGGGCACATTCCCATGGACCAGATCCAGATGCAGGTGGAGAAGGAAAGGATCATCTGCCACGAGGCTCCGTTCTACACGCTGGGTCCTCTGGTGACGGATTTCGCGCCGGGTTACGATCACATCACATCCGCCATCGGAGCGGCCATGATCGGCTGGCATGGCGCGTCCATGCTGTGCTACGTCACGCCCAAGGAGCACCTTGGTCTGCCCAATCGCGAAGACGTCAAGCAGGGTCTCATAGCGTATAAGATTGCCGCGCACGCCGCCGACATCGCGCGCCACCGCCCCGGCGCCCGGGACCGCGACGACGAACTCTCCCGCGCCCGCTTCGCTTTCGACTGGAACCGCCAGTTCGAGCTGGCCCTCGACCCCGAAACCGCCCGCGCCTATCACGACGAGACCCTGCCAGAAGAGGGCTTCAAGGACGCCGCCTTCTGCTCCATGTGCGGACCCAAGTTCTGCTCGATGAACCATTCGAGCAAGACGCAGGAGTTCACCGAGGCCGACGCCGAAGCGGTGCTCACGCAGATCGCGACGACAGCGAAGTAGCCAAAAGGATATGGCGCCGGCGAATCCCAAAGACCGTGTTCTGGAGATTCTGGCCCGCAAAACAGGACTGAACCCAGCCCAAATCAACTTGGACGCGCGTCTCCCCCAAGACCTGAAAATCGACGGCGACGATGCGGCGGATGCAATCTGGGAGATTTCCACGACGTGTGACGTCGACGTATCCGGTTTCGATTGCTCGCGGTACTTTCGGTCGGAGCCATCACTTCTTTCATTTCTTTGGTTTCTTCCGTCGCAGAAGCGTGATCGGGCATCCAATAAGGCATCGTTAACAGTTAAAGATCTGCTCGACGCCGTGGTCAAGGGGAGACTGGGTCGCCTCTCCTAGGCATTCCTCGCTCGCACCAAAACATCCTATGGAACTCGAGACGTCGGACTCTTGTCCGAAGACGATAGGGCCGGCGCTAACTCCACTCGCGACCAGGTCGTGACGTGGCGGCTTCTACAGCTCGCCGAGTTCCTCGAGGATCAGTTGGCGGTGCTGGTCCGAGAGCCGGAATCCATGCGACTTCAGTTGATCGAGCTTGTCTCGAACGCTGCTGATGAGGGCGAGAATCTTAGCGTCCGCGTAAATCAGCGGCGTGCGAATCACGATCATGCCGCGTAGCCGGGCGCAACGAACTCCACGACGTTCATCCATGAGCAAAGGGACGTTGCCGAGTGTCTCGGCCACCAGGATCGCTTCGCTTTCCCCGAGGTCGAGGCGGTACTCGATCCGCAAGGCCGTAACCTTTGCGGCGTCCGGAGGTGTCGCGACGTCAATCCAAGTTCCGAGAACCGCCCGGACCGCTTTCCCACCGGATAGGCCGAGCCCTGCTCGACGACTTCCCGGTGCACCGCCGGTGGAATCAGGATGGTCCCGTAAATCTGGCGGAGAAGGTCGAAGTCGGACAACAACGCCACGTAATTTAATGGGCTGCTGTCCGAGACGACTACGCTCACTTGCGTTCGTTCGGCCCATGCGCGTCAAGAGACAGCCGGATCTGCGCGAAGTCCTCTTCATCCAACTCCACAAGAAACCCCACGCCGGTCCGTCCTAATAGATCGAGGAACTCAATGCGGGTCAGCCCCAGCATCTCCGCGGCCTCGCCGGATGTGAGCCGCTGTTCGGAGTAGAGCATCAGTGCGGTCTGCTCTTTGACCGAGCGCATCAACTCAGCTTCGGCGCCCTTCTCAATCGCGCCGTCCGGAACTTCGAGTTCAAACGCCAACCTCATGCTGGGTCCTCAAATTCATTCTACCGCCTCACGGAACATCGCCTCGGTCCCTGGCCGTAACGGCGGGCAACGTCTATTTCGCGGACACCGGCAATCTCCGCGTCCGCGTGGTGAACACCGCGGGTCGGTTATCGATGGATCCGGCCCAGGGGCGGTGCGATATTGCGAATTCTCCACTGGGCCGTTTGTCGAGCCGATTCAAGTGTGGGATGAGCCGCGCCTGCTGCGGTTCCAGGTCACCGAGAATCCCGCGCCAATGCACGAATGGAGCCCCTACGCGAAGGTCCTGCCAAAACACTTGCATGGATACTTGGTGTCCAAGCAAGGCCAGTTCCTCTTGACCGCGCTCCCCGGCGACCGAACCCTATTGGAAGGAACAACCTGGTACCAGCATGGGTTGTGGCCGGCGGAGTATTGGCGATGGTGGTCGGACGCCATCATTCATCGAATTCATTTGCGGGTCCTCAATCACATTCGGGCATTGGCGGAGCGAGACCGGCGATCCACACCGAGAGTGATCAGCGCCGCCGCGAGGGTCATCAACCCGCCGAGCAGAACGCTCCAGGGACGGTAACGCATCTCGACCAAGTGGTCGCCCGCCTCGACCACCACGCCGCGAACACCGCCGTATGCCTCGAGGATCGGCACACGCTTCCCGTCGACATACGCCCGCCAGCCTGGAAAATACGGATCCGTGAGGATCACCATTCCGCGGCATCCCAGGTGC
>Ga0070733_10001813_pt1 | contig 15660 bp, 14 predicted proteins | sample Coa_R1_9_FD_66450 | JGI IMG/M metagenome (GOLD analysis project Ga0070733, IMG submission 66450) | Surface soil microbial communities from Centralia Pennsylvania, which are recovering from an underground coalmine fire - Coalmine... | ecosystem: Environmental > Terrestrial > Soil > Unclassified ... | reverse complement strand
AGCGGAGCCGATGGCTCGACCTTCGCGCACGGAACCCAGGCCCTTGAATTTGAGGCGCTGGTGAAGCAAGCCCACATGAACCCGGCCAAGGTCATCCAGGCAGGGACCATGAATAACGCCGAGGCACTGGGGTGGCAGGACCAGATCGGATCGGTTGACAAAGGGAAGTACGCGGACCTGGTGGCCGTTTCCGGCGACCCGCTGGCCGACATCACCGAACTTCAGCGAGTGAAATTCGTGATGAAGGGCGGCAAGGTGATCAAGAACGAGCTGGCACCGGGCGCTCCGAAGTAAGAGGCGGCCGGCAACTACGAATTGCCGGGCGTGTTAGCGCCGCCGCAAGCAGCGCGGGTTCACGCCTCGTCCGGCCGGTAGGCCGTAGGGTTGAGTCGCTCCGCGCGACCTCGGGCGGAGCGGCGCACCCGCCCCACGCGCCACACGAATATGCAAGCGATCCAGTAATTCCACACGGAGCCGGTCAGGATTCCGGCTGCTCCGGAGAGCAGCGGCGAGAGTCCCGCGCGGTTTAGAAAAGCGGCCAGGCGGACATTCAGGAACAGGCCCACCACGCACGCGCAAAAGAAGATGGAGAGGCCGATCCATCGCTCGGTTCTTCGCAAACGGTGGAACCGGAACGTAAAACTATTGTTGAGGAAAAAGTTCACCGGAATCACCGCCACACCCGCAAGCGCCTGGCTGATTTCAAATGAGAACCGACTCAACATCAGGAAGTGCAGGAGCAGCGCGTTTAATAAAACGCCAAGGCCTCCCACCATGCCGAAGGTGAGATAGGTGACCGGCAGCCACCCGTTGCTGAGTTTGTCGATCAGCAGGAGGACATACTCGAAGGCCACCAGGGTGTCCAGTTTGCTCTCGCCTTGCCTCCTGTTTCGAAACGTATAGGGGATCTCCTTCACGCGCGCGGGGCGCTCGGCACTCGCGACGATGTCCACCAGAATTTTGAACCCAGTGAGACTCAGCTTGCGGACCACCTCGTTCAGGAACGTCCGGCGGATCACGAAATATCCGCTCATGGGATCGGAGAGTTCGGTCTTGCAGACGGCGCGGCTTAACGCGCGGCCGGCCTGGCTCAGGGCCACCCGCAGAGGAGCGAAGTCTCCCATGCCGCCGCCCGCGACGTTGCGGGTCCCAACCACGAGATCGACATCGGATGTGCGGAGGGCGTCGAGCATTTGGGGAAGAATGCGCTCGTCGTGTTGCATGTCTCCGTCCATCACCGCCAGGTAGGGAGCCGAGGCCGCCAGCATGCCTTCGACGGCGGCGCTCGACAGCCCTTTGCGCCCGATCCTTTGAATCACGCGGACGCGCGGATTCAATTGAGCGAGGTGGCGGGCGAGCGCCGCGGTGCCGTCGTCGGAGTCATCGTCCACAAACACGATCTCGTAGTCGACTCCCGCCAGGGCCCGATCGACGGCTTCGACGAGGACTGGAACATTGTCCCGCTCATTCAGCGTGGGCACAATCACGCACAGTTCGGGCATGTAGAAATATCGGCGGAATCGGGTGGATTATGTAGGCGCCGCAAGCGCCCGTATAATAGGTTGTTTGGAACTCGAAAAAACACTTCTGCGCAAGGTGGGAGAGGCCGTCACGCGCTTCAAAATGATCCGCGAAGGCGACCGGGTGGCCGTGGCTCTTTCGGGAGGCAAGGATTCGCTCACCCTTCTCGAAGCGCTGCTGTTGCTGGCGGCACGAGCGCCTATCGACTTCACGGTGTGCGCTTTTACGGTCGAGCAGGGCAAGTTTTTGCGGCCGATCGAGCCGCTGGGCGAATACCTCAAGCTGCGCCGGGTGGATTGGACCTACCATCGCGATAACCCCTCGCTGCGCCTGCTCGAGGAGCAACCCGATCATGGTTGCGATCTGTGCAGCCGCTACCGCCGCCGGGCCGTGTATCAGATTGCGCGCGGATTGGGCGCCAACGTAATTGCATTCGGCCACACCGCGGATGATTTTTGCGAGTCGTTCCTGCGGAACGCGCTGTTTACCGGGCGGGTGAGCGCGCTGCCGCCGATCACGTATTCGCGGGAGCGGGATTTCCGGTTGATCCGGCCCTTGGTATACGTCACCGAAGACGTGACGGCGCGATTCGCCGAATCGCTGGGCGCGCCCGTGATCCCTTGTGGCTGCTCCTTGCGGGCGGGCGCCGTGAGGCGGACGCTGCGCGACGTGCTCGGAAATCTGGAACAGCAGTATCCGCATCTGAAGGAGACCCTGCTTTCGGCCATGGGCAAAATTGAAACGGGCCGGTTGCTCGATCCGCGTTATCTCGACCTCGACGGGGCCGTCGAGGCCGAGGAAACCAATCCCTTCACGGTGGTGGGATAGAATCGTTTCTTGCCGTCTCCTCTCGTCACCCCGCTGGTCACGGTGGTTGTGCCCACATTGGCCGCAGGCGATGCTCTGGCGGACTGCTTGCGGTCACTCGAGTCTCAAACGCTCGACCGGTTTGAAGTGATGGTTGTGGACAACAGCGGCATCGGGCTGGTGAAGGCCGGCGGCTCTCGCACGCGAGTGATCGCCAACCGGCACAACGCTGGATTTGGAACCGCTGTGAATCAGGCCTTCCGCGCCTCAAATGCTCCCTACCTGGCGACGCTCAATGACGATGCCGCGGCGCATCCGCACTGGCTGGAGGCGCTGGTATCGGCAGCGGAGTCTCACGAACGCGCCGGAATGTTCGCCTCCCAAGTGTTGCTGGCCGGGTCCGGCAAGCTTGATTCCGCAGGGATGCTGCTGGCCGCCGACGGATCGAGCAAGCAGCGGGGCCATGGTGAGTCTCCGGCGTCTTTTGCGAGGCCCACGGATGTACTTTTGCCGAGCGGCTCCGCGGCGCTGTACCGCCGGCGGATGCTTGAAGAGATCGGGCTGTTCGATGAAAGCTTCTTCTTGTACTGTGAAGACACCGACCTGGGATTGCGCGCGCAGTGGGCCGGGTGGGAGTGCAGGTACGTGCCGGATGCGATCGTCGAACACCGCTACTCCCATTCCGCCGGGGGTGCGTCGCCGTTGAAGGCGTATTACGTGGAGCGTAATCGCCTGTATCTGACGATTAAAATTTTTCCCTGGCCGATGCTGGCGCGAGCGCCGTTGGCCGCAATAACGCGTTACTTCTGGCACGTGGTGTCGATCGTAGGCGGGCGCGGCAAAGGGGCGGAATTTCGGGAGGCGGGACACTCCGCCGCGCTGCTGCCTTTTCTTGTCGTGCGCGCGTATGCCGCCGCGCTCCTTCGCCTGCCGAAGCTCCTGGCTGAGCGGCGCCGCATCCGCACCACACGCCGCCTGACGCCGCGGGAATTTCACGCTCTGGCGGCGAAACACTCCATCCCGGTCCGGCAGGTAGCCGCGCTGTGAAATTGCTGATCCTCATTCCGGCATACAACGAAGAAGGCGCGGTGGGGGGCGTGATTCAAGAGGTGCGCCAGGTTTTGCCGGACACGGATATTTTGGTGGTGGACGATTGCTCAGGCGACGGCACCATCACGACGGCTCGCGAGGCTGGCGCTCAGGTCCTCACGTTGCCCTATCATCTGGGACTGGGCGGGTGCGTACAAGCCGGATACCGGCTGGCGTTCGAGCTGGGCTACGATTACGTGATTCGCGTCGATGGCGACGGACAGCACGATCCGCGCGACATTCCCAAAATTCTGAGCGCGCTCGAACAGGGAAAGTGCGAAATGGTGATTGGGTCGCGGTTCCTCGACGGATCGAGTGAACACACCAGTACGGCGCGCGGGGCCGCCATCCTTTTTTTTCGCGCGGTTCTGCGCCCTATCCTGGGAAAGCCCGTGCGCGATCCTACGTCGGGCTTCGTAGGAACCAACCGGACCGCGCTCGCTTTATTCAGCCGCACGTTTCCGCTCGAATATCCTGAAATCGAGGCGCTGGTGGTGCTGCAGCGCCGTCGGTTTCGCTTCCTTGAGGTACCCTGCCGCATGCGGCCGCGCAAGGCCGGACGCAGCACCATCACGGTTATGAAATCGTTCTATTACATGGCGCACGTGCTGCTGGGAGTTTTCGTCAACGTGCTGAAATTCGAAGGCCGGAGAAAATAGATTATGGACCGGATGCTCAACCTGATGACCGTTTTCAGCATTCTGCTGCTCGGGCTGGTGCTGACGTCCGTGCGCCGCGCACATATTCGCGTGGAATACTCGGTGAGTTGGCTGGCGGCGGCGCTGGTGTTACTGATTCTGTCGCGATGGCAGGATTTGCTGAAGCGGATCACGGCGTTCCTGGGCGTATCCGACGCTCCGCTGGCGCTTCTGATGACGGCGGGCGCCGTATTCCTGATCGTACTCTATCGTCTTTCGCTCATGATCTCGCATCTCAAGGATTCGAACATCGCCCTGGTGCAACGGGTGGCGATTCTCGAATTCCGCCTGGAGTGTTTGGATGAAAAAACAAAAACGGTCAGCTAAAACCAGCGCGCCGGTCAGCGTCGAACCAGATCCTCGCCCCCGGAAGTGGTGGCCCTGGGCGGCGGCGCTGGCTGCGTTAGTCGTCGTTTTTGGAGTGTATGGACCCGCATTGGACGGAGCGTTCGTGCTGGATGACCGCAATCTCACGTTCATGTCCCCGGACACCGCCAAGAGAACGTTCTCCGACTGGATCACCAACAACCGGCCGATGCTGGGATTCAGCTATTGGATCGACTACCAGCAAAGCGGTTCGGAATCCCACGCCTATCATGTGACCAACGTTTTTATGCACCTGCTGACGTCGGTGCTGGTGGCATTGATCTGCGCGAGGTTTCTGAGGTGGGCGAAGGTGGAGGGCCGCAGGCGAGACGTACTCGCCGTTTTCTCAGGAGCACTGTTCCTGCTGCATCCGCTGCAGACTGAGTCAGTGGCCTACATCGCCAGCCGGTCGGAAGTGCTGAGCGTATTCTTTTGCTTCTCGGCGTTCGCCCTCTTTCTGTACAGCGGCGATAGCGGGACTAGGTGGCCGCGCGCGCTGGCCATCGTGGTCCTGTTTGGGGCGGCGATCGTCACCAAGGAACATACCGTGATGCTGCCGGCTCTGGTGCTGCTCACAGACTACTTCTGGAAGCGCGGAGGTCTTCGCAAAAACGCCGTTCTTTACGGCATGATCGCGCTGGCGGGCGCCGGGGGAGCGGCGTTCGTGCTGAGAACGCTACGGTATGCCGATACGGCCGGATTTAGGATAAAGGATCTTTCGCCCGCTACGTATTTCTTCACTCAATGCCGCGTGATCTGGATATATGTGCGGTTGTTCCTGTTGCCGTTCGGTCAAAACGTAGATCCCGATATCCCGCTGTCGCACACGCTGCTCGATCACGGTGCGATGGCCGGACTGGTGGGTCTGATCGCCGCCGTGACCGCGGCATGGATCTATCGGAAGCGCTGGCCGCTGGCCGCTTTTGGAGTATTCGTGTTCCTGCTGCTGCTTGCGCCCACATCGTCATTCGTGCCGATTAAGGATGTTCTGGCGGAGCGGCGCGTCTATCTGCCCTTCCTGGGCCTCCTGCTGATCTGCCTGGAATTTCTACGACGGCTGCGCACCGAACAGATCGTGTGGGCGGGCGCCGCCGTGGCAGTGGCGTGCGCGACGCTCACTTATCAGCGCAGCCAGGTTTGGGCCAGCCCGCTCGCCCTATGGCAGGATACAGCGGCGAAGTCGCCCAGGAAGCTGCGCCCTCGCTTTCAGCTTGCCTATGCGTACTATGAGCAGCGGCAATGCCAGCAAGCGGCCCAAGAATACGATGTTGCTTCTCAACTCGAGTCGCCCGGCGCTGAGCTTTTAGTCAACTGGGGACTCGCGCTGAATTGTGCCGGACGGTATCAAGAGGCGATTTATAAGCTCCAACAGGCGCTGATGTTCAGAAAAACCGCGCACGTCTATGCGGAACTGGGGATGGTTTACGCCAAGAGCGGCCGCGTGCAGGAGGCGCTCGAGGCACTTTCGCAAGCGGAGAAGATCAACCCCCGATTTGAAATGACATACATCTATCGCGGCAACATCGCCGAGCTGGCCGGCGACCGCGCCGCCGCCGCGCGTGAATACGAGCGAGCTCTGGTAATCCGACCAGCCAGTTCCGCCATACGGGATGCGCTGGCGCGCGTGAGCAGCCGCTGAATGGCGGGCAGCTCTTCAGTACGAATCGGCGTAAACGCGTTGTACCTGATTCCCGGGGCCGTCGGCGGAACGGAAATTTACCTGCGCGAATTACTGGCGGCATTGGGACGAATCGACATTACGAATGAATACCTGGTTTTTACAAATCTGGAGACGGAGGCGGATCTGGTTCCGCGCCAGTCCAATTTCCAATGGAAGCCGCAGGCGCTGCGTGCCCGCGCGCGCCCGGTTCGGATTCTTTGGGAGCAAACCATCCTGCCGCTCGAAGCCTCGCGATATAAGATCGACCTATTGTTCAACCCGGGCTTCACCGCGCCGGTGCTTGCGCCCTGCCCGTGCGTGACCGTGTTTCACGATCTTCAGCACCAGCGCCATCCCGAGCATTTCCGCTGGTTCGATCTTCCGTTCTGGCGGTTGTTATTGTGGGCTTCGGCGCATCGATCCCAAAAGCTGATCGCGGTATCGGAAGCAACCCGCGCCGATTTGCTCCGTTTTTACCGAGTGCCGGCGGCGAGCGTTGTGGTCGTCCCGCACGGCGTGGACTCCGCGCTTTTTGAGTTGCGCCGGGTGCAATTGGAACCTTTCGTTCTGTGCGTCTCGACCCTGCATCCGCACAAAAACCTGGAGCGGCTGATTCGAGCTTACGCGCGGACAAAACGCGATTACCGGCTGGTGATCGCCGGATTCCGAGGCTTCCGCGCACAAGCGATCGAAAAACTGGTGAGCGATCTGTCGCTCGGCGAGCACGTCCAAATCACCGGCTGGATCGGCCGCGAAGAGTTATACCGGCTGTACGACCGGGCGCTGGCTTTTATTTACCCCTCGACGTTTGAAGGCTTTGGCATGCCGGTGCTGGAGGCCATGGCGGCGGGCGTTCCGATCACGTGCTCCGATATCGCGCCTCTCCGCGAGGTGGCTGGCGATACGGCGCTGTATTTCGATCCGCTGCAGGAAGACGCGCTCGCCGCGGCTCTCGATCGCATCGTCTCGGACGTAACTTTGCGGGCTCGGCTGGCTCTCGCGGGGCGCGAACGCGCGCGCGCCTTCACCTGGGATCGCTCGGCTGAAAAAACGTTGGAAGTGCTGCTAGCGAAGTAGGTGTTCGAGCTGGACCCGCGCATCAGTCTTGCTGTCGCGATACTTCACGATGACCGGCGTGTAGAGCGAGATGCCCCACTCCTGGCCGCGGCCCTTGGCGATCGCCCGCGAGCCGGCCACTACCACCGCATCTTCAGGGATCATCAGCGGCTCGTCGTTGGTAGCCGTGTAAACTTCACCACGCACCAGATCGTAAACTGGCGTCGAGCGGGTTAGTATCGCGCCGCTGCCGAGCACGGCTCGCTGCCTCACCACCGTGCCTTCGTACACGCCACAGTTGCCTCCCACCAGCACGTCGTTTTCGATGATCACCGGCATCGCGCCCACGGGCTCAAGCACCCCTCCGATCTGCGCGGCCGCGGAGATGTGGCAGTTCGCGCCCACCTGCGCGCAGCTTCCCACCAGAGCATGCGAATCGATCATGGCGCCATCGCCCACCCACGCGCCTACGTTGATGAACATGGGCGGCATGCAGGTGACATTGTGGCCGAGGTAGACGCCGTCGCGAATGCTCGATCCGCCGGGAACAATGCGCACGCCGCTTTCGGGGGTGAGCCGCTTCACCGGGTAGGTTGCCTTGTCGAGGAACGGTTGACGCACGGGGTCGACCGACATATCCACCACCCCGCCCATGCGGAAGCCGAGCAGGATGCCCTTCTTGACCCACGCGTTCACACGCCATCCGGTTCGCGCGGAAGCGTCCGGCTCAGCGGCGCGCACCTGGCCCGCGTTCAGCGCGTTCTTGAATCGCTGGAACAGCGCGAAGTGTGTTTCGGTGTAGGTGGATGGTTTTTGATCGAACAGGCTTTCGATCTCAGTCTGCATGCGTGCCCCGCGCGCCCACCAACGGGGCCGCCAGCAGGCCCACGGATTTCAGCACCGCTTCGATACGCGCCTGACTCTGCGGCAGCGGAGGCACCATGGGAAGCCGGTATACAGGCTCGATGAGCCCCATCATCGCCATCGCGGCCTTCACGGGAATCGGATTCGATTCGACGAAATTTACTTCCATCAAGGGAAGCCACGCGCGTTGCAGCGCCCTTGCTCCGGCGAAATCGCCGGCTAGCGCCAGTTGCACCAGCTTGGTCATCTCCGCGGGAATTTCGTTCGATGCAACGGAAACCAAACCACGGCCGCCCAGCGCGATCAGCGGTATCGTGACTGCGTCGTCGCCGCTCAGCACGTCGAATCGCTCCGGCATATTGTGACAGACCGCCGCCATCTGGCCGATGTTGCCCGAGGCCTCCTTCACGCCCACGATGTTGTCGATCTCCGCCAGACGCTTGAGCGTCGGGGTCTCGACGTTGACACCCGTCCGTCCCTGCACGTTGTAGACGATGATCGGCAGCGGCACGGCTTCCGCGATCGCTTTATAGTGCTGGTACAGACCCTCCTGGGTGGCCTTGTTGTAATACGGCGTGACGGAGAGGATGCCGTCGACGCCCATATGCTGAAGCTCGCGTGCCAGCTCGATCACCTCCGCCGTATTGTAGCCGCCGGCGCCGCCGACCACCGGCACTTTGCCCTTGGCTTCCTCCAGAGTGATCTCGATCACGCGCAGATGTTCCGCGCGCGTCAGCGTGGGGCTTTCGCCGGTGGTTCCGCACGGGACGAGGAAATCGATACCGGCGCGAATCTGGCGTTGCACCAGCCGCCGCATGGTGGCCTCATCGAGCGACAAATCCTTCCGGAATGGAGTGACTAACGCGGTACCGCATCCTGTAAACATAGATCACCTCTTTGCAAATAAGATGTCACTGAACTCGTACACGCCGTGCTTCCCTACTATCCATTGTGCGGCTTTGAGGGCGCCGCGTGCGAACCCCTCGCGGCTGCGCGCCGAGTGCCGCAACGTGATGGTGTCGGCCGCGGAATCGAAGCCGATTTCATGCGTGCCCGGGTGCCTGCCAGCGCGGTTGGAGCTGATATCGATCGCGCGATGGTAGCCCGCCGCCTTCATTTCCTCGACCAGCTTCAACAGCGTACCGGAGGGCGCGTCTTTCTTGGTGTCATGGTGAATTTCCCAGGCCCACGCCCCATAGCCGGGCTCGTTCGCCAGGAGCCGCGCAGCTTCGCGAACCAGGCGCAGGAACACGTTTACACCCACCGAGAAATTCGGACTCCAGATCAGAGCGCTTTGAGCGCGCTCGATCAGCGCACCGATCTCGCTCATGTGAGCGAGCCACCCGGTAGTGCCCACCACCACCGGCACCTTCATCGCCGCGAGCTTCTCGATGTTGTAAACGGCGGCTTCAGGCGTGGTGAACTCGATGGCGACGTCGGCGCCGGCGGCTTGCGCGAAATCATCGCCGATATCGATGCGCGCGTGCACCGAGAAGCCGTACTCCGGCGCAAGCTGCTCAATCAGCCGTCCCATTTTTCCGTAACCGACAATGGCGAGCTTCATTCGAAGGCCTGTGGATCGGGATGGGAGAAAAACTCCCGGTGGAGCGATTCTACCGCGGGCTTCAGGTCCGCCGCCGCCACCACCGCGCTGATGTTGAGCAGCGACGCGCCCTGCGAAATCATGCGGATGTTAATGCCGTTGAGCGCACCAAAAGCGCGCGCAGCGATTCCAGGCGTGTACCGGATGTTATCGCCCACCATGCAAACGATGGCCTGGTCTTCTTCGACCGAGACCTCGGCGAAGTGCTCGATTTTATCGCGAATGGCGGCCAGCGCGCCGGTGTTATCAATGGTGAGCGATACACTGACCTCAGAGGTCGCCAGCATATCCACCGGCGTCTCGAAACGGTCGAAAATCTCAAAGATCCGGCGCAGGAAACCGTGCGCCATCAGCATGCGTGTGGAGACGATATTCACCAGCGTGATATTGCGCTTGCAGGCGATCGAGCGTATGGGGCAAGCGCTACTGCGCGGGGTCTCGGCGGTAATCAGCGTCCCTTCGACGTGCGGGCGGCGGGAATTCAGAATCCGCACCGGGATGTTTTTTTCAATGGCGGGCAGCATGGTTGCAGGGTGCAGCACCTTCGCTCCGAAGTAGGCCAGCTCCGCGGCCTCGGCAAACGAGCACTGCTTCACTCGATAAGCGCCGGACAGAATCGCGGGGTCGGCGGTGAGCATGCCGTCCACGTCGGTCCAGATCTGGATCTCCTCGGCTCCAATTCCCGCGCCCACCATTGACGCCGTGTAATCCGACCCGCCGCGTCCGAGCGTAGTGGTGACCCCATCCTCGGTCGAAGCGATGAATCCGCCCATCACGACTACCTGCTTGGCCGCCAGCGGCGGGATCGCCGCGGCCAGCCGCGCGTATGTTTCGGCGAAGACAGGCGCGGCTTGTGTGTGACGGCGGTCGGTGACAATCAGCTGTCGCGCATCCACAGGGATCGCGTCGATTCCGCACCGGCGAAACCATGCAGTGACGATCAGACTCGAAAGCCTTTCGCCGAACGCCGCGACGGCATCGGTGGCCCGCGGAGTCGGCTCGCCAAGGTGCGCGATCCCTTTGACCAGCTTGGCCAGCTCCTGAAAAAGGGCCTCAATTTCGCATTCGACACCGAGCCCGGCCGATTCGCGCTGGTGAAATTCGCGCAGCTCATGCAACAGCCCGAGCGCCTTGTCGCTCTGCCCTTCGACTGCCGCTGCGGCTATCGCCAGCAGCTGATTCGTGGTTTTGCCCATGGCCGACACAACCACCACGGGGTGGCGATCAATCCGTTCGCGCACGATGCCGGCAACGCGTTCGATAGCCTGGGCCGATTCGACGGAAGTACCGCCGAATTTCATCACGATCATCTTTGTTTAGCGCTCCGTTACGGTCGAGGTTCTATTTAGGAGTCCTCTTTCGACCATCACCTCGGCGATTTGAACGGCATTGAGCGCGGCGCCCTTTAGGAGTTGATCACCGGCCACAAACATCGCGATCGATTTACCGCTAGGATCGCTGCTATCCTGCCGGATGCGCCCGACCAGCACATCGCCTTGGCCGGAGGCGTCCTTGGGCATCGGAAAGTAGTTTCTTTCCGAATCATCCATCAGCGTGACTCCGGGTGCGTTGGCCAGAATCTCGCGCACCTCCGCCGGAGTGATGCGATGTTCGCATTCGATAGTCAAGGCCTCCGAATGCGCCCGGAGGACCGGAACGCGCACACATGTGGCGCTGATCCTGATCATGGGATCACCAAAAATCTTCCGGGTCTCCTTGGCCATCTTAGTTTCCTCTTCGTTGTAGCCGGTTTCCGGATCGATTTTCGAATTGTGGCTGAAAAGGTTGAACGCGTAAGGATGAGGAAGCACCGTGTTGGCGTACGGCCGGCCCTCTAAGTGGGCACGGGTCGACTCCACCAGCTCCTGCATGGCGGCCGCGCCGGCTCCTGAAGCGGCCTGGTAAGTAGCCGCAATCAAGCGGTGAATACGATTCTTCTTGTGAATCGGCCAGAGAGGCATGATGGCGATGATGGTCGAGCAGTTGGGATTGGCGATGATGCCTGCGTGCATGGCGATGGACTCCGGATTGATCTCCGGGATGACCAGCGGCACCGAGGGATCCATGCGGAACGCCGAAGAATTATCCACCACCACGGCGCCCGCGCGGACAGCGATTGGCGCGAATTTTTTCGAGATCGACCCGCCTGCGCTGAAGAAGGCGATGTCCACATCTCGAAAGCTGTCCTCGGTTAGCTCTTGGACCGCGGCCTCGCGCCCCTGAAAGCGCATGGTTTTGCCGTGCGATCGCGCCGACGCCAGCAGGCGCAGCTCTGATAAAGGGAAATGCCGCTCTTCGAGAAGGCGGAGAAATTCGACGCCGACCGCTCCGGTGGCGCCGACAATCGCGACTCTATACGTTTGACTCATTGTGTTACCAGTTGCCTCGCTAATTCTTGATAAGTTTGAATGGCCGCGGTGAGCTCGCGCTTGGAGACGCGCTCCTCAGCGGTATGCGCGACATGGATGCTGCCCGGCCCAAACAGGAACGGCTTTCCCCACGATCCGTTGAAAGCTGGGATATCGGTGGCGAAAGCGACTACCGACGTATCGAGTCCCGGCAGCGCGCCCAGCCTCACCGCCGGAATGCACAGCACCTCGCGCGCTTCCGCCAATCCCGCGACGGCATCGACTACCGACGCACGCGTGCTGGACCCGTCATCCACGAGCCGGATGAAGACTTCGGCCTGCGCGTGATCGGGAATCACGTTGGGCGCGCGCCCGCCCTGCATAGTGCCGATGTTGAGGGTGCTCTCGCCGAGCACCGGGTCGTCCGGCAGCGGGATGCGCCGCAGACGGTCGAGCGCGTCCAGCAGTTTTTCGATGGCGGATTCGCCCAAGTGCGGGTAGGCGGAGTGCGCCATGCGTCCCGATGCGATAATTTCATAGCGCAGCACGCCCTTGGAACCGAGCGCGAGTTTGCTCTCGGTGGGCTCGCCGTTGATCAGATAGCGGCTGCCGCGGCGGTCGTGCGCGGCGGCTAAAGCTCCCGCGCTGTTGCGCTCCTCGCCTACCACGAACAATAACGCTACGCGGCGCTCCCCGGCGCCCAGCAACGCCTCCACCGCGAAGATCATGGACGCGATGATGCCCTTGGTGTCGCACGCGCCGCGGCCCCAGATGAATTCGTCGTCCTCGCGCGAGGGGAAAAACGGGGGCACCGTGTCCATGTGCGTGGACAGCGTCACCACCGGAGCGTCCCAATACGCGAGCACATTGTAGCGGTGCGGTTCGACCTCAATATGCTCTACTTGTCCGCCGGTGCGCTCCGCCAGCCGCGAAAGATAGCCGAACAGGAATAGACCAACCTGCTCCTCGTTGGGAGTGACGGAGTCGATATCGACCAGCGCGCGCGTCAGTTCGAAAACGTCCATAACCAATTCTCACAACTTGGGGGAATGGAGAGGCGCCGGGCGGCCAAATTCAAACGTCGCCACGGCCAGGAGGGCCAAGAATGCACCGCTTCCCGATAGCGCTCCATCCGATCCGCCAACCGGCTCGAATGACAGTGGGCAGGTGTTAGCCTTGCCCCCCAATCGCCGCGCGTTCGATCCCGCGCAACGATTTCGGCGAAGTCGCCCCTTTCGCCTAGCGCTCCGGGATTTCGCCGGAACCGCGCGCCGGGCTACTCATGGCCTTCGCTCCTCTACCAAGATCTTTTTTGAGAATAGCACGGGCGGGCGGGACCACTCGTACGCGTTCCGGGCGCAAGTTCCCAACTTCCGAATGCTCGACAACTTGGAAACTATCTGGCGACTCCTCTGCATGAGGCTCTTATCGGAAATTCCCGCCGCCTGCAAGTGAGATCATTCCGCATTCCGCCAGCCGCGCCCCACGCGCTCACGGTAGGCGAAACGTGTATACGGCGTTCGATGGCGAATTGCGACAACGTGAGTTGCCCCCGATGAAATAGACCGCGTCGCCAACCGCGGCGGTCCCAGGGCCGTGAAGGCCGATGGGCGCTTTGGCGAGCGACTTCCAGCTATCCGTCTTCGGATCGAAGGCCTGCAAGTCGTCAAATGCCGCGGGCGCTTGGGGGTCGTTGCAATCGCCGCCGAAATAAAGAATGAGCCCGCGATAAGAGGCGACTCCGCCTTCACTGCGCCGGTCTGGCAGGGGCGCGCCGGCGGTCCATTTGTCCGTGGCCGGATCATAGACATCGTGAGCCACAACGCTGTCGGCCGGGTTACCAGTGGTCCGGCCACCGAAGACGTGCAGCTTGCCATCGGCCACGATGATGCTCCCCAAGTGATTGCGCGGGAGGGGAAGGGGCGCGGCTGACGTCCACTTCCCGGTTGCGGGATCGAAGACTTCGTGAGTGCCAACGGCCTTGTTTTCCGCGGAGTGGCCCGCAATTGCATGAATCGTCCCCCCGAAAGCGGCCAGGCCTACCGCACCTCGCGGGCTGGAAAGCGGCGCCAGCGCCCGCCAACGATCAGTACCCGGATCGTATTCGGCGAACTGGTCGAGCGGGTTCCGGTGAGTGCTGACACCGAAGCCGCCGGCTACATAGATCTTGCCATTCAGGGTGGCGACGCCGAGGTGCGAGGCGCCTTGCGGCAGCGGCGCGAGATCGCGCCAACGTCCGGTGGCCGGATCGAATTCTTGGGCCAGGGGCAAGTTCGGCATACCGATGATGGGCACGCCGCTCCCCAGGACATAAATCTTGCCGTTGAGCGCTACGGCGCCGGTTTCCGTGCGCTCGGTGATCGTCTGGCCTACCAGGGACCAAGTCCCTTCCGAGTCGGCAGCGAATGCCCCAGGTGTTGTGGTGCATAAAGCGAACGCAAGACACAAGGCCCCCGATGCAGCCCTCCAATCTGCAGGGAACGTCATAACCGCCTCCTTCCCACAAGTTGAATCTGTACCGGAATATCCAGTTCGGCTTTCCGGTTTTAGCCAGTATACGCCCGGCCGCTTTCTTTTAACGAAAGTGGCGTTATTTGTCTCCCGCCGGCGCCCGCCGCCGTAATTCATCGAAGAAATTCTGCAGGAAGATCACGTGGTTCTGGACTTGTTGATCTTGCGGGCCCTCCACCGGCATAAGCGCGGCGGTGCGCTTGCCATCCGGGGAGACATCATAGTTACCGCCGTTCCCTATGTTTGCGATTCTCTTTTCGGACCAGACCCTGGGTTTGTCCGCCACGAACGAATCGCCCCTCACGGTGTAGCTTGCCACCATGATCCGGTTGTCCTCGGTGCGGAAGAACAGCTCGCGGCCGTTGCGTGAGAACACCGGGTACAAGCCGCCGTCGTTCGAAATTTGCCATTTGCCGCCTTTGTCGGGAAAGGCCCGGACGTACACCTGAAAGCTCCCCGACTCATCCGAGGTGTAGGCCATCCACCGCCCGTCGGCGGAGAAGAAGTCGTGCCGCTGGTTGAACGGCGTTTGCAGAAAAATCTCCGGCTTTCCACCCCGTAGTTCGGCACCATCGCTCTGTATCGGCAAGGTCCAGAGCGCACCCTGCTGCATGAATGCCAGTCGTTTTCCGTCAGGGGAAATAGACCAGGGAGTCTGCACGAACCTGCTCTGGGTCAGGAATTGGGGTTTGCTTCCCCCATCGGCGGGTGTCCAGGCGATGCCGCCGTTCGCAGCGAACATGATAAATCGGCCGTCGGGGGTCCATACCACGTCGGGGTTCTGGACACCGCCGAACGTCAAACGGGTCATCACGTCCCGGCGCAATTCGTAGACCCATACGTCGCTGGATCCTTCCTTGGTAACCGTTACGGCTAAACGCTGGCCATCGGGCGACAACCGGGGGCGACGATAGATGCCGGGTCTAGCGAGCAATGGCTGCGTCTTGCCGTCGCCGTCCAGCCATTGCACGGTGACCAGCGAATCGGCCCCCGTACCGCTCCGGTACACCAGCGTTCCTGACGTCGCTTTGGAAAAATCGAGGTGCGCGGAGCCGGTCGTAGCATCATTGGCGACGTCTTCCAGCACAGGCACGGAAGCGCCGCGCACGGCTAAAGTGTCCAGGTTGAACGGCGCCG